>WNGF01011083.1_pt1 | contig 10062 bp, 8 predicted proteins | sample 5400641 | NCBI WGS metagenome assembly WNGF01 (sample SAMN13153371, study PRJNA577476) | soil metagenome | isolation source: 80 cm soil or saprolite under grassland replicate 2 | place: USA:California | collected 2016-06-15
CAGCAGGGTGGCTTGGTAGTCGGGCACGCCGGCCACGGGCTGCCCGGCATCCGGGCAACTCTGGACCACGGTGTAACCCTCGCTGTTCGCGGTGACGTCACATGGTCCCCAGTCGTTCCGGAACAGGCCGCTCACGTCGAAGGAGTCGATCTTGTGTCCCTGTGCGTCGAGGTAGAGGATGCGCCGGGCCGCCACCACGAGCCGGCCGTGGGCGTCGACCGTGACGAAATGAAGACTGTCTGGTTCGAGGCCCCCGAAGTCCACGTCGTTCGACGCTGATCCCGCGGTGCCCCACAGGAACGTGCCGGTGGGCGAGAACTTCGAGATGGTGTCCCGAAAGGCGTCCAGCACATAGAGGTGGTTGTGGGCATCCAGAGCGAGGTCCGCGACTTCGACGAACTGGTAGTTCGTGTCGTAGCCGCACCTCCCGAACTGCCTGAGGAAGGCGCCGGTCGGAGAGAAGATCTCGACCCGGCAGTTCCCGCTGTCGGAGACGTACACCTTGCCATCGGGACCGACCGCAATCGACGCATGAGGATTGCCATAGCCGTCCAGGTGGAACGAGAACCGGCCCGGGCCCTTCCCTTTCGCCCCCCAGCGCCGGAGGACCTTCCCGGCCGGCGAGATGACCGATACGCTCTGGCTCGCGAAATCGGTGACGTAGACGTTGCCGTCGGGCCCGATCGCCAGGTCGTTCGGCTCCTTCAGCCCGAGCGAGGTCGCGCTAAACCGAGCGACGATCGTGAACGGGTTCGGAAGGGAGGGCGATGAAGTTGAACGCATCATGGGTACACCCGTCGCGGCCGACGACCGCCGAAAGGGAGTGGTTCCGTGAGCGCCTCCACCGCCGCAGGACGCAGCCACCCCACCCAAGGCCACGGCGATGAGGAGCGTCGCCAGGCGCCGCCCGTCAGGCATCGGGAAGCGCCACCTTCAGCTTCAGGATCGTGCCGTCTCCGCCCATTGCGAACACCTCGCCACGTGGTCCGAAGCGCGGAGCCACGTTGTCGGCGAAGGGGCTGTCGTACCAGGCCCCGATCAGGCGATGGGTCCGATCGAAAACCAATGTCGTTGGCCCCTCGGGACAACTCTGTACGACGGTGTTGCCGGCAGCGTCGATGGTCACATTGCACGGAGCTGGATCGCCACCGGTGTCACCGAGAGAAGGGTCAAACACGTCCACCTTGTGACCCCGTGCATCGATGTACACGATGCGGCGGGCTTCGTCGTTGGCCGCGACGACCCGGCCATGCGAGTCGACGTTCGCAAGATGGAAATGACCGCGGAGGTCCGGATCCGCAAGCCCCCCGCCGATGCTCCACTCGAAACGGCCGTTCGCCGAGAACTTCGACAGCGTCATCTGCAGATCGTCGGCGACGTAGACGTTTCCGGTCCGACCCACTGCCAGGTCCACAACAGCCAGGAACCGGCCGTTCCCGGTCCCAGAGCCGCCGAACTGGCGAACGAACGCTCCGGTCGGCGAGAAGACGTCGATGCGCTGGTTCCCGCTGTCTGACACGTACACCTTCCCGTCCGGGCCGACCGCGATCGAGGCGAGGACGGCGTTCGGGTCTGACGGGTCTGTCGATACGAAATGGAATTCCCCGGGTCCATTCCCCGACTTGCCCCACGTGCGGAGGACCTTGCCGGCGGGAGAGACGACGGCGACCCGGTCGCTGGCGTCGGTGATGTATAGATTGCCGTCCGGCCCGATCGCGAGGTTACGAGGGTTCCTCAGCCCGAGCGAGGCCGCCCTGTACCTGGCGACGATGGTGAATGGGTTGGGGACGTTGGGCGAAGCCGTTGAACCGGCTGAGGCTGGAGGCGACGCCCGGTTCGAGACGCTCCGGCCCGGCGCCTCTGTGTGGGTTGCGCCGCCACTGCAGCCCGCTTCCACGACAGCGAGGGCAAGGGCGAGGACAACCGGCCAGGGCCGCTGAAATTCAGGCACCGGGAATCGCCACCTTCAGCTTCAGGATCGTGCCGTCGCTTGCCAGCGTGAACACCTCGCCGTGCGGCCCGAACCGAGGCGACCGCGCGAAGGGGCTCTCGTACCAGGCTCCGATGAGATGGTGGGACCGATCGAAGACCTTGATGTTCTTCATCGGGCCGCAACTGTTGATGAATGCATTGCCAGCGGTGTCGACCGTCGCGTCGCACGACCCATATCCGGCCGGAAACTCGCCCTTACCGAAGACGTCCAACTTGTGGCCTCTGCCGTCGAGGTATAGGACGTGTCCAGACAGGGGCGGGCCGCTGCCCAAGGGGTCGAGGGCGACCATGATCCTGCCGTGCGGATCCAACACTGCGAGATGGAAGTCCCCCCGGAGGTCGGGGTCGGTCGAGGATGAACCGTCGATCTGCCAGAGGAACCGACCGTTCTGCGAGAACTTCGACAGCGTGTGGCGCCCGGTGTCCGCGACGTAGACGTTCCCAGCCGAATCGACCGCGAGGTTCTCGGGCGTGACGAAATGGCCACTCCCACCGCCAAAGCTGCCGAACTGCCGCAGGAAGGCCCCGGTCCCAGAGAACACCTGGACCCGATGGTTCCCGCTATCGGACACGTAAACGTCGCCGTCTGAGCCGACGGCGATCGACGCTCGAATGTCTGTGGGGTCGCTGGGGTCGGCCGAGACGAACGAGAACTCTCCCGGCCTCGTCCCGCCCCTTCCCCACCGCCGAATGACCTTCCCGGCCGGTGAGATGATGGCGACGGTTTGACTCGGGCCATCCGTGACGTAGAGATTTCCCCGCGCACCGATCGCCAGCCCGATCGGCTGCTTCAACCCGAGCGAGGCTGCGCTGTACCGAGCGAGGATCGTGAAGGGGTTGGGGACGGCCGGGGAAGGGCTCCCAGCGGGAGCTGTGGTCCCCGCTGTGGCCTTCGACGGGCTCCGGACCGGCCCGCTGCCGTGCATTGCGCCACGGCACCCCGGGGCGACGAGCACGGCCAGCCCAACGACAGCGAACACGGGCAGTGCAGGTCGCTTCTTCCACATCGATCGCATGGTCCCACCCACTTCTTGCGTTCGCCAGAGGGAAAGTAGAAACGCCCATCGACCTCGACACATCAGGGCTGTCCGCACCCTGGATTGAGGCCAGCACGAAACCCATCTGGTTTCAAGGCGTGCCACAATCCGGCCATGGCAGAGGGCTCGACTCGGACGGTGACCCTGGCCCGGGCGTCCGCCGCGTTGCTCGTGGTCGCTGCGGGGATCGGGACGCTGGTCGTCGCCGAAGGACCGGCCAAGGCCACGAGCTACGCCGGTAGCTCCGTCCCCGCGGCCATCCTCACGGTTGCTGCGGCGTTCGCCCTGGCCGGCGCCGGCCTCGCCGTTTCATTGACCCGGCCGACGCAGCGTATCGGCGACCTCGCGATCCTGGCGGGGTTCGTCTGGTTCGCGCCAGTGTGGATCGGTTGGCAGGGCGGTCCTCCGCTGGTCCGAAGCCTCGCGATGATAACGGCGGGGTTCACGCTTCCGCTGCTCATCCACATCGTGTTGGCCCATCCGAGCGGGCGGATCGTATCGAACGCAGGGCGCATCGTGGTCGTCGCTGCGTACGCCGAGGCTGCCGTGGCCGCGTTGGTCCTCGCTCTCATTCGCGACCCCTACTTCGACCCAGGTTGTTGGTCGAACTGCACCGTCAACCGATTCCTGGTCCGTTCGCTCCCCTCGCTTGCGCGAGGGATCCAGGCAGCCGACCGGTGGTTCGTGACGGCCGTCGCGGTCGCCCTGGCCGCGATCTCAGCCTGGCGGCTCCTCAGGGAGTCGGCCGCGAGCCGGCAGGCCGTGGTGCCTGTCGCCGCTCCCGCCATCGCCCTGGCCGGAGCCGTCGCCGCGCACCCCATCGCGCTCCACTGGAACCCGATCGAGGATCCGGTGAACCGCGCGTTCTTGTCGATCTTCGTGGCCATGTCGGCAGCGGTGATCCTCCTCGCCGGGGGCCTGGCACTGTCAGCCTTCCGGACCCGGGTCCAACGCCGGGCCGTCTCCCGAACGGTGGCCAGCCTGGGCGAGGCCCCCGCTCCCGGCTCCTTGCAGGTCGCGCTGGCCGAAGCGCTGGGCGATTCCGCGCTCCGGATCGCGTACTGGCTTCCGAGCTCTGGCCGTTACGTCGACGCCAGCGGCATGCCCGTGGACGAGCCGACCTCATCCCCCGGACGGGCGGTCACCACCCTGGTGCGGGACGACCGCCCGATCGCCGTGGTCGTGCACGCCGCCACGCTTCCCGAGCTGGAACGCGAGATCGGACCGGCCGTCCGTCTCGGTCTGGAGAACGAGCGGCTCCAGGCCGAGACCCTGGCGCACCTGGAGGAGCTCCGGGCCTCCCGCACCCGGATCGTCGAGACGGGGGACGCCGAGCGGCGAGGGCTGGAGCGGAACCTCCACGACGGTGCCCAGCAGCGGCTGTTGGCGCTTTCGTACGACATCCGGCTGGCCCGTTCGGCCGCCGAAACCGACGGCGATGCTCAGGCCGAGGCACTCCTGGCCGAGGCGGTGGGCGAGGCCCAGACCGCCCTCCAGGAGCTGAGACAGCTCGCCCACGGCATCTTCCCCGCCATCCTGGCCGAAGCCGGGCTGGAGCCGGCGCTGCAGAGCTTGGCGGATGGGGCATCTCTGCCCGTCGAGATCCGAGGATCGGCCGAGGGCAGGTACCCCCCTCCGGTGGAGATGGCCGCGTACGTCCTGGTCACCGAGGCGCTGGAGGACGCCGCGAGCCGCGGCGCGACCCGAGTGAGCGTTGACGCCGTTCGGGAGGACGGACGGCTCCTGGTCACAGTCGAGGACGACGGCACGGACCGAACGGCCTCGATAGAAGCGGCCGCCGACCGGATCGGAGCGGTGGGCGGCACGCTCGACGTTCAGCCGACGAGGTTGCGGGCCAACATCCCGTGCGCGTAGTCGTGGCCGACGACGTGATGTTGACCAGGGAGGGGATCGTTCGCCTCCTCCAGGACGCCGGCGTCGAGGTGGTCGGAGAGGCCGAAGAGGCGGACGGGTTGCTCCGCCAGGTTCGGCTCAACCGCCCGGACGTGGCGGTGGTCGACATCCGGATGCCGCCCACCCACACGGACGAAGGCCTGGTCGCCGCGCAGACCGTCAGAGCGGAGCATCCCGACGTTGGGGTGCTGGTCCTCTCCCAGTACGTGGAGCCGAGCTACGCGATGCGCCTCATCGAGGATCAGCCCGAGCGGGTGGGCTACCTGCTGAAGGAGCGCGTGTTCGATATCGCCACGGTTGTCGACGCGCTGAGGCGGATCGTGGACGGGGAGACCGTGATCGACCCGACGATCGTCTCGCGTCTTGTGGGACGGCGTCGCCGAGACGACCCGCTCGCCCGGCTCACGGAGCGGGAACGGGAGGTCCTGAGCCTCATCGCCGAGGGCATGTCCAACCAGGCCGTCGCGGCGCGCCTTTTCGTCACCGAGCGGACCGTCGAGGCGCACGTCACGCAGATCTTCCTCAAGCTGGGCCTGGCCGAGTCGCCCGATTGGCACCGTCGGGTGCTCGCGGTGCTCGCTTTCCTGCGGGGATGAGGCGGGAACGAAGCCGGCGCTGTGTGGCAGCCGCCGTGCTATCTCCCAGGGAGTGAGATCTCGAGCTGGAGGATGGACGCATACAGACTCGGCGTCCACTGCGACAGCGCGAATGCTTCGCCGTTCGGCCCGAACTGAACGGGAGAGCTGAGTGGGTTATCAGGTCCCCGCCATTCACCGACGAGGCGGTGCGTCCGATCGAACGCCTGTGTCAAGCCGACATCACAGTCGTCGTCCCGGTTCACGTAGGTGTAGCCGGCGTCGTCGACCGTGACGTCGCATCCTCCCGTGGCGAATGCGTCCACCTTGCGACCGCGGGCGTCGATGTACATCGTCCGCCCGACGTCATCGTTCAGAGTGACCAGCCTGCCGTGGGAGTCGACGGTCGCGAGGTGAAAGTGACCGACCAGGTCTGGGTCGTTCGCCCCTGCGCCGCTGATGCGCCATTCGACTTTGCCGTCGGGAGAGAACTTCGTCAGGTACAGGGCCTGGTCGTCGGCAACGTAGATGTTTCCGTCTCGGTCGACCGCGACGTCGAACACAGCCAGAAACTGCCCCTTCCCGCTCCCGAAGGTGCCGAACTGGCGAATGAACTCCCCGGTCGCCGAGAAAACCTCGACTCGAGCATTCCCGCTGTCGGCCACGTACACCTTGCCGTCCTCGCCCACGGCAATGGACGCGTGGACATCTGGAGGCTCACCTGCGAACGAGAACTGACCCGGGGCATCCCCCGGTCCGCCCCACGTACGAAGGACCTTGCCGTGCGGGGAGACCACGGTGACTCGGTCGCTGTTGTCCGTGATGTACAGATCGCCATACGGCCCAATGGCAAAATGCTGAGGGTTCTTCAGCCCGAGCGAGGATGCACTGAACCGAGCGGTGACCTTGAATGGGTTCGCCACGCCCGGGCTGGGCGAGGCCGTCGATGCCGCTCCGCCAGCGCCTGACGTCCGCGTGGACGGTGTGGCCCCTGTACACCCGGCCGCCAGAAGCATGAACGCGACGACGGCGATCCGGTCCTTCATCGTCCGCATGCTTCCACTTCTCCGGTCGATCATCGAGAGGACGGTAAGCCGAGACACGCCCCGGCGCATCGAAGGCTGCCCCAATAGGCACCGTGGCCAGCACGGAAGATCAGCAGCACCGCAGCACAGAGCGTCAACCCCGGAGGTAGGCCAGGACGGCCTGGACGCGCGAATGCTCGCCGGCTCCCCGGAGTCCAAGCTTGCCGAAGATGCCGGCGATGTGACCCTCCACGGCGTCCTGGGAGAGAGACAGGCGTTCGATGATCGAATGGTTCGAGAGTCCCTCCGCCATCAGGCCTAGGATCGTTCGTTCTTCCTCCGTCAACGCCTCCAGCGGGTCCTGCTCGCGGCGGCGCCGGAGCAGCCTTCCGATCACCTGCGGGTCGATGACCACGTCGCCCCCAGCGACCCGTCGCACGGCGTCGGCGAGCTCGTTCACGTTCGAGATTCGATCCTTCAACAGGTACCCGACTCGCTCCGGGGATTCCCCGATGAGCTCCATCGCGTGATGCGTCTCCACGTATTGCGACAGCACCAGCACCGCGACCTGGGGAAACTCCGACCTGATGGAAAGGGCGGCCACCAAGCCCTCGTTCGTGTGCGTCGGGGGCATCCGGATGTCGGTGACCACGACCTCCGGTGGATCCTTCCTCACCGCGGCCAGCAGTCCCTCGGCGTCGTCGCTCTGACCCACGACCTCGCACCCCGCTTCTGTGAGGACCCGCACCAAGACCTCCCGGATGAGCACGGAATCCTCGGCGATGGCCACCCGGAGCTTCTTCGGCCCGGCCGTTCCCATAACCGACTCGGCGCCCAGGACGGCGAATCGCGCCGCCGGGTCATCTTCCAGGGGAACCACCCGCACCACGCGGACCGGCTGGGTCAAGTTCTTCACCTGAACCGGGCCCCGTTCTTCGTACGTCACCCCGGGAACCGCGCCCGCCAGGTGGATCACCTCGTGGCTGGCCAGGATCTCCCCCGCCCCCGCCAACGCGCAGAGCCTCGCCGCGAGGTTCAGGGCGGCTCCTCGGTAGCCGCCCGCGAGGGGGACCGCCTCGCCGGCATCCAGCCCGATGCCTGTAGGAAGTGGAAGCGATTCGTCGGAGAAGGTGGCGTCGGCGAAGCGTCGCTGCAATTCCACCGCTGCGGCTATGGCCGCTCGCGCGGAGTCGAACACCGCCAGTGCCTCGTCCCCCCGAAACTCGACTACCGATCCACCGGCCGCCTCGACCACGTCACCGGTGATCTCCGAGAACCGGCCGGCGAGCATTCCCGCGGCCTCGTCCCCGTGCTGTTCGGTGAACCGGGTGTAGCCCCGAACGTCGGCGATGAGGAAGGTCTTGATTGCAGCGCGGTGCACATGTTCGCCCATCGAGATGCTCTGTTTGGTCCTTCGCTATCCCGTCTCTGAGGCCTCCGAGATTCGCCTGGCCTCGTATGGCGTGCATGCTCCCACGGGCCGATGCGTCTTGTCGCGGGAAATCGCCGTCCACCGTACTAGAGCCGCGGTCCCGTTTGCACTGTGGCCAGCCACACGAACGAGCCGGGCAGATCTGAGGCTCGCTCCGATGTCCCGGGTCGTCTCGCGGCTCACCCTTGACTCAGTGGACGAGCAAGGACCCGGACCGCACAGGTCCCGACAAGGGAGGGCTCAGCGTGTCGGCAAGGCCGTGGACCAGGATGGCCCTGGTCGGCGTCGTCGCCGCCACGACGCTCGGCTGGGGCCACCACCACTCGGGCACCGTGATCATCGGAGGGAGCAACGCGCAGCGAGCGACGGCAGTATGGGCCCTCACTCGCTTCGCCGCTGACGGCCTGGCACTTCCACCCCTCGCGATCCTGTTTCAGGTCAGTGAGAGTAAGTGCGGAGGAAGTCTGGGGTCCTACGCTGACGGAACGATCACCGTCTGTGGATCACGTGTCACTCGGATGACTCGCCGGACGCTCTTGCACGAGATGGCGCACGCGTGGACGAACTCCCATCTCACGGCCCACCAGCAGGCCCGTTTCCTCGAATCTCGAGCGCTGAGCACGTGGAACGACGCTGGAGTGCCCTGGGAAGAGCGGGGGTTCGAGCAAGCGGCGGAGATGATGAGCTGGGCGCTGTGCGACCAAGGGACCGGATACCTGAGGCCCTTGATCCCCAACAACTCCGTCGATCAGCTCACCGATGGCTATGAGTTGCTCACGGGGAAGCCGCTTCCCAGGCTCGGCACTCGGCGCATCGATAGGTAGCGGGAGACTCAATGCACCCTGCTGGACGAGGACGGCAGCTTCCGTCGGGTACTCGTGCACCGGCAAGCCAGGTGAGCGGTGAGATACCCACCACAGGGGGTCGGCAGGAGAATCACCTCATGAGCCAATTTCTCGTCGTCGCGACGGCCGGGGCTGGCGGAGACCTCCAGCCACTGGTCGCTGCCGCGATCGCGCTGAAAAACAGGGGACATCACATCCGGCTGCTCGGGGACGCCACGGTGGGGCGTGCGGTTGCGGCGTTCGTCATTGAGGTGAGGACCTTGCCGCCGGAGCTCGATCTCGGGCCGGCTCTATTTTGCTCCTGTCTCATTCTGGTTTCCAGCGAGCACAACGAACGGATGTGAGCAATGCACGAACGCCAAAGCGCTCAGGCTCGCTCCCTAAGGGTCTTCCCGTCAAGATTGACGATGCAGATTTGCCGCGGGAGCCATCCTCGATCGGCTTCTGTCTCTCCAAGACCTGGACCCCGGAGATGGTGGCTGAATTACTGATGAAGAAGATTCGGGAGAAAGACAGTCGGCCGGGATGACGATTGTCCAGCCACCATCTGGCCACGATCTGGTTGAGCTTGTCGAGGCGTGCCCCGAATTGTGTGTCGTCCAGGCAATCGTGAGATCCCATGATGCAGAGTTCGTGTGCGCGTCGCGGGACGAATGCGGGACGAACACAGGAGCGGACCTGAAGAAAGCGCGGTGACCTGCGAGTCTACGCAGCGACGAAGGTGACCTTTGCCCTCTAGCAGGGCAGAGATCCAGGGGTGGACCACCGAAGAGCCTCTGACCTGTGGAGGTGAGCGGATTCACCTCTGACCTGTGGAGGTGAGCGGATTCGAACCGCCGACTTCTGCCGTGCGAAGGCCTTTCAGGGCAGTTTGAGGACCAGGGCGAACAGGTGCCATAGGGCCTGTCACCTGCGGTTTTGGTTCTCAGCGGATCGCGGTGTTTCTCGGGGTTTCTCAGCGCCATGCGGGACGAATGCGGGACGAGATTGGAGTGACGGGCGGCTCACTTGTTGTCAGCTCGACTCGCGAAAGCCTCGCGGGAATTTCCGGGACGGTCGCAACTGCCTCCTTAGGTGCGGGCCAGTGAAGAGCGTGATGTACCTTAGGGAGGACCGGAACATCGAGGTGGTCTTGGTTCTGCCTCATCCCAACGTGCCGCTCAGGCTCGTGGCGCCGGACAACCTGTCGGCTCCGAAGGCCGCGGAGGCACGCATCCTGGATAGACAATGCCCGGGGCCGGA
>WNGF01015112.1_pt1 | contig 10061 bp, 8 predicted proteins | sample 5400641 | NCBI WGS metagenome assembly WNGF01 (sample SAMN13153371, study PRJNA577476) | soil metagenome | isolation source: 80 cm soil or saprolite under grassland replicate 2 | place: USA:California | collected 2016-06-15
TGATGACGCTCCCGCCGTCCGGACCAAAGTATTTCAGCGCCGCCTGCGATGTCAGGAGCAGGCCGAGAACATTTACGTCAAAGTGTTTGTGGAAATGTTCCTCTGTAACATTTTCCAGCGGAGAAAACTCGTAGACTCCGGCATTGTTAACCAGAATACCGAGCTGACCGAATGCTTTTTTCGTTTCGGCGAAAAGACGCTCGATGTCTTTTTTCTTCGCAACATCGGCCTGGACGGCAATCGCTTTTCCGCCGCGTTTCGTAATTTCGTCAACGACTTTGTCCGCACCCTCCTTCGAAGAGGCATAATTGACGACGACCGCCGCACCTTCAGCGGCAAGATGTTTGGCAATGCCGGCACCGATACCTTTCGACGCTCCGGTCACCACCGCGACTTTCCCGTCTAGTTTTTTAGTATTTGGATTCATATTTCATGCTGTTCTATTTGCGCTTGATCAGGCAGCGGAACGGTGCTCGGCCTGTAAAGAAATGCTGAGCAATTCCGCAAAGCGCGATTCGTAGGATTCGCAAGTGGGACAATCACCATTCGGTTCAACCCACTCCGGATGCTGCACACGTAGCGCATCGTGTATTTCCTGCTGAAGTTGGGCGTAAGCTCGAACCTCATTCGACGCGGTTGAAAGAGTGTTCGTTTTCATCGCTAGATTGATCGGCGACCCTCGGTCGAGGCGCCATTTCGCGTACGCGAGATTTTGCACTACTACTCGCGGGGTCATTCGTGCTCCCTCGTTCGAGATAGAACCAAAGTACCGATCACTCATGTTTTTTCGTCAGTCGTCATTCCTGCTTCGTTATGTGCTAGCTAACTCTTCCATGATCGAATCATCGAGATCGAGCAGCGCTGCAGCAGTGTTCTCTTCGAGATGTTTTACCTTTGAAGTTCCCGGGATCGGCAGAATTACAGCAGATTTCTTGAGTAGCCACGCGAGCGCTACTTGCGCAGGCCGAACGCCCAGCTGCCTGGCGATTCTTGTTAATGCGCCGTGAGGTTTCGCGAGGTCTCCGGTCGCGAGTGGAAACCACGGGATAAATCCGATGTTTTCGCGAGTGCAATAATCCAGGACATTTTCGTAATTGCGGTACGCGAGATTGTATTGATTTTGTACGGTGGCGACGGTAACGATGCGGCGTGCCGCCTTGATCTCGGCAACGTTGACTTCCGAAAGGCCAACATGCCGGATCTTGCCTTCCCTCTGAAGATCTCGCAGCACTCCAAATTGATCGTCAGCAGGAACCTTGGGATCGATCCGATGCAACTGGAATAAGTCGATACGGTCGACACCTAACCGTCGCAGGCTCATCTCGCATTCCTGTCGCAAATATTCGGGTCTGCCTAGTGGAACCCACCTGCTCGGACCAGTCCGAGCAAGGCCTGCCTTTGTTGCGATGACTACTCCTTTTGGATAAGGATGAAGTGCCTCGCGAATCAGTTGTTCGCTTACATAGGGTCCATAGGAATCCGCCGTATCAATAAGGTTGATGCCGAGCTCGACGGCTCGGCGTAACACTGCGATTGCTTGCGCTCGATCAGCTGGCTCGCCCCACACGCCAGGGCCGGTCAGTTGCATTGCACCAAAGCCCAGCCGGTGAACGCGAAGATCGCCACCCATTGCGAACGTGCCACTCCGTTCGGCTGGTTTCTTGTGAGCGTTTATCGCAGGAGTTGGTTTAGTAGGTCCCATGTGGTGCTTAATAGCCTCGATAGTTCTGCTCATACATGTAGCTCCTTCTTTTCCCTTACCTCTTATTCTTACTCATGCTCTTCATGCCGGAGCTTCGTACGTGCCAGGGCTGCGCGGAGTGGCGCGCCATTCTGGTTTGCGCTCCTTGCTCGCCTTCGCTAGTGCGCGTCGCACACCATCGGCGTCGAGATCTGTGGCATAGACCGGCGAATCGGGTTGTTGCCGCCATGATTCATCCAGCCCACCGGCATCCACGCCATCAAATCCGAGTTCGTCGATGAGTCGTAGCACAACCGCCTTGGCTGCGGCGTCGTCACCTGCGACCGGTAAGGCGATACGTCCCGGGCTGCCTGGTGGCCGCCCCAGTTTGTAAAGATGCTCGGCATAAATGTTGTTGAATGCTTTGACCACGGGCCTGCCGAGTTGCTGTTCTACCCAGCGGCTTTCGGTCATGCCCTTTTCGATTCCGTCTATGCGACCGTCACGCTGCTGCGGATAATAGTTGCCGGTGTCGACCACGACCACGTTCTTTCGTGTTTTGGCGAACAAACCGACTGGCAAGGATGAAATGTTCCTTAACGGGATGGTCACAATAACTACGTCCCCAGCTTGAGCCGCCTGCTCGACCGTGACCGGAGTCGCTCCGCTCTCGGCCGCCAAATCTTTCAGTGTTTCGGGTCCTCTCGAATTCGCGACGAAAACCTTATGCCCGAGCGCGCTGAAACGACGAGTCAGTGTGCCGCCGATGTTGCCTGCTCCAATAATCCCGATTTTCATATCCGTCTTCCTATTCAAGTTCGTATCAGGTCAGGTTTCTTGACGTTCAGGTTATATGGAATCTCCCGCCATTGCGCGTGCGCGAGATTTTTCGCTATCCCAAAAGAGATAATCTTCCCGTCAGGCCACGTCTCGGGAGCGCGCCGTTGCAGTCCGCTGGCAGTGGAGCGAACGAGCTTTTAGCCCGTCGCAGGTTTTTACTTTCACAGTTTCTCCATTTTTGCATCACCGGAGAGATTGGATGGCCGTTCCGTTGGAACCAACAGCTGCGACCCGTGCATCGCTCGTGTGGCTTGCTCGAGTGCCTCGATCCTGATGTTGAATTTGATCTGATCAAATATGAGGGCCTCGGTGGCAACGAGCCAGATTGTGAAACAAACCATGAGCGTCCGGAGCGGAAATGATCGGCGGTTTGAGACTGCCGCTGCCGTGTCATCGGACGCGATCAGAGACTCACTTGTGTTCATCCTGTAACCTAGATCTGCCGGAGACAACGCCGCTATTTCGCGTGCGAGAGATTTCGCAGTGCCAAGAATGAGATAATGCTCGTTCCCTCGTTTGAGATACAAGGATGCCCCGCGGCGCACACCGCATTTTTGGTTAATTCGTTAAACGCCTGCTTCTACTCCCATCGCGACCGGGGGTGATTCGGGGACCTTAGTGCGGGGCCGTTTGAACCACATGATCACGACGTAGAACACGGGCGTAAGAAAAAGACCAAAACCCGTTACTCCAAGCATTCCGAAAAAGACGGCGGTGCCAAGCGCTTGGCGCATTTCCGCACCTGCGCCTGAACTAACGACGAGCGGAACAACACCGAAGATGAACGCAAATGAAGTCATCAAGATCGGACGCAATCGAAGACGACAGGCTTCGACCGCAGCGGTGAAGCGGTCTTTTTGGTCGCGGTCTTGAATTTGTTTCGCGAATTCGACAATCAGAATCGCGTTCTTACAGGCAAGTCCAACCAGCACAATGAAGCCGATCTGGGTAAAGATATTGTTCTCCATCGAGCGCAGCCAGACGCCGTAGATCGAGCTGAAGAGACACATGGGGACGATCAAAATGATTGCAAGCGGCAAAGACCAGCTTTCGTAAAGCGCCGAGAGCAGCAGGAAAACGAACAAAACGCAAAGCGGGAAAATGTAAATCGCGCTGTTGCCGGCGAGTTTTTGCTGGAGCGCTATCTCCGTCCACTCAGTCGTGAAGCTGGTGGGCAGAATTTGTTTGGCAAGACGTTCAACGGCCGCGAGGGCGTCGCCACTGCTCGCGCCCGGCGCTGGCTGACCGCTCAGGTCGGCCGCGCTAAACATGTTGTAGCGCGTGATCTTGTCGGCGCCGCTTACTTCCTTCACCGTCGCCACCGATCCGAGCGGAACAATTCCGCCCGAGCTATTGCGCGTCTTCAGCAAGCGAATGTCGTCCGGACTTAAACGGAATTGCGAGTCGGCCTGAGCTGTCACGCGATACGTGCGACCAAAAAGTGTGAGATCGTTCACGTATGTCGATCCAAGATAAGTCTGAAGCGTGCCAAAAATGTTGCTGAGCGGCACATCCATGCTCTTCGCTTTGACGCGGTCCACGTCGAGCCAAAGCTGTGGAACGTTTGCACGAAAGGTCGTCAGATTGTTCGCCAAGCCGGGCGTTTGATTTGCCTTGACCATCATGGCGAAAGCTTGCGTTTGTAGTTCGTCGAGACCGGCGTTGCCGCGATCTTGAATAAACAATTTGTAACCGCCGGCATTACCAATGCCGGACACTGGCGGCGGCGGAAATGCAATCACCAGAGCTTCGGGAATCTCCGCGCGCACGCGCGCATTTATTTTCGCCAGAATCGCCGGCAGACTCTGGTCGCGCGTTTTTCGCTCCGAAAATTCTTTGAATGGAAGAAACACCGCGGCCGTGTTCGGTTGATTGCCGCCGAATAGATTGAATCCCGCGAATTCGACGGTGTTGAGAATGCCGGGCGTTTCGTGCGCGATTTTCGAGATCTTGTCGACAACCGCCTGGGTCCGATCGAGCGAAGCAGCATCAGGTAATTGCGCATACACGACGGCGTAACCGCGATCTTGCGTCGGCAGAAAGCCTCCCGGCACAACTTTGAAACCGACACCAGTCAGCGCAAGTAAACCTGCGTAGACAAATAAAACGGTGACAGCTAATCGGACAAGGCCCGCGACAGTGTTGCCGTATGCGTTGGAGGCCCAGGAAAATGTTTTGTTGAATCCTTTGAAGAACCATCCAAGCAACCCATCGATAATTCGTTGGAACAGATCCTTCTCCGCGCCACGCGGCTTGAGGAGCAATGTGGCGAGGGCGGGGGAAAGTGTAAGCGAGTTGAGTGCGGAGATCGCAGTCGAGACCGCAATGGTCAGCGCGAATTGGCGAAAAAATGTACCGGTAATTCCGGTGATGAACGCGGTCGGGATAAATACCGAGCAAAGGACGAGAGCGATCGCAACTAATGCGCCGCCGACTTCCGTCATCGCCTTGCGCGCTGCGTCGCGCGGGCTCAAACCATCTTCAATGTGATGCTCGATTGCCTCGACAACCACTATGGCGTCATCAACCACGATACCGATGGCGAGAACGATGCCGAACAGCGAGAGATTGTTGATCGAGAATCCGAAGCCTTTCATCGCCGCGAACGTGCCGATCAGCGAAACTGGGATCGCGATGAGAGGAATGATTGCAGCGCGCCAGGTTTGGAGAAAGATCAGGACGACAAGCACGACAAGCGCGATTGCTTCGAAGAGCGTCTTCTGGACCTCGTGAATTGATTCGCGGACAGAAACCGTCGGATCGTAAACGATCGAGTAGTCGAGCCCGCTAGGGAAACGTTGTTTGAGTTCAGCCATTTTCTTGCGCACTGCATCTGAAGTGGCGAGCGCGTTCGAGCCCGGGAGCTGGAAAATCGCAATCGCCGTCGCCGGTTTTCCACCGAGCCCGCTGTTGACCGTGTAATCGCGAGCGGCGAGTTCAACCCGCGCGATGTCGCGCACGCGCGTGACCTGACCGTTAGCGCCGGTCTTAACAATGATGTCGCCGAACTGTTTTTCGTCAGTGAGCCGGCCTTGCGTGCTAACGGTGTATTGAAATGCCGTCGCGCCCTTTGGTACAGGCGGCGCGCCGATGATTCCGGCTGCGACTTGGACATTTTGCTCCTGGATGGCCGTCACTACATCCTGCGCCGTTAATCCGCGCGCAGACAGCTGGTGAGGATCGAGCCAAATCCGCATCGAATATTCGCGCGCGCCGAAAACATTAATGTCACCGACACCGTCGAGCCGCGCGAGTTCGTCGCGAATCTGGAGCAAAGCGTAATTGCTGGTAAAAAGCTGATCGAGCGATCCATCCGGCGAAACGAGGTGCACGACCATCGTAATGTCGGGGGATTGTTTTTTCGTCGTCACGCCGATCCGCTGCACATCAGGCGGGAGCACGGGAATGGCGATGGCGACGCGGTTTTGGACCAACACCTGCGCCGTATCGAGATTTGTTCCAAGCTTGAACGTAATGCTCAATGTCATGTTGCCGTCACTCGTGCTTTGCGAGGACATGTAGAGCATGTTTTCAACGCCATTGACCTGCTGCTCGATCGGCGTCGCCACGGTCTCCGATACTACCTTTGCGTTTGCGCCGGGATAGGTCGCCGTGACCTGGATCGTGGGTGGCGCGATCTCGGGATATTGCGCGATGGGCAGTGTTGAAAGCGCAATGACTCCGACCAGCGTGATGACAATGCTGATCACGCCGGCGAAAATTGGCCGGTCGATGAAAAAATGAGGAAAGTTCATGCCGACCGCCGTTCCTGCTGCGCCGTCATTTTTCGTTTTGCGATTCAGCGACGCTTTTCTTTGTGTCCGTTTCGCTGGCAGGAGTCTCTTCAGGTACAGGCGTGACTTTCATTCCGGTTTGCAAAAGTTGCAGACGGGTCGAGACAACTTTCTCGCCGTCCTTCAGTCCGCTTTTCACAATCCGTTTTCCTTCAAACAAACCACCGGTCTCGAGGTTACGGCGTTCGACGGTATTATCGGGCTTAACGACGAATACGTATTTCAACCCTTGTTGCGAGCTGATCACTCTGTCCGGGACTAGTGCAGCCCGATAAGGCGTTGCGCCCGAAACGCGCACGCGAACAAAGAAACCTGGCGTAATGAAGTTAGGGTTCCAGTTTTTTAGAACGATCCGGGCACGCACCGTCCCCGTCCCAGGATCAAGGCGGTTGTCAACAAAGTCGATTGTGCCTTTGTGCGGAAAATCCGTCTCGTTTCCGAGCTCGATCCATGCCGGAATCTTGGCCGTGCGCGCGCTCACGCGTTTCCCTTCCTCGCTCAGCTTTACGTATTTCAGCACCGCGTTTTCGTCAGCATCGACTTTGGCATAAATCGGATCGACTGAGACTACTGTCGTAAGCAAGCTATCCGGACCCGCCCCGGGCTGGACCAGATTGCCTACGGTAATGCGCTGGTCACTCACTCGGCCGTCGATCGGAGATTTGATTTGCGTGAACTCCAGATTTAGCGCTGCCGCATTCTTGGCGGCTTCTGCCGAACTTTTGGCAGCGGCTGCACCTTGAAATGTAGCGGCCTTCTGATCGAACTCGCTTGCGGAAATCGTGGCCTTGCCGCGCAGTTCCTTCGCCCGGTTTAGTTCAATCTCGGCAAGCTTGAGTTGCGCGTCCATTCGGTCGACTTCCGCCGCTGCGCGATCAAAGTCCGCCTGGTAAGGGCGTGGATCGATCACGTAAAGGAGGTCTCCCTTTTTTACGATTGCGCCCGCTTCAAAATGAATCTCGGTAATATATCCAGACACGCGAGGCCGAATCTCGACCGATTCAACTGGATCCAGCCGCCCGGTGAATTCGTCCCATTCGTTTACCTCTTTCTCGGTCGCGGTAACAACATTGACCGGTAGAGGAGGTTGCTCCGTCACTGATGCTTTCCTGCATCCACTTCCTGTCAAAAAAACGAGTAAGAGACCGACACCAGCAAAAAAGAAATGCTTCATATATTTTACCGCACCATCACTTACGGTTCCCATTCCACCACCAGCGCTTTAGACTTAAGGAAGTATTCGTCGGCCCGAGGTCGAAAACGGAATTATCGGAATTCGAGATAGTTTCAAGGTAATGTTCGTTAGAGTCTAGTGCGACTTCAGAGTGGATGTTCCATCCCTCTTCGTACGGATTCACATCGAGTTCGGTACTCTGCTTAACGCCGGATTCCATCGATCGGTCACGTCGACTTGATTTTCACAGAACACTTACCGGCCAGTCGCGTCTTTCCCAGCGGAACCGGTCGGCCAATCTGCGAACCAGAGTCAGGTTTGCCGTCGTGAATTGCGTCCAACACCACACGGGAGCGATGTCGTTTGGCTGACCAATCCGGCCGAGCGGCGTTTACGCTTCAATTCGTCCGCGGAATGTTTCTAGGAAACCACCCGCAACACTCCTTCGGTTTTCATTGGCCATCAGGATTTCGACGAGATGCCCCGTCGTTTCATTTTTCGTACGGCGTCGTCAGTTCCTTCTCGTCGGTATCGACCACGAACACGGCCAGCAGCTTGGCGGGTTCGGTCTTGCTCGCGTTCTCACTAACGCTGTGCCGGTCACCAGGCATCTCGGAAAAGCTCTCTCCGGCGCGATAAGTAACGACCGGGCCGGGACCATATTCGACCAGCACACCCTTGATGCTTTTGCCAGGCACCTTTGGCAGAGCGTGCTCATAGACGAGCGTGACTTTTGAATTTTTGTCAGCGGCTATTCCTGAGCTCACGCCGAGAGTGCCGACGATGAGTGCACAAACAATAAGTGCGTAGATGAAGCGCGGCAGCCCGACTGGTTTTGAAGTTGGGATCCGTTTCATTGTGATGTCCTTTCTGGTATGTGGTTCGGTTGTTTTGGGATGTTCGGGAAGAGTTCATCCGAGGTGCTTTTCTAGGATGCGCGACCGTGGCTGTTAGTTGTCATTTTATGTCTTTCAACATCCAACATCGATGATGAATTTGATTTCGGTACAATTGTCCGCGCGCACAATGAAACGCTTTCCGTCGCCGCTATGAGCGTCAGCAATTCAGATCGTTCGCGCTTCGCAATCCACAGCTGAGACGCAGCCCCACGGCCTGATTTTCTGTCGGCAGCACATTATCTTGCGACCCAGCTCTCCCAGCGGTGTCAAAGAAGAACAAAGTCACATAGTGAGTCACCAGCAGCAATGGCACCCAAAAGCCGCAATCCAGTAGGCCGGTCCCATTGCTACCGGCGCATTGTAAATAGTCGCGGAAACGATCGCCACGAGCAGGTCAACCGTTCCGAAAACATTGAAAACCCACGAACGCAATCGTGCGCTCGAACTACGCAGCACGCCGGCCAGGTATCCAGGCCCGCATCGTCACAAAGCGCCGACGGCGCAGGCCCTTCGATGCTCAACTCACGAGGCCGGCCATTCGCCTCGCCAGGTCGAGGGCGACGGGTTGAGTGGAGTGACCAGCGACGGCGGGTTAAGTGGAGTGACCAGCGACGGCGGGTTGAGTGGAATGACCAGCGACGAGGAATCGTACGCCTTCATTTCCGTGCCCGGCTCATTTGCCGGCAGTACGCCGCTGACGCGAGCTAGGATTCCGTGGTCAATGCCGGAAGCATCGGTGTAACGACCACAGATAAATCCATGCGCATTGATTCCGTTAAGCGATGTAAAGGTTGACCCGGGATAATCGAAAGTGAAGAATTTGTTTGGCGGGATAAAGAAGAGTCCATGAGTCACGCCTGAGCTGTCGGCATATCTGCCCACCACCCGGTTACTATCGTTAAGTCCAAACAGGACTGTTCCAGTGGAGCCCAAAGGATCGATCGGGAAGTGCAGCGCCCCAGTGGTGTCTCGGAAGTAGCCGTGAAGAATTCCTGAGCTGTCTACATAGTATCCCACCAACTGGTTTGAACGATTGAGCTGGTAAGCAAAGGTCGAGCTAGCTCCCGGGACGCTAAACGAAGTTATGGTTCCGCCAAGGCTGACGAACCCCTGGAAGATTCCGCTGCCGTAAGAAAACCCGCCGACAAAGTCGGCGACATTGTTTATCCCAAGCACAAGGGTGCTGATCGCGCCGGGAATATTGTATTCTGTGAAGGTGCCGCCCGACAGGAAAAATCCGTGATCGTTGTCATCGCTTCCGATGTAGTCACCGCAGACTGTGCGTGAGTTATTGATGCCTCGTCCTTGGGTAAAATTCTCGGTATCGTTAGGTTCGACGATCGGCGCGCTAAAGTTACCATTGGTGAACCGGACAAAACCGCGCGTCACCCCGAGCGAGTCGACGTAAATGCCAACGATGTCGCCTCCGTCGTTAATCTTTTGCGGTTGGGTCGAAATTACGGTTCCCGGATAATCAAAAGTCGTGATCACTCTGATAGAGACTGAGTTCGGTACTTGCTGAGCGAACGTCCCCATCAATGGGAACACGAACAGAACTGCCAGAATGCTGATAAATATCTGTTTTGGTTTCATGATGCTTATTGCCTCCTTAATTGAATTACCCATTGCTAAAACGCGAATGTAGCAAAAAACACAAGACCCAGTTAGCGAAC
>WNGF01012447.1_pt1 | contig 10060 bp, 7 predicted proteins | sample 5400641 | NCBI WGS metagenome assembly WNGF01 (sample SAMN13153371, study PRJNA577476) | soil metagenome | isolation source: 80 cm soil or saprolite under grassland replicate 2 | place: USA:California | collected 2016-06-15
GCCGCGTGCCAACTCGAGCACGGCGTGCCGACCGCCGCCGCGCGCACCGCGGTTCGAGGTCGAGCCGCTCACCGCCAATCTGAGCCGCCTCCACGTGACGGTGTCCCGCGGGTTTCTCGAGAAGCTCGACGCGACGCGCGCTGCCCTCTCCCACTCCCATCCGGGCGCAGGAGGAGAGGAGCTCCTCGAGGCGGGACTCGATCTTCTCCTCGAGCGCCACGCCAAGCGGAAGGGGCTCGTCGCGAAGCCACGGCGCGAGCCGCCGCCTGCGACGACGAGCTCGGCACGCTCTCCGACGAAGGCGGACCACGTTTCCGCCCATGTGAAACGGGCGGTGTGGAAGAGGGACGGCGGGCGGTGCCAATGGCCCATCGACGGAGGCGGCGTCTGCGGCTCCACCCACCAGGTCGAGCTCGACCACGTGGTGCCGCGGGGGCGGGGCGGTCCGCCCACGGTCGAGAACATGAGATGCCTCTGCCGGACCCACAACCAGCTCGCCGCGCGTCAGGTCTACGGCGACGAATGGATGGACAGGTTCACGAGGGGAGGAACCGCAGGGGAATCCGTCGCGGTTTGGGCGGCTTCGCGCCGTCCTGAGCGCATGCCGCTCCAGGCCGAGCGCGCTCGCCTGGATGGCGGGTGAGCCGATCTCGCCGGGACGGTTCGGTCCCGCGGTGACGCCTCGGCCGCCGCACTCCTCGTTGCCCGACCCCGGTCACCTTGCGTTGCGGCCTCGTCGCCCTCGCGCCTCCGCGCTTTTCGTACGGGCCCCCCACTCCGAGGCTCGGACAGTCCTCGCAGCGCAGAGCCGCTGCTCGAGCCGCGCGCGCACGGTTGGGAGAGAGTGGCGCCTCCGCGATGCGGCGCCGGCGGCGCCCCGCCGGCTTCGCTGCGGCTCTGCGGGAGGCCAGTCCTGGCCGCTCGCGGCGACCCCCGAGCGGAACGTTCCCGGGGGAGCGCGGTGGTGGCACGCTCTCACCCATGCTCGCCCGCCGCGCCGCGTTCGTCGCCGTGACCCTCGCCGCCGCTGCGCCAGCGCGCGCGATCGATCGCTTCGAGATCCAGGTCTACGAGGCGGACGTGAACGACCCGGGCCAGCTCGGGCTCGAGGCGCACCTCAACTTCACGGCGCGCGGGACGCGCACCCCCGAGTACGCGGGCCAGGTGCCGCCGTACCAGGTCGGGCGGCTCACGCTCGAGCCGGCGGTCGGCGTGACCCCCTGGCTCGAGCTCGGCGCGTACCTTCAGCTCATGCGGGCGCCGGGCGGCGACGGCCGCTTCGCCGGGACGAAGGCGCGCGCGAAGCTCGTCGTGCCCGAGTCGCTCGGACTCCCCGTGTTCCTCGGCCTCAACGTGGAGGTGGGGCGCGTCCCGCGCGCCGTCGAGGAGCAGCGCTGGGCGAACGAGTTCCGCCCGATCCTCGGCTGGAGGGGTGGGCGCTGGCTCGTCGCGGTGAACCCGATCTTCGGGTACGCCCTCTCGGGCCCGGACCGCTTCAGGCCGGACCTCGAGCCGTGCGGGAAGGTGGCGTTCGACACGCGGCTCGGGTTCTCGGTCGGGGCCGAGTACTACGCGAGCCTCGGGTTCGTGAACGACCTCGCGCCGCTGCGCGACGAGGAGCACCTCGTCTTCGCCGTCGTGGACCTCGTGCCGCGCTCGCCGGCGCCGGCGGCGGGCTCGCCCGCGCGCGGCTCGCCCTGGGAGCTGAACGTCGGCGTCGGCGCCTCGCTCACGGACGCGCCGGGGCCGCACGTCATCGCGAAGGTCATCGCGGGCCGGGCGTTCTGACGCGCGCGCAACCGGCTTCGCGTCGCCTCCCTCACGGCGCCGCGGCGCGGCGCGAGGTGCGGAACAGCTCCGACATGACCTCCTCGAGCGGAGGGTCCTCCACCGTGAGGTCCGCCACCGGCAGCGCACCGAGCAGCCGCGCCACGGCGACCGAGACCTCCTCGGCGGAGACCTGGAAGGTCGCCTTCCCCGGCTCCGAGGCGACCACCTCGCCGAACCGCGCGAGGTCCTGCGGCGACGGGACGGCGCCGTTCCCGTCGGCAAACCGCACCACGATCCGCTTGTCGGGCCGGATCTTGTGCGAGAGCGCGCGCAGGTCGCCGTCGTAGATGAGCCGCCCGCGGTCGATGACGATGACGCGCGGGCAGAGCTGGACGACGTCCTCCATGTAGTGGCTCGTCAGGAGGACCGTCGCGCCGAACCGCTCGTTGTACGAGCGGACGAACCCGCGGACGGTCGCCTGCATCGAGACGTCGAGCCCGATGGTCGGCTCGTCGAGGAAGAGCACGCGCGGGCGGTGGAGCAGCGCGGCCGCGAGCTCGCACTTCATCCGCTCGCCGAGCGACAGCTGCCGCGTCGGCTTGTTCACGAGGTCGGCGAGCTCGAGGAGGCGGACGAGCTCCGAGAGCGTCTCCTCGAACTCCACGCGGGGGAGCTCGTAGATCGCCCGGTTCATCGCGAAGGTCTCGGCGGGCGGCAGGTCCCAGATGAGCTGCTGCTTCTGCCCCATGACGAGCGTGATCTTCTTCAGGAACGCCGCCTCGCGCCGCCGCGGCACGTGCCCCGCCACCTGGACGTCGCCCGCGGTCGGGTGGAGGAGGCCGGAGAGCATCTTGAGCGTCGTCGTCTTCCCCGCGCCGTTCGGCCCGAGGAACCCCACCCGCTCGCCTTCACCGACCGAGAAGTCGATCCCGTCCACCGCCCGGACGGTGTCGTAGCGCCGCCGGAACACCGAGCGCAGGGCCGCGCCGATCCCGGGCGGGCGCTGGTGCACCTGGTAGTGCTTCGAGAGACCGCGGACGTCGATCACCGCCCGATCTTAGTACGCGGCGCCCGCCCTGCACGGGGCGAATCCGGGCGTCCGCGCCCTTCGACTTCGCGCCGCCTGCGGCGGCGCTACGCTCAGGGCGACCGGGTTAGGAGGGGCGGCGCTCCGCTCACGGTGAGCGGATTGCTAGGATGCGGCATGGCCCAGAAGAAACGTCCGGTGACGAAGAGCGGCCGCCCCCGCGCCCGCAAGGGCGTGAAGCTCCAGCCCACCGAGCTCCTCCCGGCGCAGCTCGCGCTCACGGAACGGCCGCCGGAGGTGGACGCGCTCGCGCGGCAGGTCGAGGCGGACGGCGGCGCGGTGCTCGCCGCGTACCGCGAGCCGCTCGGCGGCCACCCGCTACTCTTCGTCGCGCTCCCGATCGAGAAGGTGGACCCGACGCCGTTCCAGCGCGACGTCTCCGACGCCCACGTGCGCAAGCTCACCGTCGCGATGGACAAGACGAAGCGCTACCTCGACCCGATCGTCGCGATCCGCGAGGGCGATGGCTACCAGACGCCGAACGGGGGGCACCGGCTCACGGCGCTCAAGGAGCTCGGGGCGAAGAGCGTCCTCGCGCTGCTCGTGCCGGAGCGGGCGGTGGCCTACCAGATCCTCGCGCTCAACATCGAGAAGGCCCACAACCTGCGCGAGAAGGCGCTCGAGGTCGTGCGCATGTACCGCGACCTCGCCGGCTCGCTCGACCCGCGCGAGCCGGAGATGGCGCTCGAGTTCGAGGAGGCGACGCTCGTGACGCTCGGCTTCGCGTACGAGCAGCGCCCGCGCCTCTCCGGCGGCGCCTACGCGCCCATCCTCCGGAAGGTGGACGCGCTCCTCGACGAGCCGCTCTCGGAGGCGCTCCCCGAGCGCGAGCGGCGGGCGAAGGTGCTGCTCGCCTTCGACGACGCGGTCACCGAGGCGGTGGCGCGCCTCAAGGAGCGCGGGTTCGACTCGCCCTACCTGAAGGCGTTCGTCGTCGCGCGCGTGAACCCGCTCCGCTTCATGAAGGGGGCGGCGCCGCCGTACGACGTCGCCTTCGAGCAGATGACGAAGCGGGCGCGCGGGATGGACCCGGCGAAGGTGCGCGGCGAGGACGTCGCGCGCAGCGGCGGCGCGCCCGAGCCGGAGTGAGCCGCGCGGGACGCGCCTAGCGGCGGGCGCTCTTCGCGTCCGAGCGGGCGATAACGAGCCGCTTCTCGAGCTCGCCGCCGATGATGGCGAGCGTCGCCTCGTCCACGTGCCCCTCCGCGTAGGCGAAGAGCTCGCGCTCCTCCCAGCGCACGTGCCGCTCGAGGAGGTCGGCGAACGCGGCGAGGTGGGCGCGCAGGTCGCCGGGGCGCGCCGTCTTCGAGAGGTCGAGGAGCCGCGTCATCTCGCCGTGCTCGACGCGAAGCCGCTCCATGTCGCCCGCCTGGATGAACCGGCCGAGCAGGTCCTCCTCGGCGCGCGCGTGCGTCCTGAAGATCTGGTCGTCGAAGCGCCGCGCGAGCCCGAGCAGGCCCGGCAGGTCCTTCGGCGCGCCAGCCGACTCCGCGTGTCCCGCGAGCCCCTGCTTCAGCTGGAACGCGACGAGCAGCGCCTGGTGGTGTTCGCTCGAGAGCGGCTTCAGCTCGCGGGAGCGCTTCATGCCCCGATGCTTGTCCGGGGTGGGGGCAGGACGCAAGGGGCACGGCGGACGTCGCCCCCGTCGCCCGCCCGGCGGGGGCCGTCCGCGCGAGGGTTGACGCCGTGCGCCATGCCCAATAGATCAGCGGGAGCAGCCGACCGATTCCCAAATCAGGGAGCGACCCCATGGGCATGAATGGATCTCTTCCGGCGGGTCGCCGCGCCGCGGTCGTGGCCGGCCTCCGCACCCCCTTCGTCAAGGCGGGCACGGACTTCAAGGATCTCTCCGCGGTGGACCTGGGCGCGCTCGTCGTGAACGAGCTCGTCGCGCGCACCGGGATCGCGCCGAAGGAGTTCGACTCCGTCGTGTTCGGGCAGGTGATCCCGTCCGCGACCGTGACGCTCGTCGGGCGCGAGATGGTGCTCCGCACGCAGCTCCCGCGGAACGTCCAGGCCCACACCGTGTCACGCGCCTGCGCGACCTCGATCCAGACGACCACCGACGCGGCCGACCAGATCCAGCTCGGCCACTCCGACTGCGCGATCTCCGGCGGCGCCGAGTCGATCTCCGACGCGCCGATCTTCGCGTCGCGCACGCTCGCGCAGGCGCTCGTGGACGTCTCGCGGGCGAAGTCCCTGCCCGATCGCGTGAAGATCTTCTCGCGGCTGCGCCCGAAGGACTTCGCGCCGGTGCCGCCCGCCCTGAAGGAGCCGACGACCGGGCTCACCATGGGCGAGAGCGCCGAGATGATGGCGCAGAAGAACGGGATCTCGCGCGGGGCGCAGGACGACTTCGCCTGGAAGAGCCACGCCCGCGCCGCCGCGGCGTGTGACGCGGGCAAGTTCGACGGCGAGGTGATGCATGTCCCGGTGCCGCCCCGCTACGACAAGGTCTCGGCGAAGGACAACATCGTCCGCAAGGACACGACGCAGGACGCGCTCGGGCAGCTCCGCCCGGTGTTCGACCGCCGCTACGGGACCATCACGGCGGGAAACGCCTCGCCCCTCACCGACGGGGCCGCCGCGCTCGTGCTCATGAGCGAGGAGAAGGCGAAGGCGCTCGGGATCACGCCGCTCGGGTTCGTGAAGGCGTACGCGTACGCGGCGCTCGACCCGCGCGACCAGCTCCTGCAGGGGCCGGCCTACGCGGCGCCGGTCGCGCTCGACCGGGCCGGGCTGCGCCTGTCCGACATGGACCTCGTGGACATGCACGAGGCGTTCGCGGCGCAGGTGCTCTCGAACCTGAAGGCGTTCTCCTCGCGGGCGTTCGCCGAGAAGGAGCTGGGCCGCGCGGAGCCGCTCGGCGAGGTGGACCCGGCGAAGCTCAACGTGAACGGCGGCTCGATCGCGCTCGGCCACCCGTTCGCCGCCACCGGCGCGCGGATGATCCTGCAGACGCTCCACGAGCTCGACCGGCGAAAGGGCCAGCACGCGCTCCTCACCGTCTGCGCCGCCGGCGCGCTCGGCGCGGCGCTCGTCCTGGAGCGCGAGTGAGCACGGAGGGGACCGCGATGAGGAACGCCGAGTCGATCGAGATGGAGAAGGCCCGCTTCTTCCGCGTGGAGACCGCCGCCGGCGTCGCGACGCTCCTCGTCGACGACCCGGGCGAGCGGGTGAACTCGGTGCACCCCGAGCTCATGGTCGAGTTCGTCCGGATCCTCGACGCGCTCGAGCGCGATCCCGCGGTGAAGGCGATCGTGCTCGCGAGCGGCAAGCCGGACGGGTTCGTCGCGGGCGCCAAGATCGAGCTCATGCAGACGGTGACCGACGCCGCGTCGGCGGAGAAGCTCGCCCGCGACGGGCAGGCGGTCTTCGATCGGGTGGAGCGATTCCCGAAGCCGATCGTCGCGGCGATCCACGGCGCGTGCCTCGGCGCCGGGTGCGAGTGGGTGCTCGCCTGCCACTACCGCGTCGCGAGCGACGACCCTCGGACGCAGATCGGCCAGCCGGAGGTGCAGCTCGGCCTCATCCCCGGCGGCGGCGGGACGCAGCGGCTGCCGCGCCTCGTCGGCCTGCGTGCGGCGCTCGACGTGATCCTCGCCGGCAAGACGCTCAAGGCGCGGAAGGCGGCGAAGATCGGGCTCGTGGACGAGGCGGTGCCGCCGGCGCTCCTCCTCGAGGTGGCGCGGGCCCGCGCGGCCGCGCTCGGGGCCGGCACGCTCCGCCGCGAGCCCGCGAGGAGCAAGGGGACCGCCGCGCAAGTCGCGGCGTTCGCCCTCGACGACAACTTCCTCGGCCGCGAGCTCGTCTTCCGCCAGGCCCGGAAGGCGACGCTCGCGAAGACGAAGGGGCACTACCCGGCGCCGCTGCGCGCGCTCGAGGCGGTGGAGCAGGGCCTCAAGCAGGGGATGGCGAAGGGGCTCGAGCTCGAGGCGCGGCTCTTCGGCGACCTCGCGGTCTCGCCGGTCGCCCGCCGGCTGATGGAGATCTTCTTCGCCACGACGGCGCTCAAGAAGGACAACGGCACGGGCGACCCCACCGTGAAGGCGCGCAAGGTCGAGAAGGTGGGCGTGCTCGGCGGCGGGCTCATGGGGAGCGGCATCTCCTACGTGACGGTGAACGCCGGCGTGCCAGTCCGCGTGCGCGAGCGCGACGACCTCGCGGCCGCGAAGGCGGTCGGCGCCGTCCGCGCGATCCTCGACGAGCGCGTGAAGCGACGCTCGATCGACAAGCTCGACCGGCTCGAGAAGATGCGGCTCCTCACCGCGACGACCGACTGGTCCGGGTTCGCCGACGTGGACGTCGTGATCGAGGCGGTGTTCGAGGACCTCGCCCTCAAGCAGGAGATGGTGCGGGCGTTCGAGGCGGTGAACGGGCACGGCCTCTTCGCCTCGAACACCTCGTCCATCCCGATCGGCAAGATCGCGGAGGCGGCGCGGCGGCCCGAGGACGTCCTCGGGATGCACTACTTCTCGCCCGTGCAGAAGATGCCGCTCCTCGAGATCATCGTGACGCCGCGGACGTCCAAGGAGGCGACCGCGACCGCCGTCGCGCTCGGCAAGAAGCAGGGGAAGACGGTCATCGTGGTCGGCGACGGGCCGGGCTTCTACACGAGCCGGATCGTCGGCGCGTACATGAACGAGGCGGCGCACCTGCTCTCGGAGGGAGCGGCGATCGACGCGATCGACCGCGCCATCGTGGCGTTCGGCTTCCCCGTCGGCCCGATCAGGCTCCTCGACGAGGTGGGCATCGACGTCGGCGAGAAGGTCGGGAAGATCCTGCACGGCGCGTTCGGCGAGCGGATGGCGCCGCCCGGCGCGCTCCACGACGTCGTCGCGGTGGGGCGGCTCGGCCGCAAGAACCGCAAGGGCTTCTACACCTACGACGAGAAGGAGAAGCGGGTGGACGAGACCGTCTACGACCTACTCCCGGGCGGCCGCGCGCGGAAGCCCGTCGATCCCCAGGAGGTCCAGGATCGCGTCGTCGTCCAGATGGTGAACGAGGCGATCCGCTGCCTCGGCGAGGGGATCCTCCGGAGCGCCCGCGACGGCGACGTGGGCGCGGTCTTCGGGCTCGGGTTCCCGCCGTTCCGCGGCGGACCGTTCCGGTGGGCGGACGAGCTCGGCCCGCGCGCGCTCCTCGCGAAGGTGGAGGCGCTGCGGGCCCGCTTCGGCGAGCGGTTCGAGCCGGCGCCGCTCCTCCTCGAGCACGGCCGCGCGGATCGCCCGTTCCACGGGTGACCGGACCGGCAGAGTCGGGACGACACGGACGCGGCGCCCGGGTGCGGACCCCGGCGATCGGCGCGCCGGCAATCTGGTATAGTCGCGCGGCAATTCGCCCCGGTCGCGCGCGGCTCGCCGTGCGCACGCAGAGGAAACTCGCATGCGCTTCGCTCCGCTCGCCCCGTCGTTCGTCGTCCTCGTCGCGCTCGCCTCGGCCTGCGGGACAGCGAGGGAGATCGACTCCGCCCAGACGGCGGCGCGCTGCACGGGCTGCCACGGGTTCCCGCCGCCGCCGCCCGGCACCACGGCGAGCTCGCACCCGCAGAGCACGAGCTGCTCGCTCTGCCACGCGGAGACGGTCGATGCGAACGGCGACCTGCTGCCCGGATCGAAGCACATCGACGGGCACGTCGACGTGACGACGCACGCGCTGCCCTTCCTCGCACAGCACACCGCCGCGGCGCTCGCCGACGTCGCCGTCTGCACGCAGTGCCACGGCGCCCAGTACGACGGCGGCGCGAGCGGCGTCTCCTGCAACGCCTGCCACGAGACGTTCGGCTTCGCCGACTGGAAGACGAACTGCACCTTCTGCCACGGCACGCGGACGGCCGGCTGGACGGTAGCCGGGCTCGCGCTCGCGGCACCGCCCCGCGGCGCGCACGGCGAGACGCTGCCGTCGCAGCCGGCGGTGGGCGCCCACGCGAAGCACGTCGGGGGGGCAGGCGAGATCTCGGGTGGCGTGGCGTGCAACGAGTGCCACGAGGTGCCGACGACGCTCGCGCACCTCGACGGCACTCCCCGGGTGACGTTCGGGACGCTCGCGCGCACGGGCGGAGCGGACCCGCAGTTCGCGCCGGCGACGCTCGGGTGCGCGGCGACCTACTGCCACGGCGCCACCCTGCTCGGCGGGTCGTCCTCTGGCCCGACGTGGACGGGCTCGGCCGCCTGCGGCAGCTGTCATGGCCTGCCGCCGCCGACGGGCCGGCACGCGATCACGGAGCACACGGGCATGCTCTGCGTGAACTGTCACCGGCAGGTGGCGGACTGGACGTCCGTGTCGATCCGCGACGACGCCAGCGCGCGGGCGCTGCACGTGAACGGAACGAAGGACGTCGAGCTGCCGTCGCCGGCCACCTGGAGCGCGACGGAGCGGACGTGCAGCAACGTCGCCTGCCACCAGGGCGCGTCGATCCGCGGCTGGGGGGTTCACCGACCGTCACACCCACCGCGGCGATCCGGCACCCGCCTGCGCGGATGGCGCCGCCCGCCGACCTTCGCGCACACCGGCCGCGCGCGATTGCGTCCGAGGACTGCGCAGCGTTTGCGCCGGATTGGTCGTTCGTGCCGCGTCAATCCTGCGATGCGTTCGCAGCATCCGGGAATCGCCCGTAGATGCGCGCGATTGCGCGCCGAGTCGGGGAACTCGCGGCAGCGAGGGCCCGCGCACCGATTGCGCAGGGCGTAAACGGTCGAGATCACGATTGTAATCGGCTTTGACGGCCGGCGTCTTGACGCGCAGTCGCCGCGGGCGCTTTAACGCTGGACGCGCAATCTTCACGCGCCCCCCCGTCCGTCGTCCGTTCAACAAAACAGGTCGGAGACCAATCCTCGATGACTCTCGTCCAAATCAGGCGCGCTGGCGCGCTGCTCCTCGCCGGCACCCTCGCGATGGCTGGCTGCGCCGGCGACAAGGGAGCCGACGCGAAGTCCTGCACGGTCACGGACAACGGCAACGGCTCCGCGACGGTCTCGTGCCCCGACGGCACCTCCGCCACCGTGAGCAACGGCACGGACGGCACGAACGGGACGCCGGCCTCGTGCACGATCACCCCGAACGGAAACGGCACGAAGACGATCCGCTGCTCGGACGGGACGGTCGTGACCGTCTCCGACGCGGTCCTCGACTTCAACCTCCTCACCGCCGCGGACCGCGCCGACCTCGACCCGGCCACGGTCATCACCGCCGTGTCGATCGGCA
>WNGF01012604.1_pt1 | contig 10053 bp, 7 predicted proteins | sample 5400641 | NCBI WGS metagenome assembly WNGF01 (sample SAMN13153371, study PRJNA577476) | soil metagenome | isolation source: 80 cm soil or saprolite under grassland replicate 2 | place: USA:California | collected 2016-06-15
TCCTCTACAAGTTTTGCTTTTGAACCTTGTAACTCCTCAACCGTCTGGTTGTATATCTCGTTAAAATACTGACCTAATGCACTAGGAGTAATGAATGCTTTATCTGCAACTTTTTGAAGCAGTGATGTATCTTCCTTATGACCGATTGCAGTTACAAAGAAAGAGGTTAATGTAAGAGCCTTTTCAGCTAATGATGACCTGTTAAACACTTCCATATTCTCTCCACCGCCACGTGCAACTACTAAAATATCTGCGTTCTTATCATGAGTGAGAAGAGCATTGCTTATCTCCGTTTCAAAGCTTAGGTTGACTCTTTCAAATTTAAAGTCATAAAAGCCTATTGCTTCCTTTAACTGGTGCTTTATATCGCTATCTATGATTGCTGTTTTGCCTACAAGGATTGTTACTGTTACTGGCTGTTGTTGAATGATGCGTTTCTTAATAAACCCATCCACATCTTTATAACCTTGCTCTGCTTTCTTTTGGAGAACTTCAAATGCTTTCAACTGCTCATCTGTATACTTAGAGTCTTGCTGTGATAACAATTCAATCACGTTTACATACAGTGCTACTTTGCCTGCGTTCAACTCCACTCGCTTTGTTAGGTATCCTGTACACTCTATAGTTTGCCCACTTGTTAAATCATGCCTTATAGGGGCAGGAAGTATAAGTGTAACGCAAGCATCAGAAGATTCATCCTTTAGAGAATCATAATAAAATCCGTTATAGTTGACCCCTTTGCCTGGGAGATATATTCCTCTTATTCTAAATGCTTTTTTTGTTATCTCAATAGTAAGCGCATTGTTGAAGATGCCAATAAGTGAGGAGGGATTATAGCTTATTATTTCAGTATTTACGCTTGCCATAGAGGGAACTAATTTAATCAAATATTATTCTTTGAAAACAAGAAAGCTTTTTGCGGTAAATACTTTAAAAATATATCTCCTGAAACCTTGCGTTTTGGCGTAAGTCAAAAAATCATAATGATAAGGGAGCGGGTCAGGGTTGCTTCGGACAGCTTGGTACTCATTAGACTTGAAAGCTGTCATCGCAATGCCTCTCTATCGGGAGGTGTAGTAACAAGACATTTCTTCGGAAAAAGGAAAGACTAAGGTGTATGTAAATAGGCATTTTAATTGGAAAAATAAGGCCTGAGTAATAACTTTATTAAACACGTAAAAATACAGCGCTTTACTTACACTGAAGGCTTAACTTCATTATACTATTCTAATATCAGGAGGACCGCACGTACAGGAAATACTTCAAATGATTTTCATCATAAGATTTTAACTCGCTTATACAGGTAGACGCCGAAAAACCTTGAAAAGAGTAGGCAATTATACTTCATTATTAAAAACCTTGCTATGAGAACATTTAAACTTTTTGCAGCAGCAATTACCCTGCTTTTATTAACATCTCAAATCGGGTTATCTCAGGCAAACAGAACACTGAGTAACCTCACGTCACCCACAGCCGTTAACCAGCACCTTTTGCCTAATTCAACCAATGCCATAAATTTAGGTTCAAATACTTTAAGATGGAAAAATCTTTTCTTAGCTAACAGGGAAGGAATAAATATTAATCCTCAATATCCCTTAGATATTTACAACAAAAGTTATGATAGAACCATTAATGTTTACAGTCCATTTACAATTGAACAAATAGATCGTATAGGCGTTTATTCGAAGTCTATTATAGCAGCTTCTTGGGGATATGGTGTCAAGGCATTGGGGGGATATTATGGGGTATACGCTTATGGTTATGTAGGTGATGCTGATGATCAGAGTCATGGAGTTTATGGAGAAGCAGAAGGAACTGATTGCAGTGTTTTTGGAGTTGCTTACGGTGTTCATGGTAATGCTCATGGCGCATATGCCAATTATGGAGTTTATGGTGAAGCTCGTGGTGGTAATGCTTGTGGAGGATTGAATGCTGCTGGTTACTTTAATGGAGCTGTTTATGCTGCCAGTTATCACACTATCTCAGATAGAAAATTTAAAACTAACATAACTTCCATGCAACATCCGTTGGAGCAATTAATGAAACTAAAACCCTCTGTTTATGAATTTAAGACCGCTGAATACCCAAATATGGGATTACCAAAGGGTAAACAAATGGGATTGATTGCTGACGAGGTAAAACTGGTATACCCGGAATTAGTAAGTGAAGCAGTGAATCCAGCCCATTATGACAAAGACAGAAAACTTATATCAAAGGAGAAAAGTATGAGGCGATTAATTATACGGGATTACTTCCTGTGATGATTGCTGCCATCCAGGAACAGCAAAAAACCATTGAAGCTGTGAAAGCAGAAAACGAAGAATTAAAATCGAGACTTACCAAAATTGAACAAGCCCTTACCCTTAGCAGCCATACCTCTACTATTACACTAAGTGATGCACGTCTTGAACAAAATGCACCCAACCCTTTAACAGGAATACAGTTATAAATTATTATTTACCCCAAAAAGCTGCTAATGCAGTTTTGAATATATCAGATATGAATGGCAAGGTTATCAGGACAATGGAGCTGACTGAAAAAGGAAGGGGACAACTGGTATTCGAAGCAGAACAATTAACAGCAGGAACTTATCAATATTCACTTATTGTTGATGGCAAAATGCTTGATACAAAGAAGATGGTGCTTACGAAATAAATTGCATCATACTTTGTAAAGAGGTAAAAGAGTTCTTCTTTAGGAACTCTTTTTTGTTGAGGATAGAAGGTTGTAAGTTTTTGAAAAACCTTGCCAAACCTGTGCTTCAAAATAACTTAAAATCATAATGATAAGAAATTGTATAGCTGTAAAGGGAAGATAGTAATGAACAACAGTTGCTGCTGTGTGGATAAAAAGTGGAAACATACGGCAGTGCTCAAAACAGAGCTATCTACTTTTGATATGGAAATAAATGCTGTAACATGAAACACGAACTTATTTTAAACGTTGATAAAATAGAAAGCAATAAATGCAAGGTGCATGATGAAGTGGCTAAAATAAAGATTGTTTCTGGTAACATTCAGATTACCTGCTGCTGCGATGAAAATAAGCGATTGTCCGTCCACTAATTCCTATAGGAATTGGACAGTGGACAGCTTATTCCCATGAAAATTTTCAGTTTCTGAAGGAATCGTTGGATAAGAAATCTGCTACCCTTATAATTCATTTTTCATTTCAAACTCATCTATAAATTTCTTTGTGTAGTAAATAACATGCCTTGAAATTGATGTATGTATTTTTGAATAATCAAGCCACTGATTTGTATCAATGCATTTAAAAAGTGTAAATGGTTTATAACCTCTTAGCTGAACATGGTATCTGTAAACTGTTGTCTCTTTTTCTTCGGCATCCTTTATTGGAATATTTTTCTCAGTTCGTTCAACAGAACCACAAAATTCACCCCAATGAATATTAATGTGAACGAAGGAGTGAGCTACTTTCATGGGTTAGAAGCTTTACTTATGCTTCACTGTTATTAGCACAAATGATATACCAGTATGTAATTCAGATGTTATTAAAAGGAAGTTTATCTGAAAAACCAGTTTGAATTGTCCCTGAATCCACAATACACTTATAATGACCATTGTTGATAGCACAGATTTCAGGCTTATTGTTTTCGTAGCTACACCAGAAGATTTGAAGACGAAGGACTTCTTTTGCACGTCCAGGATAATTTTTTTCAATAAAGTGGTAAAATAACTTGATGAAGGACTGCATATTAATATCAACCGGTAATGACGTGCTAAATTGATTGATATAGTATGAAAGAAACTTATCTCCAACGATTATGTTATCCGTTACACTTAAAGCATATTTCTTTATGATAAAAACTTTTTGAATTGTGTCATAATATGCTAATGGTTCTTTTTCTTTAATCCCATTTTCCTGATAATAAGATGTACCTCTTGTATCTGCCGCAATGACAATTCCATCTCTACAAATGGCCGCAATAGAATAAGAACCTTTAAAAAGGAGTTGCGCTTTGCATTTTAATAGGCATAAAGTGCTGACAAATAAACTCAATGCGATAAAGGTGATAATCTTTTTCATTTTTCAAAAGAATAATGGGCAAACAAGTTAACCATTAAAAAGAATAAATAAAAACACTGATTAAAAGGTCGGTCCGTAATGTGTAAGTTTATATACCCTCTTAAAAGCTTTACTACGGTGGGTTTCCAACCAAAGTAAAATGATAATGCTGCGATTGTTACTGAGAAGGTCGGTATCTTAAACCATATCTGGCCTTCCTCAAAAGCCCATAAACACTTAATCTATCACTTACAGTAAAAGCAGATGAACTACCATCAGGCGCGTATCAGTATGGATTAGTGGTGGATGGGAAATTAGTTGATAGCAAACAGATGGTGCAAGCAAAGTGAGAATGCGTGATAAGCATAAGCAGCACCTTGAAAGAAAAGTAGAATATGAGCTGTATAAACTCTTTAGTAAAGAGGATGTTGTTTAATATTCTAAGAGCATAAGATTTAGGTGTAGTTGGTATGTAAATGCAACCCCTGAATAGGATATTTATAACAACACTTTAAAGAGAATCGGTTAAGCGAATTTTAATATTCCGCCCCTTAAAGTTGCTTATATTTAGGTATCACCCAAAACAAACCCTAAATGACCCTTTATCAGTTTAAAACCTTAGACGAGGAAGAGCAGTATAACACTGTATGGAATAATGGAGTTTTCATTGCTGGCAGGATAAGTAAAGAAGATAAGTTTCTGCTGTATCAGATTGATGGTTTTTATGTTGAGTTAAAGTATGACGTTAATATCAACAAAATAGTTGAATTGAGAAGTTTTGGTAATGCAAGCAGGCTAGAGCCTTATTTAATAAGTATTCCTTTGCCATCGTTTGATTAGTACTGTCCGTCCATTCAAATCCTATATAAAGTGGACAGTGGACAGCACTATTACCTTCCCTCTTAGTTAAACTCTGTTCATAAATAACCCTAACTTTTCTATACCTCTTCTTCAGTATTATAGAGCATTATTAAATATCACTTCGTTACAACAACCTTTTGCACACCACCCGTTGCATTGTTTCTTAAATAGTATAAACCCGCAGCTATACCTGAAATATTGATACTGCCCTTTCCATTAATATTTTTTGTAAGCAATATTTTTCCGGATTGATCGAGCAGCGAAAATGATGCATTGCTATTTGTCTGAACGAATAATATATCCTTTGCCGGATTTGGATAAACCAGGAACAAACTTGTTTTATTATATTGCTGTAATGCATTTTGAGCAGAAGCAATAACAGCGTTGTTCGGTGCTGTATATTCAAATAATTTGCTGTAAAGTTGAAGTTGCGTTGCAACTGAGTTTAAAACCTTTACGCGATATCTTCCGCTTTCAGAAGGATGAAAAACAGAATCTCCTTTAATTGTTGCAACAAGTACAGGAGGCGTTCCCGGTCCGTCACACTTAAACCATTTATAGGTATTATTGCTTAAAGTGCCTCCCGCAGATACAGATAAAGTATTTCCGTTTTGATGGATAGGAATATTTGCCTGTGGATAATAAATGGAATTTGGAAAATTTTGGGCAATGAATTCCATAGCATCAAACGTATAGTGATTGTGACTTAGATTGAGAAAACCATTTCCGTGTAAATTAACCAGCTTACCCAAAGAGGAGGAAATAGTGCCACTCAATCGATTATAACTTAAGTCCAGTTTATAAAGATCAAGATTACCGAAAGAAGAAGGAATGCTGCCACTCAATTCATTATGGCTTAAATACGCAAAGCCAAGATTTGAAAGATTACCGAAAGAAGAAGGAATGCTGCCACTTAAGTGGTTAAAAGATAAATTTAATTCATCAAGACGTGTTAGATTACCAATCGAAGATGGTATACTGCCTCTTAATTCATTATTATTTAAATGCAACGTGAAAAGACGTACCATTTTACCAATCGAAGATGGTATGCCGCTTAATTTATTGTGGCTTGCCTGCAGATATTCAAGATTTATAAGATTACCAATTGAAGAAGGTATGCTTCCACTTAGTTTATTAAAATCTAAAAACAATCCCCACAGCTTAACGAGATTGCCAATAGAAGATGGGATGCTGCCACTTAATTCATTATATTGCAAACCCACGTATTCCAGATTTACCAGATTGCCGATAGAAGATGGGATATTGCCGCTTAATTTATTTTTGATCAGCCCCAAATCTTGCAGATTGGTAAGATTACCGATAGAAGATGGAATACTGCCGGTTAATTGATTGATATCTAATGCCAGGTTCTGAAGATTAACAAGATTGCCCAACGAAGAAGGAATATCACCGCTCAATTGGTTATAGTGAAAATCAAGCCTTTGAAGATTTATAAGATTACCAAGAGATGCCGGAATACTTCCACTTAATCGATTAGTACTTAAACCTAATTCCACAAGATTTACTATATGGCCAAGAGAGGACGGGATGTTACCCTCTAAATAATTAGCAGGCAGATGAATTTGAGTTACTCTTGCATTTGTTACTGTTACTCCCCACCAACTTGATAAAGGAGCACTGGTCAACCAATTAGTATGGTGCTTCCAATTAGGGCCATTTGTACTATTGTACAAATCAACGAGGGCTAAAGAATCATGTTGGTTTACTTGTGCATTAACAGTGATGCAGATGTTTGTAAAAAGAGCAAACGCGAGACAAAAAAGAGTAGATTTCATTTTCATAAAAAGCGGTGTTTAATATGAAGGAATAGATCGTAGATTAAGAGGAGTTTTTTGTATTGGGACTCTTTGTAAAGGATTCAAATACTTTTAAACTTACAAGAATTATTTCACATTTCCACTATATGCAGAAAATAAAAAGATAAGTTTCTACTTCAAAAAAAGTTCAGAATGACAAATTACACTATTGAGTAAATAAAAATGCCGCTGCGTAGTTTTACCAACGGCATTATTTGTAACGAACTTTATCTTGCTATAACAACTTTCTGCACAGCGCCACTACTGTTGTTTCTTAAATAATACCACCCTCCAGCCATGCCGGAAATATTAATGCTGCCCTTACTATTAATACTTGTAGTTAGCAATATTTTGCCTGATTGATCAACCAATGAAAATGTTGCCGTGCCGCTTGTTTCTACATGTAATATATCTTTTGCGGGATTAGGATAAACACGGAATAGATTTGTTTTACCTAATTGTTGCAATCCATTTTCAGAAGAAGCAATAACAGGGTTAGTAGGAACTACATAGTGAATAACTTTACTGTAAAGGACAAGCCCTGTAGCAACTGAGTTTAATATTTTCACCTGGTATATTCCACTCACTGTCGGATGAAAAACAGAATCTCCATAATTTGTTGCAACAAGTGTATAATTTGATGGCCCGTTCCATTTCAGTAATTTATAAGTGTTATTACTCAAAGTACCACCTGCAGAAACAGATAAAGTATTGCCGTTCTGATTAACGGGAATGTTTTTTTGGTGGTCATAAAACGCAGCAGTAAATTCTTTTGCAATTAACTCCATGCCATCAAATGTGAAATAGTTATAGCGTAGATTCAGATAAATGTTATGAACAAGATTTCCAATAGAAGAGGGAATGCTGCCACTTAATCTATTATTGTTTAAATTGACCTGACTAAGATTTACAAGCTTACCAATAGAAGACGGAACGGGACCGCTCAAGTGATTAAGATGAAAATCTAAGTAACGGAGATTAACAAGATTGCCAATAGAAGATGAAATGTTTCCACTCAGTTGATTAGCACTTAAAGAAAGACTATAAAGGTTTATAAGTTTGAAAATGGAAGATGGAATGTTTCCAGTCAAATGATTTCCCTGGAAACTTAAGTCAGTGAGACTAATAAGGTTACCAATTGAAGAAGGAATGCTGCCTGTTAATTTATTGTGGGTTAACAGCAAACTTTGAAGATTAACCAGATTACCAATAGAGGAGGGAATACTTCCACTCAATTGATTATCGTTCAACCATAATGAGGCTGTAAGATTAACAAGATTACCAATAGTGGAGGGAATACTGCCGCTTAGCTGATTGTGGTATAAATATAGGTATTGAAGCTTTGTAAGATTACCAATAGAGGATGGAATGTTTCCACTTAGCTGATTATATTCTAAAGCTAAATAAGATAAATTGCTAAGATTGCCAATAGAGGAAGGAATGCTTCCGCTAAGTTGATTGGGACCTAATTCCAAATCGGTAAGATTTATAAGCTTTCCAATAGAAGATGGAATGTTACCACTTAGCTGGTTCCGAAATAATTCTAGAGATTGAAGGTTTGTAAGATTACCGATAGAAGATGGAATAGTATCACTCAATTGGTTGAAACCTAAAGTTAAAATAGTAAGACCTGCAAGATTACCAATAGATGAAGGGATAGTGCCAATCAGTCCGTTGCCACCCACATTTATGTCCCCTAAGGCCAAACTTGTTACCCTCGAACCCGTTACAGTTATTCCATACCACGTTGAAACAGGGTTGCTGCTTAACCAGTTTGTGTTGTTAAACCAATTAGGTCCATCTGTACTATTGTACAAATCAACAAGTGCTAAAGAATCTTGTACATTCACTTGTGCCTTGACGATGCTTACGTTACAATAAAGAGCTACCAGGAGGAAGATTATAGAGATTTTTTTCATAAAGTGTAAATTTCTGGTGTGATAGTTTAGATTATGAAGTTAACAAAATGAAAATGGAATTAATGACTTACCCACAGTATTTTTTTTGACAAATTACCTTGCTATTACAACCTTCTGAACAGCATTCGTGCTGTTATTTTTTAGGTAGTATAAACCTGCATTTATTCCCGAAACATTGATACTGCCTTTACCATTAATATTTGTAGTCATCAATATTTTTCCTGATTGATCCAGCAGTGAAAATGATGCATTTCTATTTGTGTGAACGAATAATATATCCTTTGCAGGATTTGGATAAACGCGGAACGAGTTTGTTTTATCATATTGCTGCAATGAATTTTCAGCAGAAGCAATAACAGCGGGTGCTGTGTAAACAATTGTATCGCTGTGCAGTTGAAGTTTGATAGCAATTGAGTTGGTAACTTTTGCGCGGTATATTCCGTTTTTCTTAGGGTGAAAAACAGAATCGCCTTTAATAACAATTGTATCCTTTATTTGACCGTTTTTAAAAAACCAGGTGTAAGTATTTTTGCTCAATGTGCCTCCTGCGTAAACAGATAAGGTATTACCATTTTGATGAACAGGAATAAGCTTCTGGGGAGCGTAAATGGCGTTTGGAAACGTTTGCGCAACGAACTGCATGCCATCAAACGTAAAATGGTTGCCATTTAGAAACAGGGATAAAGAAGGATTTAGTTTACCAAACGAAGATGGAATTCCGCCGCTCAACTGATTATGATCTAAATGCAGGGCTTGAAGAGATGCAAGATTACCAAGAGAAGATGGAATGCTGCCGCTCAACTTATTATAGCTTAAATTCAGATCTTGAATGAATGAAAGATTACCAAGAGAAGATGGAATGCTGCCGCTCAACTGATTATTATTTAACTGTAAAGCGTAAAGATAATTTGCAAGATTACCAAGAGAAGATGGAATGCTGCCGCTCAACTGATTATTATTTAACTGTAAAGCGAAAAGATTTACAAGATTACCGAGAGAGGATGGAATGCTGCCGCTCAACTGATTATTATTTAACTCTAAGTAGCCAAGATGTGCAAAATTACCAAGAGAGGATGGAATGCTGCCGCTCAACTGATTATAGTCTAAATCCAGCGAGTAAAGATATGCAATATTACCAAGAGAAGGTGGAATGCTACCGCTCAACTGATTACCAGTTAACCCTAAACCGCGAAGATTTGCAAGATTGCCAAGAGAAGAAGGAATGCTGCCGCTTAATTGATTGACGGCTAAGTCTAAATTTTTGAGATTTACAAGATTACCAATAGAAGATGGAATGCTGCCGTTCAATTGATTATAGCTTAAATACAGGTCGTAAAGATTTACAAGATTACCAAGAGAAGATGGAATGCTGCCGCTCAACTGATTATTATTTAAATACAGGTTTTGAAGATTTATAAGATTACCAAGAG
>WNGF01013461.1_pt1 | contig 10053 bp, 9 predicted proteins | sample 5400641 | NCBI WGS metagenome assembly WNGF01 (sample SAMN13153371, study PRJNA577476) | soil metagenome | isolation source: 80 cm soil or saprolite under grassland replicate 2 | place: USA:California | collected 2016-06-15
AAAATGGTTCCGCTTTCTTGTAGTCGCCCATCATCTGGTAAAGCACTCCGAGGTTGTTAAGACAAGTGGCTGTGTTTGGGTGATCGGGACCGGCGGCTTGTTCGGTAATTTTAAGCGAGCGCTGATAAAGTGGTTCAGCCTTAGCATAGTCGCCTGCGTCCATATAAACCCAGGCCAGGTTATTAATGCTTTCTCCAGTCGCGGGATTGTTAGGGCCAAAAATTTTCTCGCGCGCCTCGAATGCCTGTTTAAAAAACGATTCGGCCTTTACCAGATCGCCCTGATCAAGGTAAATCGCCCCGAGATTATTTTGGACGTTTGCGGTGTGAGGATTTTCCGCTCCGTACGCTTTTTCGTAGATCTTCAATGCGCGCTGATCCATCGGCTCAGCCTTCGCGAAGTTGCCTTGGTGATAATAGAGTGTGCCCAGGTTGCTCAGGCTGTTTGCGACCTGAGGGTTGTCGGGGCCAAGCGTTTCCTCGCGGACTTTCAAGACTCGCACATATAACGGTTCCGCCTTCGCCGAATCTCCTTTGTCTTGGTAAAGCAGCGCGAGGTTGCTCATGCCTGACAGAGTGTTCGGATGCTTCGAACCAAGCTTGGTTTCCCAAATCTTTATTGCCCGTTTGTAGAGCGGCTCCGCTTTTGCGTAGTCGCCGCTTTCCCGATAAGCCTCGGCGAGATTGTTGAGACTAATCGCGGTATATGGATGGTCTGGACCGAGTGCTTTCTCTCGGATCTTTAACGCACGTTGGTAAAGCGGCAAGGCTTTAGCCTGGTCGCCCATCGAGTTGTACAAGAACGCGAGATCGTTTAAGCTGTCCGCGGTCTCCGCATGTTCCGGGCCGTAATTCTTCTCGCAATACTTCAACACTTGCTCAGCGATTGGTATTGCTTCCCGAAACTTGCCCGCGCTGCGCAGCTCCTCAATTTTCTGAACCATCTCACGAACGTCAGACGTTTCCTGGCCTGGAGCGGAACTGAAACATAACGCAACCGCGCAAAGAAATGCCGTGCGACGCAGCCAGCGATTAATCAGTCGCTGGACCGTGGGAAGGTTTTCAACCAGCTCTTTCATGATTCGAGAGTGAGGGATAACAGCACTCAATTGCAAGCAAACTCTGCAATGAATGCGGAAGCGCGTTACCACATTTCCACAGCGGAATTCCATTGTGCTGGCTCCTTCTCCTACCTATCATGCCGAGACAATGACCCCACGCGCTTACATCTTTGGCATCGCCTGCCTGCTAATTGCTGCGCGATTTGGCAATGACAGACTCGCTGCGGCGACCGAACCCTCGGTGCAGCCGGAGCTGCCCTGGATTGAGATAGGATCGGAGAAAGCTGTCATAGCTCGCGATTCAAAGTCCGCGGATGGTCGCAATGCCCTGGCTTGGACAGTTGATAGCAATGAGCCAGTAGATTGGTCGCTGCTGGAAAAAGATCCCAATCGTTTCTATGAACAATACGACGTAAAGGCGATCTGGGTCATCAATCTTGCCGACAAAAAGAAAGTAGGCGCGATAGGGGATACCGGAGGCTATGTGCGGCCGGGCAGTCATCGAACGCTGAGCGTCGCCTGGGGGCCGATCGAGAATGGAAGACGGTTTGCTTTGGCTGCCTATCAGTGGAAATGGGGCACCGATACTTTGCTTCTCCTGGACGTGGGCACGGATGACTGTCGATCCGCCCAGATCGGGCCGGTTTTGGATAAAGCTATCGAAGCGCAGATTAAGCGTGCCAAGTCGCAGAGACGAGGACCGTTCGATTCTACGTATCTACTTACCGGCCTGCCGGAACTTGGAAAGAAAACCGGCTTTTCCAGTGCGAGCACAGTTGGTCTCCCATTTGTCACCAAGGATCGCGAACAGGACACGTCGATCAGCGAAGGCATTCTCTCTCTTAAGCTCGCGCGTGCCGGTGAAGGTCCCACTGCCAGCGTCGTCAGGCTTACTCCCGGACCGCTGCCGGACGATCCTTTTTCCGAGTCGGCGCGACTCGCCAAAGCTGACCGCGAATTGAATGCGGTTTATTCGGCGTTACTCAAGCGCCTCAACCCGTCGGCGCAACAGGCGCTTAGGACTGAGCAGCGTGCCTGGGTTGAACAACGTGATCGGCAAGCAGACGAAGCTGTTCGCAAAAAAAGCGACAGCGAGAACGCGCGCATCGTTCGTGACCACCTTCTGCGTCAGCTTACTGAGGAACGCTCCACCGAATTGCGAAAACGGGAAGCGCAAGCCAAGTAAAGTTATCCTGAGCAGTCAACGGGATGCCGGAGAAAGAATCAAAAAGAGACGAACCAACAAGTGAGATTAGCCTTTACCATCGTCGCAATCGTTGCATACGGTGTTAGCTGCGGTTTTTCGATTCTTGCTGCTGACGAAGAGCCGGGAGTAGCAGGAGAGGATTCATCGGCAGGCTTGCCCGAAGATTACGCAAAAAATTATCTGATCGCCGCCAGCACGATTTCGCCGGACAAGAAGTTCGCTGTCATTTACCCGACGTTAGAATTAGAAGAAGCTGCGGAGAACACGAACCATCCGGACCGGATCAAGGATTGCGTTGTCGCGCTGCAGCCTTTTACTGTCCTGGGCGAGCTACAGACAAAGTATCCTTACTTTCAAAATCAGAACCACGGCGGACTCAGCGCCGAATGGTCCGATGACAGCTCAGTTTGTCTGATCACCCTCGATAGAAAATGGGGGCCGGGAGACGTGATTCTGGTCGAGTTTCGCAATGGCAAACTCAGTCGGATGACGAACATCCTGCGCAAAGCGCACGATCTATTGGCGCCGAACTGGCGCAAAGCCAAAGCTGAGCGGTACAACGACTATTACGACTTCGTCTTTATGGAGGATACGACTTTCAAGCTCGACGGCGCGAGCCGTGTGATAATCGATGCATCGGTGCACACCAGTCCAAACGACTTGGGTCTCGAAAAAAGCCCGCGAGTTTTTGGAAAAAGCCCACCAGATCGATCCCAAATCAGTTGGGGCGCTGATGAATCTCGGCAACGTCAGCGTTGAGATGAAAGACTTCGTGAGCGCACGAAAGTATTACGAAGAAGCCTTAAAGTTAGAGCCGAATGGTCAGTACGCGCAGGAAGCGAAGCAAGCCTTACGAAAACTGAAGAAGAAGTAGCGTCGACGTCAGTTTTTTGGAGATGTGACGTCCGCGAGGATCGATACGGCAGCGAGGAGTGGGAGGGCCGCCTCATCGTTTTCCGTCACCGGCTTGGCCCGCAGTTTTCGCCATTCCTTTTTGCTTGCGTCGTAGTTCAACTTCATCAACGGCTCCTCCGGCAATAAACGAATCCGGCTCCGATCGATGAAACCGTGAATTCCCGATTTTAGATAAACACGCCACGAGTTATCTCGTTCAGAAGTCACATAGGGCGGCGCGGCGATGAAGCGCTCGCCTGGTTTTACTGTCGTCGTTATTTCGTTGTCGTCTCCCCCGAGAAAGGATCCAACGAGAGTGTATCCGTTGGAATCTTTGAGCGTGGCCATACATTCATTCGACGAACCTTCGGTCGGATATAACAACGCGAGAGCGGCAACGGTCGTGAGGAACTTCCGTGTCATCGTTAGGCAACGATATATGTCACTTCTATTTGCATCATCGGCCGAACAGTATCCCGTAGCTCTTCGGGAAATAGCGTTTGATGTACGGCTTCGGTTTCGAAATCGGGTCGGTGTCTCCGCTGGAAAGGATTCCCGCGATCCGTTCTCGCATCTTGACTGGTTGTCCGCTGAGAAATTTCGCGAAAGTTTCGTCGCCGATGACGTGAAATAACTCCCAACCGTTCACAAAACATCCTTCGGCGGCGGCGCCATCCATCTCCCCGGCGCACACCGAATAAAAAGCTACCATTGCTTTCTGATCACCGTTACTCGCCGCGGTCAGAATTTTAAAATAGTTAAGGCCGCGCCCTTTGAACGCAGAGCCCGCCTCGCCCAGATCGCGATCCCGGGCCGATTGCCATTTTTGCCACTGCGTCTTTTGCTGATCGTAATTTAACTTCATCAACGGCTCGTTCGGCAAAAGCTGGAGCTCTGCTTTGCCGATGAATCCGTTGCAGCCGGACTTTAGGTAAACACTCCAACCGTAAGGCGCCCGGTCTGCCAGGAAATGTTCGCCCGCTTTTAACTTGGCGGTTCCACCCCTATCACAAGGCACAATGACTGAGCCGTGCGGATCTTTAAGCGTCGCCATGCACTCATCGAGTGCATTCGCGGTCGAATGGAACAACGCAAACGCGGCAAAACTCGCTAGCAAATAACCAGGTTTCATTAGGAGGAATGAACAAAATCGGTTACCGATCTTGTTTCCGCTGTTCATAGACGGCGCAAAGACAGATCGCGAGCAGTGAAATTTTTTCATATCATGGCGGCTGCTGCCCGCGTCTTCCCGCGCGGTGAATCCAGTCTCTTTCTGCTAGCGGCCGAAAATCCTCATACCAAAAGTGCTTCTTCAGTGCCCCGCGCATATCGATTCCACGCTTTTTTATCTCGCCTTTGTTCGCTCGCATAGAGCAAAGTCTTGAACGAAAGCAATGCAATTTTTCTTCAAATGAGCCAGTCACCCGTAATCCTGTTAAGAATGAATCGCCGTGTTGCTGCGATTCCAAAAATCGATGGCCGCGCGATTTGGTCGGCGACGTTATGAAATTGATAAGCCACTGCCTCACTTTGGCCCTTCTTTCTGTTCAAGCTCTCGCCTTGGAAGCGACGCCGGCGGCGAGCCCAAGCCGCTTCACCACGTTCGCGCAAGCTTTGGCCGAGGCGAAGCGCGTTGTCGATACCGACCCGGGAAAGGCTTACGACGTTGAATTCTCAATGGCGATTACGCCGCGACTGAGTGAGGTTGTTGGTGAGTGCACAAAGAATTCCGGACCGCGCGTCGCGTTTGATGTTGTTTTTGTTTTTGCGGCTAATGGGAACGTCGAACAGGTGTTCACTTCTCCGGATCAACCGGCCCCGGCCTGTGTCGGGGAAAGATTGCGCGATTTGCATTTACCTGCTCCTCCACACCCAGGCTGGCCAGTGGACCTGCACGTTAACATCAGTCCCGAAAACGCTCCACCGGCGAAGAAAGGAAGCACGAAGGAACTCGATCTCGAAATCAAGAGGTCACCGCGTCACATCATCTTGAAAAACGGAAAGGAAATTGCGACGTGGGAAGGCGATCCTGATTCGAGGATCACACTCCATTACCCCGATGGCGCTACCCAGGAAGTAACAATCACGAAAGATCGACATATGCATGTCGGACCTGCCATCCGAAATCCGAATGGGCAGAAGAAGGAAGGTGCGCCCAAATCCAGGGCAGAGGCAGAGTCAGCTTATCCAGAGGATGAAAAGCTGGCGATGAAAGCAAAGAAGGCCGAACTAGCAAAGAATTATGAAGAGGCGCTCAAGCTCTATGAACAAGCGATTAATCTGAAAGGCCGTTTCACGCCATTTGTTTATCAGAATCGAGGTATGCTTTACCTCGATCGCGCGAAAGCTTCGACCGACTCGCAATCACGGATCGCCGATCTGCAACGCGCCATCGCCGATTTTAAAACATCTATCGCTCTTGGGGCCGCTTCCGACGAAGAACTGAATCGCCGCTTGGAGAAAAATGCCACCAAGGCTAACCTTGAAGAGGCGACCAAGTTACTGGCAGAAGAAACAGGTCAATAACGATTCAATCATCAGCCTATCAAAACCACAATGTGGATCTTGCGATGAGAAAAAGCATTCGGTGAACACGAACGTCTCGGTGGGAACATTCGCGCTTTTCTTCGGGTTCACTGGCACCGTGTTAATGGCGGAGGAAAAACCGGAAGCGATTCTGGCGGCGGCGTCCTGGCTGAGGCCGGCGCGGCTCCGCAAAACGGCATCTACGGGAGGAAACTAAGTGAACACAAAAACTAGCCTGCTTGTCCTTGCGCTGTTCAGCTGTTTGTCGGCGCCCATGACTCTGGTAGCTGCCTCCCTGGAGGAAAAGTATTTCGAAACTCGTGACAATTTCATCCGTCAATTTTCCACAGCGAGCTCCCCTGAGGCTAATTCATATGAAAAAGCTCACTCAAAATTAGAAAAGGCCCTCTCAAAATTAGAAAAGCAGCTTCAGCTGATAATAGGCCCCGTTGACGTCGCACATTTTCCAAAACGAGGAAAGATTAATTTAGAAACCTTTGAGCAGGATGATGGCGGTTTTGGCCAAGTCGATGGACTGCGGTTCGATTCCAAGCACGGACTATTATTCGTAACGACCACGGGTTTGCTGAATGGTTATTTGCAACAGCATAAAGAACTGCCCACAGAATTGGGCAAGCTCGCAAAAGCTGAAGGATTTTATAGTGTGGCTCTTTATTGGGATGAAGCTGTTACCCATTTTGCTGAAGTACCGGTACGGACTACCAATGATAAATCGTTTGCCTATGCATTCCTTGGCTTATGGGCACAGGATATCGGGCCATTCCCGCCAAAAGATCTTTTTGTCTTTTTCGCAAATGGCGATCGTGTATTTGTAGTGTCGACCAAGGTGCAAAGCAACATTGATCAAATCGCTGAATGCAAAGACGTGTGGGATAAATTCAAGAAGAAATCGGATGCTGCATCCGCCACTTATCGAGCATCGGAAGACAAAGATCAGAAAGCTAGCGACGACAGTGTTAGATACGAAGAGGAGGGTTTTAGAGCATACTGCAGGTGCTTCGAGGAAAGAGCAAAAATGGAACCCTTTTTCAAACAACTAACAAAGCAGGCTCAAACTCTAGTTGATAGCCTGCAAAAACAATTACCTCGGTAAGGTATAACGAGTCGTTCCACGCCGACCGCTTCGCGGCGTGTGAACTCATCGTTAGGCCTACTAGCCGCTCAGCGAGCTTGCACAATTTCTCCGTCCGGGTAACCGCGCTCTCAATACAAAACACAAACATGAAACAATACGTAATTAGCCTTGCTCTATTAATCGCTGCACTGGTCGCATTTCTGACAAGCCATGCCAACGCCCAGAGTCAAGCCGAGATGAACCGGCAAGCGGCAAAAGACTTCCACAAGGCCGATGCAGAACTCAACAGCACGTATGCGGCACTTATGGCGAAGCTTCCGGACGCTGAGAGCAAGCGAAAGCTTAAGAAAAGTCAGCGAGCGTGGATCGCATTCCGAGATGCCGAGGCAGTATTTGCGGCTGACCAGTTGCGCGGTGGATCAATGGCTCCCACGATCCGCTACGAAACTATGGCGGAACTTACTTAAGAGCGAATCAAACAGCTAAAGGCCAAGCGTACCGAATGAGACCACATCATGGACTGGGTGCACGTTGAGGAATGAACTAGCGCCTACAATCAGAATAACGTTTATGAATAAAAAATTCGTCGCCCTGACACTTGCCAGCGTGGGAACAATTTTAGTTTCCATTAGCGCCCAAGCGGGCGCGCTGGCTATTGATGCAGCCGGAAATCTCTTTCTGAGCGACGGACATTCCATCTTCAAATACGCGCCCGATGGCACAAAGAGCACCTTCGCCGCGGGGCTGAGCCCACTTGCTTTGTGCTTTGACGGCGAAGGGAATCTTTTCGTCGTGGACGCGGCAGTGACGGAAGCCAAAAGCTCGATTCTCAAATTTACGCCTGACGGAAAGAAAAGTACGGTCGCCAAGGGGATCAGCCCTGACGGAATGGCCTTTGATCGTTCGGGTAATCTGGTTGTTTCTCAGGGTGATTCGATTTTCAAATTCACGCCCAAAGGGGTAAAGCGCACGTTCGTCATTTCCAAGCCCTCTTTTTATTTTACCGATCTAGTTTTTGACGCAGCCGGTAATTCCTTTGTGACCGACGAACATTCCATCTACAAATACGCGCCCGATGGCACAAAGAGCACCTTCGCCGCGGGACTCGACCATCCGACCGGCCTGGCTGCCGACGCTGCCGGCAATGTCTATGTCACGGTAGTGACGGCACCCGACGCCAGCAGTCATGCGATCCTTAAATTTAGTCCCGATGGGACGAAAAGCACGTTTGCTTCACTGCTCGGCAGTTTTTTTGCTGGCGATCTGGCTTTTGATCGGTCCGCTAATCTTTTTGTCTGGAATAGCTATGCAATCTTGAAATTCGATCCGAGTGGAACTCGAACCACCTTCGTCTCGGACTGGGTATCACCCGACAAACAATGGGAATACGAATGCGTTGAATACCCGAGAATTGTAAAAGCCGGCACCACACAACTTGTGTTAGATCTTGATCAAGAGCTGAAGGTAAATGGTGCCGAGAGGAGGGTTGCAGACATACTGTGGGCGCCAGACTCAAAGCGCTTTGCTTTTAATTACATTCCGGCCAACGCGCACCATACGAGCCGCGAAACGGTCGCGTTGTATCAGCTGCGTGGTGACAAATGGGTAGCCTTGCATTCACCGGTGGACAAAGCATCTGAGCGCGCCCAGTTGGCGCAACTGGCCGAAAAGTATTTGCCGAAAAACACTTACCGCCGCCGCTTTTTGGATTCCTCGCCAGAGGACGATACCTTAAAAGTGCGTAAGTGGGCGGACGCCAATACTGCAATCCTGTATGCGTATTCGCAAACGGATGAGGAGCAGGGGGCTGTTCTTTTCACGATGAAGTTCGATGCGGAAGGCAACTGGAAAATCGTCAAAACGCATCGGCTGTCGAAAAAGGAGCTCCTAAAGGAGCTACAAGAGGAGCTATGAGATCGTTCTTTCGTTCATTCGCAAGCCAGTAGCCAAATTATTGTCCCTTGCCGAAGAGTATTTCATATGTCTTTGGAAAATTCTGTTTGAGATACGGTTTCGGTTTAAGCGTCGCCGCCGACGATGCTGAAAGTATCTCTGTAGGATTCTCGGATTTTTTCAGGACGACTCTTCAAGTAGTTGGCGAAAATTTCATCGCCCGCGACGTGAAAAAGCTTCCACCACTCCTCCGCGTAAACCACTGAGGCAGCACCATCCATAAACTTACCCAGGGAATCGAACCGCGCGATCGCTTTTAGGTCGCCTTCGCTCGCTCGCACCAGGGTTGCATAGTAATTGACCCCATGCTGTTTCGCTTCCCATGCCGCCTCATCGCTTTGCGTCACCGGCTTGTCCCGCAATTTTCGCCATTCCTTTTTGCTTGCGTCGTAGTTCAACTTCATCAACGGCTCCTCCGGCAATAAACGAATCCGGCTCCGATCGATGCGACCGTTAATTCCCGATTTTAGATAAACACGCCACGAGGTATCCCCCCTTTGTTCAAAATCCGAATAGGGCGGTGCGGCGATGAAGCGTTCGCCGGGCTTTATGGTGATGGGAACCTCCTCGCCTTCGATGTAAGTGTAACCAGACCCCGCGTACGCATCCGACCCGTTGATTGTTGCCATGACTTCTTCTGGTCCAAGGGCTTCTACCGCCTTGGCGTTGTGCTCGCTCAGACTCGCCGGAAGCTCAAAGGCTTTCTTTTCCATGCTGTAATCGCATTGCCAGTCGTCAATGGTCCACTCGTGGGCCGGTGAGGCTAAGTCGCACCTTTTTCCCATCACCGCTCCAGGATTCGAAGCGAATAAACGATTGGGTCAGATTCTTGGTATCGATCTTATACTTACGTTTGTTAGCTGGAGTTTTTTGGAAAAATTCCCAAGCCAGCTCACTGAGCGGATCGGTTATCGATTCGAAAACAAGGCCATCTTTCCGGCGATAGAGATAGGCTGAGTCTTCTTGGCTACCGTCGTGCTGCCTCCGAACAATCCACCGCGCGTCTGGTGAAATGAAATGCTCCGTGGAGAACGCGACGGTCTTCCCTGGCAATCGTTTGCGTTGTGTAGGATCTTGTTTCGAAACAATCCACGCCTCCTGCCTGCGAGAATCGGCGCCTTCTCCTCGAAAAACCTTGATCACAAAATCTCCCCTGGGAGATTCGGCGCCTTCGTCTTTTGCTTCGCTGTAACCCGGCGGCGGATAAGGCCCATTTTCCAGCGGGAAATCCGCGCGAATGTCTTTTATTCGCTCCCTGGTTTTAAAGGAGAGAATGAGCCAATTGAGTCCCGGGTCTGTGCCCTCTTGATCCCGATG
>WNGF01029092.1_pt1 | contig 10053 bp, 10 predicted proteins | sample 5400641 | NCBI WGS metagenome assembly WNGF01 (sample SAMN13153371, study PRJNA577476) | soil metagenome | isolation source: 80 cm soil or saprolite under grassland replicate 2 | place: USA:California | collected 2016-06-15
CGACCTGACGAAGGCCTCGAACAACATGAAGCCCATCGACCATTACGAGCGCCAGCTCCACGCGGAAGGATTCCGCCTGATCGCCGGTGTGGATGAGGCGGGGCGGGGCGCCCTGGCCGGTCCGCTGCTCGCCGCCGCCGTGATCCTGCCCGGGGGCTTCGACGTGGAAGGGCTGGCGGACTCCAAACTCCTCACCCACTTGCAGCGCGACATGTGGTTCGACCGGATTAGGGACGGCGCGGTCTCGGTCGCGGTGTGTCGCTCGTTCCCCCGGCGGATCGACAGCCGGGGGCTTCACGTGTCCAACCTGCGGTTGCTTCGCCTGGCTGTCAAGGCACTGGATATCCGGCCCGATTTCGTGCTGACCGATGGCTTCCCGCTGCCCGGCGTCCGTCTGCCGCACCTGTCGATCAAGAAGGGCGACGCCGTCACGGCCTCGGTGGCCGCCGCCTCGGTGGTGGCCAAGGTGACCCGAGATCGCATGATGGAGCGGTATCACCGGCGATACCCGCGGTACGGCTTCGATCAACACCGTGGGTACGGGACGGCCTCTCACCGCGCCGCCATCGCGCGGTACGGGCCGTGCCCGATCCACCGAATGTCCTTCAAGGGAATGGGCCTGTACATGGAGGACCGGGAGACCTACCTTCGCCTCTACGGGAGGGAATTGCCCCAGCCGAGTGTCACGGTGGAGGACGAGCGTGGTGGCCGTTTACCAGAGACCCTTGAACCCGACGGCGAGCCTGCGGTGATCGATCTGGAGAACTTGTGAGCGACGAGGACATCGAGCGGTTCGAGGACGACCTGGAGATCCGGCTGTGGCGGGAGTACCGGGACGTCGTGCCGATGTTCTCCTACGTCGTGGAGACGGAGCGCCGGTTCTACCTCGCCAACCACGTCGACCTCCAGAGGCATGAGGGGTCCGGCGGAGTGTGGTTCGAAGTGGAGTTGACCGATGCCTGGGTATGGGACATGTATCGTCCGGCCCGGTTCGTCAGCCGTGTGAATGTGGTCACTACGAGGGACGTGAACGTCGAGGAACTTTCCCACAAGGAGATCGCCCCCGACGACGCGCTCCGAGTCACCCGCGAACGCGGCGACCCGCTCGAGTAGCGGTCGCAGCTGCGTGTCCCGCGCTCGGTCTCCCTACCCCGACGATAGCGCTGGGCCTTCTGTCGTTGCCACTGTTCACAATCGGGTTCGTGAGCACCCCACCTTCGCGCAGCGAAGTCGGCAGGGCCGGTGAGGCCGCGGCCCTCACCCATTACCGCCGCGCCGGTTATCGCGTGGTGGTTCGGAACTGGACGTGTCCGCTCGGTGAGATCGACCTAGTCGTGGCCAAGGGTTCCGTGATGGTCTTCTGCGAGGTCAAATCCAGGCGTGGCGTGGGGTTGGGCGGCCCTTACGAGGCGGTCAACTGGAAGAAGCGTCGAAAGCTCAGGGTGCTGGCCGAAGCCTTCCTCGCCGCGTCCGGCCAGGAACCCTCGGGGATCAGGTTCGACGTGGCGAGCGTGACTGCGGACGCTCGGGGAAAACCATTCGTCTTCGTCTTCGAGGACGCCTTCTGACCGGCACGCGGGAGCTCGTCCGAGCGAGGCTGGAGGACACTTCGGTTCTTCAGCTGCCCAGGTCAGCAGGGATCCCGGCAGGGGGTGTCGGTGGGTGAACCTACCCTCCGAGTCGTGTACGGGCGAGTCTTCGGGGTGGCTGTCGTGGGGGTCCACGGCTGCCTCATCAACGTCGAAGCCCACGTGGGGAGAGGTCTGCCCGCGCTCACGCTCTCTGGGCTGCCGGGGGCTGGGGTGCAGGATGCCCGGGAACGAGTGCGGCCGGCGGTGGAGAGCTCCGGTTTGGAGTGGCCGCTTCGCCGAGTCGTGGTCAACCTGTCGCCGGCCGGCGTCCGCAAGGACGGTCCGGGGTTCGACCTCCCGATCGCTCTCGGCGTGGTTGCCGCGTCCGGCCAGGTCCCGGGCCGGCACCTTTCCCGCTACGCCTTCGCCGGAGAGCTCTCGCTCAAGGGTGAGCTGGTGGCGACGGCCGGGATCCTTGCGGTCGCCATAGCGGCGGCCCAGGGCGGGCTCCAGGGGGTAGTCGTCCCGGAGGCGAACCTCGCCGAGGCGGAGCTGGTGGAAGGGCTCCAGGTGGTGGCGGCCCCGTCACTGGCGGCTGTGGTGGACTTTCTCCGGGGAGAGTGGGTCCCGGAGCCGTCCCGGGCTCCGCGCGCGCCGCCGGACGATCGATCCTCGACCGTGGACTTCTCGGAGGTACGGGGCCAGGGAGTGGCCCGCCGGGCTCTGGAGATCGCCGCGGCGGGAGGACACAACGCATTGCTGATCGGTCCGCCCGGAGCAGGAAAGACCATGCTGGCCAGGCGCCTCCCCTCAATCCTTCCCACCATGACCAGGCAGGAGGCGCTCGAGGTGACCAGGCTGCACTCGGTGGCCGGCATCCTCGCCGGCGGAGGGCTGGTCGACTCGCGGCCGTTTCGGGCCCCGCATCACACCATCTCACCCGCGGGGCTTCTCGGTGGCGGGTCGGGTTTCCTCAGGCCCGGTGAGGCCTCCTTGGCCCACCAGGGGGTGCTCTTCTTGGACGAGTTCACGGAGTTTCGCCGGGACGCCGTGGAGGGGCTGCGGCAGCCCTTGGAGGATGGCCGGATCGTGGTGGCCCGGGCGTCTGGCGCGGTCGAGTTCCCGGCGCGGTTCGCCCTGGTCGCCGCGTCGAACCCGTGCCCGTGCGGGTTCGACGGCGACCTTCGGCGGAATTGCCGCTGCCTCCCCAACCGCCTCGACGCCTATCGTCAGCGACTGTCCGGCCCCATGCTGGACCGGGTTGACATCCAACTCCCGGTTCCCCGCCTGACCCGGGCCGAGCTCCTTGGATCCGATCCTGGGGAAGCCTCGTCGATCATCAGGGCCCGCGTGGAGGACGCCCGGGATCGACAGCGAGCAAGGATGGCCAGTTCCTCGTGGAGGTGCAATGCCCACATGCCGGGTGCGATGGCTCGCCGCGAGGCCCGACTGACCGATCGGGCAGAAGCCCTTCTGTCCGCGGCGGTGGAAAGCCTGACGTTGACCGGCCGGTCCTTCGACCGGGCGCTGAAGGTTGCGCGAACGATCGCCGACCTCGCCGGGCGCGAGCGGGTCGAAGCAGAGCACATAGCCGAAGCGCTCAGCTACCGAGCGGCCTCCCCCTCCTGGGAGGTGGCGCAGGTGGGATAGGGGATCGCGAAGCCCGGAGCGAGGATCGCTGGCTCGCCCCAGAGTTGCCGGCCAGGGGCTGGCCCAAGGCGTTCGCCTCAGCACCGGGAGATCGGGAGGCGCTTGCGGTGCTCCTGAGCCTCGTCTCTCTCACCCCCCGTCGCCTCCTGGAGGCGGCTCGAGGGCGAGGCTCTGCCTCCGCGTGTCTGCGTGCTGTGAGGGCCGGGCGGCTCGGCAGTGACGGGGACCGCGCGTACTCGCAGAAGCTGGACGGCGCCGCCATGCTCGCCAAGCTTTCGTCAACCGGCGCCCGTCTCGTGGCCGTGCACGAGGGCGAATATCCCGGCGAGCTGCTGGATCTCTTTGACCCGCCGGCGGGGTTGTTCGTTCGGGGTCTGCCGTTGGGACGGCTTCAACCTCGCGTGGCCATCGTGGGCGCCAGGAATTGCTCGCCGGGAGGCGGAGAGATCGCGTCGCTGCTCGGGGCCGCGTTGGCTCGGGCTCGTGTATGCGTGGTGAGCGGCGGTGCCCGGGGCATCGACGCGGCCGCGCATAGGGGAGCGCTCGACGAGGGTGGGGCGAGTGTGGGTGTCCTCGGGTGCGGGATCGATGTCGCCTACCCGAGGCAGAACAGGCGGCTCCTGGAGCGCATCGTCGAGTCGGGTGCGTTGGTGAGCGAGTATCCGCCCGGCGTTCGGGCGGAGCCGTTCCGGTTCCCCGCCAGGAATCGCATCGTGGCCGCTCTGGCGAAGGCCGTGGTCGTGGTGGAGGGAGCGGCAGGCAGCGGATCGATGATCACGTCCGATCACGCCCTGGACGTCGGGCGCGATGTGTTCGCCGTCCCCTCCGCGGTGACCAGCCCCCTGTCGTGGGCGCCTCACACCCTCATCCGCGATGGGGCGACCCTGATCCGAGGTCCGGAGGATCTTCTGGTGGACCTCGGCCTGGAGGCGGCCGACGCGGAGGCGTGGTGTGCGGAAGGCCACCCCACAGCCGCCGGCCTGGCCGGAGCCGAGCGCCAGGTCTGGGAGGCCCTGACGGCGGCCTCGCCTCCGGACTCGTTGGCACGGCGTACCGGTCTCGCGCTCCCCGAAGTCGTTTCCGCGCTGGTGGGGCTGGAGATGCGAAGCCTCGTCCGGCACCTTGGCGGGAGATACGAACGCCGAGCTCAGAAGAGGGGAAGCTCTTGACGCTCGATTCGGTTGTGCTACAAGTCAAGAGCCGATTCCACCAACGGGAGGACGGAAACGAGCTCCAGCGCAGCAGTCGTCGTGCCCGCGGATGCCAGGGCGATCGAAGCGTTCGTGGACCACCTCCATCTCGAGCGCGGCCTCTCCACCCACACCGTGCACGCCTACCGGAATGACGTCACGTCGCTCTCGATCTTTCTTGCGCGCGGGGGGCGCGGCCTCATCGACTCGGATCATGCCGCGCTCCGCCGCTGGCTGTCCCACCTCCGCACCCGCGGGTATGCCCGAACAAGCTTGCATCGTAAGGCCGCCGCCGTCCGAACCTTCTATGCCTGGGCGACCAGGCGCGGGATCGTGGGTACCAATCCCGCGACCCTGCTCTCCGGCCCTTCTCCGGCTTCCCGCCTCCCGGCCGTGCTCAAGCCGTTCGAGGCGGGACTCCTGGCTAGTGCCCCGGCGCTGAGCGGACCGGCCGTGGGGAAGGAAGGCGCTCTCGATCCCGGCAGCGGTTCCCTGGCTTCCCATCCTCAGCGTGCCCGGACCGATGGTGCCGAAACAACAGGCAAGGCCGAGACATCCGAGACGCGGCTGCTGCGGGACCGGGCCGTGCTCGAGGTCCTGTACGGGTGCGGCCTCAGGGTCGCCGAGCTGTGCGGGTTGAACGTGGAGGACGTCGATGTCGACGGGCAGTGGGTACGGGTGATGGGGAAGGGCGGAAAGGAGCGGGTGGTGCCCATGGGCGATTTCGCGGCCAAGGCTGTCGCGGAGTATCTCCGAGCGGGAAGGGCTTCCTCTATGCCTTCGGCCGACGAGGAGAAGAGGGGATCGCGTTCCGGCGATGCGGACCGTTCCGCGCTCTTCTCTTCTTCAATCGTCGCCGGAAGCGCATGGGCCCCCGCGATGCCCGGGCACTGGTGGACCGGTACGTGCAGGCCGTCCTGGGGGGTCGAAAGGTTAGTCCGCACACTCTCCGGCACTCCTTCGCCACGCATCTGCTCGAGGGAGGAGCCGACATCCGGACCGTGCAGGACCTGCTCGGGCACTCGAGTCTGGCCACCACACAGAGGTACACCCACGTTTCAAGGGGTAGGCTGTTCGAGGCATACCGACAAAGTCACCCTAGAGCCTGATGCCGAGTCGCTCCTCCTCTCGCGCTTCATCCTCCAGCCGGGTCACCGGTGGGGGGCTGGTCAAGCAGGGCACCTCCCTCGAAGAGCTCTGGGAGCGGTTCAAGGAGACGCGTTCGCTGCCCGCTCGAGAACAGCTCATCGTCCACTACGCGCCGCTGGTGAAGTACGTCGCCAGCCGGGTGGCAACGGGACTGCCTGCGAACGTCGAACAGGCCGACCTCGTTTCCTACGGAATCTTCGGGCTCATCGACGCGCTGGAGAAATTCGACCGCTCTCGCGAGATCAAGTTCGAGACCTACGCGATTCCGAGGATCCGGGGCGCCATCATCGACGAGCTCCGCTCGCTCGACTGGGTGCCGCGCTCGGTTCGGTTCAAGGCCCGCGAAGTGGAGAAGGCCCACACAGAGCTGGAGGCCAAGCTGAAGCATGCTCCCTCTGACGCCGAGGTCGCCGAGCATCTCGGAGTGAGCCTCCCCGAGCTTCACGAGATCGTGACTCAGATCTCGTTCGTGACCGTGACGGCACTCGAAGAGGTCGTTTCGACCGGTGCTGATCGAGGTGAGTCGCTCTCGTTGCTGGATACCTTGGCCGACATGGCCGCGATCGATCCTTCCTCGGGCATCGAAGGGAACGAGACGCGCGCGATGCTGTCGGCGGCGATCAACTCGCTGTCCGAGCGGGAGAAGATCGTCATCACCCTCTACTACTTCGAGGGCCTCACCCTCGCCGAGATCGGGGAGGTCCTGGGCGTCACGGAGTCTCGCGTCTGCCAGATCCACACGAAGGCGGTGGGACTGCTTCGGAACAACCTCAAGGAGCAGGAAGGGATCTGAGCGCGGGGCCTCCCCGGGACACGGACGTGGGCGCCCCCCTCACCTCTGCAGGTTTGGCGAAGGAATGCCCGTACTTGTGAGCTTTTTCATGGCGGGCCGGGGCTCCTTTCGCTTAACTTCGTCCTGCTGACCTCCGGGCGTCAGGAGAGTGGAGGATGACGCCCGTTCGCATCTACGTCGCTACCCTGGTGGCGCTCTTCGGAGTGCTCATGGGCTCACCCGCCGGTCGTGTGCCGGCCGTCCTACGTCGCGTGGGGGTCGTATCCGAGCAGGTGCCGGATTACGGTTCGTACTCGTGGCCTCTCCGGGGACGGGTCATCCGAGGATTCGAGCCCCCTCCCAGCCCGTACGAGGCCGGACATCGGGGCATCGACATCGCCGCGCCGTTCGGAAGCAATGTGGTTGCCTCCCGCGAAGGGACCGTCGCCTTCGCTGGATGGGTGGCGGGCGACCTGTTCATCTCGATCGACCATGCCGACGGCGTGCGCACCACGTATTCCTGGCTGTCGGAGGTGCTGGTGTACAAGGGCCAGTCGGTTGCCCGTGAAGAGCTGATCGGGCGAAGCGGTCACGGGCACCCCGAGCTTCCCGAGCCGCACCTTCATTTCGGGGCCAGGGTGGGCTCGGACTACATCGACCCCATGCTGCTTCTGGAAGGAGCCGATGTGTCGGATCTGATCCATCTGGCGCCTCTGGCCCAGGACTCGATACTCGAGCGGGGCGGCATGGAGCCTGCCCGCCCTTCGTGGCCATCGATGCTGGCCGTCTCCCGGCGTTGACCGGTTCCGGTCCCAGGGATCTGCGCGTGGTCATCCGGGGTCCTCCGGTCGGGCAGCGCAACCTAGAATGAGCGGTCTTGAGTCGTCGAGATTCGACCCCACGCCGTGCCCGCCGGTGCTCATGCACGCGATTGAATTGGGTGAAGAGAATCGCCGTCGCCTGGGTTGTTGGGAGCTCCTGCTGGCCGGTGATGCAGGCCCTGGCGCAAACTCCGCAGACGGAAGGGTCATGGCCGACTCTGCAAGGAGGGCCGGCCCACCACGGCGCGGCCCCTCGGGATGGCCTGGGCCCTCCACTCGAGCTCGCCTGGCGGGGCCGCCCCGACGGTGACGCGAGGATGTCGAGCGCCATCCTGGTGCCGGGGCTAGCGGTGGCCACCGGTGCCACGAGGCTGTTCGGATTCGATCCAAGGAACGGAAGGGTGTTGTGGAACGACGTCGAGCGCCTGGAAGGCCCGCTGGCGCCCCCGGCGATCGATCCGGTCTCGAACGTAGTCGCGTTCACGGAAGGGAGCGGCCGGGGCAAGAGCGCGGTGGTGGCCGTCGACCGCACCTCGCGAGAGGAGCGGTGGCGGTTTGCGATCGAAGACATTTCGCGCGGTGGGCCGACGATCGCCAACGGAACCGTCTTCGTGGGCTCGCGCGGCCGGTTCGTCTACGCGATCGATGCCCAACAGGGGACTCTCCGCTGGAAGAGACGGCTCGAGTCCGCTGTCGAGGCGGCCCCGGCCGTGTCCGATGGACGGGTCTATGCAGTGAGTGAGAACGGAGCGAAAGGGAACACTCGTCTCTACGCGCTCGACGCAGCGAGCGGGAAGACCGTCTGGAGCTATTCGCCGAAGGGCGTGGCCATCGGTGTGTCCTCGCCAACCGTGGCAGCGGGGATGGTCTTCGTCGGGTTTGGCGACGCTCAGGTGAGGGCGTTCGATGCGACGACGGGGAAGCTGATGTGGTCGGCGCCTGTCCGCGGCTTCTTCAGCTTCCACTCCTCGCTCGCGTACTCGGGTGGTGACGTCTATGCGATGGACGAGAACGGAGGGGTGTATCGCCTCGATGGGGAAACCGGTGAGTTGCGGTGGGACTTCCAGTTCCCCTCGTATGTGTCCTGGTCCTCTCCTCTCGTCGAGGGCTCGACCACCTATGTCGGGATGGACGACGGAACCGTGGCCGCGATCGAGGTCTCCTCCGGTCACCTCGTCTGGAAGACACGCCTGATGACCGGCCCGATCGGCGCGTTCGTTCCCGCAGGGAACCTGCTCCTCGCCACGAGCAACTCCTCCCGTGGAGCGCTCGTCGCCTTTCGGCACGATCCGTCCGGCATCCTCATCGATGACCCCTCGCCGACGGAGCTCGACCTGCCCGTGGCACTCCTCAACTTCGCGGGGAGCTTCGTGCTGGTCCTGGGATTGTTGACCCTCCTGTTCCAGCTGGTGATCCCGCCCCGTCTCACGATGGAGGCCGGCGACCTGCCCGGATCGACCTGGGGAGAGGGCGATCTATCTGACTCCGACGCCGAATCCCATGTTCGCACCCCTGACACGCTCCATCCCGAGGTGGATGAGGAGACGACCCGCCCAACCACTGACTGAAGGCAGATCCATGGCCAAGAAGAGGAAGCGCAGGCGACCCGCGGGCTATCGGACAGATGGCGGCGAGGTCTCATCTGGTTCCAGACCCGTGCGAGCCGGGGCGGCCCGTTCCACCACGGCCCGTCGGTCGTCGGTCCCGGCACGGACGGTGGCCCGGCAGAGGGTGTCATCCCAAGCGTCCCAGCCATCACCGTGGGGCTCGCTCTTCGGCAAGCGTGCCCCAGGCGGCAAACGACCGCCCTCGCTCCAGCCGCCGGTCGCCGTCTCACTCGCCCGTGGTGTGTCCGTCGTCGGGCGTTCTCCCCTGCTGCTCGTCATCACCTTTCTCGCCGTCCTAGGGCTGTGGCTGGGCTTCTCCGGCTACGGCACGGTGACGTCCGCCGCTCCCCAGGCCATGGTTCTCTTGATCTCGCTTCCGCCCATCCACACGCTCCTCGACATCGAGTTCCTGGCCAGAGGGCGGACGGTCGCTGCCGGCGAGGTCCTGGCTTTCTCTGTTGGACTGGTGCTCCTCAGAGCCGTCCTCATGTCACTGTGGGCCAGCCTGATCCTGGACTCATTCCGAACGGGCTCCTCTGCTCCGGATACTCGCTCGTCCCTTCGCCGGGCCATCCGCAGCGTCGTCCCAATGACCGGCATCGAGCTCGGGTTCCTGATACTCGCCACCATCGCCATCTTCCTCGTCACGGGCTTTCTGGGAACCCTCGGCGTCATCGCCGCGCTGGTGGCAGGCCTGTACTTCTTCTCCTTTGCCCCGGTGATCGTCGTGGCCGAACAGGTGGGAACTGTCCGAGCGGCTCAGCTGTCGATCAGGGCCGCCCGGGTGCCCGGTCCGCAGCACATGCTTCTCATCACGACGTATCTCGCGCTCACCTTGTTCATAGCGATAGTGACGCCGGGGAGCCGGGTTGCCGCGGCGACGCCCTCCGTCCCGGTGTGGGCGTTCGCGCTCTTCGTGGGATTCCTCCACGTGGCTGTGCTTGGGGCGTTCGTGTACCGGTGGCTCCTTATCCGGGAACACGCGCTTGCTGCTGCCGACGAAGGGCGCGGGAAGCAGAGGACGCGGACCGGCGCGTGATCCCAGACCGCCCCTGATCCGGCAACTGTTAAACTGGCATTTGCGGAGTTTTGCTCCGCAAATCCACACGTCCAGGGACTCGCCCCGGGTCCCGCGCGCGGGTCGGGGCGGGGAGGAGCTGGACGGAGGTCATAACCGGAAGGAGGGAATTCACGATGCCCGTCGCAACCCGGCGGGAGCTCCTCGAGGCCGGTGTGCACTTCGGCCATCAAACCAGGCGATGGAACCCGAAGATGCGCCGGTACATCTTCGGG
>WNGF01011101.1_pt1 | contig 10051 bp, 8 predicted proteins | sample 5400641 | NCBI WGS metagenome assembly WNGF01 (sample SAMN13153371, study PRJNA577476) | soil metagenome | isolation source: 80 cm soil or saprolite under grassland replicate 2 | place: USA:California | collected 2016-06-15
TTCGGCTTGCCGCTGAGGCGCACCACCCGATCCCGGATCGCCTGGAGTCCGGTGAGGCCCGCCAGCTCGGCGTCCGAGAACGGCTCGTCGAGGCCCTTCCTGGCAAAGTCGTAGTTGAGCACCTCGGAGAGGAGGATGAGGGTGTCGAGCGGATGCGCGAGCTTCTCGATGTAGGCGGCCTTGTCCTCGGCCATCGCGCGCGTCTCGCCGACGATGCAGTACATGGCGGGGGCGATGCGCACCAGTTCCGGGTCGCGGCCGAGCCGCGCCACCTCGTCCTTGATCTCGCGGTAGGCCTGGCGGGCGAACGGCAGGGCGGGGAAGATGACGAAGAGCAGCTCCCCCCAGCGCGCCGCGAAGCGGCGACCGCGCCCGCTCTGGCCGGCCTGGATGAGGACGGGGCGGCCCTGGGGCGAGCGGGGCACGGTGAAGGGCCCGCGGCTCCGGAACCACTTGCCCCGATGCTCCAGGCGATGCACCCTCGCGGGGTCGGCGAAGAGTCCGCGCTCGCGGTCGAAGACGATGGCGTCGTCCTCCCAGCTGTCCCAGTGGCCGAGCACCACCTCGACGAACTCGTCGGCGCGATCGTAGCGGGCGTCGTGCCCGGGATGGGCCTCGCCGCCGAAGTTCGCCGCCTCGGAGTCGTTGAGCGAGGTGACGATGTTCCACGCGGCGCGGCCGCCGAGCATGTGGTCGAGGGTGGCGAAGGTCCGCGCGACGTGGAAGGGCTCGTAGTAGGTCGTCGAGTACGTGCCGCCCAGCCCGAGGCGCCGGGTCGCCAGGCCCATGGCGGTCAGGAGCGGGATCAGGTCCAGCTTCACGACGCGGATGCCGTGGCGGACGGACTCGGCGAAGTCGTCGCCGTAGCGGTCGGGCATGGCGAGCCGATCGTCGAAGAAGGCCAGGTGGAAGCGCGCGTCCTCGAGGGTGCGCGCGATGCGCTGGAAATACCCGGGGGTGAGGAAGTCCGAGGCGGTCTCGGCGTGGCGCCAGGAGGCGGGATAGTTCGAGCAGTTCTGGGCCTGGAGGAAGGCCACGAGCACCATCTGCCGCCGAGCCGCCACGGAGCCGCGGTCCTTCACGGATGTCCCGGTCTCAGGACTTCGAAGCCAAGGCCACGGGCGCCGGCGGCCTGGGCGATGTCATTCGTCATCAGACGGCGGAGCCCGAGCTCCTCCATGGCGGCCAGGTGGAGCCGGTCCAGCGTGCGGCAGTGCGGCTGCCGCGCGCTCCGTTGCTGGCGAAGGGCGGTCTGGAAGACTGTCCCGGGCAGGGACACGAAGCGGAACGGGTCGACCTTGCGGAACTCTTCAAGTCGGTCCCGGTAGGCGCGATAGCGCCGCTCGCCGAACGCCGCGCCCAGCCGTCCGGCCCGGAGCTGGACCGCCGTCTCCAATTCGGTCAGCGCCGAGACCACGACATCTCCCTCGCGGGCGACGGCTTGGCCCACCGCTTCGCTCTCCGGTTCACTCAGGAGCAGCTTCAGCAGGCAGCTGCTGTCGAGGTAGATCACGTCCGATCGGACCGGAGCGGGCGATCTTCTCGGGCCGCGGCGAGAGCCCCGTCCACCCAGCGGGAGACCCTGCCTCCGCTGACCTTCCGCTGCCACTTGGCATGCGCCACCGGATCAAATCGCTTCCGCGGCTTCTTCGGAGCGGTGAATCGCACGAGCTTGGCGACCGGCTTCGAATCGCGGGTGATGATGATCTCCTGCTCGGTGCGCAGGAGTGCCTCCGCCTCGGGCCAGCGCTGGCGCAGATCTCTCACGCTGAAGGTCTTCACGCTCGAAGAGTAACATGTTTCACAGGACCCGTCCATGACCGGGTCGACTACGCCCGCCGGTACCGCTCCGGCCACCCCTCGAGCGTGCTCGCCACGAGCTCGATCATGTTCCCGTCCGGGTCCTCGAAGTACAGGTAGCGGTCGTTGTCCTCCTTGTGCGTCTGCGGCCCCTTCAACACCCTGACCCGCTTGGTCGCCAGAAACTCGGCCGCCCGGTCCACCTCGTCCGGGCTCGCCAGGCGCAGCGCCACGTGGTTCATCCCGGCTCGCTGCCGCCGGTCCTCGAGCGCGGGCTGATCCACTCGATACAACGCCAGGTCGTGGAATCCCTGGCCGGGGCCGCCCACGCCCTCCCGGTACTGCCCGAAGTTCAGCCACGCCACCGCTCCCTCGTACCGGAGCGCCACCGTGAATCCCAGGACCTCGGTGTAGAAGCGGATCGCCCGCTCCAGGTCCGTCACGTTCAGATTCACGTGCGCCACGTCGATCGGCCGGATCATCCTCTTCCCGGGAACGCCTCCCACGGCGCTGCGGCCTCAGGTGGCGCGGCGCTGCGTCGCGCTCAGACGATGCCCTTCCTCGCGAGCGCGTCGAGGTCGTCCCGTGTGAGCCCGAGCCGCCCGCAGTAGATCTCCTCGTTGTGCGCGCCCACCGTCGCGGGGCCGGCGCTCGTCACCCGGCCCGGCGTCAGCGAGAGCTTCGGCACGATCCCGGGCATCCAGAGGGTGTCGCCGCCGGGACCGGGAACGGGAATGAGGTTGTCCCGGGCCCGCAGGTGCTCGTCCTCGAAGAGGTCCTTGACGCTGTTGACCCGGGAGCACGGGACGTCCGCCGCGTCCAGCCGGGCCAGCGCCTCGGCGGCGTCGAAGGCGCCGACCCAGTCCTGCACCCGCGCGTCCAGCTCGGCGCGCCGGCGGATCCGCTCGTGCATGGACGAGAACTCGGCATGGAGATCGGGCTGCTTCATGGCGTCGACGGCCAGGCGCTCGAACATCCGGTCATTGGTGCAGGCCACGGCGATCCAGCTCCCGTCGCGGGCCTGGTAATGGTTGTGCGGCACCACGTACTCCGTGCCAGAGCCGATGCGCTCGCGGACCGTCCCGAGCGCGCCGTGGACCGGGATCATCTCGTCCAGCATCCGCAGCATGGGCTCGTAGAGCGCCACGTCGACCACCTGGCCCAGCCCCGTGCGGTGCCGGCTCTCGATGGCGGCCAGCGCGCCCACGGCCCCCATCGCGCCGGCGAGGTAGTCGGGGATGGTGGGCGTCCCCGGCGACACCGGCGGGCGATCGGGGTAGCCCGAGATGTAGCTGACGCCGCTCACGGCGCCCGCGATGCGGCCGAAGCCCGGGCGCTCCCGGTTCGGCCCCGTCTGCCCGAAGGCCGAGATGCGCACCATGACCAGCCGCGGGTTCGCCCGGGAGAGGTGCTCGTAGCTCAGGTTCCACCTCTCCATGGTGCCCGGACGGAAGTTCTCCGCGAGGATGTCGGCATTCGCGGCCAGGCGCGTGATCAGCGCCTGGCCCTCGGGCTCGCGGAGGTTGCACGTGATGGATTTCTTGTTCCGGGCCTCGACCAGCCACATGTACGAGACCCCCGGCGCAGGCGTGTGTCCGAGCCGCCGGAGGTCGTCGCCGAGCCCGGGCTGCTCGACCTTGATCACCTCGGCGCCGAGCTCGCCGAGCAGGGTGCAGCAGAAGGGGGCGGCGACGTAGGTCGCCAGGTCCAGGGCCACGAGGCCGTCCAGTGCCCCCCTCATCGCGTCTCCGTTCCGTGATCAGACCCGCGGGGTGCCCACGTCCTCTCCCTTCCGCTGGGGCTCGCGCGGAGGCGTCACGCCCCGGCCCGCGGCGGTTCGACGGCCGCCAGACGTTCGATGATCGTCATGACGACGCTGGTATCCTGGTCGGCCAGCCCGGCCGCCATCGCCGCTTGCTGGTATCGCTGCGCCACGTTGGCGAAGCTCACCGGCACGTGGAGCTCCTTGGCGATGGTGTTGAACGTCTCCAGGTCCTTGTTCATCAGCCGCACCTTGAAGCCCGGCTCGAACTTGCGCGGGACCAGCGCGGTCGGGATGCGCTCGAGCGCCTTGCTCCCGCCGCTGCTCGCCTTCACCACCTCGTAGATCGTCATGGGATCCAGTCCCGCCTTCACGCCGAGCGCCACCCCTTCCATCATCGCGAGGGAATTGACGCAGGCCATCATGTTGTTGATCGCCTTCACCGTGTTGCCCGCCCCGACCGGTCCCACATGAAAGATGTTCGGGCCGATGGCGCGGAGCACCGGACGGGCGCGCGTCAAGACCTCCGGATCACCGCCCACCATGATCGCCAGCGTGGCCGCGCGGGCCCCGCTCACCCCGCCGCTCACCGGCGCCTCGAGAAAGTGCGCGCCCCGCTCCCTGACGCGGGGCTCGATCTTGCGGGGCGTCGAGGGCAGGACACTGCTCAGGTCGACGAGGATCGTCCCGGGCCTGGCGCTGTCGACCAGTCCGCCGGGCTCCAGGTAGACGGCCTCGACATCGGGGGATGCCGGCAGGCACGTCAGCACGATGTCGCAGCGTTCCGCGACCTCCCGCGCGGAGGTGGCGGGCTCGGCGCCGCCCTCGAGCAGGTTCTCCATCGCCGGTGGGTGTCTGTCGAACACCGTCATCGGGAACCCCTGCTTCAACACGTTACCCGCCATGGGGTTGCCCATGTTGCCGACGCCGATGAATCCTACCGAAGCGGTCATGGCAGTCCTCCATCTGGGACCTTCGGGACGGTGGTGGTGCTCATCGGTCGGCTACCAGTACTGCATCGCGTCGCGCAGGATCCAGTCGAGCTCGGCGGCGCCCACCGCGCGCGGCGCGCCGGCCAGGAGCCGAGGCTGCCGGAGGGTGCCTTCGATCAGGGCCGCGATGTCCTGTCCCCCGTACCCGATGGCGGACAGCCCGCCGGGAAGACCGACGTCGCGCATGAGGCCGATGAGCGCCCGGGGCAGCGCCTCGCGGCGCTCCGCCGGGCTCAGGCCGTCCACCGGCACTCCCATCAGCTCGGCGGCGCGCAGGTGGCGCTCCGGGGCGGCCGGGTAGGTGAAGCGGAAGGCGGCGGGCGCGGTGAGGATCACCGACATGCCGTGGGGCACCAGCGGGTGCCGCGTCCGGTAGCCGGCGGGGACGTAGTCACGCACCAGCCCCGCGATCGGGTAGGCGGCCGCGTGCGGGATGTGCACACCCGCATTGCCGAAGCCGATGCCGGCGTAGTTGGCGGCCAGCGCCAGATGCGTGCGCGCCTCGAGGTCGAGCCCGTTGAGCACGGCGCGGCGAAGGTAGCGGGCCACGTACTCCATGGCCTTCTCGCACCAGACGTCGCTGGCCGGATTGGCGCCGACGTAGACGGGGCGGTCGGGCGGATGGTGCTTGGGCCGCGCATCGTACGGTCGCGTGGTGTAGCTCTCGATGGCGTGGGTCAGGATGTCGCAGCCGGCCGCCGCCGTCACCTCGGGCGGCGCCGTGAGCGTGTTGAGCGGGTCCACGATGCCGAGCGCGGGCCGGAGCAAGCGATGAGAGATGCCCGCCTTGACGTGCTGGTCCACCACGTGCGTGATGGCGGCGGCGGTGGTCTCGCTGCCCGTACCGGCGGTGGTCGGCACCGCGATGAGGGGCTTGAGGGGTCCCGGCACGGGCGCGCCCTTGCCCACCGGCTTGTTGATGTAATCGAGGAGCGGCGCCGGGTAGCAGGCGAGGAGGTTGGCGGCCTTGCAGGTGTCGATGACGCTCCCGCCCCCGACCGCGATGAGCGCGTCGAACTCCTTCGCGCGCGCGTACTCGGCCGCGTCCTCCATGGAGCGGTCGGTGGGCTCGACCTCGGTGCCGTCGTAGACCTCGGCCTTCACGCCCTGCTCCTCGAGGAGCTGGCGGACACGCTCGGGGAGCCCGATTTCGGCGACGTGGCGGTCCGTGAAGATCACGGCCTTCTTGACGCCCCAGCGGAGCGCGTCGTAGCCGATCTCGTCCGTGGCCCCGAGGCCGAACTTGATCGGGGACATCTCCATGACGAAGACGGTCTCGGTGGGCAGCGTGACGCCTTTCATGACGACCTCCCGGGATCAGATCGGTGCCGGCCGCGCCGGCGATCAACGACGACCCAGCTATGACACCTGCTGCAGCACCTGGGTTCGCGGCGCGTCGGGCGCGAGGAGCGTCCGCCAGTCGGTGTCGCCTGACACCACCGCTTCCGCCGGCCGCAGCGTGTAGTACGTCGGCTCGACGCCGGGGGGCGTCCCGCCGGCCTCGACCGTCCTGATCGCCTGCAGGAGCAGCCGGCGCGCCTGGATGATGGCCTTGTCGGCCGGCCCGAGGTGCTCGCGCGTGCGGTCGATGATGCGTCCCATGCTCTCCTGGATGGCCCGGTCCTGGACGTTGATGCCGTCGATCCCCGTGAAGGTCTCGGTCTTCTGGACGCGACGATCCTGCAGGTAGTTGTTCTCCCGGTTGCGCCGGGAGCGAAAGGTCGTCTGGTCGACGTCGAGCGGGCCGTTCCCGAGGCGGCGCTCGAGGCGGTCCTCCTCGGTCAGGGGCTCCGTGGTGCTGTACTCCCAGTTGTAGACCATCGTGGTCTCGTCGTCGATCGGGACCCAGGTGTGGCCGGCCACCGCGGCGAAGCCGTGGCCGGGGCCGGTGCGGCCGGGACGGATCTGGTGGAACGGCAGGATGAAGTGGTAGGCGCGGACGTGCACGTCCCCGCCCGCGAGGAGCCGGAGCCCGGCGTACCGGTAGCCGTAGTCCGTGAGGTCGAGCTCGAGCGTTGGCGCCTTGCCACGCACGAAGGGGTCCGACGGCTTGAACCCGGGTCGCGCGGAGTCGGCGCTCAGCACCCGGTGCAGGATGGGGACGTGCGAGGTGTCGATGCCGCCCTCGAGCCCCTGCAGCCAGTTGCTCTCCTGGATGACCTTGGAGACGTGGCGATGCGTCGGTGGCGCCTGGGTCCAGGCGAAGTGCGGCGGCGGCGGACGCCGCTCCGCGGCGCCCAGGTAGGCCCAGATGACGCCGCCCACCTCCACCGTCGGATAGGCCGCGGTGTGGATCTTGTGCGCGAAGCCCAGCTCCTCGGGCTCGTTCATCATGTCCAGGCACCGGCCGTCGACGTCGAACTTCCAGCCGTGGTAGACGCAGCGCAGCCCGCACTCCTCGTTGCGGCCGAAGAAGAGGGACGCCTGCCGGTGCGGGCAGCGCTCCTCGAGCAGGCCGATGCGGCCGCGCGTGTCGCGGAAGGCCACCAGCTCCTCCCCCAGCAGCTTGACACGCACGGGCGGACAGTCGGGCTCCGGCAGCTCCCACGCCAGGAGCGCGGGGATCCAGTACCGGCGCATGGTGTCGCCCATCGGTGTCCCGCGGCCGACGCGGGTCACTCGCTCGTTCTCGTCGCGTGCCAGCATGCCCCGACCCTCCTTGCTCGATCGGTCCCCTGGCGCCGGGACGGACGCCCGGCGAGTCGCTCGATACGCAGAGAATCCTCCGAAACAGGCCCCCCGTCAAGCGACCCCCTCCCGGGGTGTCTACGCGGTCAACAGCAGCGTCGTGGACGTCTGGATCATGCTCGGGACCGGCGTGCTCGGCTACGTCCTGCGCAAGCTCGACTTCGAGACGGCGCCCATCGTGCTCGGGCTGGTCCTGGCGCCGATGATGGAGCTCAGCCTGCGCCAGTCGCTGGCCATGTCGGCCGGGAACTACGCCATCTTCGTCACCCGGCCGATCTCGGTGACCCTGCTCACCGTGGGCGCCATCCTCGTCCTCCTCGCGCTGCGCCCGCTGATCTCGCGCACGCTCGACTGGCGCTCCCGCCTCCCCGCCGAGAGCCAGGGCTAGGCCTACTCGAGGAACGTCTCCCGGCTCCGGCAGTCAGCTTCGCCACGCGGGCCGGGCTCGAGCCGCGCGACCCTGTCACGATCACCTACCTCGAGATGGGCGAGCCGGCGTATCATGACAGTCGCGCCATGCGGACACTTCTCGTCCTGTTGTTCACGGCGGCCCTGTTGCTTCGCCCGGTCGCAGCCACCGCCGCGCCCGCCGCGGAGCGCCTGCCCACCGACCCTGCGCTCGTGACGGGCACCCTCTCCAACGGGCTCGCGTACATCATCCGCCCGCACCGGAACCCGGATGGCCGCGTGAGCATGTGGCTCCACGTCGCCTCGGGCTCGCTCAACGAGACCGACTCCACGCGGGGCATCGCCCACTACCTCGAGCACATGGCGTTCAACGGCTCCGCCAACTTCCCGCCCGGCTCGGTGGTGCCGTTCTTCCAGTCCCTCGGTCTCGCCTTCGGGCGCGACCAGAACGCGTTCACGAGCCTGGACCAGACGACGTACCAGCTCACGCTGCCCGGAGGGGGTCGCGACCTCCTCGAGAAGGGGATGCTCTTCATGTCGGACGTGGCGCTGCGCCTCGGGCTCGACACCCCCGAGATCGACAGCGAGCGCCAGATCATCCTCGAGGAGAAGCGGGCCCGCTCGAGCGCGCGCCAGCGGGTCAAGGACCACGTGTACGAGCGGCTGGCTCCCGAATCGACGCTCGGGCGGCGGCTGCCCATCGGCGTCGAGGAGACGATCAAATCGGTGAGGCGCCCGGACTTCGTGGACTACTACCGGCGCTGGTACGTGCCCAGCAACATGACGGTGATCGTGGTGGGCGACACGGATCCGGCGACGGTGGTCGACGTGATCACGCGCGCGTTCGGCGGCGGCCCCGCCGTGCCGCGGCCGGCGCCCCGGGACGTGGGGGTCAGGCCGACGGCGGGGCCGCGGGCGATCGTCGCGACCGATCCCGAGCTGACGCGCGCGGAGGTCTCGATCGTCCGGCTGGAGCCGCCGCGGGGCCCGGAGACGACGGTGGCCGGGAAGCGGCGCCGGCTCGTCGAGTTCATCGGCGCCTGGATCTTCGACCGCCGGATGAATGCGGACATCGCGGCAGGCCGCACGTCGTTCCTCGACGCGGACGCGTCGGTGCGGGACTGGGCCGGGGCCATGCGCATGGCCAGCGTGGAAGCCTCCGGCCACCCCGGCGCCTGGCGCCCGATGCTGGCGGAGCTGGGGACGGCGCTCCAGCGGGCCCGGCTGCACGGCTTCACCGAGCGCGAGGTGCAGGACGCGCGCGCGGCCCTGATCGCCGAGGCGGAGGAGGCCGTGCAGCGCGAGACGACTCGCCCGGCGCCGGAGGTGCTGCGCCAGATCAACGAGGCGGTCACCAGGCGGGAGCCGCTGATGGCGGCGGCCCAGTCGCTCGCCCTGCTTCGCCGGCTGCTCCCCGGCATCACGGCCGCGGAGGTCTCGCAGGCCTTCGCCGCCACCTTCGAGGCGAGGCGGGCGCTGTTCATCGTCGAGTTGCCCGCGGGTGACGGCGTGCCGGCGGAGGCCGAGCTGGTCGCGCTCGGCCGGGCGGCCGTCGGCGTCGCGCCCGAGAAGGTGGCCGACGTCGCGCGCGCGACGACGCTGCTGGCCACCCTCCCTCGGGGAGGGACGGTGGTCGAGAGCCGCACGCATCCGGGCAGCGGCGTGACGTCGATGTGGCTCGACAACGGCGTCCGCGTCCACCACCGGTTCATGGACCAGCGCACGCACGAGGCGACCATCACCATCACGCTGGCGGGCGGGCCGATCCAGGAGACGCCAGCGGATCGCGGGGTCACGGACGCGGCGCTGCGCGCGTGGGAGCGGCCGGCCACGAGCGCGCTCTCCAGCACCGAGGTCCGCGACCTGATGACGGCGGCGAAGGCGCGCACGCGCAGCGGGCTGACCGGCGACGCGGCCACGCTCACCGTGTCGGGCGATCCCGCCGAGCTCGAGCGCGGCCTCCAGCTCGCCTACCTGCTTCTCACCGATCCCGTGATCGAGCCGGCCGCCCTCGAGCAGTGGAAGGACGCGGAGGCGCACCGGATCGCCGCCCGGAAGAGCCAACCGATGCAGGCGCTGGTCACCGCGAGCGCGCAGGCGATCTACCCGAAGGAGGAGACGCGGCCGAAGGCGCTGAGCGCCGAGCAGGTCCGGGCGATCACCCTGGACGCGGCCCGGGCGTGGCTGCGGCGGCTCATCGTCACCGCGCCCATCGAGGTGGCCGTGGTGGGCGACGTGGACGGGCAGGCGGCGACGCGCCTCGTGACGCGCTACCTCGGCGCCCTGCCCGCCCGGCCCCGCATCTCCGCCAAGACGCTGGCCGATCTCCGCGCCATCACGCGGCCGACCGGCCCGATCCGCGTCGAGGAGGCCATCGACGCCCGCACGCCCCAGGCGGCCG
>WNGF01015881.1_pt1 | contig 10050 bp, 9 predicted proteins | sample 5400641 | NCBI WGS metagenome assembly WNGF01 (sample SAMN13153371, study PRJNA577476) | soil metagenome | isolation source: 80 cm soil or saprolite under grassland replicate 2 | place: USA:California | collected 2016-06-15
TCCTACGAGTGCGGCCAGATGCGCAGCACCATGACGGGCGAGGATCGGTGTGCCAGCCGGGCCTTGCCAACATTGGCCCGCCTTGATAGGACATTACTCGTGGGATTCTGGTGAGAGTCTCGTCTGGTATCCTGTGAATTTCGCTTCGGGGCGGCGGAGAGGCGCTTGAACCATAGCCAGATCGTCACCTTTCTCTGGGGTGTCGCGGACCTGATCCGCGACACCTTCAAACGGGGTAAGTATCAGGATGTGATCCTGCCGCTCACGGTGCTGCGGCGGCTGGACTGCGTTCTGGCGCCGACCAAGGCCAAGGTCCTCGAGACCCAGGCAAGATACAAGGGCAAGCTCGAGAACCTGGACCCGCAGCTCCGCAAGGCGTCGGGCTTCGCGTTCTACAATACGTCGCGCTACGACTTCGACAAGCTGCTCGCTGACGCTCCGCGCCTCGCCGCCAACCTGCGCAACTACATCGCCGGGTTCAGCCCGAACATGCGCGAGGTGCTGGAGAAGTTCGACTTCGACAACACCATCAGCAAGCTCCACGAAGCGGGGCTCCTCTTTCAGGTGATGGAGCGATTCAAGAACGTCGATCTCCATCCCGACGTGATCGACAACCCAACGATGGGGACGATCTTCGAGGAGCTGATCCGGAAGTTCAACGAGGCGCTCAACGAGAACCCGGGCGAGCACTTCACGCCCCGTGACGTCGTCCATCTGATGGTAGACCTCCTTCTCGCCGGCGACGAGGAGCGCATCCGCCAGAAGGGAGTGGTGCTGACGGTCTACGACCCGTGCTGCGGGTCGGGGGGGATGCTCACGATCGCCAAGGAGCACATCACCCTGGGCGTGCGTAGAAATGGCGATCTCGTCCGCGGGCCCATCAATCCTGCGGCCGAGGTCCACCTCTTTGGCCAGGAGGTCAATCCCGAGACCTGGGCAGTCAGCAAGTCCGATCTCTTCATGAAGTCGACGGCCGGGCGAGACGCCGAGAATATCGCCTTCGGGAGCACCCTCTCCAACGACCGCCACGCCAGGACCCAGTTCGACTACCTGATTGCCAATCCTCCCTACGGGAAGGATTGGAAGCGAGACGAGGCCGCCGTGCGCGCCGAGCACGAGCGCGGGGCCGCGGGGCGGTTCGGCCCGGGCCTTCCGCGGATCAGTGACGGCCAGCTGCTCTTTCTCGTCCACATGCTTGCCCACATGAAAGAGCCCGAAAAGGGCGAGTCACGGGTCGCGATCATCATGAACGGCTCTCCGCTCTTTACCGGCGATGCCGGCAGCGGCGAGAGCGAGATCCGACGCTATATTCTGGAATCCGACTGGCTCGAGGCGCTGATCGCGCTGCCCGAGCAGCTCTTCTACAACACCGGCATCGCCACCTACGTCTGGGTGCTCACCAACCGCAAGGCGCGCAAGCGAAGGGGGAAGGTTCAGCTCGTCGACGCGACCTCCTTCTGGGTTCCCATGCGCAAGAGTCTCGGCGACAAGCGCCGGGGGATTCCCCTCGAGAAGGCGGAGTCGATCATCTCGCTCCTCAGGCACTTCGATGAGGGCGAGCACGTCAAGATCTTCCCCACCACGCATTTCGGCTTCCGCAAGATCACCGTGGAGCGCCCTCTCCGCCTGAACTTCCAGGCCAGCCCGGATCGCATTACCCGGCTCACCGAGGAGGCTGCTTTCCGAAGCCTCGCCGTCTCGAGAAAGAAGGGCGCGGCCAAGGAGCGGGAGGAGGCCGAAGGACGGGCTCAGCAGGAGGCCCTCCTCGCGATGCTTCGTACACTGCCGGACACGCTGTACAAGGATCGCGACGAGTTCGAAAAGGCGCTGAGCGCTGCGGCCGCTGGCCGCTCCCACGAAAAAGGCCATCCTCTCTGCCATCTCCGAGCGCGACGAAGCTGCCGCGATCTGTCGCGACCCGAGCGGCAGTCCGGAGCCCGACCCCGACCTCCGCGACACGGAGAACGTCCCGCTCACGGAGCGCGTCGAGACTTTCTTCGAGCGCGAGGTGAAGCCTCACGTCCCGGACGCCTGGATCGACACGAGCCGGCGGGACCCCAAGGCCGGCAAGGTCGGGATCGTGGGCTACGAGATCAACTTCAACCGCTACTTCTACCGCTACACGCCATCCCGCCCGCTGGAGGAGATCGAGGCTGACATCCGTGGGATCGAGCGGGACATCCTCAGGATGCTGGCCGAGGTGACGGGCACGGCACCGGTTTCTTGACGCGCACGGACTGATTGCTCGACTAAGGGCCAGCTTAGCGAGGACCGACAATGTGACAAAACGTCGGCTATTGCGTCTAAGTGCCGATGCGTCTAAGTGCCGACATTTTGTATCATCTGGAATATGCGTAGACTCCTCCAGAGGAGGGCGTCCACCACGGGCGATAGTCTGCCCGGTGTCCTGCGGGCGCGGGATCTGGAGACGCGGGGAATCCCCCGAGGCCGTCTCATGGGAATGATGCGACGTGGTGAGGTCCAGCGCATCGGCCGGGGGCTCTACCGACTACGCGACGCTCCGCTTAGCGAACTCGAGACCATCGCCACCGTCAGCAAGCGGATCCCCGGAGCGATCGTCTGCCTCCTGACAGCGCTGCACGTCCACGGCATCGGGACCCAGGCTCCCCGCGACGTCTGGATCGCGCTCGACCGCAAAGCGCGGAAGCCGCAGGCTTCGGGGTTGCCGGTGAGAGTCGTGCGTTTCTCCGGACCGATGCTCCGCTACGCGATTGAGACCCGTGAGGTTCTCGGCGTTCCCGTGCGCCTCACCTCGCCGGCGCGGACGGTGGTGGACTGCTTCCGCTACCGCAAGAAGATCGGGATGGACGTCGCTCTCGAAGCACTCCGAGACGCCGTCAGCTCGCGTAGGGCGACCGTGGACGAGATCGCGCGGGCGGCCGAGGTCTGTCGGATCCAGACGGTGATTTCCCCCTACCTGGAGTCGATCGCGTCGTGAAAGAGGCCCGCAAGAACGTTCCCGCATCGGTCCACATGCGCCTCCTCGCAGGAGCGCGAGAGCGCCGGGAGGACTTCAACCTCACGCTCAAGCGCTACACTGCGGAGCGCTTCCTGTACCGCCTCGGAGCATCGCGGTACCGGGAGCGGTTCGTTCTCAAGGGAGCGATGCTCTTTGCCCTCTGGGGCGGGTCGCTGTATCGGGCCACGCGAGATCTGGATCTCACCGGGTACACGGAAGACGACTCGCGGGCGCTCGTCGCGATCATGCAGGACATCTGCGCGGTCTCCTGCCCCACTGACGGGCTCGCGTTCCAGGCGGACACCGTCGGGGCAGAGCCCATCCGGGACCAGAGCGAGTACCACGGTTTCCGCGTACAGCTTCAGGTCCTGCTCGGAACAGCGAGGATCACCCTGCAGATCGACGTCGGGTTCGGAAACGCGATCGAGCCTCCCGCGCAGTACGAGGAGTACCCGGTCCTCCTCGAAGGCCCCGCGCCCCGCATCCGCGCCTACCCTCGCGAAGCGGTCGTCGCTGAGAAGGTTCACGCTATGGTGGTCCTCGGCGCGGCCAACAGCCGTTACAAGGATTTTTACGACGTCCTCGTGCTCGCCACGCACTTCTCCTTCTCGGGTCGGGTTCTCGCCCGAGCGATCGCCGCCACGTTCGAGCGACGGCGCACGCCTTTGACCGAGGTCCAGCCGGTCGCCTTCACGCCGGCCTTCTATTCATACCCGGATCGCGCGGCACAGTGGGGGCGATACCTCTTCCGCGCTGACCTGCCCGGTGCCCCCGCTGACTTCACCATCGTGGGCGAGCAAATCCAAGCGTTCCTCCGTCCACTCTGGAGCGCGGTCACTGACGGCCGCCCGTTCTCCGACACCTGGCCGCCGGCCGGTCCCTGGGCACCGCCCGTGCCGGAACCGCCGGAGCGGGAGGCAGCATCGTGAGCCAGGCGATGAAGGAGCAGGGCCGAAGCAGCGTGCGCCGGTTCAAGCTCTATCCGGAGTACAAGGACTCTGGCTTCGAGTGGCTGGGGGAGATTCCGGCCCATTGGGAGGTGAGGCGTCTCAAGACGATCGCGCGTGTCCAGTTGAGCAACGTGGACAAGAAGTCGGTCGAGGGCGACGTGCCCGTCCGACTCTGCAACTACGTTGACGTCTACTACAACGACCACATAACGAGCGCGATCGAGTTCATGTCCGCTACCGCTACGCCGGAGCAACGAGAGCGGTTGTCGCTTCGCCGCGGCGACGTCCTAATCACTAAGGATTCCGAATCTTGGACCGACATCGCAGTCTCTGCCGTCGTGACCGAGGATTTCGATGACGTCGTGTCCGGATACCATCTCGCACACATTCGACCACTGCCGGAGCTGGATGGCAGGTTCCTGGCGCGCGCATTCTCAGCCGTTGGACCTCGGGATCAATTCCAGATCGCAGCGAATGGCATAACTCGCTTTGGCCTGTCCAGCGATGCGATAAAGGACGGCCTCTTTGCCGTTCCCCCACTCTCGGAGCAGCTTGCGATTGCGGCGTTCCTCGATCGGGAGACGACGAAGATCGATGCGCTGGTGGCGAAGAAGGAGCGGCTGATCGAGCTCCTTCAGGAGAAGCGGAGCGCGCTCATCACGCGCGCCGTTACCAAGGGCCTCGCCCCGAACGTTCCGATGAAGGACTCCGGGGTTGAGTGGCTCGGCGAGATTCCGGCGCACTGGAGCGCTGTTCGTGTGAAGTCGATCACGGCCGAGCACAAGCAAGGCTTCTACACGGAGCAGGCTTACGTTGACGATGGCGTGAAGCTGGCAAGGATAACAGACGTCGATGATGACGGAAACGTCTCCTTCGCAAATATGCCTTTCGTGCAGATTACGAAGAAGGCCGAGCTCGAGTTCGGGATCAGCGAGGGTGATTTCCTCTTTGCGCGAAGCGGGACCATAGGCCGCTTCGGGATCGTCCGGCAACCGGAGCGTGCGGTGTTCGCCTCGTACCTGATCCGTTTCAGGTTCGCAGCCATGGATCTCGAGTTTCTTCGGTATGCGTTCGGCTCCCGATGCTTCCGAGAGAGCCTTATCAGTTCGCTACATGGGGGGGCGAATCAGAATGTTCACGCCGAAAACATCAAAGAGCGATGGATTGCTGTGCCTTTGCTTCCAGAGCAGGCTCTAATCGCGAAGTTCCTCGACGGAGAGACAACGAGGCTAGATGGGCTGATTCGGAGCGTTCGCGATGCTATCGACCACCTCAGAGGACTCCGCACTGCTCTCATCTCGGCGGCGGTGACTGGCAGGATCGACGTGCGGGATGAGACCGTGTGAGATACCCCAGGCGACCGAGCCTGGTCGTCCTCGCCGGACCGAACGGGGCTGGGAAGTCGACACTGGCTCCGAGGCTCTTGAGGGGGGCACTGGGCGTGAGCGAGTTCTGGACGCCGACGTGATCGCCAGAGGCATCTCGGGGTTCGATCCGGAGCGGGTGGCCTTCGCTGGTGTTCCTTATCTTTTCCAGCCGCGCACGTGGCCGTGCAGCGTCGCTGAGCGGGTGCGCATGGGCGGGCACAGCGTCCCGGAAGTGACAGTGAGGCGGCGGCGCTACCAGGCCGGCTTCGCAACTTCTTCCGCCTCTAACGGGCCTTGGCGACAAGACGGGCGCCGCGCGTCTACGACAACTCCGGGGCGTCGGCGCCTCGGCTTGTTGCCGCTGGCCAGGGCGACGTGGTCGCGCGGGTCAGCGACCCGGAGGCGTGGGAAGGGACTCCAGGTAAAGACGAGATGATGAAGCGAGAGCGATTGACGAGGATTGGACGCATCTTCGTCGAGGGCACGCTGGTGGACCGGGCGGTAGAGGCAGCGGCACGGGATGCCCTGGCTTTGCACAAGCAGGCGGGGATTCCCGTGGTCGCCTACCGGGACGGGAAGGTCGTGACCGTTTCCGCCAGGACCGTCCTCGGGGCCAGAAGTGCTGCACGGCGGCGGTCCCGCGCGGTCCGGGCCTCCGCGAAAGGTGCCGTTGGCACGTGAGAGTCTCCGAGCGCAGCTTCGAGGAGGCGATCGAGTGTGCGCTCCTCGAGAACGGGCCCGACGCCTGCGCGGGGGACCCCACGACCGTTCGCGAGGCGCTCGCGCCGTACGGCGATGGCGCCGTCCCGGGAGGCTACCGGAAACGGCTGCCGCAGGACTACGACCGGGGGCTCTGCCTGCTGCCGCGTGACGTAGTTGAAGGAGCGGTTCCTCGCGAGGCCCTCGCGCGAGATCGGCCGCCGCGGAGCCCTTGTGACTTCCTCCTGGCCACCCAGCCGAAGGAGTGGGAGAAGCTGCGGCAGCATTGCGGCGCGGATGTGTGAAAGGTCGCGCTGCCTGCGCTCGAAGAACAATGCGCGGTTGTCGAAGTCCGTGACCGAGACGGAGGGCAGTCCGAGATGGTCGTGGGACATGTTCGCAATGCAATCGACCGCCTGAAGGAACCCCGCACAGCCCTCATCTCCGCGGCGGTGACGGGCAAGATCGACGTCAGAGAGGCCAATTGAGCGGGCCCTTGTTGAGCGATCGGAGCTGAACTCTTGATCGGCTGGGCTCGTGTCGAGGGCGGACTGAATAGGCCTCGGTGGTCGGCGGCTCGTATCATGAAAATCGAACGATTCTTTTCCTTTTTTCATGGTATGGTCCGGGGCGATGGTCGAGCGGTCACGACGGCTCGCGGAGATTCGCGCGGCGTTGAAGCGGAGCCGGGTCACGGCCATCGTCGGCCCGCGTCAGGCCGGAAAGACGACGCTCGCCCGCTGGATCGTGCCGTCGGATTCTCCGGCGTACTTCGATCTCGAAGACCCACGTAGCCTCGCCCGCCTGGCGGAGCCGATGACCGCGCTTGCGCCGCTCCGTGGCGTGGTCGTCCTCGACGAGGTCCAGCGCCGACCCGACCTGTTTCCGGTCCTCCGCGTCCTGGCCGACCGGCGTCCCCTCCCGGCGCGCTTCCTGATCCTTGGCAGCGCGACCCCCGACCTCCTCCGGCAGTCCTCGGAGAGCCTCGCCGGCCGGATCGAGACCGTCACGCTGACCGGGTTCGGCTTGGACGAGCTCGGAGCGGGGGCGGCGCGGCGGCTCTGGCGGCGGGGCGGATTTCCGCCTTCGTACCTGGCGCGCTCCGAGCAGGCCAGCTATGCCTGGCGGGAGCAGTTCATCCACACGTACCTGGAGCGCGATCTCCCGCAGCTCGGAATCACGATCCCACCGGCGACGGTCCTGCGCTTCTGGACCATGGTCGCCCACTACCACGGCGGGGTCTGGAACGCCGCCGAGGCGGCCCGATCGCTCGGCGTCACCGAGCCGACGGCCCGGCGCTACCTCGACCTGCTATCGGGACTCTTCCTCGTCCGGCCACTTCGGCCCTGGTACGAAAACCTCAAGAAGCGGCAGGTCAAGGCCCCGAAGGTCTACCTTCGGGACAGTGGTCTCCTGCATACTCTGCTCGGGCTGAGGAGTGAGCGTGAGATGCTCTCGCACCCGAAGGTTGGTGCCTCATGGGAGGGCTACGTCATCGAGGAGACGATCAGCGTTGTGCGCCCCGAGGGGGCCTACTTCTGGGCTACGCACACCGGCGCGGAGCTCGATCTGCTGCTCGTCAAGGGCGGGCGACGCTATGGCGTCGAGGTCAAGTTCCAGGACGCGCCGCGGTTGACTCCCTCCATGCGGATCGCGCTGTCCGATCTCCGGCTGGAGCGGCTGACCGTTCTTTACCCGGGTGACGTGAGCTACCCTCTGGACCGCCGGGTCGATGTCGTGCCGCTCGTGCAACTCGCCGGCGACCCGCAGGTCATCACGAGAGGCGCGACGAAACGACGATCATGATGGAGACCTTCGAGCCGAGCTTCGAGCAATCTATCGAGTGCGGCCCCCTCCAGCGGGCTCAACGCCTCCGCCATGGGCGAGACTTCAGGCTGAGGCGGGATCATGAAACGAGCGCGACTGACGAGGATTGGGCGCATCTTTGTCGAGGGCACGCTGGTGGACCGGGCGGTAGAGGCAGCAGCACGAGATGCCCTGGCTTTGCACAAGCAGGCGGGGGTCCCCGTGGTCGTCTACCGACACGGGAAGGTCGTAACCGTTCCGCCAGGACCGTCCTCGGCGCCAGAAGTGCTGCACGGCGGCGGTCCCGCGTCGTCCGGGCCTCCGCGAAGGGCGCCGGCGCATGAAGGTCAGCGAGCGAAGCTTCGAGGAGGCGATCGAGTGCGCCCTCCTCGAGAGCGGGCCCGACGGCCGTGCGGGGGGCCATGACCGTTCGCGAGGCGCCCGCCAGGCGGGCCGGCGGAGTTATTAAGCGATACGGTGCCAACCCTGGATAGGCTATCTTGCTGTCAAGCATCGCTGAATAGTGGAACAGGGTATGAGACGGGGCATCACGGGCCGGTACGCGGTGACGGAAGGCGTGGGCGAGCAGGTCCGCGCGCTCTATCTGAGCCTTTACCTCAAGCAGCACAGGGAGGAGTACTACCGCCTCCTCGACCTGGTCCGTGCGGAGGGGGACTGGGAGGGGTGGCTCGATTTCCTCCTGGAGGGCGTGCGGATGATGGCGGATCTGGCCGTGACGGCGGCACAGCGTCTGGTGGCGCTGTTCGCCGAGGACCGGGCGCGCATCCAGGGGGGCGGGCGGGCCGCCGGATCCGCGCTGCGGGTCCATGACCTCCTGAGAGAGCGGCCGGTGACCTCGCTCACGGCGGTGAGCCAGCGCACCGGACTCTCGTTCCCCGCCGCCACGGCCGGGATACGGATGCTCGCGGAACTCGACATCGCCCGTGAGCTGACGGGACGGAGACGCAACCGGGTCTTCGCGTACGATCGCTACCTGGCCATCCTGAACGAAGGGACGGAGCCACTGTGAGCCCCGAGATCGCCGAGCGACGCTTCGAGGAGGCGATCGAGTGCGCGCTCCTCGAGAACGGTCCCGACGCCTGTCCGGGCGACTCCATGGCCGTCCGCGAGACGTTGGCGCCCTACGGCGATGGCCCCGTCCCGGGTGGCTACCGGAAACGGCGGCCGCAGGACTATGACCGCGGGCTCTGCCTGCTTCCACGTGATGTGGTTGATTTCCTCCTGGCCACCCAGCCGAAGGAGTGGGAGAAGCTGCGGCAGCACTACGGGGCCGAGGTGAAGGAACGCTTCCTCGCGAGGCTCTCGCGCGAGATCGGCCGCCGTGGCTCCCTCGACGTGCTGCGCAACGGCATCAAGGACTCCGGATGCACGTTTCGGCTGGCCTTCTTCCGGCCAGCGAGCGGGCTGAACGAGCAGCTCCAGCGCCTGCACGCCGCGAACCTCTTCGCCGTGGTGCGGCAGCTCCGATACAGCGAGAAGGACGGGAAGAGTCTCGACCTCGTGCTCTTCCTGAACGGGATTCCGACCTTCACGGCCGAGCTCAAGAACCCGCTCAATGCCCAGACCGTCGAGGACGCGATCCGGCAGTACAAGATCGATCGCGACCCGCGCGAACCGCTGCTCGCGTACGGCCGGTGCTTGGCCCATTTCGCCGTGGATCCGGAGCTGGTGTTCGTCACCACGCGCGTTGCAGGGCCGAAGACAGTTTTCCTCCCGTTCAACCAGGGGCGCTTCGGTGGGGCCGGGAACCCTCCCGTCCCGCCGACCCAGAAAGGCTATGCCACGCGCTACCTCTGGGAGGACATCTGGGCTCGCGACGGTGTGCTCGACCTCATCCGCCAGTTCATCCACGAGGTCGATGAGGAGGATGACAGGGGCCGCAAGACGGGCCAGCGTTTCCTCATTTTCCCCCGCTACCAGCAGCTCGATGCCGTCCGCAAGCTGGTCGCCGATGCCCGGGGACGTGGGACCGGCCAGCGGTACCTGATCCAGCACTCCGCCGGAAGCGGCAAGAGCTTCACCATCGCGTGGCTCGCCCATCAGCTCTCGACGCTTCACGATGCCAATGACCGGCGAGTGTTCGACTCGATCGTCGTCGTCACCGATCGCCGCGTCCTCGACCGGCAGCTCCAGCGCACCGTCCGCCAGTTCGAGCAGACCCTGGGCGTGGTGGAGAACATCGACCAGACCTCCCGCCAGCTCCGGGAGGCCCTCGAGTCAGGGAAGA
>WNGF01018194.1_pt1 | contig 10050 bp, 6 predicted proteins | sample 5400641 | NCBI WGS metagenome assembly WNGF01 (sample SAMN13153371, study PRJNA577476) | soil metagenome | isolation source: 80 cm soil or saprolite under grassland replicate 2 | place: USA:California | collected 2016-06-15
AGCCCGACGACGCCAAGCGGCTCGCGAAACGTCATGTCGACGCCGCCGGTGACCGGGATCGTGTCACCAAGCAGGCGCTCGGGCGCGCCTGCGTAGTAGTCGAACACGTCGACGACCATCCCGACCTCGCCGCGAGCGTCCGAGATCGGTTTGCCCACATTCCGGGCCTCGAGCCTGGCGAGCTCCTCGAGCGACTCGTCGATCACCCTGGCGAGGTTGCGGAGAAGCTTGCCGCGGTCACTCGGGCCGACGGCCCGCCAGGCGGGAAACGCCTCCTTCGCCCGGGCGACGGCTTCGTCTGCCTCCTCGGCGCCTGCGCGCGGTAGCTCGGCCAGGACCTGCTCCGTTGCAGGCTCGAAAACCTGCATGGTCTCTGTGCTCACGGCCATGCGGCGAGCCTATCACCGCTCGACACCCCCAGCCGCCCGACGGTACATTCCGCGTGAGGTGCCCAAAACAGGCGTCGCAGAGAGCGAAACACGGCTCTTCCCACCGGAGCTCGACCGCCGCTATCCGGTTGCGGTCCGGGGTGAGGGGGTGTGGCTGGAGGATTCGTCCGGCAAGCGGTACGTGGACGCGATGAGTGGCGGCTCGATGGCCGCCACGCTGGGCTACGGCCGCAACGATCTGCTCGAGGCGGCTCGCGAACAGGCGCTTCGGCTCTCCTACGTTCACAACGAGGTACTGACCAATCCGCTCCAGGAACGGCTGGCCGCGGAGCTTGTCGAGGTCGCCCCCAGCGGCTTCAGTCGCGTCTACTTCATCACCGGCGGCGCCGAGGCGAACGAAGCCGCCATCAGACTTGCGCGCGCCTACCACGTGGAGCGAGGCGAGCCTGAACGCTGGCGCGTCATCTCGTCGGCTCAGTCCTACCACGGACCGACGATCGGGACGCTTGCTTTGACGGGCCGGCCCGGCCTCCGAGGGCCGCTCGGGCCCTACATGCCCGCGTTCCTTCACATCCCCCCGGCGACGCCCCGGTTCGACCCGAGCGGGGAAGCAACCCTCGAAGCGCTCGACAGCGTCCTCGAGGAAGCGGGCCCCGAGACCGTCTCGGCGTTCTTCTGTGAGGCGATCGGCGCCGCTGCGCTGCCCGCATTCAAGCCCCCTGACAGGTTTTGGGAGGGTCTGGCCGAGCGACGCGAGCGAGCACGTCCGCGATCGCGGGGCGCGCCTGCGCGAGGAGCTCGAGGAGGCGCTCGGCGACGTCCCGATTGTCCGCGAAGTGCGCGGCCATGGCTTTCTGCTCGGGGTCGAGTACGCCGACCCCCGCGACGGGAACTCGTTCCTCCCGCCCGAGCTCAGGGTCGCGGGCCGAATCGACGAGCGCGCTCTCGAGCACGGGCTCATCCTTCTCTCGACGCAGCCGACCCGCGACGGCTATGCGGGTGACCAGAGCCTCTTCGCTCCGGCCTTCACGGCGCGGGACGAGGATCTGGCCGAGATGGTGGAGCGCTTCGCCGCTGTTCTACGTGAAGTCTGGAGCGAGGTGGAGGGGAAGCTCGAGACGGCTGCGCCGGTTGGGGGCCTTCGGTGAGCTGGCGCGCCCTGGTCATTCAGCACGAGGAACCCACGCCGCCGGGGCTGGTCGAGCCGTGGCTCCGAGAGCGTGGCGCCGAGCCCGAGACTCTGCGAATCGACGAGCGCGATCCCCACGACCTCGTGCCGCTCGACTACGAGCTGATCGTCTCGCTCGGATCGGAGTTCGGCGCCTACGAGGACGACATCGAGTGGATCAGGCACGAGATGGATTTTCTGCGCGACGCCGTGGAGCAGGACGTGCCGATCCTGGGCCTGTGCTTTGGAGGTCAGATTCTTGCCCGCGTACTCGGCAGCGAGGTCTACCGCTCGGGCAAGGAGGAGATCGGCTGGCTTCCGGTCGGCACACGCGATCCCGAGCTCGTTCCCGACGTCCCCTGGTTCCAATGGCACTTCGACACATTCACCCCTCCGCCCGGGGCGACGATCGTCGCCGAGAACGAGGTGGGGCCGCAGGCATTCGTGGCCGGCCGCAGCCTGGGCCTTCAGTTCCATCCCGAGGTCACGACGGAGATCATGGACACCTGGGTGCAGGCCTACCGGCACGAGCTCGACGAGCACGGCGTCGATCCGGACGGGCTGCTCGAAGAGACTCGGGAGCATGCCGCCGTCAACCGTAAGAACAGCTGGACGCTTCTGGACGCGTTCCTCGAACGCGTCGGGCGACCACGCGAGCGGACCTGATGGCCACAAGCGCGCCGCCCGCCGAGGTCACCGCTGACCGCACGAGCGTCTTCCCTCGCGATCTCGATTGGCCCTACCCGAATATCGACCGCGGCGCGGGCGTCCGCCTGTACGGCGTCGACGGAAGCGAGATCCTCGACGCATGCGGGGCCGGGGCAATGGTCGCCTGCCTCGGCCACGGCCGGCGAGACCTCGTCGAGGCGGCCGCCCGCCAGGCGGAGCGCCTCTCCTACGTCTACTACCACCACTTCACCAACGAATTGCAGGAGGAGCTGGGCCGGCGGGTCATCGACGTAGCCGCGCCGGAGATGGCGCGCGTCCGCTTCGTCACCGGGGGGTCCGAGGCGAACGAAATGGCTCTTCGGCTGGCTCGCGGCTACCACGCCGAGCGTGGTGAGAGCCGCTGGCGGATCGTCTCGCCGGCGCAGTCCTACCACGGCGCGACCCTCGGGACCCTCGCGCTCAGCGGACGGCGCTCGCTCCAGCACCCGTACGAGCCCTACCTTGCCGACCACCTGCACATAGCGCCGAGCACAGGGCGCTTCGACGAGACCGGCAGCGAGGCCCTGGCGGAGCTCGACCGGCTGCTCGAAGCCCTGGGGCCCGAAACGATCGCCGCGTTCGTTTGCGAGCCGGTGAGCGCAGCGGCGCTCCCAGCCTACTCTCCGCCGCAGCGGTTCTGGGACGGGCTTGCCGAGCGGCGCGAACGTCACGGCTTCCTGATCGTCTTCGACGAGATCGTGACGGGTTTCGGGCGCACGGGCAGCTGGTTCGCGTACAACCAGCTTCCACTCGGTGCCCCGCTGCTCTGCGCAGTCGGCCTGGCGGTTCTCGAGGCGCTCGTGGACGAAGGGCTCGTCGAGAGGGTGCGAGCTCGCGGTCCCGCCCTCCGCGACGAGCTCGAGGCGGCCGTCGGTGGCCACGACATCGTCGGCGAGGTTCGCGGCTGCGGCTACCTGCTCGGGGTCGAGCTCGTCGACCCGCGCGACGGCGAGTCGTTCCTGCCGAATGACGTGAAGGCGGCGGCGCTCGTCGATGCGACCGCGCTTGAGCACGGCCTGCTCGTGACGTCGTCACACTCCGCACCTGACGGCTTCACCGGCGATCAGACCCTCATCGCACCGGCCTACGTCGCAACCGACGAAGAGCTCGCCGAGATGGTCGAGCGCTTCGCGGCGAGCATCTCGGAGGTCGAGAGCCGAGTGAAGAACGCGCTCGCCGCATCGAGCGGGACGTGAGCATGGGCGCGGCGGGCGCCAAGGACGTGGAGTACGTCCTTCTCGGTATGCCGGACATGAACGGCTACCTGCGCGGAAAGGCCCTTCGGCGGAAGGCGTTCGACGCGGCCGCCGAGGAGGGCACGGTTATGACCGACCTTCTGCTCGGGCTCGACCCCGTCGACACGCCCATCGCCGATTACGAAGATTTCGGGATTCGCTCCGGTGCGGGCGACATGATCGTTCGGCCCGATTCCGACACGTTCCACGAGCTCACCTGGAAGCCGGGATGGAGCGTGTGCCTGGCGACACCCTCATGGCGCGACGGAAGCCCGTGCGAGCTCGCGACGCGCGAGGTTCTCCGCGGGGCGCTCGCCGGGATGGCCGAGCTCGGCTACGAGGTCCGAGCAGCGTTTGAGTACGAGATCAGGCTGTGGGACGGTGAGGGGCAGCCGCTTTCAAGCGGGATCAGCTACAGCATCGTCGAGGCCGGGCGCTACCACGAGTTCGTTTCGGCGCTCGGCCCGGCGCTCGACGCCCTCGGCGTCGAGCTTTGGGCTCTGCACACGGAGGCTGGGCCCGGTCTGCTCGAGCTCAACCTCTCGGCCCGGACGGGCCTGCAGTCGGCGGACGATGCCGCCTTCGTCAAGCTTGCCGTCAAGGGTGTGGCCGAGACGCTCGGCCTACGCGCCAGCTTCCTCGCCAAGACGGCTCCCGGCGAGGAAGGTTCGAGCGGCCACGTGCACGTCTCCTGCTGGAGCGACGGGACGAACGCGTTCGCCCCGGCGGAGCCCGGCGGCGAGCTGCCCGCGCCCTGCATTTCCGCGCTCGGGGGCATGCTCGAACACCTATCCGGCGCGTCCCTCCTCCTGAACCCAACGATCAACTCTTACAAGCGTCTCGTGCCAGGGTGGTTCGCGCCGATCAACGCAAGCTGGGGGATCGAGAACCGCTCCGCCGCCCTCCGCGCGATCGCGTCTGCGAGTCCCGAGCGCTGCCGCGTCGAATGCCGCCGTCCGGGCGCCGACGCCAATCCCTACCTCGCCCTCGCTGCACTTTTGGTTGCCGCAGCGGAGGGCATCCGTCGCGGCTTGAAGCCGCCCGAGCCGGTCGTCGGTGATGCTTACGCTCGCGACGACCTGCCTTCGTTGCCCGGATCCCTCGAGAGCGCGCTGATCGCCTTCCGGGCGGACGAGGTTCTTCGGAGCGGGCTCGGCGAGCGCTTCAGCGAGTACTACGCAACGTCTCGCGACTGGGAGCTCCGCGCCTGGCGTGAAGCAGTGTCGGACTGGGAGCGTGAACGCTATGAACGGGCCGTCTAGCGAGCCGGTCGTCGGCATCTGCGCCGCCCGCGAGCAGGCGCGCTGGAGCTTCTGGGACCAGGCGGCCCATCTCGTGCCGGACTCGTACGTGCGCGCGGTGCAGGGCGCCGGCGGGTTCCCCGTCCTCCTCCCTGTCGATCGCCGCGCGCCGGCTCGCCTTGTCGAGTCGATCGACGGTCTCCTCCTGATCGGGGGTGCCGACCTCGACCCTGCGAGCTACGGGGCAGCGCGCGCGCATGGGACGGAGACGACGTACCCCGACCGCGACGACTTCGAGATCGGGATGGTGCGTCACGCGCTGGCGGCCGGCATCCCAGTGCTGGCGATCTGCCGCGGCATGCAGGTCCTAAACGTGGCGCTCGGGGGGACGCTCGTCCAAGACCTCACCAAAGCAGACGGGAGCAACATCCACCGAAGAGGCCTCGGCACCTTCGACGAGGCCGAGAATCACGTCTTGCTCGTGGACGGCTCGCTCGCCGCACGGGCTGCCGGCGAATGCGTGCACGTCGCACACTGCCACCACCACCAGGCGATCGAGAAGCTTGGAGAGGGGCTACGCATCACCGGGCGAGCCGTCGAGGATGAGCTCCCGGAGGCGATCGAAACGACGGACGGCCACTGGGTGCTCGGCGTTCAGTGGCACCCGGAGGCGCGGGACGAGAGCGCAATCCTTGCCGCGTTCGTCGCCGCCGCCCGGGAAGAGGCCGTCAAAAGAGCTCGAGATACTCGGAGCGCTCCCAGTCGGTCACATGGTCGGCGAAGCGCTGGAGCTCGTGACGCCGCATGACCGTGTAGGCCTGAACGAACTCCGTGCCCAGGAGTTCGACCATCTTCTCGTCGGCCTCGAGGTGGGCAAGCGACTCCTCGACTGTCGTCGGCAACTTCTCTTTGCTCTCGTCCTCCTCGGCCGGTGCCTGCGCCAGCGGCTCGAGCTCGAGTCTCTCTTGGATGCCGAGGAGTCCGGCGCCCAGGACGGCCGCGCAGGCGAGGTACGGATTCGAGAGACCCGTTGACCCGCGGTTCTCGACGTGTCGTGATTTGACGGAGCCGCCCTTGATCCGCACAAGAGCCGAGCGGTCCTCGAAGCCCCACGAGATGTTTGTCGGGCTGAACGTGTGCGTGCGCCTGCGCTTGAGGCAGTTTGGTGTAGGCGCAAGAAGCGCGTAGATCGACCGCGCATGTCGGAGCTGACCTGCGATGAACTGCCGGCAGAGCTCGGAGATCCCAGCCTCCGCGTCCTCCTCGCCGAACAGGTTCTCGCCGCTCTCGAAGTCGAGCAGGCTCACGTGGGTGTGACAGCCGGAGCCGGCCGAGTCGGTGAAAGGCTTCGACATGAACGTGGCCAGGTAGCCGCGTAGGTGAGCCAGCTCCTTGACGGAGTTCTTGAATGTGAAGGCGTCGTCGGGCCCAGCCATCCCGGTCGCTGGGGTGAAGTTGACTTCCCATTGGGAGCCCGCGTACTCGCAGTTGGCGGTGATGATCTCGAGGCCCACCGCGCTCAGCTGGCTCACGAGCTCCTGGACGAACGGTACGTACGTGTTCCGCACCGTGTTGAAGATGTGGTAGCCCTCGAAGAGGAGCCCGTTCGTCTCCGGGTCGAGCAGGTAGAACTCGGGCTCGGAGCCCAGCATCGCCTCGTAGCCGAGCGCGTGGCAGCGATCGAGGATGCGTCGGAAGACGTGCCGTGGAAGAGCGGCCAGGGGGCGGCCATCGTCCCAGACGGAGTCGCAGATGAAGCGCGCAGTTCCGTCCACCCATGGGATCGCCGCCGCCGTGTGCGGGTCCGGAATCAGGCGTTGGTCGCCGTAGGCGACCTCTTCGTTGTACAGGGTCCCCGGCACGACGTCCGAGCGGGTGTCCAGTACCCCGGCGCCGCCGTACATGTTCAGCCCCTCCTGGGCGTAACTGCTGGCTCGCTCGATCGGGATCAGCTTCGAGCGGCTCGTACCGTGCATGTCGGGGAGTTCGAAGCGCACGAAGGCGATCCCCTCAGCGCGCCATCCCTCGAGGATCTCGTCTACGGCCGGCGTCTTGGTTTCCGTCGCCATCGGCTACCTCTTCTCTAGCTGGTCAGGGGCCCGTTGTCGGTGGCGCAACGTGTAGCCATTCTCCTTCAGCCGCTCCTGGAGCGCATCAGCCTTCGCCGCTCGACGGCTTAGCTGCTCTCCTCTATGGACGTGTACCTCGACTGAGCGCTATGGACTTCGGTGGACCTCCACCGACTCGTCCTCTCGAACTGACTTACGTTTTGCAGGGAAATCGCGGAAGCCGCGAGTCGGACGCGCTTAACCCGTAATGAAGGGCCCCGGTTCGAGTCCGGGCGTCGGCTCTTTCAATTTGGGGAATTTCTGGCGGCCTTGAGTTGTCCCTTCGCTCCCAGCCTGCGTAACCGTTCCCCAGCCGTCCCCGCGCGTGACGTTCGTCGCCGTGAAGCACATCGGAATGGTCGTCGCTTAGTGAAGGTCGACTGGATCCACAGTCGTGCTCTGAACCCGCCTTGGAGTCTGTGCCGATGACAATGGCCGCGCCTCTGGCGCGCTTCCCGCTCCGAGCCCGCACGTGGGCTTCTGCTCGATTTGAAGTAGCTTTGGAGTGCCTCGTCACTCAGAGATGTGTCCGTAGCTCGCCCGCGCGATGAACAGCAACCCCTCGCCCGAAACCCTTACGTTCGTCTTCACTGATCTCGAGTCGAGCACACGGCTGTGGGAGAAGTTTCCCGACTCGATGAAGGCCGCCATGGAACGTCACGACGCGATCCTCCGTGCCGCGGTGGAGCAGGCTAATGGGAGCGTAGTCAAGATCACGGGTGACGGCCTGATGGCCGTATTCTCGGCTGCCCCAGATGGCCTGAAGGCGTGCCTCGAGGCACAGCTGGCGCTCCAGGACGAAGCGTGGGGTGAGACCGGCCCTTTGCGCGTACGCATGGGGATGCATGCCGGGGAGGCCCAACCGCGAGCGGGCGATTTCTACGGCCCTCCGGTGAACCGTACGGCTCGGATCATGGCGGCCGCCCACGGAGGGCAGGTGTTGCTATCCGCCTCGCCGCGGAGTTGGCGGAAGAGCGACTGCCCGCGGAGGCCGGGCTCCGCGACCTGGGCGACCACCGACTCAAGGACCTGTTTCAACCCGAACACATCTTCCAGCTCATCCATCCCGGGCTCTCGAGCGACTTTCCCGCGCTGGCAACCCTCAGTTTCCGGCCGAACAACTTGCCGACACAGACATCCGAGTTCCTCGGCCGGGAAGCGCAACTGGCAGCGATCCGTGACCTCCTGGACGCCGTCGGCGTGCGCCTCCTGACGCTCACCGGCCTGGGCGGGATCGGGAAGACGCGCCTAGCCCTCCAGGGGGCGGCCGACCAGATCGACCGTTTCGAGGACGGGGTGTACTTCGTCGACCTGTCACCCGTACGGGACCCGGATGCGGCGTTCGAAGCCATGGTTCGAGCGATCGGTTTGACGGGGACCAGCGACGAGGGGGTGCTCGAGGTGTTGAAGGAACAGCTGCGGCCAAAACACATGTTGCTGGTCCTCGACAATTTCGAGCAGGTCATGGATGCGGCCGACGGTGTCGCGGATCTCCTCCAGCAGTGCGCCGAGCTCAAGGTTCTCGTGACCAGCCGGGAAGCGCTCAGGGTGCGGGGCGAGCACCTCCTGGCCGTGCCTCCGCTGTCTCTTCCCAACGGCAGTGCACAGACGTCGGCCGAGATCGTCGCCGAGTACGAAGCTGTGCGTCTGTTCGTCGAGCGGGCCCGGGAAGCGCGGCCGAGCTTTGCCTTGACGGACGACAACGCCGCTGCGGTTGCAGAGATCAGCAAACGACTCGACGGTTTGCCGCTTGCGATCGAGCTGGCCGCCGCGCGGCTGAAGCTGTTCTCACCTGACGATCTGAGAGATCGGTTGCGAAGCCGCCTCGAGCTGCTCGGACGCGGGCCACGGGACCTGCCGGCCCGCCAGCAGACGCTCCGCGGCACTATCGAGTGGAGCTATGAGCTGCTCGACGGCGAGGAGCAAGCGATCTTTCAGCTGCTCTCGGTGTTCTCGCCCACCCGGGTGGAAGCGGTGGAGGAGGTTGTCGCCCGGCTCGGATTGCTCGGAGAGGTGGACGTTGTCGATCGGCTCACATCCCTGGTGGACAAGAGCCTCGTTCGCAGCCTGGAGGGCTCTGGTCCGCAGCGGCTCTCCATGCTCGAGACCATCCGGGAATATGCTGCGGAGCGGCTCGAGGAGAAGCCGGGGCTCAGCATCGCAGCAAGACAGGCGCATGCGGAGTACTTCTCGGACTTTTCGCAGCGCCGGCGGGATCGCCTGTGCGGGCCAGAGCGGGAGGCCACGCTCGACGACCTGGCATCGGAGCTCGGCAACCTGCTGACGGCGTGGCGCTACTGGGTCGGCGCCGGCGATGCCGAGCAGCTCAACAAGCTACTCGACGGCCTTTGGGTCCTACACGACGCTCGCGGCTGGTATCACGCCGCCGTCGAGCTCACGAACGATCTGCTCGGTGTGTTGGCAGCCGCCCCTTCGACGCCGGATCGCGCACGCGAGGAGATCACCCTGCGCACCAGCCTCGCCAGAGGACTGATGGCGATCCGCGGCTATACGCAGGAGGTGGAGGAGATCTATGGCGGGGCGCTCTCGCTCGCGGAGGAGGTGGGAGAACTACCGCGACTATTCCCGGTGCTGCGCAGTCTCGCCAGCTTCCACCTCTACCGCGGCGAGTTCGAGAAAACAGCAGCCGTCGGCCGCGAGCTCCTGGATCTCGCCGAGCAGCAAGAAGACGCGGGGCTCCAGGTGGAGGGGCATCTGCTGGTGGGCGCGAGCGTCTCCTTCGGTGGTGACGTTCTTACCGCCCTCGAGCATCTGGATCGAGCCATCTCGCTCTTCGACCCTCGCCAGCATCAACCAGGTCCTTTTCGCCTCGGACCCAGCTCTGGTGTGGTGGCGTCCACGACCTCGGCGTTTCTGCTCTGGTTGCTCGGTAATCCGGAACGCGCCGCCGAACGGGCCTCGAGCGCCGTGGAGCTGGCGAGGGAGCTGCACCACCCGTTCACCTTGGCCTACGCACTGTTCCACGTCGGTTTCCTCGACCTCTCGCGGCGCGAGCTGGAGCTCGTTCACGAACGGGCAAGCGGCGTGCTGGACGTTGCCGAGGAGCACGACTACCAGATCTGGAGAGCTCTCGCCCTCGCTCTCCAAGGCGCGGCGGCGACCGGCCTGGGACGGCCCGCAGACGGCCTCGCCAGAATCGATCAGGGCATCGCCCTGTATCAGGGGTTGAAGACCCCGCCG
>WNGF01011900.1_pt1 | contig 10049 bp, 14 predicted proteins | sample 5400641 | NCBI WGS metagenome assembly WNGF01 (sample SAMN13153371, study PRJNA577476) | soil metagenome | isolation source: 80 cm soil or saprolite under grassland replicate 2 | place: USA:California | collected 2016-06-15
TCTCCGCGCGCTCGGCAGTCACGTCAATGCCCTCCAAGCCTAGCTCCCACACCGAGTCCAGGAGCCAATCCGCCTTCTTGCGCGTCGCCTCGAGGAGACGCAGCTCCAGCGACGGCCGGGCGATCTTCAGCGCCACGCCCGGGAACCCTGCGCCACTCCCCACGTCGATCACGCGGCGCGACTTCCGTGGGACCACCGCCAGGACCGAGAGCGAATCCAGAAAGTGCTTGTCGACGATCGCGTCCGGCTCGGTCAGCGTCGTCAGCGAGAGGCGCGCCGCCCCCTCGATCAGCAGCGCCGCGTAGCGGTCGAAGAGCGCGAGCTGCGCGTCAGACAGCGGGAACCCGAGTGCGGCTGCGCCGGCCGCGAGTCGGGCGCGGGAGATAGTCACGTTTGCGCTCCTCCCACTCGAAGTACGCGATCTCGTCCACGTAGCGCCGGCGCATCCACCAGGCCAAGTAGCCGATGGCCGCAACTTCGGCGATCAAGTGCGCGTAGAGGAACAGGCGCATCGAGAGGCCCGGAAAATTGATCACGCGCAGCCAAAGCACCAACAGTCCGACCAGCTGCAGCGGCACGCCGTAGCGCACAATGCGCTGAGAGATCTGGGTGTGGAGTGCGTGTCCCTCGCTGAACGCGCGCAGCACGTAGCCCAGCAGGAGGATCGCGACCAGCAGCGCGACGTACGCGCCGAGCAGCGCCGCGCCCCAGAACCCAAACACCGGTCCCGCCGGACCCGGCCGGTGGAACACGTACTCGAACAGCCCCACCCGCGGCCCTCGCTATCCGCCGCCGCCGGCCGCCGCGGCGGCGAGCGCAAGCCCCGGCTCTGGCAGCGCCGCCGCCATCTGGAACCCGTCGTGCTGAACCGTCCCCCACGTCTCCATCGGCCAGTAAGACACCCACGCCTTGCCGATGATGTACTCCTTGGGCGCCCAGTCCCAGACGTGTGAGTCGTGGCTGTTGTTCCGGTTGTCCCCCAGGACGAAGTACGAGGCAGGGGGAACCTTTTTCTTAGCGTAGGAATACGCCGGCTTGGACAGGATGTACGGCTCGGTCAGCGCGTGCCCGTTGATGTACACCAGCCCGCCCCTTACCTCCACGTCTTCTCCCGGGAGCGCGACGACGCGCTTGATGAAGTCTCGGCGCGGATCCAGCGGGAAGCGCAGCACCACAACGTCACCCCGCTTCGGTTCCCCCACCATGTAGGAGACCTTGTTGACCAGCAGGTATTGGTTGGTGCGGAGCGTAGGCTCCATGCTGAAGCCCTCCACGCGGAACGTCTGGACGCCGAACCGCACCCCCAGGAAGATGACGAGCGTGAGGAGCGCGGTCTCGAGGACGTCACGCAGTGCGGCTTTGATGCGGTGGCCTCACGGAAAAATATAGCAATGGCATGCGGGATGCCAGGTAATCATGGGAGAACGAATGGCTACGTCACGCACACGCGACCTCGACTCGTTCCGTACACGGCTCCAGGAGATGAAGGAGCAGCTCGAGCGTGACATCGAAGTCCACCGCCAAAACGTCATGACGCTCGCCGGCGGCCCCGACGAGCCGGGCTCGGGCGACCACTGGGAGCGCTCCGGGTACGGGGACCATCAGGCCGACGACGCTACCGAAGTGTTCGAACGCGAAAAGGAGATTGGCTTGGAGCAGACGCTCGAGGCGCATCTCCGACAGGTCGAGCACGCCCTCCACCGCGTCGAGGACGGCTCCTACGGTCAGTGCGAGCGGTGCGGCAAACCGATCGCCAAGGGGCGCCTTGACGCGATGCCGGAAGCCACCCTGTGCATCGAGTGCAAGGCGGAGGAGGAAGCGCACACGCCCATCGGTCGGCGAGAGCCTGACACGATCACCGCGCCTGAATAACCTCGGCGCCGGCGGCCACGAAGCCCGCTACACTTCGCGCCTGGTGGCGCGGAGGGACGAGTGGGCTGCCTGGGCAGGGCCGCGCCTCCGCTACGGCTACTTGATGGGCGTGGCGGCCACGACCTTCGTCATCGATCAAGTCACCAAGGCGGTGATCATGCGCACCATGCGCGTCGGCGACGTGATCCCCGTCATCCCACCGGTACTCGACCTGCACTACATCACCAACCGCGGGGTCGCCTTTGGCCTCTTCGCGCGCCTGGGCGACATCTTCGTCCCGCTGGCGCTCATCATCATGTCCGTCATCTTCTGGTACTACCGCTCACTGCGCCGCCGCCGACTGTGGCTGCGCACCGCGCTCGGACTCCAGCTAGGCGGGGCGTTCGGAAACTTGCTCGACCGCCTACGCTACGGGTCGGTCGTCGACTTCGTCGAGTTCCACGTCGACGCGATCAACTTCCACTATCCCGTCTTCAACGCCGCCGATTCGGCGATCGTCATCGGCGTTTGCATCCTCCTGGCGACGCTCCTCCTGCAGGGCGACTAGCGCCGTGGCGGAGCGGCTCGCGCTGGTCGTCTCGGCGGAAGATGCCGGGACGCGGCTGGACCGCCTGATCACCGACAAGCTGCCTGAGCTCAGCCGCGTGCGCGTCCAAGCGCTCATTGACGCCGGTGCCGTGCTCGTGGATGGGTCACCCGTGCGCGCGTCGTACAAACCTCGCGCTGGGGAGCGGATCGAGGTCACTGTGCCCGAGCTGAGACCAAGCGATCTGGTGCCCGAGGCGTCTATCCCGCTGACGATCGTCTACGAGGACGACGACCTGCTCGTGGTCGACAAGCCCGCCGGGCTGGTGGTGCACCCGGCGCCGGGCCATGCGTCCGGGACGCTGGTCAACGCGCTGCTCGCGCACGTCCCGGGCCTGGCGACCGCCGCCGGCGACGAGCGGCCGGGGATCGTGCATCGCCTGGATAAAGACACGTCCGGTCTCATTGTCGTCGCGAAGCACGAGCGCGCGCGGCGACACCTCGCCGCGCAGCTGCACGATCGGCGCATGGACAAGCGTTATGTCGCGTTAGTCGATGGCGCGCCTCCCTCGAAGAGCGGCACGATCGAGGCGCCGATCGGCCGCGATCCGCGCCACCCGCAGCGTATGGCGATCGTCGCGTCGGGCCGCGATGCGGTGACGCACTTCCGCATCGTTGAGGGCTACCGGCGTCACGCGCTGCTGGAATGTAAGCCGGTCACTGGCCGCACCCACCAGATCCGCGTCCACCTGGCATCGATCGGCTGCCCGGTCGCCGGCGACCAAACCTACGGCCGCAAACCGCCATCGCTGCCGCTGGACCGCCACTTTCTTCACGCCGAGCGCCTGACCATGCGCCTGCTGGACGGTACGTCACGCACCTTTGAGGCGCCGCTCCCCGCTGAGCTCGAGGCCGCGCTTACGCGAATCGAGTGAGGAGCGCGCCGATCTCGTACAGCACGAGGATCGGGATCACCACCAGGATTTGGTTGAACGGGTCGGGTGTGGGCGTCACGACCGCAGCCAGGACGAACGCCCCCACGATCACGTAACGTCGGATCGAGTTTAGGAGCTTGGGGTTGATGATCCGGAGCTTCGCCAGGATGAACATGATCAGCGGCAGCTGAAAGACTCCCCCGATTGCCACCGTCAACCGCCAGAAGAACGAGATGTACGAGTCGACCGTGGGGTTGATCCTGACCGTGCCGAACTCGAGCAGGAAGCCCAAGGCCGGTGGCAGCAGGGCGAAGTACGCGAAGCACACGCCCGCGATGAACGAGAGCGTCGCTCCGGGCACAACGGCGACCACGTACTTGCGCTCCTTGCGCGTCAGACCGGGGGCGACATACTTCCACACTTGATACGCGATGATCGGCATGGCGATGATCAGCGCCAGCACGAGCGTCACCTTGAAGTAGGCGAACACCTGCTCGGTCGGCGAGATGGCCTGCAGGCATGTCTCCAGCGGTGCCGGTCGGTGCCCCTCGGGACCGCAGTTGCCCCGCCCCATCGCGGGCCTGATCGCCAGGTTGAACCAAAACTGAAAGAACGGTCCGGTGATTACCAGCCCGCCCGCGAGCGCGATGGCCGACCTGACCAGCGCCGTGCGCAGCTCGAGCAGGTGCTCGATCAGCGTCATCTCCTCCGTCGAGACGCCCCGCTCGTCCTCGCCCGGCTGGGGCGTTTCGTCGTTCCACCACGCGCGGAAGCGCGGCACGCCGACGAACCAGCCGACCACGAGCAGCAGCACCAGGAAGAGCAGGAATCCCAGCGCGAGCGCCCAGGGCGCCCGCGTAAATGGCGCTGGCTCGAGCAGCCATGAGAGCGCGCCGAGAGGCGAGGCCGCCTCGTCGGCAGCCGGGGTCACGCCAGCGCGTCCTCCAGGTACTCGACGGCGTCGCCTACGGTCACAAGCCCGGCCATAGCCTCATCCGGGATCTTCACCTCGAACTCCTCCTCGATGGCCACCATGAGGTCCACCAGTTCCTGCCGATCGACGTTCAGGTCGTCCTCGAACGACGCCTCCGGCGTGACCTCCTCCTCCTCCACGCCGAGCGATTCGGCGATGAGGGTGCGCAGCTTCTTATAGATCGCGCTTGCGTTCATCTCTCTGCTTCCGCTCGATAGTGCCAAGCACGCCGTTGACGAACTTCGGCGAGCTGTCGTGGCCGAACAGCTTCGCCAGCTCCACCGCCTCGTTGATCGCCACTTTTGCCGACAGTCCAGGCTCGTACAGCATCTCAAAGATAGCCACCCTCAGGATGCTCTTGTCGACCCGAGACATCTGGTCTAGCGGCCAGGCCGGCGCCGCGCGGTGAATCAGGTCGTCGATCTCATCTCGGTTGGCTTGCACTCCCTGGATCAGGTGCGAAGCGTACGTCGCTTCAGCCTCCGGCGTGCCGTCGGAGTCCAGCCGGCGCTGGATGACGGTCTGGAGGTCATGCGCCGTCGCGTCCAGCTCGTACAGCGCCTGGAGCGCCACGGCGCGGGCCCGCGCGCGCCCGGTCAGCGAGGCCGTCAGGTCGTCGTCCCCCCCGAAGGCTTCGCTCGTGGCGCTCGCATCGCCGGGGTCTTTGTCGTTGTTCTTGTTGCTCATGTCAGCCTCGCCACCGACTGGTCGATAAAGGTGGTCGTGACCGAATAGTCGACATACTCCGGATCGTCCATCAGCTTGAGGTGGAACGGCAGCGTCGTCGCCACGCCGTCGATGACGCACTCGGAGAGCGCACGCTTCATGCGCTCGCGCGCTTCGCCGCGGTCGGCGCCCCACGCAACCACTTTGGCCAGCAGCGACCCGTAGAACGGAGGCACCTGATAGCCGCCGTAGAGGTGCGAGTCGACCCGCACGCCGGGGCCGCCGGGCGGCAGGTAGGTGTTTACCTGGCCGGCATCCGGCGCGAACCCGCGCGCGGGATCCTCCGCGTTGATCCGGCACTCGATCGCGTGGCCGCGCAGGTGAATCTCTTCCTGCGTCCAGGGCAGCGCGTCGCCCGCGGCAATCGCCAGTTGTGCCTTTACAAGGTCCAGACCGCTGATCGCCTCGGAGATTGGGTGCTCCACTTGGAGCCGGGTGTTCACCTCCATGAAGTAGAAGTTGCGGTCCTGATCGACGAGAAACTCCCACGTGCCGGCGTTCTGGTAGCCAGCGGCGCGCGCGCCGCTCACCGCGGCGTCTCTGATGGCCCGCTTCACCCCGTCCGGCAGTCCCACCGCCGGCGCTTCCTCCACGACTTTCTGGCGCCGCAACTGCAGCGAGCAGTCGCGCTCACCGACGTGCACGACGTTGCCGTGCCGGTCACCCATGATCTGCACCTCGACGTGGCGCGCGCGCTCGATGCATTTCTCGAGGTAGACCGCTGCGTTGCTGAACGCGCTCTCGGCCTCGGCCTGGGCCCGCGAGTAGTCGGTGATCAGATCCTGCTCGGATCGCAACAGCCGTATGCCGATGCCGCCGCCCCCGGCCACCGCCTTGAGCATCACCGGATACCCCAGCGCTTGCGCCTGGTCGCGCGCGTCGTCCAGGCTCCGCGCCGGCTCGGTCGAGCCTGGCATGACCGGCAGCCCGGCCTGGCGCATCGTCTGTCGCGCCGCGGTCTTGCTCCCCAGGCGCTCGATCGTCTCTGCGCGGGGGCCGATGAACGTCACGTGATAGCCCTCGCAAATCTCGGCGAAGAAGTGGTCCTCGGCGAGGAACCCCCACCCGGGATGGATCGCGTCCGAGCCGGTGATCAGGGCGGCGCTGACGATGTTCGGGATGTGGTTATAGGAGCGCGCGGACGGCGCGGGGCCGATGCACACCGCCTGATCCGCCATGCGCACGTGGAGCGTGTCACGGTCCGCCTCCGAGTAGACGGCGACTGTCTTGACTCCGAGCTCGCGGCACGCCCGGATCACGCGTACCGCGACCTCCCCTCGATTCGCCACCAGCACCTTGGTGAACATGCAGCTAGCCCATCACCATCCCACCATCGACCTGCAGTATCTGGCCAGTGATGTAGCCAGCTTCGTCGGCGCAGAGAAATGCGGCCGCCTCCGCCACATCCTCGACCCCACCAAACCTCCCCAACGGAATCAGCGCCGTCGCCTTCTGTCTGAGCTCATCCGTCAAGCCCGCCGTCATCCCCGCGTCGATGAACCCCGGCGCCAGCGCATTCGCGGTCACGCCGCGCGAGGCCAGCTCGCGCGCGAGACTGCGCGTCAGCCCAATCAATCCTGCCTTCGCCGCCGCGTAGTTCGACTGTCCCGCATTGCCGGCGATTCCCACGACCGACGTCAGGTTCACGATCCGCCCGTAGCGCTGGCGCATCATGGCCCGCGTCACGGCGCGCGAGCAGAGGTACGCGCTCTTCAGATTGGTTTCAATCACCGCGTCCCAATCCGCCTCCTCCATGCGCATCAGCAGCGCGTCGCGCGTGATCCCGGCGTTGTTGACCAGGATCTCCAGCCGCCCCCACTTCTCGATCACCTGCGCCACCATGCCATCGGCGTCGGACGCGCGCGTCACGTCCGCACGCACCGCCATCGCCTCGCCGCCGGCGGCGGCGACGCTTTCCACAACCGCGGCGGCGCGCGCCTCGCTCCCGTGATAGTGCACCGCGACGTGCGCGCCGCCGCGCGCGAGGCGTCGTGCGATCGCACCACCTAGCGCCCCTGACGCGCCGGTCACGAGCGCGACACGCCCCTCGACTCCGGTCACGCCGCCAACTGTTCCCGCAGCCACGCGGCGGCGCGCTGCGCCTCCTCCGGACTGCCGACATTCGCGACAGACGGCGCCGGATCGAGGCGACTCAAAAGGGTGGTGAGCACCTTGCCAGGACCGAACTCGATGAACGCCGATACACCCGCCGCCAGCATGGTTGCCACGCAGTCGACCCACATCACCGGTCTTGCCACTTGTTCGACCAGCTCACGACGCAGGTCGGCCGCCTCGGTGATGGGTGCTGCCGTAACGTTCGCCACGACGGGAGTCTGCGCGTCGAGTAGGTCGGCGGCGCGCACCGCGCTCTCCAGTGCGGCCGCCGCCGGCTCCATCGCTGCCGAATGGAACGCGGCGCTCACGGGTAGGGACATGCAGCGCCGCGCACCCGCCGCCTGGCAGCGCCGCGCCGCCGCCTCTAGCCCTTGCTTGTCGCCCGCGATGACGATTTGCGTCTCGGCGTTGTGGTTCGCGACCGAGACGTAGCTTCCAGGCACCTCCTCGCGGGCCCCCCGGCACGCTGCCTCCACCGCGGCGCGCGCCAATCCGAGTACGGCGGTCATCCCGCCTGGGCGGGCGTTTCCGGCAGCGTGCATCGCCTCCGCTCTGGCGCGCACCAACCGCAACCCAGTCGCCGCGTCCGCGGCCCCGGCCGCGACTAGCGCGGCATATTCACCCACGCTGTGGCCCGCCGCGTGCGCGGGCGCCGGCGGCTCGCCGCCGCCCGTCTTCTGCCAGGCTTCGCGAAACGCCGCGAGCGCCGCCAGACTCACGCTCACGATAGCGGGCTGCGCGTTGACCGTCAGCTGCAGCTCATCCGCCGGCCCCTCGAACATGAGCCGGGTCAGCGGGATGCCCAGCGTGCGATCGGCAGCCTCGAGCACCTCGCGCGCCGCCGGCGAGCGCTGGTGGAGCATCTGCCCCATCCCAACCGCCTGCGACCCCTGGCCGGGGAAAAGCCAGGCGAGCTTCAAATGGCCCGCCTGCTAGCTCGCGGCCTCGACCTTGATCACCTCGCGGCCTCGGTACTGGCCGCAGTGTGGGCACGCGCGGTGCGGCGGCACCGGGCGGCGACAGCTCGGGCAGCTGACGAGCGCGATGGGAGTCAGCTTGTCGTGCCCCCGGCGGTTGTCGCGGCGGCGGCGCGAGATTTTCTTCTTAGGCAGTGCGCCCACAGGGATCTCCTTCGGTGAATAACCCGAAAAGGATACCCGAATGGCCTACTCGGACCGGGCCTTTTCCAGGAGCGCGCGAAGGGGCGCCAGGCGCTGGTCCTCCACCTCCGGCGGGCAATTGCACGCCCCTAGATTCAGATTCGCCCCGCAGCGCGGACACAGCCCCTTACACGTCTCCCGGCAAACCGTTTGCATCGGCTTTTCTAAGATTAGATACTGGCGCACCGCCTCGGACAGATCCAGCTCGTGGTTCTGGTTAATGGTGAACGCCAGATCGTCGTCCGGCTTGGGCAGCCCCCGCCCGGTCATGATGTCAACCTCGGGGAAGTACTCGGCGTCTAGCTCGAACCGCACCGGGACCTCCGCCGTGTCCAAGCAGCGACTGCACTCCACTGCGAGGCGGCCGGACAGCCGACCGCGCGCGAAGATGCTTTGCGGCGTGCGCATCAGACGCACAGTTCCAGTCAGCGGCGCGGCGCCGCGTGCGTCGCTCTCGGTCGACAGCAGCTCTGTCAGCTCGGCGGGCGGCGCGTCGATGCGATAGTCGCGCGCCGCCCCAGCGGTCTCTTTGAGCAGCCCCGCAACGTTGATGCGCAGGGCATTCATAGAGAAAGTCTAGCGGACTTCTTCTTCCTCTCGGAGCGTCGCGTAGGACCGAGAATCGCGCGTTAGCGCCGGCGCGGGCCGGGGTCGCAGCGAGTCGATTCCGGCCTGCACTTCGCCCAGCACAGTGCCCAGGCGGCGGTTCAGGTCCTCGAGCATCTGCAGGGCGTACGAATCGGCGCCGTCACGGATGTCCTGCGCCGACTGCTCGGCCGCGTCGACGATCTCGCGCTCGCGCTCTCGGGCGCGATCGAGCAGCCCCTGCTCATCCATCAAGCGGTCGGCCTGTTCGTGTGCGCGCGCAATGATGCGCTCGGCTTCTTCTTGCGCCTGCCCGGTGATGCGGTCGCGGTCCTGGCTAACGCGCCGCGCCTGCTTGATCTCTTCTGGAATGACAATGCGCATTTGATCGACGATGTCGAGGCACTCGCGCTCGTCGATCATGATTTTGTTCGTGAACGGCACGCGCTGCCCCTGATTGAGCGCGTTTTCGAGCCGGTCTACGAGATACAGAATGTCGATCGAGGTCACCTCTTTCTTGTCGCTTCCCGCGGCGCTAGCGGACCGGATCGTCTTGACCGCGGAAGCCGCCCATTAGATCAGGGCCACCTTCGGAGTCGGGTGGCGTCGCGCCAGCGCGGCCGTGACCGCCGCGAAACCGCTTGCGCAGCCGCTCGGCCACAATGCGAGGCACCCACTTGCGCACATCTTCACCCAGCTTGGCGACCTCTCGAGCTGAGAAAGGCGTACTCAGCGCTCGCCAGGATAGCAGTCGTCTCCACATCCGGCGCGAGGTGCCGATTCATGTGTGACATATTGAATTCATAATCAAAGTCGGAGACCGCTCGGATGCCGCGTACGAGCGTGATCGCCCCCTCCTCATGCGCCACGCGGACGGTCAAGTCGTCGTACTCCCGCACGCGCACGTTGTTGATGCGCGCCTCCGCCACCGAGTCGCGGACCAGCGCGAGGCGTTCATCGGCGCCGAACAAGGTTTGCTTGTTGGGCGAGCGGTAGACCGCCACCACCACCTCATCGAACAAGTTCGCCGCGCGGCTGATGATCTCGAGGTGCCCGTTAGTCGGCGGATCGAAGACCCCGGCGTAGACGGCGACGCGCTGCCGCGCTGCCACGGACGCCAAGTATAAGCGCGCCTCGTCGGCGCGATGAGCTAGTTGA
>WNGF01019416.1_pt1 | contig 10049 bp, 3 predicted proteins | sample 5400641 | NCBI WGS metagenome assembly WNGF01 (sample SAMN13153371, study PRJNA577476) | soil metagenome | isolation source: 80 cm soil or saprolite under grassland replicate 2 | place: USA:California | collected 2016-06-15
ACTATAACAGCAAAAAAGAATATTTTAAAAATCCTGTATGGAAAGCATTGATAAATTTATTTAATCACGGCACTTATCATCGCGGACAGGTAGTTACAATATTGCACCATTTGAATATCATTAAAATTCCCAACACCGATTTTATTGCATGGAGCAGGAAGAAGTGAGAATTCTGTTGGAGTATCAATCGTGAAACGTGAGACGACAACATTAGAAATCTAATGACCAGGAAAAGCAATGCATCATAAAAAATAACAGCCGCGTTACCGGATTCGCTGAACCGTATGCCCTGCGTGTCAAATTCTGATATTTTAAAAAAAATTATAGAGAATCGTAAAGAAATAATATTCAATACCATGATTATGAAGTAGCATCTTTTTCAGTTGTCGTGTTGCTATGGAAGAAAGATGTGAGAAAACTTGCCGCTATAAATACTATGCCCAATAATATCATAACAAAAAAATTTTGTTGCCATACTTCTTGAAAAAAATTATGCCAATAGTACAGATGCAAATAAAAAATTAACAGAAGGAGGATTTATAATGAATGGATGAAAATAAAATCTTAAAATATTTGTTATAACATCTTATTTCAGACCTAAAATATTTTTAAATACAAAAACAAAATTTAATAGAGAAATTACTTTACAAACCGACCTTTTTAATTATAAATGCTGCAATTGCTTACCCTCTTTAATGCCTTGCTCAATAGAATCACAGAAATGAATACCCCTTACAATTCTGAAATTGTGACTTCTGATGCTGTTAATACTCATTGAAATTTGCCTGCTAAGTAAAAGAGATAAATAATAAAATTAATTGATAAAAAAAATCATTTGCGGATATTAAAATCTTGTAACTTTAGGCACGTCAATGATTGCAACCATTTAAATTAGTCGGTCCCTCATCTGCTTGAACCAAATTTGCGAACCAAAAAGAACACTTATATGATCCAGTACAATTCCACAAAATACTATGTCGTCCGACGACGGGAGCAATGACATCGGTTGATTACTCCCAAAAATTTAATTATCTAATTATTTAACAACCAAGTAAACAATTATGAGACAATTACAGGTAGTATTAATATTCATGCTTTTACTGATTGCGGGTATTCCCGCAGCTTTTGCACAGAAACGAGCTGTTTCGGGTAAAATTTCTGATGCCAATGGTAAACCGGTTCCATTTGTTAATGTTACTGTAAAGGGCACTTCAGTTGGAACTACTTCCAATACTGACGGTGTGTTTAGTATCAGTGTCCCGCAAGGATCAAACACTTTGGTATTTTCTTTCATTGGATACAAATCACAAGAGGTAAACATTTCAAACCGTACAAGTGTAGATGTTAAACTGGAAGAAGATGCAGGTGAATTAGCAAGTGTTGTAGTTACAGCCCTTGGTATTGAAAGAAGCAAAAAAGCGCTTCAGTTTTCAGCAACTCAGGTGGCTGGTGAAAACCTAACTCAGGCACGGGAGAATAGCCTTGCGACTGCTCTTGAAGGGCGGGTAGCAGGCGTTAATGTATCAAAGATCGCAACAGGACCCGGAGCTTCCTCACGTGTAATAATCCGTGGAGCAAAAACCCTCGGATCAACTTTGAATCAACCTCTTTATGTTGTTGATGGAGTTCCGATTGACAACACTAATTTTGGACAATCTGGTGTTTGGGGTGGGGCTGATCAGGGAGATGGTATGAGTAGCCTCAATCCTGATGACATTGCCTCTATAACAGTATTAAAAGGAGCAAGTGCAGCCGCCCTTTATGGCTCCAGAGCTGCAAATGGAGTTATACTGATTACAACTAAAAAAGGATCGGGACGAAAAGGACTTGGCGTTGAATTTAACTCAAACTATGTTTTTGAAAACGTTCAGAACTTAACGGATTTCCAGACAAGTTACGGCAATGGAGGCTATGTAGGCGACGACCTGCAAACAGCAGTAGCTAAGACTCCTTCTTCCATTGAAGAACATTGGAACAACTGGTGGGGTCAACAGGCATGGGGACCGAAATTTGATGGCAGTCCAACGATCCAATTCGATGGTGTAACAAGACCCTACTCTTATGTGGGTGACAATTGGGGCCGTTTCTATGAAACAGGACATACGTTTACCAACACTATTTCCTTTACTGGCGGAAGTGAAACCCAAAACTTCAGGTTTTCGGCTTCTCAACTGAAAAACGACGGTGTTATCCCTAACTCGGGTTTCGACAGAGTAAACCTGGACTTAGCTACCAATGCCAAGTTTGGAAAAAGACTGTCGTTAAGTTCCAAGGTTTTGTACTCAAACGAAAAGGTTAAGAACAGACCGAACGTTTCTGATTCTCCCGGAAATGCTATTTTATCCATAGACTATATACCAGGAGATGTTAACATACTTGATATGATAGGTGATCCTAACAAACCGGGTGCAGTCCCCCCAATTGAGGTGCAGCAGGAGAAAGGGATCATAATTTTTGATGGGAAAGTGCCCGGGGAAGAATTCCAGAGGTCATTTGACCTATGGACACAGAATCCCTATTGGGCAGCTTATCAGCAAAAAAATTCCGATACCCGTGACAGGGTAATTGCTACCGGAAATGTGCGATATGACATCACCGATTTCCTCTACATCTCAGGACAGGCTGGTATGGATTGGTTCACAAAGAGAGGAACACAATTAACACCTCAGGGAACAGGTCATAATCGTGCCGGACAGATGACTGAGTATGAATATCGTACAAGAGAAATTAATCTGCAGTATATGCTGGGTTTCGACAAAACTTTTTTTGACAGATTTGGCGTGAACGCATTTATTGGTGGAAACTGGATGCGTCGTACCAGTGAAAGATTGGGTTTAGACGGATCTGGTTTTAATACGCCTTTTTTCCCGGCTATAACGAATGCCAATGCAAAGAGCTACAGTTATGATTATGGAAAATTAGGGATCAACTCTTTGTTCGCATCCCTTGAACTTTCATACAATAATTATTTATTTCTTACAGGTACAGCCAGAGAAGACTGGTTCTCCGTCTTGAACCCTGAAGACAACAGTATTGTCTATCCTTCTGTAGGTGCCAGCTTTGTATTCACCGACGCGTTTAAAAATTTACCAAAATGGCTCAGCTTTGGAAAAGGGAGAGCATCGTGGGCGCAGGTTGGAAATGTGAGCTCAGTGGATCCTTATGAAACAACACTTTTATATGCAGCTGGTCTCACCCACGTGGGCAGACCTTTGGGTGGATTTACATCAGGTACAAATTATCCGAATCCTGACTTGAAACCATTCACTTCAACGGAGCTTGAATTCGGGCTGGATATTAAATTTTTCAACAACAGGCTGGGATTAGATATCGCTTACTATGACCAAAAAACTACCGATGATATTTTGGAAGCAGGTATTTCCAGAGCTTCAGGATTCACAACCACAAGCGTTAACCTGGGCGAGATCACAAACAAGGGTGTAGAATTTCTTTTAACCGGTACACCGGTCAAGTCCGCAATAACGTGGGATATTTCTCTCAATTTTGCAAAAAACAATAGTAAGGTTGTTTCTCTCATTGAAGGTCAGACAGAAGTAGTTGGCGAGGAGCCAAGGACAAGAACCGTTTTCATTAAACATATTATAGGTCATCCATATGGTGAGATTACCGGAATAACTCAATTACGTGATCCCAGCGGCAACCTTGTTTATGATGAAAATGGTGCTCCCATAACAGATAATTCTTACAACATAATTGGAAACGGAGTTGCTGATTTTACAGGAGGTATAAACAACTCATTGACCTGGAAAAATTTGAATTTTACTTTTTTGATTGATTTCAAATCAGGTGGAGATATTTATTCCGGAACAAATGTCAGGATGACCCAGGCAGGTTTCACTAAACAAACCCTACTTGGTCGTGAGGGAGAAGCTCCTCTCACCATAACCGGTGTGATACAGGATGGCACCGATCAAAATGGGAATCCGGTGTATAAGCCCATCACTAAAACACTCACACCCGGAGAAGCACAAAATTACTGGAGCAATCTTGGTGACAGAGCAGCGGAAAGGTTCGTATATGACGCATCTTTCATAAAACTGAGGCAAATAACCCTTGGGTATAACATACCAAAGCGACTTCTCAATAAAACGCCAATACAAAATTTGATGGTTTCTTTTGTTGCACGTAACCTGGCGATCCTGTATAAGAATGTAGACAACATAGATCCCGAATCCAGTTATACAAGTTCTAACTCTCAGGGTCTTGATTACTTCGGATTTCCGGCAACACGCACATTTGGCTTTAACCTAAGGGCAACATTCTAACTACTTAAAAGAAAATACTCATGAAATATTTAAGAAAATTAATTTTTTGCACACTCATTGGAGGAAGTCTTGTTACAGGGTGTAACACTGACGAACTCAAGGACCTTAATATCAATCCGCAAGCACTCAATACAATAGATATGAACTTCTTCTTCACTTCGGCGGAGTTGGGTGCAGCTTCCGGTGGTACCGCAGGTGACAACCGTTATATTGACTGGAGAACAAATATCAATATGTGTTCCTATGCTATTCAGCAACTTGCCAGCACTGGCGGCGAATTAGGGGAGAAATACGTTGAGAGTGGTTCCACCTTCGAAAGTTCTGACGCCCCCTTTGAATTTATCTACGGTGATCAATTGAAGAACATCGGTGAGATTCTCAAGCAGACCGGCCCAGGCGGATTTGCGGAAGGTAAAAACCAGAATATGAGGCAAGCTACCAGAATTCTTAGGGCATTTCTTTTTCATCGCCTGACTGATTATTATAACAGGGTTCCCTATTTTGAAACCATGCAAGCCGACCAGGGAGTATTCTTTCCCCATTACGATAGTCAGAAAGATATTTATGCTGACTTGCTGAAAGAACTGGACGAAGCAACAGCCGCATTTGGAGCACCTGATCCGATTGATGGTTTTGCTGCTGCCGATCTCTATTATAGCGGTGATATAACTAAATGGAAGAAATGGGGTTTTTCGCTTATGCTCAGGCTTGCCATGCGTCTTTCAACCGTTGATGCGGCAACGGCTAATACGTATGTAGCAAAAGCTGTAGCTGGCGGTGTGTTTACAAGTAATAGTGACAATGTAATTGTTCCAATGGCAGTAGAACCGAGCTTGTGGACAAGCCAGAATGGAATTTCCCGTGCGTTTATTCCGGGAGATGGTGGGCAAGCTACTTTCCTCAGCAAAACCCTGGTTGATATTCTGAAAGGAACTGATCCCGGAACAACAACCGATGATGATCCAAGACTTATGATCATCAGCGGCGGAATAGGTAACTGGGCATCCGAGAATTCATGGGTTCCGACTGTTACAGATCCATTACTCCAGAAAGGCATGCCGAACGGAAAGGACCAGGCAAGGCTTGAGGCGATCGAAGGCGTACATCCTCTTGATCTGGATAAGACGTATTCAAAGATCAATCCTCTTCTCTTAGACAGGGACGAACCATATATGCTCATGAACTACGGTGAAGTTGAACTTCTTTTAGCTGAAGCTTCACAAAGAAGCATAGGTGGGCTCAGTCCGGCTGCGGCTGAAGCTCATTATAATGCAGGTGTAAAGGCATCTATGCAGATGTACACCATTTATGATGCGTCTCTTGTTGTTTCTGATGCTGCGGTTGCTGCATACCTTGCTACTTATCCTTATGGTGTTGCAAAACCTGCATTGGAAATGATTGGTGACCAATATTGGATTAACCACTTCATGAATTGGTGGGAAGCATGGTCTAATTGGAGAAGAACAACTTTTCCTACGTTGGTACCCGTCAATTACCCCGGTAACGCAACAGGTGGAACTATCCCACAAAGGTTGAAATATCCGAATGCTGAAGTGGCAGGTAATCCTAATTTTACTGAGACAGAACTTAAACAAAACAACTATACAACAAAGGTTTGGTGGGCAGGTGGACCCGAGTAGATGAATATTTTTAAAATATCAAAGGCCCTCCGATTATTCGGAGGGCTTTTTCTTGTGCGCCATGCATGCCATAGTTCTATAAGGTTAAAGTCCTGAACAGACCAGCTAACGGGAACTGTTAGTCCAAAGCAAGGGTGTTTACTGCGAAGTAAAATCTAAAGGAAGCGGCGGACAAAGTTGAGCCCAGATTTTGCAGTTAAAACTATTTTGTCAAAATAGCAGATTCTATAATTCCTTTCAACTGCACAGCAGTTGAAACTTTTTAATCAAATCCATTGATAAAGAGCTCAAAAATCAAATAAACGACTTCAAAAAACAGCAATGTGCAAAATGACAGTTTATATAACAGAATGTTTTTCTGCCACTGTTTCCAATGCAGCAGGATTGAATTTGAAGAAATATATCATTTCCAACTGCAAAATCTGGGTTGAGAGTTAACGAACAGAAACAGGATACAAGGCTTACTCATTGGGTGAGTTGGCATTGGACAGCGAAGCCATACAGTTAGACGTAAACATGAGGTAGTAAATCCTGCAACTTTCAATGGAGGAATTATGAGCTTACCATGGGAGGTCTGTTTTTTTTAGAGGCGGAGGTACGAGAGAGTGCCAAGGTAATAAAAAGAAAACAGAAGTCAGCAGAAGCCATAGTAGCGAAGAAAACAACTGCAAACGAAGCTACATAGGAATAGTGAGATGGTTGGGCAAATTGGGAGTAGAGGAAACATTAAGTTGGCGAACAGCTTTAAGTGGAAGAAGTGGTGGCGATTGAGTAACAGCCCGGCCTTAAACATTGGTATGAATAAAATGTGGTTTGCACAGCAGGGCTATTATAGCCTAAATGAAAACTATAAAACCTTACACCGTAAATCACTTTAAAGAAACCGCCGCACACGTAAGTACATACGGTGGTGTAAGAGGGGGCAAAGATTAATTCCTTGGTGGTGATTTCGAATTTAGTTTTTGAACCACATATTCACCTAGTCGCTTACCAGCTGAAGCTGACTGGTTAAGCGATTTTAAAAAGTGAATACCACCATACAACCGGCTTATCGAAGCCTCCTGCGCAGCTTCTGCAAAAGAGCTGAATTGCCTTGCCGGCCTCCCAAATGGTACTTCTGCTGAATCTGTAAAAGCATAATTCTCTCCGAATAAACTCGTCAGCATGGCTGCTGCACTTGCAGATACTGCGCTATGACCGCTGGGATATTCAGGAAACAGAGGAGTTTGAATAAATGGTTTCCAATTCTTGTCAATATACCTGTTAATATATGTTTCAGGCCTTACCGTTTTGTAAATGCATTTCGCTTCCCAGCAACTGATAAATGCATCGGCCAGTGAAATGGAAACCTTCGACATCACTTCAGCAGTCTTAATGATGTCAAGCTTCTCTTTTTCTGTTATTGAAGCCGCTATGAAAATCCAGTGACCGCGGGGAGATATCTGTTGCTGAAAATAAGTGACATGACCCGAAGTAAATGAAACATTTGGATTGCAGTCCCAATACCTGGCGATCAAAGTATCTGTAGTAGTAAGTTTATTGACCGCATTATAAACGATCATTGCTTCCTTATAATAATCAGAAGAGTTTAGCGTGTCAAATTTAAAAGGCATAAGCGGCCTGAACAATGATGAAGAGTCCATTGTAAAAGGACGCAATGTTCCCCAATTGGGTTCCACGGCATCCATGTAATCCGGCGGTGTAGGCTGCCAGTTACCAGGGTCAGTTCTTACAAAGTAACGGGGATAGGCATTGCGTTGCATGTATCCATCTTTCATTGCCCAGGAAACAATATGTTGCCCCACTATCCTTCCGTATTTGACAGCATTTTCCTTTAATGACTGATTCAGAGAAAGGTTATCAAGTTGTTGCAGGTATTCATTTTCCATCTCCTTCATTGCATCCGCACTGTAAAGAAGTTTTTGTGCAACAGTGGTAAAAGCAACTACACTGCTTATCGGAAAATAACAGGTGTCGAGTATGTTAGCAGGTCGGGAAACAGCTTTCAGCCCGTTTAACCGTCCAGCATATGAACTATATTCCAAATGTGACGGCACGAGCGCCTCATACGCTGCTATGTTGCAATAGGCATATATTCTACTGCATACCGGTGGTGAGAACACGCCGGTGATGATGATGTCCGTAAGTTTCCTGTTCTAGGTGGACAGCTGGTTATTTGAAAATTTTTCAAGCGAAGTAATGTCAGTTTCATCTCTGCATCCGGCAAAAAGAAGGATAACGATTAAACCAACCCCGACAAAAGAATGTTTCATCACTTACTTATTTCATGAACGACCTTTGCATAAAAATGTGATCTTCAGAAATTCAATATTCGTTTATTTCCGGAAAAAGTATAGATAGTTATGGATCTTGTATTCACTGGAATAGATAAACTCCGGCTACCCTGTGAAAGATAAGTATGACCATAATAAAATTCCTGTCTGTAAGAGTGATTGTTCCTCTCGGTGATCACTGCATACGATTCATCAGGTAACAATTGTATTACACGTGATTTCCTATTGATGCTGAACGTCTTCAAACTATCTGAATTTGTTCCGATAATGATCATGGAAGAACCATTCGCCATATTAATAGACACTATAGACTTATTGTCGCCATTTAGATTCAACAGCGATCTTTCCGGTTTCAAATTTCCTTTGCCATCACCTCTAAGAAATAAACTACCCTGTGCATCGTAACGTCCTGTTTGCGCTTCGGTTGAAAAAGAGTTGCCTACACCTAAAAGGTCAAGGTTTCCATCACCATCAAAATCATTGGTCAACATTCCAAATACAGGAGAAAACTGTGCTTCGAGGGGCAGCGCATGCATTTTGAATTTGCCACCGCCAAGATTTTCCAGATAAGAAGTTTCAAAACGTTCAGCTTTTACGATATATGCCTTTGAAATCTCCTCTTCGCGCAATGCCTGCTGAAAAGTTACGGATGCATACGAATCATAGCTTCTGAACCTGCCGCGCATTGCTGCCATTTGGCCAATTATGTCATCCCGCGAATGTACCATATATTCCTTTCCATCAATAAAATGACACATGATGGGATCCAGCCTTCCATTATTATCATAATCACCTGCATAAATGCAAACAGGTTCTTTTGCGCTTGCTTTGTACGGCCCATTCAGTCCCAGGTTGCCAACTAGGTAATCAATATCACCATCCTTATCAAAGTCTCCCGCTGCCAGGCTATTCCACCAGCCCTTAGTGTTTGCTAGACCGGTTTCATTCGATATGTCTCTAAATTTCCCTTTTTCATTTTTAAAAAATTTGATAGCCATAAATTCACCAACAGCGATAAGGTCCATCCAGCCATCATTATCAAAATCAGTCCATAAAGCATCGCTCACCATACCTGGTTTAGATAAACTAGTTTCACTTAGGGTGGTGACATCAGTGAACCGGCATTGCTTATTTTTTGAATCATTACGCAGTAAAAAACTTTTAGGAGAATAAGGATATTCGCCAGGGCTCACACGACCACATACGAATAAGTCCAGATCACCGTCACGGTCATAATCTGCTGCTCTTACGCCGGAAGCAGGAGTTATGACGGAAGGCAGTGCATCATTTGATAATAATAAATTGCCAAGTCCATCATTTAAATATAACCTGTGCCTGTAAACCGCGCTTTCTTTTCGGGAAATCGAAGATCCACCTGCAGCAATGTATAAATCAACGTCCCCATCATTGTCCGCATCAAAAAACAATGCGCCCATATTGTCGGCATAGTTCAAATCGGCAAGCTGTTTTGCAACAAATTTACCACTGGCGTGTTGTATGTATACACTCCCTCTTGCTCCCGAACCGTTTCCTACAAAAAAATCTTCCCTGCCATCGCCATTAATGTCGCCTACGGCAATCCCCGGACCCTGTCGCGAATGCATATGCGGCAGGAGGGGCTGCAGCTTAAAGTCTACAAAGTTGTTTTCTGTATGTTTAAAATTCACGCCGTAAGTGCTGTTCACAGGAGAAAAAAGTGAATTACCATGGTAATCGAGATATTTCTTTTCGTTAGTAACGGCATTTTTATAATCAAGGGTGATTAGTTGTTTCGCCTTTATTGATCTCAGCGTTTGCTCCTTACCGTCGGGCCATATTACCTTCAGGCT
>WNGF01025229.1_pt1 | contig 10049 bp, 10 predicted proteins | sample 5400641 | NCBI WGS metagenome assembly WNGF01 (sample SAMN13153371, study PRJNA577476) | soil metagenome | isolation source: 80 cm soil or saprolite under grassland replicate 2 | place: USA:California | collected 2016-06-15
GTCCTCGACGCCCCAGGACTGCGCGAGCCGTCCGTTCACGACGCGGTAGACGGTCGTACCGGGCTTGTCGTAGCGCTGACCGGCGGGCTCGATGCCGAGGAACGGTTGCCCGGTGAGCGTGCCGCGCTCGGTGTAGCGCATCACGATCTTGTCCTCTTCGACGATCAGATCCTCGATCGTGATGCCAACGTCCGGGAACGACTGCCGCAGGAACTTGCACACCTTCACGTACGCGTCGCGGCCGACGTTCGCCTTGCCCTCGGCGCCGTAGTACGCGGTGTAGTCGTCGGCGAGCGTCGATTCGCACACCGTCCAGTCACCGCGGTTGAAGCCTTCTTCGATGTGCCGGCGGACGAGCCCGCGCATCTGGTCGGGCGTCACCTCAGCTGGTTTCCGGCTACACGGCCGGAGGCTGTGACCCCACCGCGGCCTGCTGCGCGCGCAAGCATTCCTCCTGGCGGGCGGCGATCTTGCGGATCACGACGATCGCGAGCACGGCTGCGATGATGCCGGCCACGTGGGCGACGACGCGCAGGACGTCGTCCCGCCGTACCTTGTCGGGCTCGTCGGCGCGCACGTCGCCGCTGGAGCTCGCGATCCAGTTTGGGATGAAATAGATCACCGCGGTCACCAGCCACGCCCAGATCGCCGGGAGCGTCTTCGAGCGCCGCCAGCTCGGGTCGCCGCGTGGAATCGACGGGTCGGAGCCGCGCCACACGTCGTCGAAGACGATGAATGGGATCACCCACCACGCGAGCGGGATGAACCAGCCGCCGATCGCCCAGCCTGGGCCCAGCTTTGGGTTCTGCCGGCCGAGCGCCTCGTTGTTTTTCGCCGCCCGGTACAGCCAGATGACCAGCAACACGAATGTGGCAATCCCCACCAAGCCGGTGAGTATCAGCATCGCAGCGGGAAAGGTCTGCGCGTCGTTGACGGCCTTGGTGTCGAAGACGAACCCACCCTGCTCCTTGTCATTGAGCACCGACAGGTGGTTGATCACGCCGATGATCAACAACACCGACAGCCCGATGTGGACCAGGAACAGCACCGTGAGCGCTTTGGTGAGCCCGCGCAGGCTGCGCCACTGCGTCGGCGGTGCGTATCCCCCCGGCGGCGCTCCCCAGCCCGCGGAGGGCGCCGCGCCCTGCTCGTAGTAGCCGGCTGGGGGCGTCGAGGGGGGCGGCGCCGGCATCTGCGGTTCGGGCGGCGGCGGGGGAGGCGTCTGGTCGGCCATAGGGTGGAAGCGTACGCGCGTCGAGGTTTCGCCCGCCGTGGCTGCTGACTGACAAACTCGTTGTTGCCACAAGCACGGGAGTGTGGATGCCCGAGAAGCTCCAGTGGAAAGAGCTGTACGCAGAGGTCGTGCAGACCGGGTTGTGCACGGGGTGTGCCGGCTGCGTGATCGTCTGCCCGCACGACGTCCTCGGCTACAACGACGAGAACGGCGTCTACAAGCCCTTCCAGTTCGAGGAAGGGTGGGGTCCGGACAACTGCAGCCACGGGGAGAAGGGCTGCACGAGCTGCACGCGTGCGTGCCCGCGCTTTCGAGCGTGGGAGACCGAGATCGACGAGTTCATGTACGGGCGCACCCGGGAGCCGATCGAGGTCGAGGGCGTCTCGAAGGACATCGTGCTCGCCCGCGCCACCGATCCCGTGCTCGCCGAGGTGGGCCAGGACGGCGGGCTGGTGTCAGCGATCCTCCTGTATGCGCTCGAGAACGACATCATCGACGCCGCCCTTGTCTCGTACCTCGAAGGCGACGGATCGACGTGGAAGGCCGTACCCGGCGTCGCCCGCACGAAGGAGGACATCATCGCCTCCGCCGGCAGCCGCTACACGTACTCCGCGAACACGATGGCGTACGACGAAGCGGTCGAGAGCGGCGCCGAGCGCCTCGCGCTCGTCGGCATGAGCTGCCAGAGCTCGGTGCCCCCGGTGATGAACCAGCGCAAGGCGGGCAAGGTCGGTCGGCGAATGGTGCTCAACATCGGCCTGTTGTGCTCGAAGACCTTCGACGACGCCATCTTCGAAGAGCTCCTCGAGGCGAAGTACGGGCTCAAGCGGGCCGAGATCAAGAAGATGAACATCAAGGGACGTTTGCAGATCTGGATGCACGACGGCCGGTACGTCGAGGTGCCGCTCAAGGAATGTCACGCGTTCACGCGCGAAGGCTGCAAGCTGTGCCCGGACTTCGCCGCCGAGCACGCCGACATCTCAACGGGCGGCATCGGCGCGTTCAACGACTGGACGCTGACGCTCGTTCGCACCGATGCGGGGCGCGACATCATGGGACGGCTGGAGCGCGACGGATGGATCGAGGTACGCGGCGCCGACGAGGACCTCGGCGCGCTCGAGCTGCTGCACAAGCTGGCCAAGAAGCAACGCGCCCGCTGGCCTGAGTTCGCCCACATCGACGCACCTCGCCTCGTCGCGTCTTAAGGCCTCACTAGACTCGACATTCGGGCGTGCCGGGAAGTCTGGTCGGCGTTGACTCGCCGCCGCGCCGAAGGGCTTTCCGTTGACTGGTCGCCGAACACACGTCCGCTTTCCCTTTGGCCGGTACCTCCATCCCGTCGGCGACGACTTCGTCGCGGTCGAGATCGCCAGCGGAATCGTTCTCTTCTTCGCCGCCGCCGTGGCGCTGATCGTCGCGAACGTCTGGAGCAGCGGATACACGGACTTGTGGTCGTACCACCTCACGGTCGGGACGGGCACCCTGAGCGTCGGCTACGACTTCCAGCACTGGGTGAACGAGGGCCTCATGACGGTCTTCTTCCTCGTCGTCGGGATCGAGATCAAACGAGAGCTCGTCGAAGGGGAGCTGCGCGACCGCCGCAGGGCGGCGCTGCCAGTGTTTGCGGCCGTCGGTGGCATGGTGCTCCCGGCGCTCATCTTCCTCGCCTGGAACCCGACCGCGCCCGCCAATCGCGGTTGGGGCATCACGATGGCGACCGACCTGGCGTTCGTTCTCGCCGTGCTGGCCTTCGTCGCGCCGCGGGTGCCGGCCGGGCTCCGGCTCTTCTTGGTCACGCTGGCCATCGTCGACGACACCGTTTCGGTAGCCGTGATCGCGCTCTTCTATTCCCGCGGCCTCGAGCCCTCCTGGCTTCTCGGCGTGATCGGAGTGCTCGCGGTGCTGATTGTGCTCGCCCGCACGCGTGCCCGCCCACAGGTCTTGTACGTGCCGGTTGGATTCGCGGTGCTCTGGTTCTGCACCGTCAAGGCCGGCCTCAGTGCCGCACTCGTGGGTGTGGCCATCGGGCTTCTCACCCCGGCGGCATCGCGAGGCGAGCGGCACGTCCTGCGTCGCCTCGAAGCGCCGCTGCACCTCGCAGCGAGCTTCGTCGTGGTCCCGTTGTTCGCGCTGGCGAACGCCGGCATCCAGCTCGGTCCTGACGAGCTGCGCGCGGCCGGAACGAGCCGCGTCACGTGGGGGATCGTCGTCGCACGGATCGTGGGCAAGACCCTCGGCATCACGCTGGCAGTGGCGCTCGCGTTGCGGCTGGACGTCGGCCGCCTCCCCCCTTCGGTGACTCGGCGGCACATTCTGGGCGTCGCAACGCTCGCCGGCATCGGGTTCACCGTTGCGCTGTTCATCGCCGACGCGTCCTATCGCGGCAGCCAACTCGCTGATGCGAAGGTGGGCAGCAGCGACTTCCTGCTCCGAAGGGTGCGGCGACCTACGATGCCGCGGGGAGGTCGATGATGCAGGGAAACCCCAAGCTCATGGAATCGCTCGCGGATCTCCTCGCGGCGGAGCTGTCGGCGGCCAGCACCTACTTCGTGCACGCGAAGATGCGCGACAACTGGGGCTACCCCGGTCTCGCCAAGCGGGCCTACGACGATTCGATCGAGGAGATGCGCCACGCCGAGAAGTTGATCGAGCGCATCATCTACTTCGAGGGGACTCCCAATCTCCAACGGCTCAGCCGGATCCGCGTCGGCAAGGGCGTCGTCGACCAGTTCGAAAACGAGCTCTCGATGGAGAAGGGGACCGTCACTTCGCTCGTCGACGCGATCGCGCTGTGTCGCGAGGTCGGCGACGACGGTTCGCGCCTGGTCTTCGAGCCGATGCTCGCCGACGGCGAAGAGTCCATCGACTGGCTCGAGACGCAGCTCGACCTGGTCGAGAAGGTCGGCGAGCCGGCCTACCTCGCGCAACACATCCGTGGTGAGTAGGCGTGCGGGTCGTAGCCCTCGTCGGTGACCTGCTGGACCGGTCGAAGATCGCAGCCGCCGTGCCGGACGCGCACTTCGCGGCAGCACCCGACGACTCCGCCGGCGCCGACGTCGTCGTCATCGACGTGAAGGCCCACCCCGACGCGGTGACCGTGGCCCGCAAGCTCGCCCCGAAGGCTCGCATCGTCGCCTACGGACGCCACGACAACCCCGCCGCCCTGGAGGCCGCCCGGGCCGACGGAGCGGACGCCGCCCTGCCCCGTTCCAGGTTCTTCCGTGACCCCGCAGCCGCGGTGACGGCGGCTTTGCCGACCGTCGCCGCAGAGCCGGAGCCTGAGACGGCGACAGGCGAGGATGTCGGCGGTGACGATTCGGCGTAACCCGCCGGGGGTAGGAACAGTCCGATCCACTTGTGAGCCGCTCCACCTCTCTTCTCCCGCGTCTCGAGGCCAGCGCCGGCACGCGCCACACCATCACCTTCGTCGGATCCGCGGGCGCCAACGGTCGTGAGCAGGTCGAATGGGCCCGCCTCCACGAGGATGCCCGCGGCATGGCTGCCGCCCTCCAGGCCCGCGGGGTGGGACCGGGCAGCCACGTGGCCCTGCTCGGCCCAACCACCCGGCCGTTCGTCACGGCGGTGCAGGCGACCTGGCTGGCGGGGGCCGCGGTCGTCGTGCTTCCCCTCCCGATGCGGCTGGCGTCGATCGAGGACTTCGTCGCCCAGACCCGCCGGCTCATCGTCCACGCCGACGCGCAGATCGTCGTGATCGACGCGCAGCTCAGCGAGTTCCTGGACCCGCAGCCCGGCGACCCGCCCATCGTGCGGCTCGACGAGCTGCGCGGTGCGCCGAGCGCCTACGAGCGCCCCGCCGAAGATCCCGACGCGCTGGCGATCCTCCAGTTCACGAGCGGCTCCACCGCCGATCCGAAGGGCGTGATGGTCCCGCACCGATGCATGACCGCCAACCTCGACGCCGCCGTCGACGCCGCCAATTTCGACCACGACGTCGACAAGGCAGTGTCATGGCTGCCGCTGTACCACGACATGGGGCTCATCGGGCTGCTCGGCGCGCCGATGCTGCACGGTTTCGACCTCGTGCTCGCCTCGCCTCAGGACTTCCTCGCCGCGCCGGCCCGGTGGATGGAATGGATGGCCGAGTTCGGTGCGACGGTGACCGCAGGGCCGAACTTCGCGTATGCGCTCGCCGCCCGAGCCCTCGGCCGCCTCGACCGTCTCGATCTGTCGCGCTGGCGCTTGGCGCTCAACGGCGCCGAGCCGATCGATCCGTGCGCGGTGGAATCGTTCCTCGCCGCCGGCGCCACGCATGGTCTCGATGCGCGCGCCGCGTTCTGCGTGTTCGGCATGGCCGAGGCCACGCTGGCCGTCACGTTCCCGACGCCAGGCGCGGGAATGCAGGTCGACACGGTCGACCAGCGCGTCCTCGAGACCGACCGGTACGCGGCGCCCATCAACCCGGATGACTCGGACGGCATGGCCCGACGCCTCGCGCGCCTCGGCCGGCCCCTGGACGGTTTGGAACTGCGCGTCTGCGATCCCATGACCGGGCAGAGGATGCGAGACCGCGAGGTCGGCGAGATCGAGCTGCGGGGCAGCTCCATCTCGCCCGGCTACTACGGCAACAATCAGGCGTCCACGGACGCGCGGCGCGGCGACTGGTTCTGTACCGGGGACCTCGGTTACCTCGTCGACGCGGAGCTCATCGTGTGTGGCCGCCTCAAGGACGTGATCATCGTCGGCGGCCGCAACGTCTTCCCCGAGGACGTGGAGCGGGCAGCAGAGTCGGTCGAGGGCGTGCGCGCCGGCAACGTCATCGCGTTCGGCACGGAGGGCCGGCGTGGTCGCGAAGCTGTCGTGGTGGTCGCCGAGACGAAGTTGGACGAGTCCGCGCCCGTCCGCGATGCCGTCGCCGCCCGCGTCACCGACGCCATCGGCGTGCCACCCGAGGAAGTCGTCCTGGTGCGGCCCGGCACCCTGCCGAAGACGTCGTCGGGCAAGCCGCAGCGTTCCTTGTGCCGCCGTCGATATCTGGGCGACGAGCTCGCGCCGGTCTGATTCACACCGCATCCGGGTAGGGCCAGGAAGCTGGCACAATGACTGGCCCGTCGGCAGGACGACCGGAGCAGGCTCGAGGATGAACACCGACGTTGCACCGGTACCGCCGCCGTCGTCGGATGCCTCGCCCACAGCGCCCGAGCGCGTGGCTGCGCGCCGGTCGACACTCCGGCTCTTCGCCGTGCTGCTCCTGCTGACCTTCGCGCTCCGGACTCCGGCCTTCTTCGTGAAGGTCTTCAACTCCGACGAGACGTTCCTCGCGACGCAGGCCGAGGTCATCAGCGACGGCGGCAAGCTCTACGAGGAGGCCGCCGACCGCAAGCCGCCGCTCGTCCCGTACATCTACGCCGCGACGTTCGCCCTGTTCAGCACGACGGCGCTGTGGTCGGTGCGGGTCATGGCGATGCTCGCCATCGCCCTCACCGCCCTTCTCCTCGCGCTCGAAGCCCGACGACGGTACGGGCGACGTGCCGCATGGATCGCGGGCGTGCTCATGGTGCTGGCGTCGGTCGCGTTCGCGCCCCAAGACGGGCAGGCAGCGAATTTCGAGATCTTCATGTTGCCGGGTATGACCGCGGCGATCCTGCTCGCGCGGCGCGGTCGCTCCTTTTCATCAGGTGTCGCCGTCGCCGTGGCCACACTCGCCAAGCAAACCGGGGCCGCGACGCTCATCCCGGTGCTCTACCTCGTCTGGAAGCAACGCGGCCGGCGCGGCGCGACCGACGCGCTCAGCGGCTTCGCTGCACCGCTCGCACTCGTCGCGCTCGCAGTCGGCCCCGGGGAGCTCCTCTTCTGGACCACGATCGGCAACGGCAGCTACCTCGGCATCACCAGCCGGTGGGGAATGGTCCTGCTGATGCTCCTCCTCATGACAGCTGCCTTCGCGGCCGTCAACCTGCCGATCGTCTGGACGCTGCCACGCGCTTGGCGCGAGCGGCACACCGCCGGCACCGGTGACACCGACCTCTGGCTCTGGCTCCTGTCCGCCGGGCTCTCGGTCGCCGTCGGGCTCCGCTTCTTCGGCCACTACTACCTGCAGCTCGTCCCGCCGCTGGCGCTGCTGACCGCCGGCGTGCTGGCGCGGTCGAGCCGCCGCGTGATCACCCGCACGGTGGCGCTCGCGGCGGGCGTCGCGACCGTCGCCGTCGGGTTCGGCTTCCTCGTCCGACCGTTCAACGAGAAGGCCCAGTACGAGACCGTGAGCGAGTACCTGAAGGTGCACGCTGGGGCCGAGGACCGCATCCTCGTCTGGGGCCATGTGCCCGAGATCTACTGGGCATCGGGAAAGCGGCCGGCGACGCGCTTCTTCACCTCCGGGTTCCTCACCGGCTGGGAGCCGGGGCGACCCGGGAACGACGCCAGCGTCGAGGACGCCACGCCCGGCGCCTGGGAGCTGTTCTTCGAGGACTTCGCCGTTCACCCACCGACGTACATCCTCGATACCGCGTACTCGGGGATTCGCGGCGCGCAGTACTACACGATCTCGCGCTACCCGGACCTCGCGCGCATCGTGTACCGCGACTACCAGTACGTCGAGTCAGTCGAGGGCATCGGGATCTACAAGCGCCGCGCTGACGCGCCACCGCCGCTGATCGCCAAGCCGACGGAAGAGAAGTCGTTACCCGCAAGCTCGGGTTGACGACGGGTCACACGAGCGGCCACGGGAGCGAGTGGTAGCCCGGGTCGGGGTCGGGGAGGCGACCGGCCCTGACCAGCTCCTGGCCGCGCTGCCGCATCGCGTCGAGCTCGAGCGGTGAGATCAGCGGTTCCATCCGCTCGCCGAGCTGGTCGTCGACGAGGACGCGGCAGACGTCGTCGGCGAGCGCCGGCGGTACGGCGTCACCGGCGAAGTCCCAGATGACCGTGCGCAGCTTCCAGGCGGGGTGAAACGTCAGACCGTGGTCGATGCCGACGATCGCGCCGTCGGGCCGGCTGCGAATGCAGTGGCCGCCCTTACGATCGGCGTTGTTGATCAAAACGTCGAACACAGCGAACTGCAGAAAACGATCGGCGTGCTGTTCGAGCAGCGTGAAGTAGTGCTCCTCGGGATCGTGGTCAACGAACCGTTGCACCATCCCGATGCCGACCGGCCCGTCGCGTAACACGGTCGCGGGGACGAGGCCCCAGCCGAGCGCCTCGGACAGCTCGAACGTCGCGACCTCGCGCTGGCACAGCGTGCCGCTCGGGAAGTCCCACAACGGGCGCTCACCGCGCCGGGGCTTGTAGACGGCCTGCAGCTCGACGCCATCGGCGCGCGCCACCGCGAGCAGCGTGGCGTTCGACGCCCATGGCATGCGGCCGAGCACTTCCAGCTCGCCCTTCGCCAGGACCTCCGCCGCGTCTCGGTCGCTCAGTTCCAGCGGGGGCACCGGTGCCCGGACGGGTCCATCGGCTGGTCGCACAGCGGACACAGCGGCCTACCCGCGGCCACGGCCTCGGCGCCTTTGGCGGCCATGGCGCGCACCTGCGGGCGCGTGGCGTAGATCCGCGCCACGTAGCCCTCGGTCTCCTCCAAGCCGGCTTCGGCGAGCCCGCCCGGGTCGTCGGGGACCTCAGGGACAGGAGGCGCGTCGGCGCCGGAGGTCAGAGCGGCCGACGGACCTTCGCCGCTCTGATCGCCCTCCTCGTCGTCCGACGAGCGCTCACGCAGCTCGATGAGGACGAGCTCCCGCTCGGGGTCGAAGCCGAGGCCGATCAGCCGGGCCCGGAACAGCGGCACCGTCGGCTCGCGCAACCCGGCTTGGTGCACCACCGGGTCGGCAGCCTCGGACGGCCCCTCCGGGTAGTCCTCGGAGATGCGGTCGAGGAAGGCGACGGCCTCGGTGGCGAGGAGAGCGACCTGTTCCTTCTCCACCAGCACCGTGAGCTGCGCCGACTCGGTGCGAGCCTGGAGGAAGAACTCGCGGTCTCCGGGTTCGCCGACGGCGCCTGCGCCCAGGCTGTCGACGGATTCGAGCTCGATCTCGTTGTCATCCATCGGCACCATCCTCTTTCTTGTCCTCGGGGGGCGGGGGCAGCAGCTCGTCGAGGCTGCCGGTGTCATTGCACTTGACGAGGGCGGCGCCGTGCGACGAGAGCTGGAACGCCGTCACCGACGCCGGCGAGACCACGATGCGCTGGAGGACGATGCGCGCTTGCATCTCAGCCAGCGACTCACCGCCGGGGAACCGAGCACGCGACGGTGACCGTTGCACGGTCTTCCACAGGTCGGTCTGGGCGAGGTCGCTGAGCTTGCCGCCGGTCCACTCCCCGTAGTCCGCTTCCAGCGCACCGGGCAGCTCCCGCACCGGAAGCGCCTGGCGCTCTGCTACCGCGCTCGCGGTCTGCGTCGTGCGCTCCAGAGGACTCGCGTACACCGCCGTCACCGGCAGGTTGGCAAGCCGGTCCGCCAGCGCCTCCGCCTGCTTGCGGCCGCCCTCCGACAGGTCGACGCCCGGGTTGCGGCCCGTCAGCAGGGGCCCCGTCTGCTCGGTCACCGCATGGCGAAGGAGCACGAGCGTCGTCAGCGGCCGTGACTCGGGCGACGGAGTCTGGCCGTCGGAGGGAGCCGCCGCCGCGTCGGCTTCGCGCGACGCCGTCGGCGTGGTCGCCGTGTCGGTCATGGGCCGATGGTACCGGGGCCTTTCCGTCGGCCGGCCCGGCGTCCTGGGGTGCGGCGGCGCTGCCTACAGTGCGGCGCATGTCGGGCCAACCGCTGGACCTCAGCTCGCACGGACCGCCGGAGACCGTGCTGGCGCCGGAGCCCGCCGACGCGCTGGCCGCGCTCGAGGCCGCGGTCGCGGCGCCACCTGAGACC
>WNGF01011104.1_pt1 | contig 10048 bp, 4 predicted proteins | sample 5400641 | NCBI WGS metagenome assembly WNGF01 (sample SAMN13153371, study PRJNA577476) | soil metagenome | isolation source: 80 cm soil or saprolite under grassland replicate 2 | place: USA:California | collected 2016-06-15
CGACCTAACCTACGACGAAAAAGAAAAGTTACTGAGGCTTCTGGCGCAGGCACGACAAGTCATTGGCGAACTGCGAGATCGCTTCGGCCTCGCCCCGCAAAGGCACGATGTTCGGCACTGGTTGCTGGGCCATTTCAGCGTTTTGTGGAACATTTTGCACGACTCGCACGCGGAAAGACTGAAAGGCTTCGGCGAAGTCGCCAATGATCTGGCGCCGCAGCTCGATCCTCAGATAGATCAATTAATCGAGATCGTTAGTAGCGTCAGATCCCTGATCTCATCTAGTAGCTGATTCAATGCCTCTAATTGCCTCTAATAATGAAATCGGTATTTCAACTCGGCATAGATCTGCCGCGGTTCACATCGCCAGTCCGGCGCGAGGGTTGGTAGCGTTCTCAACAAGAATGCCGTGAAAACGCGTGAAGCAAACGCCTCCAGTCAGAGTCAGCCAATCCGTTGGCTTGAACTGATCCTCTGCAAAGACTGCGGCGAGATTGCCGTTCAGATTCTGCGTCTGCGAGAGACTGATCGGGTTGCCGCCGCCGTCAACGCCGCGCAGCGCAAACAGATTTGCGTCGCGCTGGTAAAAGCCAAAGAAACCGCCCTTCGCGTTGTGCCTGCGCGTCAAGACACTAAGCGTTGCTTGCGCACCAGCATAATTCGCGGATCGAATACGATACCGCGGACATCGCCAAAGACGGACGCGCGAGATTGGCTGGCCCAGAAAACAATAAAAATGGCGCAGAGAATCAGCTTCCGGGGCGATACATGTTTCATCGTCGGATTAAGGCAGCGGCTCTGCCGCCCGATGTGCGTGAGGTCTCTGACCTTCCGGGAAGCAACCGCAGCTGTTGGGCTCTGCCCAGTCGGGACGTGGCCAACACAATTATTTACGAAGGCGCGATAGGCCTAAGACCTACCGCACATCGGATGGCGAAGCCGAGTACCCAATCGCCACTCCAGGCTACACGAACGCAAAATCGAACTGCTCCTGATGTATCCGAGGGTCGCTGTTGATGTCAACTGCGCCGAGATAATCTTCAATCTCATTGAGGACATCGCGTTCCGGCCCGCGTAAGGCCTGCGCAACCTCCGGGTTCACGCGCAGCATTGCTTGCCGCGAGCCGTTGCCTTCACCTTCGCGCGACAGTCGCCGCGCCTGCTCGAGAATTTCGTAGCAGACGGTTTGCGCTGATTTTACCAGGCCTGCTCCCTGACAATACTGGCATGGAGCGCACAGCGTGCGTTCCAGCGATTGCTTCACACGCTTGCGCGTCATGATCACCAAGCCAAAGTCATTGAACGAGAGAACCTTCGTTGGCGACTTGTCGCGACGCAGCGCTTCCTGTAGAACCTGCATCACTCGCTGCCGATTGCGACGCTCTTCCATGTCGATTAAATCCAATACGATGATGCCGCCCAGGTCACGCAGACGAATCTGGCGCGCAATCTCTTCGACAGCTTCCATGTTGGTGCGCGTGATCGTGTCTTCCAGACGAGTAGCGCCACGGCCGACAAACTTGCCCGTGTTGACGTCGATAGATACCAATGCCTCGGTTTGATTGATTACCAGATAGCCGCCGGATTTCAGCCATACACGCGGCTTGATGGCTTTGTCGATTTCGGCCTGCACGCCATAGGCTTCGAGAATCGGCTCGTCGCGCGTGTAAAGCTTGACGCGTTTGACCATGCGCGGCTGCATTCGATTAATGAACTCGATAACCCGCTGATATTCCTCCTCCGAGTCGATACGAATCGCAGCGAAATCTTCAGAGAGCTGATCGCGCAGGATGCGCTGAACCAGATCGAGATCGCGATGAACCAGGGCGGGAGCTTTAGCGTTTTCAGCGTCGTGCCGAACGTCCTGCCAGGTTCGCAGCAGGTAGCGCGCGTCGGCGCGCAGGTCAGCTTCGCTGGCCCCGACGCCGGCAGTGCGCACAATGAATCCGCCCGGCGGTGCTTTCTCTTCAGCATGAATTTTTTGAATCAGCTTCCGCAGACGACTTCGCTCCGTGTCTGAGTCTATCTTGCGGGATACGCCCAGATGTTCGACCGTTGGCATGTACACCAGATAACGTCCGGGCAGTGCGATGTGCGAAGTAATCCGGGCCCCTTTCTTGGCGATGGGCTCCTTCGCGATTTGTACGAGAATCTCCTGGCCCTCGCGCAGGAGATCGCTGATCGCCGGCTGTTTATGTTCGCGTCGTGGAGCTCGCCGACGACCGCGCGGAGCCGGACGGCTTCCGTCGCGCGGAGCGCGTCCCGGGGCCGGCTCAGTTTCCGACGCTTCCGCATGTGGTTCGTCAAGCGCCTCGGAAACCTGTGCTTCCACGGGATCGGGTGTCTCGATATCTTCATCCTGGCCGTTAGCGCCGTTAGCTTCGGCGGCAGACGGGGGCGGTTTGGGACGGCGGCGCCGCCGGCCTCCTCTTCGCGTAGCAAACTCTTCGTGCGGTCGGCTGCTGCTGATTCGTGCTTCCGAATCAGGATAAGTTTCGTCGGAGCTTTGAGCCTCCACGGCATTTTCACTTTCGGCCTCGGTTGCCTCATCCGCGGTCTTCTTTGATTTGAAGAATCGGCCGATGACACCAGTCTTCTTTCGTCGTCTCTCGCTGGCGTCCGACGACTCCTTTTTTGGAGAACCTCGACGCGGAGCGTCGCTTCGGCTTGATTCGTTTTCGGGTTCCGCCTGTTCGTCGTCACTCACGCGTTGGAAGGTAAAGCCGCGAGAGCTTTCGTCCGCGATCTCGTCCGCGAAATCGCGAACGTGAGCAGCTTCGATTTCGCGAGGATGCGCAGGTGCCAGGTCCGTTAACACTTCGCCGTCGTCGACGCGTTGAAACTCGCCACTGTCACGCAAGCCGCCGGACAGCAACGAACCGACTGGAGCACTGGGAAGGTCTTCGAAATCGAATTCGACCGCGTGGACTTCGTCCATAATACGCTCCTGCAGGCGCGCATCCTTGAACATCTCGCCATTGGTAATGCGTTCTTCTTCATCGCTGATGCGCTCGAAAGAACCGGCGCCAGAAACAAACGGAGTATCGATCAATGCGGCTTCCGTCGGCTGAGGCCGGTCTGGCGTGGAGGGAATAAAAGGTTGCGGCATTATGCTGCGACCGCGCCCACCACGACGTCCTCGAGGACGTCCGGTTTCTTCCGATTTGGTCGGTTCGACTTCAACCATCGGTGCAGCCGAAGCTTCAGCTTCGCGTAACGGCTCGGCACGCTCGTGCGTGGCTTCGATTCGATGCTCGCGTTCAATGCGGGCCTGCTCGATCTGCTCTGTCGCAGCTTGTTCTGCGGTGGCCGCATCGCCCTTCTTGGTCGTATCGACAACGATGCGCTCAAACTCAGCTTCTTCATCGAAGAAATCCGAGACATAAAGAAACGCGTCGCGCTCCAGACCGATGTCCACAAAGGCAGACTGCATGCCGGGCAGCACGCGCATCACCCGGCCTTTGTAGAGATTGCCGACGATGCCCTGATTTTGCTCGCCGCGTTCGATGTAGAACTCGGTAACGCGCTCGTTTTCGACGATCGCAATCTTCTTTTCACGACCATTAACACTAACAATTAATTCTCTTGACATTGATTTTCTTTCTGCGGCGCAGGCATGCACGCTACCAGCCCAAAGGCGAGACGCGCGCCGCGCACACTGTGAGTGAGCGGTGAGTTTAGCTCTTGGCTCGGTTGTTTATTGAAGTTGCCGACAGGGTTTGCCGGCAGTTGATTCGAAAGCAAGGTCCGCAACAGCGGCCCGTGGCTGGCTAAATGAGACTCGCGTAGACGATGCGGATCAAGTAGATCGACATCTCTCGCTTCGCGAGAACGTTCTGAACTGTTCAAATGGAACTCCGTTGAATCGCTCGGACTGTGCTCAATTTGCCAACAGCCGCCAGGGAGCCTAGCGTCAGCCAATTAAGGACGCGCTCTGAAACCTGGTTCGCGGTTCGTTCAATAGGCCGCCAAGCTGACGGCTTCAAAAATCCTTTGCTCACCCGGTCACTGCATTTGAAACTTAGTTTGCGGTGTGTTCGACGGGCCGGGTGCCCAGCGAGGCGAGCAAACGCAGTATAGCAGAGAGGGGCAGAAAGCAGAAGGCAGAAGGCTGGGGGCAGAAGGAGAAAGCAGGAGTTGACCCCATGAGGACGCCTGCTAGCCGCGTGAAATTCGGCGGATCAACTCCTTGAACCGGCCGTCCTCGCGAAGTGAGCTGAGATTCGGATCGTGCTCGAAGAGTGGCTTGTTTTCGTTTCCGAGTGCGACTGAACGGTGAAGCCACTCGATCGCCTGATCGCGTTCGCCTTCAAGAGCGTAAACAGAGGCAACCGCATAGGCAATATCAGGATCGACTGAGGCGTTGCGCTTAACATCGTCATTTAACTCGGCAAGGGCAGCTTCGTGATTTCCTTGCGCGCTTAAGCACATTGCCAGAAATGGCCGCACACCATTGAGCTTCGGATTCTCCTCGAGCACTTCGCGCAGTAATGCCGCGGCGCCGTCGAGCTGGTGGGAGTAATACATCGTCAGCGCGCGAAAACTCTTGAGCAGCGGATTGTTTGGTTCAACTGAACCCGCGCGATTCAGTTCGCGCTGGGCATCTGCAAACTTGCCCTGATAAAGAAAGATCAGCGCTCGGTTATAACTCACGACGACAAATGCAGCCGGATCGAGATGCACCAGCCGATCATAGCTGCGCAGCGCGCGATCATAATCGCCATCCAGTCGATGCAACGTCGCTTTCACGAAGTGAACTACCGCCTCGTTCGACGCCTCGCGCCGCATGCGCACGACTTCATCGCGCGCTTTTTGTTTCTGGCCCCGCCACAGAAGAACGAACACCATCAGCATGCGAGCTTCGATGATATTCGGGTCGATCGATAGTGCTTTCCTGAAGGCAACTTCGGCGCGCTCGAAGTCTTCGGGGCCACCTAGTCCTTTGAATACCCGATTAACATGACAGGCGCCCAAGCCATCGTAGGCGAGACCGAATTCGGGATCGAGTGCGATGGCCCGATTGAAGTGCTGGATAGCGTTGGCACAATCCGACTCAGCCACTGTGCGAAAGATGAAGCGGGCAAACCGATCGCGGCCACGCAAAAATTCCTCGTAAGCTTCAGCGTTTACAGTTGCGGGTTGCGCCAGTCCCGCCTGCTCATCTGGACTCAGTTCCAAACGCAGACCATCGACGATGCGCTGCGTGATCTCGTCTTGCACAGCGATAATGTCGTCGGCCGAAGCATCCACTCGATCGCTCCAGATGATCTCGCCGCTCTTCACATCCAGCAGTTGGGCGTTGACGCGGAAGCGCTCGCCGACATGGATAAAGCCTGCGGACAACACTGCGTCCACGTTCAACTCACGACCGACGTCGGCTGGATCGGCAGGCTGTCCCTGATACTTCGACATCACCGACGATGGCCGCACCACCAGCGAACGAATGCGCGCCAGCTCAGTAATAACCGCATCTGCTAAAGCGAACTCGTAGAAAGCCGAACCTGGATCATTGTTCAGATTCTTGAAAGGCAAAACGGCCAAGCTCTTTTTTTCACGATCCGTAATCGTCGTCATCGAGCCTTCCTGCGGATCGGTCAGCGGCCGCGAAGAAAACTGAGGCGCACTGGTATGCACATCGCCGCCTCCTAGTTTTCGCAGCCAACGCATGGCTCGTCCGACCGGGCTCGCGAGGTGGCGCGGCGCGGCAGATACTTCGTATGCCCCGCCGCTCGAAACCTCGTGTAACACCTTGCGCAGGTCGTCGCGCAGCTCGGAAATTTTCTGATAGCGATCGCGTGGTTCTTTCGCCAGGGTTTTATCCAGAATTTGTTGCAGGTGGGCCGGAGTTTGACCAGGGCGCGCTTCGGCTAATGGCTTCGGTTGATCGTGGATCACGGCGTGGCGCACATCGACGGTCGATTTACCGCGAAAAGGCCAGGTGCCCGTCAACATTTCATAGAGCAGCACGCCGGTTGAGAAAATATCCGCGCGCGCATCCACGCGATCGCCTCGTGCCTGTTCGGGTGCGGCGTAGGTTGCAGTCCCGTAAGGCACGCCCACTTCAGTCAATTCAGTTTGATGAATACCGCTGGTCGCGGCTTCAGTTTCGTCCAGCAGTTTTGCCAGACCAAAATCAAGAATCTTCACCTGGCCCGCGGAAGTCACCATTACGTTGCCGGATTTGATGTCGCGATGAATGATGCCACGCGCGTGGGCCACCGCAAGCGCGTCCGTAACTTGAATTGCAATGTGCAGAGCACTTTCCAACTCCAGGGGACGGCCATTGACTAGCTGTCGCACGTTTCGACCTTCGACGTGCTGCATGGCGATGAAGTGCAGACCCTGGGCCTCGTCGAGATCAAAGATGGTGCAGATGTTCGGATGATCGAGGGCCGAAGCCAGCCGCGCTTCACGCTCGAAACGTTTGAGGTTACTTTCTTTGACAGTCAGTTCGGGAGGTAGAACCTTTATAACTACAGTGCGGCCGAGTTTTTGATCAGTGGCTTTATAAACAGTGCCCTGTCCACCGGCGCCGAGCTTCTGCTGGATCTTATAGTTGCCGAGGGTCTGCCCTATCATGCGAGCGGTATTTAACTCCGAAGTACGCGGAACTGCAACAGTGCGACCTGGGCAAACTCTTTTCAAGTTTCTTTCTTCGGCCGGTCATTCGCCTTCAACATTCGCTTCCGCAATCGAATGGATTTCGGAGTTACTTCCACCAGTTCATCCCCGGAAATAAATTCAAGCGCTTCTTCCAATGAAAGGTCTTTCACCGGAACCAGACGCATGGCTTCGTCAGCACTCGCGGCACGCATGTTTGTCAGCTTCTTTTCTTTAATCGCGTTCACATCGAGGTCGACTGCACGCGCGTTCTCTCCGATAATCATGCCTTCATAGACGTTTGTGTTTGGCCGAATGAATAGCGAGCCGCGCTCCTGCAAATTGAATAGCGCGTACGTGGTTGATTCGCCCAAGCGATCCGCGACCAGCGAGCCGGTGCCGCGGCCTTTCATTTCACCCTGCCATTTGTCGAAACGCAGAAAAATCGTGTTGAGCAAGCCAGTTCCCTTTGTTTCCGTCAAAAACTCACCGCGAAAACCAATCAATCCACGCGAAGGCGTTTCAAACTCGAGTCGCACGCGTCCCGTGCCGTGATTCACCATCTTTGTCATTTGCCCTTTGCGACGTCCCATCGCTTCTGTTACCACGCCAATAAACTGCTCTGGGCAGTCAACTACAACTTGCTCGATCGGCTCCTGGAGTACTCCGTTCACTCTGCGGGTGATGACTTCAGGCTTGGATACCTGTAACTCGTGACCTTCGCGCCGCATCATCTCGATCAGGATGGCGAGTTGCAGTTCACCGCGTCCGGACACTTTGAATTGATCGGGTGAATCGGTTTCTTCAACGCGAATGGCGACGTTCCCAAGCGTCTCACGATCGAGGCGTTCCTTAATTTGGCGCGAGGTAACAAACCGTCCTTCAGTTCCGGCAAAAGGAGAGTTGTTCACGCTGAAAATCACTGCGATGGTCGGCTCGTCAACGGCAATCACAGGCAGCGGCTTCGGGTTATCGTAGCTGGTTATCGTCTCGCCGATGTTGATGTCCGCGACGCCCGCAAGCGCTACGATCTCGCCAACTTCGGCAGACTCCGCCAATTCACGCTTCAGGCCTTCGAAGACGTAAAGTTCCTTGACTCTGTTTTTTTCGAGGGAGCCGTCATGTTTGACGATGGCAATCTCCTGGTTCCTGGCAATCGCGCCCGAAAAAATTCGGCCAATCGCCAACCGTCCCACGTATTCGTTATAGTCGACGTTGGCAACCAGGAGCTGTAACGAATCGTTCTCCAACGCCACAGGGGCGGGAATAGTTTTAGCGATCTCATCGAATAAAGGCTTCAGGTTTGTTGATGAATCTCCGAGATGCTTTTTCGCGACGCCTTCGCGAGAGATCGCGTAAAGAATAGGGAATTCAATTTGCTCGTTTGTGGCGTCAAGATCAAGAAATAGTTCGTAAATTTCGTTGACGACTTCTTCAGGACGCGCATCCTGACGATCGATCTTGTTGACGACAGCGATTGCCGGCAGGCTAGCTTCCAAAGCTTTGCGCAACACAAACCTGGTTTGCGGCAGGCACCCTTCGGCCGCATCGACCAGCAACATCACGCCATCCACCATCTTCAATACGCGTTCGACTTCGCCGCCGAAATCCGCGTGACCGGGCGTGTCCACTATGTTGATTTTGAAATCGCTGTAACGCACCGAAGTGTTCTTAGCCATGATGGTGATGCCTCGCTCGCGTTCGAGGTCCATCGAGTCCATTACACGCTCGATAATCTGTTCGTTTTCGCGATATGTGCCGGCTTGTTTGAGCATGGCATCCACCAGGGTGGTCTTGCCGTGATCGACGTGGGCAATGATTGCGATGTTGCGGATCTTGCTACGGTCCATATTGCTGGTGTTACCTGTCCGAAAATTACCGAGAGAGATAAACGTCAAGCATACGCAGGCAGGACCCCAAAACAAAATCATCCGTGTCGGTATTTAGCGGTCCCTCGATAGCCACTGCCTGGAGAAGGTAATGTCGGCAGTCGGGCGACAGGGTCGCACCCGCTCGTATTTATTTAACTCGGCTTTCAGTTTTTCGACGAGGTCCGGTTTGTTCTCTTTGGCGGCTTTGGCAACCATCTGTCGCATCCACGCGGCGGCCTCGTCGCAACGGCCGAGCTCAGCGAGCGCCAGGGCCACGAGCGCGCCGTGGTCCTCGAAGCCAGTGGCCTGATAGACGAGTTGGGCGAGTTCGAGCGCCCTGGCGCCATCACGCAAATCGTGCTGAGGCGAAGCAGCGAGCAGATAGGCGAGCATTACAGCCGTCTGCCCTTTTTGGGGGTATTGCGCGTGACCCTTTTCCAGGCTATCCAAGGCCTGCTTGTACTGCTTCTTCCGCAGCAGGAGCTTTACCTGTTCCAGTAGCGCTTCTTCGTTCTTAGGGTCAGCTTGCGCCACGCGCGAGAATTCAATCAGCGCTTCTTCCAACCGCGTGGATTTCAATAGTTCCTGGGCCAGCAGGAAGCGGGCACCGAAGTCGTTTGGATCAACACCGAGGACGGATTGCAGATGAGCAATCGTCTGGTCATGCTTGTTTTCTCGTGCCAATAGGACGGCGAGATTGTAATGTGCGATGGTGTTTTCCGGATCCAGGCGCAGCGCCTCTTCAAACTGCGTACTGGCTCCTGATAAATCTCCAGTTTGAGTTAGGACCGCTCCCAGATTTATGTGCGCACTAAGGCTGTCGGGCTTTGCCGCGATGGCTTTCTGAAATTCAGCCGCAGCCTCTGCATATCTCCGGGCCTCGAGCGCCATCCTGCCGCGAATCAGATGTACCCGCTCCCCCTTGATCAAATCCTGCAATCCATCCACTAGCGGATCTGCTGCTCGCACACCGACCGGGCCCTGTCGGGCCAGTTGGTCCTTTGCCTTCTCGGCGTTTCCCAGACCGCGATAGGCCATCGCCAATGAATAATGGATCCGCTTCGCGTCGGGCGCCTGTGCCAGTGCCCTTTCGAAATATTTGACCGCTTCAGCGTAGCTCCGTCTCGACAGCGCCACCTGTCCAAGCCCGTAGTAGGCGGCAGCGTTGCCTCCTTCGATCTTCAGCGCGGCCTCAAAACTTCGCTTTGCGTCGTCCAGACGGTCTAGTTGAAGATAGATGTCGCCCAGGTTCACCGGCACTGCCACGTACTCAGGCCGCAATTGGTTCGCGATTCGGTAGAGGCGAATGGCCTCGTCGATGCGACCATCCTGCTGGTCCAGCTTCGCGAGTAGATAGACCCAGCGAAAATCTTTCCCTGCCAAAGAATTGGCATTCAGATAACACTCCCGCGCCGGAGAGTTGAGCGAATAAGCCTGATAGAGCTCTCCCATCGTGCCGTAAGCCTCACTGAGGTTCGATTCAGATGTTGCCGGATTTTTCACGGCAGCAGCCAGGGAGTTTTGCAAGGACACCAGTTGCTCGCGAACATCCGTTTCCAGCTTCGTTATATCTGGCC
>WNGF01011107.1_pt1 | contig 10045 bp, 8 predicted proteins | sample 5400641 | NCBI WGS metagenome assembly WNGF01 (sample SAMN13153371, study PRJNA577476) | soil metagenome | isolation source: 80 cm soil or saprolite under grassland replicate 2 | place: USA:California | collected 2016-06-15
GGATCGGCATGAGCGGCATTGCCGAACTGCTCGTGAACCTTGGCTACGACGTGACGGGGTCGGACGCGAAGCGGTCCGAGTCGACGGACCGCCTCGAGAAGCTCGGCGTACGCGTCTGGAGCGGCCACGACGCCGCGCACGTCGGCTCGGCGGATGTCGTCGTCGTGTCGTCGGCGATCCGCACGGACAACGCGGAAATCACCGAGGCGAGGCGGCGGAACATTCCGGTCATTCCGCGCGCCGAGATGCTCGCGGAGCTGATGCGGCTCCGCTACGGGATCGCGATCGCCGGGGCGCACGGCAAGACGACGACCACCTCGATGGTCGCGCTGATTCTCGAGCGGGCCGGGCTCGATCCGACCGCGGTCATCGGCGGCCGGCTGAGCGCGTTCGGCAGCAACGCGCGGCTGGGGCGCGGCGACTACATGGTGGTGGAAGCGGACGAGAGCGATCGGTCGTTCCTGAAGCTGTCGCCGTCCATCGCGGTGATTACGAACCTCGATCGCGAGCACATGGAGAGCTACGGCAACTGGGCCAACCTGCAGCAGGCGTTCGCCGATTTCGCAAACAAGGTGCCGTTCTACGGCGCCATCGTCGCGTGTGCGGACGATCCGGCGGCCCGCGAGCTGCTGCCGAAGCTCACGCGCCGCGTGATCACGTATGGGCTCGATGACCGGGCCGTGGATCTCTCGGGAAAGGGGATGCGGCTCGAGGCGTTCGGGTCGTCCTGCGAGGTCGTGCAGCGGTTTCGCGACGGCTCGTCGCGGTCCGTCGGGATGCTTCACCTGCGCGTGCCGGGACGGCACAACCTGCTGAACGCGCTCGGCGCCATCGCCGTGGGGATTGAAGCGGGTGTTCCGTTCAGCCGCATCGCGGCGGCGCTCGAGGAGTTCCGCGGGGCCGAGCGCCGATTCCAGATGCGCGGCGAGGAGAAGGGGGTGATGGTCGTCGACGATTACGGGCACCATCCGACCGAGATTGCCGCTGTCATTGCTGCTGCGCGCGCCGGGATCGATCGCCGCGTCGTCGTCGTCTTCCAGCCGCACCGGTATTCGCGCACGAGCCAGTTGATGCACGAGTTCGGCACGGCACTCAACGGCGCAGACGAGATCGTGCTGACCGACATCTACCCGGCCGGGGAGATGCCGATCCCGGGCATCACGGTCGATGCGCTGGCGGACGCCGTTCGCGGCGCCGGGTCCGCGCCCCTGCATGTGGTGAAGGCGCTCGACGATCTGCCCCGCGCGGTGGCGGGCATCGCGCGGAGTGGAGATCTCGTGATTACGCTCGGTGCGGGATCGATCGGCACGGTGGGCGATCGCATTCTCGCGGAGCTTCGCGACTTGTCCGCCGAAGCCGGAGGCGAAGGCGGATGACGGTCAAGGCGGCGACGGAGAAGAACTTCCGGCGCGCACGCGTGAAGCCCGCGAAGCGCAAAGGCGGTCCACGTGCGTGGGTCTCCTGGCGCGTCGCGCGGATCGTCGTCTGCGCAGTGCTCGCGGTCTACGCCGTGTATCGCGCGTTCGATCTCGTCGTCAGCGCGTCCTCGCTGCAGGTGCGCCGCATCTCGGTCCACGGCAACGTGCGGCTGTCGGCCGGCGAAGTGCAGACGCTTGTGGACGGGTTGCGCGGCACGAGCATTCTGACGGCGGACCTCGCCTCGTATCGCCGCAGGCTGCTCGACTCGCCGTGGGTTGCCGACGTGGCGCTTCGGCGCGTGCTGCCGTCGACCGTCGAAGTGTTCGTCTCGGAGCGGCAGCCCATGGGGCTGTCGCGAATGGGCAGTCAGCTCTATCTCGTCGACCGGTCCGGCACCCTGATCGACGAGTTCGGTCCGCAGTACGCCGAGTTCGATCTGCCGATCATCGACGGGCTGGTGCGCCCGCCGTCATCCGGGCAGCCCGCGATCGATGAGCGGCGCGCGGATCTCGCGGCGCGCGTGATTGAAGCCGTGGCGCCGCGGCAGGACCTTGCCCGCAGGCTGTCGCAGATCGACGTCGCAGAACTGCACGACGCCGTCGTGCTGCTCGAGGGGGATCCGGCGCTGCTGCACCTCGGCGACGCCAAGTTTCTCGAGCGCCTGCAGTCGTACGTGGACGTCGCTCCGGCGCTGCGTGAGCGCGTGCCGGAAATCGATTACGTGGATCTCAGGTTCGATCAGCGGTTGTACGTCAGGCCGGGCAAGTAGGCCGGGCCTTTTAGGCCCGGCGAACTGAAGAAACGGGGGACCTGTTGGGACGCAAGGAACGCTACCTCGTCGGGCTCGACGTCGGCACGTCGAAGATCACCGCGATCGTCGGCGAGATGACCGACGACGGCGGGCTGGACATCATCGGGATCGGCCTCGCGGACTCGCGCGGGATCCGCCGCGGAGTGGTCGTCAATCTCGAGGCCGCCGTGGAATCGATCAAGAGAGCGATCGACGAAGCGGAGCTGACGGCGGGAGTCGAGATCGACTCCGTGCACCTCGGGCTGTCGGGCGCGCACGTCAAGGCGTTCAACAGCCGCGGTGTCGTCGCGGTCGCGGGAAAGAACCGCGAAATTACGCGCGAGGACGTGCGGCGCGCGATCGACGCGGCGAAGGCGGTCGCGCTGCCAAGCGGCCGCGAAATCCTGCACGTGCTGCCGCAGGACTTCGTCGTCGACGAACAGGATGGCATCGGCGCGCCGGTCGGCATGACGGGCACACGGCTCGAGGTGAACGTCCATGTCGTGACCGGCAGCGCGTCCTCCACGCAGAACATCGTGGCCTGCGTGAACCGCGCCGGCGTCGCCGTCATCGAAACCGTGCTCGAGCAGCTCGCCGCGAGCGAAGCCGTGCTCACGCCGGATGAGAAGGAGCTTGGCGTCGCGATCGTCGACATCGGCGGCGGCACGACCGACTTCGCGATCTTCGAGCGCGGAAGCCTCTGGCATACCGGAGTGGTGGCCGTCGGAGGCGATCACTTCACCAACGACATCGCCGTCGGGCTGAGAACGCCGATTCCTGACGCCGAAAAGATCAAGCGGCGCTGCGGCTGTGCGCTCGCCTCGATGGTCGATGAAGACGAAACGATGGAAGTCGCGAGCGTCGGCGGCCGCAAGCCGCGGGTGATGGCGCGGCGCATTCTCTCGGAGATCCTGCAGCCGCGCGCCGAAGAGATCTTCCACCTGCTGTGGGACGAGATTCGCCGCGCGGGGTTCGAGAAGTCGCTGAACTCCGGCATCGTGCTGACCGGCGGCGGCGCGATGCTCGAAGGCATGGCGGAGATCGCCGAGCAGATTTTCGACCTGCCGATCCGGCGCGGCACGCCGGCAGGTGTCGGGGGGCTCGCCGATCACGTCAACAGCCCCGCCTTCGCGACGGCTGTCGGCCTCGTGATGTATGCGCACCGAAACTACGCCGGCGAAGCGCCGCGGCCGGTCGGCGCCGGCGCGTTCGGCCGTGTGGCGGGACGTCTGCGGACGCTATTCAAAGAGTTTTTCTAGATCGGGGATCGCAGGCGGGGTTTGAAAACCCCGGCCTACAAAGTTCATCGGAGTTTGCCAGGGCGGGGTTTCACACCCCGCGCACAACGCGGAGGACACATGCCAGAAGGAACCCAGATGACTTCAACCAGCTCTGACGCGTTGCGGCTGAAGCTTGACGAGCAGGGGCGCTCGGGCGCGCGCATCAAGGTCGTCGGCGTCGGCGGCGGCGGCAGCAACGCCGTGAACCGGATGGTGGCCACCGGCCTCGACGGCGTCGAGTTCATCATCGCCAACACCGACCTGCAGGCGCTGCGCCTGAACGCCGCGCCGAACAAGGTGCAGATCGGCGCGAAGCTGACGAAGGGGCTCGGCGCGGGCGCCGATCCCAACGTCGGCCGCCAGGCCGCGCTCGAAGACACTGAAAAGCTGATCGAGGCGCTCGACGGCGCTGACATGGTGTTCGTGACCACAGGCCTCGGCGGCGGCACGGGCACGGGCGCCGCGCCGGTGATCGCGAGCCTCGCCAGCGAGCTTGGCGCGCTGACGATCGCCGTGGTCACCAAGCCGTTCCGGTTCGAAGGCAAGAAGCGCCAGGTCCAGGCGGAGCGCGGGCTCGAAGAGCTCCGCGAGTGCGTGGACACGGTGATTACCATCCCGAACGAGCGCCTGCTCGCGACAATCGCGCGCACGACGTCGCTGACCGACGCGTTCGCCGGCGCCGACGATGTGCTGCGGCAGGCGATCCAGGGCATTTCGGATCTGATCCTGGTGCCGGGGCTGATCAACCTCGACTTCGCCGACGTGAAGACGATCATGGCGGGGATGGGGCTGGCGATCATGGGCACGGGCCTGTCCGAAGGTGACGGCCGCGCCATGACGGCCGCCAACGCCGCAATCTCGAGCCCGCTGCTGGAAGATGCATCGGTGAAGGGGGCACGCGGCGTGATCATCAACGTCACCGGTGGGCCCGATCTGTCGCTGATCGAAGTCAGCGAAGCGTCCGCGATCATCCAGGAAGCCGCGCACGAGGACGCGAACATCATCTTCGGCGCGGTCGTCGACCCGAAGATGGAAGGAAAGGTAAAGATCACCGTCATCGCGACCGGCTTCGATCGCCAGGTCGCCGCGAAGAACGCGACAGCGTCTGCCTCGATCACGCCCGTCGATCTGCACTCCTACACCTCGTGGAAGCAGGAGACCGGCGAGCGCGCTGCTGCCAACGGCGGCTCGCGGATGACGTTCTCGCGGCGCGCGGTCCTCGATCCGCCGCTCGCGGCGCCCAGAACCGATGCGGCGGAACCCGAGGAGTCGCCGGTGCTAGGCGCTGAATTCGAACCTGTGTCGCCGCTCGATGTGCCAGCGTTCCTGAGACGGCAGAGCGAGGCATAGCGAACTCTGCAGAATCGGTCGTTCGGTTGAGATGAGCACTGGTGGGCGTTCGTCCGTCAGGACCTTTCGCCATCAGCGGCAGCATCTATGTCGGATTTGCGGTGTCGAGCCACGATTCGACGCGGCTCGCAGCTGCGGTATTTGACTCAGTGATCGTCCGCTGATCAGGCGCTGCCGCCGCTGCTGAGCCACGGCGGCGCGGCCGCGCGTGGTAAACTACGAATATCCACGGCACACGGGATCGCCTCCGTCTCAAGGTGATCCCGCGCACGATCTTTCCGTTCGTCCGCTCCGTCATCGCATTACATGAAGAATTGGCAGCATCGCGAACGCGCGCGCGACGTGCTCGCGCGCGAGGTCGGCTACGTGCGCAAGCCGCACGGCGGCCGTCTCCGCGTGGCCCTCGCGTTTCCCAACACGTACTACGTCGGAATGTCGAGCCTCGGCTACCAGACCGTCTATCGTCTCTTCAACGATCTGGACGATGTGGTGTGCGAGCGCGTGTTTCTGCCGGCGAAGCAGGAGCTCAAGGCGCAGCTCGAGAGCCGCACGCCGCTCCTGACGCTCGAATCACAGACGCCCGTCGGCGACTTCGACATCCTCGCTTTCTCCGTCTCATTCGAATGGGACTACACAAACGTAGTCACCATGCTTCGCCTCGCCGGACTGCCGGCGCGCGCCGAGGCACGCACCGGGAAGCACCCGCTCGTCGTGGTTGGCGGCGCGGTCACGTTCGTCAATCCCGAGCCGCTGGCGCTCTTCGCCGACGTCATCGCGGCCGGCGAAGGTGAGCTGCTGATCCCGACGCTTACGCGCATGGCACACGCGGCCAGCGATCGTGGCGATCTGCTGCGCGGCCTCGCGACGGAGCGCGGGTTCTACATCCCGTCGTTCTACGACGTGCGGCATGCCGGTGATGGAACGATCGCCGCATTCGAGCCCAAGCCCGGGACCGGTGCGCCGCCGGTGGTAAAGAAAGCGGCGGTGAAGAGCGTCGATCGCCTCGATCCGCCCGCGACCTCGATCTTCACGCCCGATACCGAGTTCGGATCCCGTTTTCTCATCGAGGTCGTCCGCGGCTGCGCAAACCTCTGCCGGTTCTGCTGGGCGGGATACAACTATCTGCCCGTGCGTGCGTTTCCCGCCGATCGCATCCTCGAGCTCGCACGCGAGGCCAGGGCCTACTCGGGACGCGCGGGGCTCGTCTCGATTGCGCTCTGCGATCACCCGGAGATCGAACGGATCCTCACCAGCCTCCTCGACATGGGCTATTCCATCAGCCCCGCCTCGCTGCGCCTGGACGACCTCACCGAGCCGATCGTCCAGCTCCTTCACAAGAGCGGCGAGCGGTCGATCACCATCGCGCCCGAAACCGGATCCGATCGCCTGCGCCGCGTCATCAACAAGACGGTCACCAACGACGAGATCCTCGCGGCAACGGAGCTGATCTTCGCGAACGGCATCGACAACCTGAAGCTCTATTACATGATCGGGTTGCCCACCGAGACCGACGACGACCTCGTGGCGATTCACGATTTGACCGTCCAGATGCGCGACGTGATGCTGACGCACGGCCGCTCTCGAGGCCGGCTCGGTCGGATCGTCGGCAGCGTGAACCCGCTGATTCCGAAACCGGGCACCGCGTATCAGTGGCTCCCGATGGAGGATCCGGCGATCACCGACGCGAAGGGCAAACGCCTCCGTCAGCGTCTGTCGGGCCTTGACAACGTGTACTTCAACATCAAGTCCGAGCGGCACTCGTACTACCAGGCGCTGCTGTCGCTCGGCGATCGCCGCGTCGCGTCGACGATCGAGGCCGCCGAGCGCAACGGCGGCCAGTGGCGCGCGGCCGTCGCGGAAACCGGCCTCGACGCAGACTTCTACATCTTCCGTGACCGCAGCCGCGACGCCGTGCTCCCGTGGGACATCATCGATGGCGGCATGAAGACCTCCTTCTTCCAGGCGGAGTTCGACAAGGCGCTCCGCGCCGAGTGGACGCTGCCTCCGAAGCGCCAGAAGGACAACGCGAAGTTCCTGCCAGTTCTGTCCTGATGCCGGGACCCGCCTGCGACCGCGTTAGGACGCGACCGCGTGTTCCGTCTCGTATTCCGCGTACGCCTGCAGGATCAGATCGCGCAGGCGGTCCTGCGCCGTCGCGTCCACGATCGGCCGCAGCAACGAGAAGCTGCGGCGCTCGCCGTTCACGGAGAACTGGCGCGCCGGGAACGTCACGTTCCGCCCGTTTCCGGTCTTCCGTTCCCACACGCTGAAGCCAATGAGCTTCAATCCCTCGAGCGGCCCCTGCGCGAAATGCAGTTCTGCGTCCGCGAGCTTTCCCGGCGGGTTTCCCTTCTCGTTCGGCACAATCTTGATCGTCATGTGTGTTGTCTCCTGAATGGCCGCCCATAAAGGGCGGCCCTGCACGCTGACCGCCCGTAAAGGGCGGCCGTACACATTGACCGCCCATGAATGGCGGCCCTGCACGCTGACCGCCCGTAAAGGGCGGCCCCACATCTGCGGGAGCAACAGGGCAAGCGAGGTACCGCGAACGGAGATCGCGCGCTGTACGTCAATAATGTTGAAGCCAGAGGAGTTACGCGCGGGAAGCCGCAGGGGGATGCAGGCCGTCGTGGCGCGGGCGGCGAAAACGTCGACCGCGGTTGACGCTACTTGCCGAGGAGCAGCACCTGCGCCATCGCGAGCGCGTCGGAATGCGTGAGCGTCAGGAGCGACGATTCCACGCCCATGCGAGCGGCGCGTGCCGCGGCGCCCCCATGCAACCGCAGTTGCGGCGGACCGGACAGCCGGACCACCTCGAGGTCTTTCCAGAGCACGCCGCGCGAATGGCCGGTACCGAGCGCCTTCATTCCCGCTTCCTTCGCGGCGAAGCGGGCCGCCAGATGCGGCACGGGGTTTCGGCGCCGCGTACAATAGGCGATCTCGCCTGCGGTGAAGACGCGTTGCAGAAAGCGGTCGCCGTAATGGTCGAATACTTCGGCGAGCCGCGGGATGTCCGTCGCGTCGAATCCAAGTCCAAGAATGGTCATGAGCCTGCCCCAGCCTAGCGATGGTTTCGAGTGGACGCAAGCCGCGTGGGGAGCAGTGCTGCGCTGCCGTCCGCTGCTCGATGTGGCCAGCCACCTGTTCACCGCGCGCAACCTCCGGCTGCGCGACGACCCAACCGAATGGGAGGCGGTGGCCGAGGAACTCGGCGTCCCCTTGCCGCACTTGTTGCTCTTGAGGCAGGTGCACGGAGCGGTTGTCGTGATCGGACGAAGGCCTGAGCGACACCGCCCGTGGGCACCCCCCCAGGCGGACGTGATCATGAGTGCCGAGCCGGACACGGCTGTCGGCGTGCGTGTCGCCGACTGCGCACCCGTGCTGCTGGCGGACCGCCGAACCGGTGTCGTCGCCGCTGTGCACGCGGGCTGGCGCGGAACGGCACAAGGCGCCGCTGCCGCGGCGGTCGGCGGGCTATTACAGGAATTCGGGTCTGCTCCCTCAGACCTGGTTGCCGCGATCGGCCCGTGCCTCGGCCCGTGCTGCGGTGAAGTGGGCGAGGAGGTCGTCGATGCGTTCCGGAGCGCAGGTCACGATTCGGACGCGCTCGAGCGGTGGTTCTCCCGCGGATCATCGGGGCGGCCGCACGTCGATCTATGGACCGCGAACCGCGATCAGTTGGTCTCGGCCGGCATTCCCGCCGGCCGGGTGCATGTCGCCCGCTTATGCACCAGGACGCATGCGGGTGTGCTGCATTCCTACCGGCGTGATAAACACAACGCCGGCCGGATGCTTGGAGCGATCAGACCTTCAGTCGCTGCTCCGCTTCGTCCATCCCTAGATTCGATAATCGATCCGCTTCCTTATTGAATTCGCGCGGCACGTGCTCGAATTTCACATCATCCAGCTGTGCCGCGAGGAGGCGGGCACGGACGTAGAGCGGCTGCAGGCCGGGGTTCCTGACCTTGTATTCCCCGCGCATCTGCTTGACGAGGAGCTCGGAGTCGGCGCGAATGTGGACGCGGCGCTCGCCGCGATCGACGGCCCACTGGAGCGCGGCGAGCAGCCCGTTGTATTCGGCGACATTGTTGGTGGCGATACCGAGCGCGCCGTGCAGTTCGTCGAGAAGGGCGCCGTCAGCAGATTCGATGCGCACACCGTAACCCGCGGGGCCCGGGTTGCCGCGGGCGCCGCCGTCTATATACGCGAGGATCATCGAACGAGTCAGGATGGCTGCGGTGAGGCGCCGGGCGCGGCCGCCGGGATGTAATAGAGGATGCGGGTGCAGCTGTCGCATTGATGCAAGGCGTCGTTGCGCCGGACGTCATTGAAGATCTGCGGCCGCAACCGGACGTGGCACACGGTACAGAGCCCCTCGCGCGCTTCCGCCACCGCGATCCCCTTGCGTCCGTGTGCAATGCGCTCGAAGAGCGCCAGGGCTTCGCGGGACAGTTTCGCCGTGACCTCGCCGCGCGCCGCGGTCAGACGCGAGAGCTCCCGTTCGAGCTGAGCGCGTTCGGCATCGAGCGCCTTCTGCTCGCGCGCGACCTCCGCCTGCTCCGCCTTCAGCTGCGCCTGGGCGGACTTCAACTCCGCCGAGAACGTCTCGGCGCGCTCCATGTGCTCGAGGAGACGGTCTTCGTGCGAGCGGACTTCCTGCTCGGCGACCGCCATCTCCTTCTGCATCGCCTGGTATTCCTTGTTGGTCTTGACCTCCATCAGCTGTCCCTTGAACTTGGACAGGCGGCTCTGCACGGCGGCGAGCTCTTTTTCAACCTCGCGACGGTCGGTCTGATCGGCGGCGATCCGCGCCTTGATGGCGGCCAGGCCGGCGTCTTTTTCCTCGACGCGCGCATCGAGCGCCTGCTGCGCGACCGGCAGCTCCGCGATTCGCCGTCTCGCGCGGTCGGCGGCGAGGTCCAGGTCCTGGAGCTCGATGAGATGTTGGAGATCAGGATGCATCAATAAGAGATACGGCCCTTCGACTCGCCCGAGTCGTGCGCTGGCTCAGGGCTGCCTGGTCCACCTTCGCAGCCGCAACTGACGCCTGCGGCTGCTACGGCGGACAGCCTTCGCACGAGCGCGCTCCTTCGCCGCTTTGCGGCTACGGCGCGCAGGCCGCTGGCTTGCCAGCCGTAGCGCGCGCAGCGCGCGAAGGCTGGGCCCACCAGGACTCGAACCTGGAACGGGCCGGTTATGAGCCGGC
>WNGF01015696.1_pt1 | contig 10044 bp, 6 predicted proteins | sample 5400641 | NCBI WGS metagenome assembly WNGF01 (sample SAMN13153371, study PRJNA577476) | soil metagenome | isolation source: 80 cm soil or saprolite under grassland replicate 2 | place: USA:California | collected 2016-06-15
CAGCCTGGTCTTCGCGACCTCACGACCGGTCGCGACCGTCGGCCTGGAAAACATGATCGTGGTCGAGACGCCGGACGCAGTGCTCGTCTGCCCGCGCGACCGCGTACAGGACGTCAAGAAGCTGGTCGACAGGCTCGGCCTCGATCCCGAGCGGGAGGATTTGTTGTAACCCTCATCTCACCCCCTCCCCCAGGCTTGGGGGAGGGGCGAGGGGTGGGGGCAACGAGCCTACGCCGCCGCCGGCACTGGGCGCCGGCCCACCAGGCGGCGCCCGAGGTCTGCGAGCTCGCCGCGCTCCCACGAGTCCAGCAGCAGGCTGGCGTTGAAGATCGAGCTGTACGTCCCAGACGTGATGCCGATCAGCAGCGCCAGTACGAAATTGTGGATCGTGATGCCACCGAACAGGCGAAGCGTCACGAGGGTTAATAGCACCGTGATCGACGTATTCAGCGAGCGGCCGAGGGTCTGAGCCAGGCTGTGGTTGACCACGTCGGAGAACGGCTCGCCGGCGTGGCGGACGATGTTTTCGCGGATCCGGTCGAACACCACGATCGTGTCATGGACCGAGAATCCGATGACCGTCAGGATGGCGGTGATGAACATGGCGTCGATCTCGATGCCAAACACACGCCCGAGAATCGAGAAGACGCCCAGCACGAGCAGGGCATCGTGAATGAGGGCGGCCACCGCGCAGGTCCCGTAACGCAGCGGGTGCGGCACCTTGCGGAACGCCCACCAGAGGTACAACAGAATCCCGCCGCAGGCAGCCACCACGGCCAGGAGCGCGTACCGAACGATCTCGGAGGCGATGATTGGCGAGACGTGGTCCAAGCCTAACACCTCGACCGACCCGAAGCGATCGGTGAGGCCGCCGACGACGATTTGACGCTCGGTCTGAGCCTGCCGCTCGACGCTCTCGGTGATCGCCTGCTCGAACGGCAGCGTGCGGACCACGAAGGTGCCCTCGTCTGAGCGCTGGACGATGGCTTCCGGATGGTTCAGTTCGGCGAAGGCTTGCCTCAACTGGCCCTGTTCGACCGGCCGATCGAACCGCAGGGTCATGATGGTGCCGCTGGTGAAGTCGATGCCGGGCCGCAGGCCGCCGGGTAGGACCAGCGAGATGAAACCGGGTACGATGAGCAGCAAAGACAGCGCGTAGAACCACCAGCGGCGGGCGGTGAAATCGAGCGTCACGACCCGGCCCCTCCGAGCGCCCCCGTGCCGCGCTCCTCGATCCGCAACCGGCCCGCCGGGCCACGCGCCAGCCGAGGGTTGGGGATGGCCATCCCGAAGAGGGCCGGGTTGAGCGTCCAGCTACTGCCGATGATGGCCTGAAGCAAGCTTCGTGTGACGAAGATCGCGCTAAACAGGCTGATCAGCACGCCGATCGCAAGTGTGAAGGCGAAGCCCATGATCAGGCTTGCGCCAAAGTTCTGTCCGAACCAGTACAGCAACACGCACGTGATCAACGTGGACGTGTTGGAGTCACGAATACTGCTCCAGGCTCGGTCGAAGCCGGCCTGAATCGCCGCCCCTAGGCTCTTTCCCCAGCGCAGCTCCTCGCGCAGTCGCTCGAAGATGAGGATGTTGGCGTCCACCGCCATACCGATTGACAGGATGAAGCCGGCGATACCAGCCAGCGTCAGCGTGACCGGAATCAGCTTGAACACGGCCAGGGTCAGCACCGTGTAGATCAGCAGCGCGGCTGTCGCCAGCAGGCCCGGCAGGCGGTAGTAGAGGACCATGAAGAGAGCGACCACCAGCAGCGCGATCTCGCCAGCCACAATGCTCTTGCGGACCGAGTCGCTGCCGAGCGTCGCATCGACCGTCCGCTCCTCGATGATCGAGATGGGGACCGGGACCGCGCCGGCGTTGAGCTGAATGGCCAGCGTCCTGGCCTCATTCAACCTCAGACCGGTGATCACGCCGTTGCGGCTGATGACGGCCTGAACCGTTGGCGCCGAGATCTGAATGTTGTCGAGGAAGATCCCCAGCGGCCTCTGAATCAACCGGCGGGTGATCTGCTCGAATAGGGCCGAGCCCTCGTCATCGAACTCGAAGGCGACCTGCGGCTGGTTGGTCCGCGAGTCGAAGACGACCTGGGCGTTCGGCCGAAAATACTTCCCGGTCAACTCCTTCTCTTCGCCGTCCAGCCCGATCGCAGTGGCGATCCGCCATTCGCCGCTGGCAGGATCGCGCTCGCGGAAGTCGAGCTGGGCGGTTTGGCCGATCAGCTTCTTGGCCTCTTCGATGTCCTTGACACCCGGCAGCTCCACGATGACTCGATCTTGCCCCTGAGCCTGAATGAGCGGCTCAGCCACACCGTAGGCGTTTACGCGCCGCTCGAGGACCTGGATGACGCCCTTGAGGACGCTCTCGGCGTCCTGGCCGGGCGCCTTGCTCATGTCGGCCTGAAGCACCAGATGTGTGCCGCCCTGCAGGTCGAGCCCGAGTGTGGCGCCCTGGCGGTCGAAGCGGAAGTTGCCCAACTGGATGTGGATGCCCAGGCTGCCGGGCAACGCGTCGCCACCCGGAATGTAGTTACCTGGGCGCTGGGGCCAGACCGCCGGGCCGGCCAGGAGCGTCAGGATGGCGATAATGATCAGGCGCCAACGATTGCGCATTCGTTCGATTTATACACGGTTTCCGGTGCCCTCCGGCACGTCGGTCACTTGGGGGTCGTTATACTTGCCGGGGCAGCAATAGAGTTGATGCAACGGTGCCCCGGATGAGTGACATTGTCCGTAACCGAGAGTGATCCGTCGCCCGGCGAAGCCGGCGTGCCAGGCACGGCGAACGGGGACTCTGCGCGCGGCCTGCAGGCGCTTGCGGAGATCAGTCGGCTGGTCATGCTCGGGCTGGACGAGCGCGCGATCCTCCAGCACGTGACGGAGGCCATGGCCCGCTTGCTCCACTCGCCCTACGCGCGATTGTGGATGCTCGAGCGCCAGACCGGCGACCTGGTCGTCGTGGCCACCGCCGGACCACTGACCAGCGAGGCCGAGATCGGGCTGCGGCGCCCAGCGAGCCTGTGCAACCTTAACCAGGCCGTGCTGGCCGACGGCCGGATCTTCCAGACGCCCGACGTCGCTGCTGACCCGCGCTGGCACAACCGCGCGGTGACCACCGAGCACGGCCTGCGGACCTACCTGGGCGTGCCGCTGTTGGTTGGCGAGCATAGGTACGCGATCATGACGCTGCTCTTTCCCGAGAGCCGCGTGATCGGCCCGGCCGACCTGGAGCTGGTCGAGGCCGTCGCTGCCCAGGCGGCCGCCGCGCTGGCCAATGCCCGCGCCTACGATCGACTGGCCGCCTTGTCCGAGATCAGCCGGCTGGTGACCGGTAACCTCGAGCTGCCGGCCCTGATGGGTGCCGCGGTCCAGGCAACGTCACGTCTGCTGGGCGTGGCGGACGTCACGCTCTGGCTCTACGAACCGGACGAGGGCATATTTCGCCTTGGAGCGCGAGTACCCGCGGATGAAGTGGCCGACGCTCACGAGTTGCCGCTTGAGGGCAGCATAGCTGGCCTGGTGCTTCGGTCTGGCCAGCCGTTGGTGGCCGACAGTGTGCGGCAGCACCCCTTGTGGCTGGACCGCCTGCCGCACACTCCGCGGTCGGAAAGCGGCCTTTTCGTGCCGCTCTTTCATCAGGAGCGTCCAATGGGCGTCGTGGTGGCGCTGAGTCCGCGCGAGCGAGCATTTGACGAGAGCGACGTTCAGCTGCTCCAGACCCTGGGCGCGCAAGTGGCGGTGGCGGTCCAGAACGCTCGCTTGTATCAGGATGCGCGTCGGCAGGCGAGGGAGCTGGCCACCGTTCTCGACGTGAACAAGCGACTGGCGCTTGGGCCGCAGCTCGAGCAGATCCTCTCACGCATCACCGAGGAGGCAGCGCGGCTAATCGGGGCCGACGGGGCAGGGCTGCGGCTGCTGGATGGCGACGAACTGGTGCGGGCCGCGATCTACGGCCGGCAGCCAGTCATGGTCCGCGAGCGGATGCGGGTCGACAGCAGCCTGAGCGGGCGGGTGGTGATCGAGAACCGCCCGATCGTCATCCCAGATGTCCTGAACGATCCGCGAGCCCCGCCGGATCGTCGGGTCCAGGCCAGCGCGGAGGGGCTACGGTCCTGGCTGGGCGTGCCGCTGCGCGGTCGCGACCAGGTACTTGGAGCGCTGATCGTGCTCGCCAAGCACGGCCGATTGTTCAACGAGTCGGATGTCGGGCTGCTGGAGGCGTTCGCTGACCAGGCGGCGATCGCCGTCGAAAACGCGCGCTTGTTCGCGACCGCGGAGCGCCGGGCTGCCGAGGCGATGGCGATGGCCGAGGTCGGACGGGCGATCACCGGCTCCCTCGACCTGCAAGCCGTGCTGGACTTGATCGTGGACCAGGCCTGCCGGTTGCTCGGGACACGGCGTTCGGCGCTGGCGGTCGTCGAGTCGCGCGGCGACGAATCGGTGATCGAGTTCGTTGCGCGGCGTGGATTGAGCGACAGCTTTCCGGAGCGCATGCGGCCGCGCCACGGGCGCGATGGGACCACTCCGACCTCGATCGCCGAGCGGCGACCCATCTGGACAGCCGACGTGCTCACCGATCCCCAGTTCGACTTGACCCCCAGCACGCGCGCGGCCATCGAGGCTGAAGGCTACCACGCAGTCCTATCTGTCCCGCTGCTGGCCGGCAGCCGCGTGCTGGGTGCGCTGGTCGTGTACCGCGACACGGTCAGCCCGTTCACATCGGAGGAGGTTGATCTACTGCGAGTGTTCGCCGACCAGGCGGCTATCGCCATCGAGAACGCACGAGCGTTCCAACAGGAGCAAGAGCGGCGCCTCGAGCTGGAGGCGGTCCGTGACGTGACCTCCGAGATCACCCGTGAGCTTGATCTGTCTGAGCTGCTGGACCTGATCATCCAGCGCGCGGCGGTGCTGGTCAGGGCGCTGCTAGGCATCGTCTACCTCTGGGATGAGGAGGGCCAGGTCCTGCTTCCCAGAGCCTGGCACGGCATCGACGAGTGGACGGGGATGGTGCAGGTGAAGCTCGGCGAGGGCGTGACGGGCGCGGCCGCCGAACGACGCATGGGCGTGATCGCTAATGACTATGGCACGCGGCCACTTGCGAATCCGGTTTTCCGAGAGCGGTCGGGCATTGGGGCGGCCCTGGCCGAGCCGCTCCTGTACCGCGATCGACTCATCGGCGTCATAACCATGGGTCGCGAGGCGAGTGCCCCGGGCTTTTCAGAGCAAGACCAGCGCCTGCTCGGTCTGTTTGCCGATCAGGCGGCCATCGCCATCCAGAACGCTCGGCTGTTCGAGCAAGCGTCAACGGTTGAGGCGCTGCGTGAGCTGGACCGGCTCAAGGCCGAGTTCCTGAACACGGTCTCGCACGAGCTGCGGACGCCGCTCAGCCTGATTCACGGCTACTCCGAGTTGTTGATGCACCGCGCGTCCCGCTTGTCTTCCGAGGAGATGGCCGAGATGGCCGCCGAGATCCACGCCGGCTCGCGCACCATGGTCCGCTTGGTAGACGACCTGCTCGACTTCTCTCGGATCGAGCAGGGCAAGCTGCAGCTCCGGCGACGCCGAGTCGCCATCACGCCGCTTCTGACTCGCCTGGTGGAGACATTCGGGCATCAACCGGACGGTGCCCGGATCAGGTCTGAGATCCCAGACAATCTCGTGGCCAGCGTAGATCCGGATCGCCTGGCGCAGGTCATCGGGAACCTGCTCGCCAACGCGCTGCGATACGCGCCCGATGGGCCGATCGTGGTGCGCGCGGGCCGTCGGAGGGAGTCCCTGCGGGTGGAGGTCTCCGATCGCGGTCCAGGGATCGCACGCGCAGAGCAGGCCCGCGTCTGGGAGAAGTTTTATCGTGGCGCGGCGGCCATCTCAGCTCATCGCGGCAGTGGGCTCGGTCTGTCGATCGTGAAGCACCTGGTGGAGCTTCACGGTGGCCAGGTCGGCCTGAAGAGCGCACCTGATCGGGGCGCGACGTTTTGGTTCACTTTGCCGATGCGCCCGGCCGCGGCGCCGACGGACGGGGCTCCTCACCGACGCCAAATGGCGGCCGCTCGCTAACTGGCCGCGCGCGGGCGTTCGAGCCTGGTCCTCTTGAGCGGGACCAGTCCCAGCACTCGCTGCGGCTCGAAGTGCTGGACGTATGGCTTGACGAGCGTCCGCAGGCGGTAGTGGAAGAGGGGTATGCTCGGGTACTCGGCGGCAAGGACTCGCTCGGCTCGCTCGTACAGCTGGAGGCGCTTTGGCCGATCGAGCTCACCCTTGGCCTGGCGGACCAGTTTATCGAACTCCTCGTTTTGCCACCCCGTGCCGAAGAGGACGGCATCCTCACGACTATCCCACAGCAGGTTGTACCAGTCGTGCGGGTCCTCGTAATCTGAGATCCAGCCGCCGCGGCAGAGATCACCGTCACTCTTCCAGTCATCGCTGCCACGCCACGTAAGGAAGGCCGCGCCATCCATGGGCTGCGGCCTCAGCGTAATGCCCAGGCCGTCCTTGAATCGCCGCTGAAGATAGCTGGCCAGTAGGTCCCATTGGGGATCGGCGTCGTAGGTGAAGGTGATCTCTGGGAAGCCCTTGCCGTCGGGAAAGCCGGCCGCGGCCAGGTTCTTCTGCGCCTCGGCCAGGTCTTCCATCGGCCACAGGTCCGGCTGGCGTCCGGTGATCCCTTCCGGCTGCAGCCCGAATGCCGGTACGCCGACCCGCCGCAGCACGTCGCCTAGCAGCTGTTGGCGCTCGATGGCCTGGCCAAGCGCGATCCGCACCCGCGGGTCACGCAGGTGCTCGCGACGGTGATTGGCCACGATGAACATCGTCGCCGAGTGGGCGAACGTCTTGACCTCCTGGGTGAGCTTTGGGTCAGCGAGGACCCGTTCGAGCTGAGCGTCTGGGACTTCGAAGACCGCTCCCGAGCCGAACGCATCGAGCTCGCCCGCCTGGTAGGCCGCAAAGACTCGATCGTCGGCGCCCTCGGGAAAGATTCGATAGACGGCCCAGCCGAGGGCTGGCTTGTCGCCCCAGTAGCGGCCGTTTCGTTCGAGGACAAGTTGCGCGCCCGGCTGCCAGTCCTTGAGGAGGAATGGGCCGTTGGTCACGACCTGGCCCGGGTCAGTCCACGTGTAGCCCCGCTTTTCGACAACGTCCTGTCGGACGGGCACTAGCGTCCAACTGCTCACCAGCCTGGTGAAGAAGGCGGCTTGCTGCTCGAGGGTGACGACAAGCGTCTGATCGTCTGGCGAGGTCACGCCGAGCTGCCCGACGTCGAGTCCCTCGCGATGGATCCTGGCGGCATTCTTGACCGGGTAAAGCATGCTGGCGTAGTCCGAGCCGGTCTTCGGGTCGACAACCCGCTTCCAGGCCCACTCGTAGTCATGGGCGACCACCGGCCTACCATCCGACCACGCCACGCCGGGGCGCAGTTTGAACGTGTAGACCAGTCCGTCGGCAGAGACGTCCCAGCTCTCGGCGCCGAGTGGGACCGGCTCGCCTTTCTCGTCCCAGCCCAGAAGCCCCTCGAACAACTGGCCGATCAGGTCGATTGAGACCATATCGGCCGCGATGGCAGGATCGAGCGTAGCCGGCTCGGTGATGGGGATCCTGATGCTCGGCTCGGCCACGACCGGCTCGGCCGGAGTGAGGGTGCCTGGCGCGGCTGCCGGTGAGGAGACTGGCGTCTCGCTGGCCTGTGTGGGCGACGTGGCTTGTGTGGCCGGCGTCGAAGACTCGATCGCCCCTGGAGCCCCGCAGGCCGCGGCGCCAAGCGCGATCAGGACGACCGCACGAGCGACTGCTGTCAGGCGAACGGGTCTCCGGTCAATCGACTTTCGGCTCCGTATGGTCGTGCCGCTCGCGCTCGGGGCTGGAGCGATGCAGCTCGTCGAGGCTTTCGAGTCGGTCGAGGTAAAGCAGGCCGTTCGCCGGTCACACGCAGCTCCCGTCCCTTGGCGTCTCGGGCCTTGACCGTCACTCTGGCGCCGCGCTTGATCTTCGCCCAATAGCCCGGCACGGACAAGCAGCCCTCATCTGGCTCCCACTCGCCGTCGATCTTGAGGATCTCGGGATTAACCAGGACGTGCACCTGGTCCTTCTCCGCCTCGACGACCGCTACCTGGAGCGGCACGCCGATCTGCGGGGCCGCCAGGCCGACGCCTGGCGCCTCACGCATAGTCTCGATCATGTCCTGGACGAGTCTTTCAAGCGACTGATCAAAGCGCGAGATTTTCCTGGCTTTGTTACGCAGAACGGGATTGCCGAGCACGAGGATCGGCCGGACCGCCATCTCCCCTCCGAGCCGGTCTTATCGGGAAACGATTTTATCAGCCATGTCTCCATTGTCATCCTGACCCGCGGCAGGGAGAGGGGCGGGGGGTGAGGATGGTTTCATCCGCTCGCGGCGGGCCGAAGGCCCGTGAGTCCTCAGGATGACAATACCGCCGCCGAGGGTCGCACGGTCTCAGCGCAGCGTCTCGTAGACCGATTCGATCTGGGCCAGGAGCCGCTCGGGAGCGACTCCCAACAGGGCCGCCGCGATCGCCGCGCCGCCGGCTCCCACGCCCTCTTTGACCAGGTATTCCTCGTAGCGGCGAAGAGGCGCATGGCGCGAGGTGGCGAACGACAGGTCGCTGGCCAGGATCGGGACGTCGCCGACCTGGCCCGCTAGCCCGGCCAGGTCCGCAGTCGGGTCGGTCGCCACCCACCTCGTGGTCGCTATGGCCAGCCGGTCGAAGTCGAGCGGACAGCCTTCGCGTTCGGCCAGCGCCGCCGCCAGGGCCACCACCGCCACCATCTGGCTGCCGCCTGCCAGCAGGACCGGTGCCCGTGGCAGCGCCCCCAGAGTCAGGCCTGCCACAACCGGCTGCATCGGATCGCCGACCGCGGCCACGACCGCCAGCGGATCAAGTGACCTTCCTCGACTCGGCCCGGTTCTGGGCGACCGGCCGAGTCCGGCTGCCTCGAGCCCTTGCCTGGCGATCCGATTTTTGAGCTGGTGGGCGTTGCCGGGCATACTGCTCGATACTTTGCCCCACGCGTCGAGGCCGAGCCCGCACAAGACCGCCAGGGCCGTCGTCGTTCCAGCCGGCACACTCTCCGCCAGGAGCAAGTAGTCAGCTCGATCGGCCAATTCCGCGCCGAGCGCTCGTCCCGCTTCGAGGAGCTCGGCTGCGTGGGGCACCGCTCGCCCGGTCAGAATCGAGTCGCCCCAGCCGTCGGAGAGGACCCGGGCAGGCGCCGCGGGTTTGACCCGCAGGCCGGCGTCGATCAACTCGATCGGAATACCCGCCAACTGTAGCGCGGCGATAGTGATGATGACCGGGCCGGGCGCGCCCTCTGGATTAGACGGCACTCCGTCCATGCAGAGTGGGCGCCCGTAATGCAGCGCTTCGGCGTCCGCGGCCGCGGTGAGGCGCCTGAGCTCGGGCGTTGCGCCAGCAGCGGACAGGCCATCGATCTCGGCGGTCGCGGTATGTGCCATGGTGCACACGAAGAGTGGCCGACGAGCCGCGAGCGTCGCGAGCAGGCGCCGCCCGCGTGCCGGGGCGTGGACGAGCAGGATAGCCTGGCCGTCGACGCGCTCGAATCGATGCTGGTGCGTGATTGACCGGCTCACTGGCTTCGGCCGAAGCGCTCTCGATCCGTCCCTGCCCACCAGCGGGCGAGTCCGTACAAGATCAACTGCGAAGCGATCGTCGACGCGATCAGCACCTGAGCGGCATGGTCGATGGCTGCCGTATCGGTGGGCGGGAGCGGCCAGCCGAGGCGATAGCTGCCCCGCTTTTCGAGTCTTACGCCGAGTGCGCCGGCCATGGCGCTCATCGGCCAGCCCGCGTTGGGACTCGCGGTCTTGCCCCCGTCGCGGCAGAGCGTCTGGAAAGCGCCGGCCGGGCTGCCGCCAGCGAGGGCGGCGCCGACCACAATCAGGCCGGCCATGAGTCTGGCGGGCGCGAAGTTGAGCAGGTCGTCGGCCCAGGCCGCGGCCTTGCCTGTGTACTCGTACTGTTCGCGATAGCCGATCATCGCGTCCATGGTGTTTACGGCG
>WNGF01024901.1_pt1 | contig 10044 bp, 10 predicted proteins | sample 5400641 | NCBI WGS metagenome assembly WNGF01 (sample SAMN13153371, study PRJNA577476) | soil metagenome | isolation source: 80 cm soil or saprolite under grassland replicate 2 | place: USA:California | collected 2016-06-15
TCGGACGTGAAAGCAACTTAAGGTCCTAACGAATTGCGTCGCAGGGTAACTAGCCCCTAAACTGAATCTTTCCGATTAGTCGCATGAAGCTCTTGGACAAAATCGGCCGTGAATTCTCCGGCTATGACATTTTGGAATCCGGCAAGCGTCTCCTCGACCGCAAACCGCTTTCGTGCAGTCTTTACGTCTTGCCCTTGCCTTCGCTCGTCGCCCTGAGTGGAATCTTCCTTTGTGGATCGCAATTACCGCCGTGATTTTATCGCTTGCCGCCGTCGCGCGGCAGAAAGCCAATCGTGAGCGTGTGGTCGCGCCGATTCGTTAGACAGGGAAGCGCCTCCCGCTACATTCCTCGCTTACTAGCCATGCGTAAGATCCTGCGTGGCGAAAGAAGTTCCGAGCGTGCCCAACGCTTTTTTCGTACGTGCTACGCCCCGTTTCTGGCGCAGATGGTCGTAATTCGAAGGTGTAATCTTTCTTGCAGTTATTGCTCTGAATACGACAAGTTCAGCGATCTGGTGCCCGCGGAAGTATTGGAGAAGCGCCTTCTAAAACGCAAAGAGCGCGGTACATTTGGCTTCTCACTGACCGGCGGCGATGCTCCTTGCTATTAAGAATTTGTTAACTTTATCTTTCCACGCAGATCAGGCTCGCGTTCCATGATCGAGGAGCACCACGGTTTCGATCGCGTCGTGATTTTAGGTGATGAATCGGCCAATTGGCAGATCGCCGGATTGCGCCAGCTTGATCGGCTCGTGCTGGTGCTCGATGAATTCGCCAAAGCAATGGGAACGGCAAACAAGATTGAGATTGTCGTTTTCTGGAAACCCGAGATTCCGCTTTCGGAGCGATGGTTGCCCAAGCACCAGCGAATCACGCGTGTTCGGTTAACGGAAGCTTCCGGTTCGATTGAACCGGAAGCACGCATTCTCGCCACGCGCTTGTTCGTCGCGCGAAATGCTTTGTCGAAGTTTTTTTCAACGACGCCCCCGGTGAAGATCGAGCAACCGATTGTCGACCTAACGGGAGCGTGGCCACGACTCTTCGAGCAGTTCGAGAGAACTTGTCGAAGCGCGACCCGCGCTGAGGAAGAGCCCTGGCGTTTTCTCGCGCAGCCGAGCGAGATTGTCGCCAGCGAAAAACACTTCCTTCGCCACATCGGCAAATCGCAGGACGGAATGGTTTCGAAGTTTTTGAACCGCCCGATCTCACGCGTAATCACGCGGCTTCTCCTTAAGCTGCCGATTACTCCCAACGCTTGGACGATGTTGATCTTCGCGCTTGCTCTTGTGGCTTTTGTGTTTTTGGTGCGCGGTGACTACACCGGTTTCCTGGCCGGCACTGCACTTTTCCAATTGATCAATATTTTGGACGGATGCGACGGCGAGATTGCGCGCGCCAAGTATCTCGATTCGGAAAGAGGCCGGCGCCTCGACGCCTTCTGCGATTTCGTCGCCAATCTGATTTTTGTTCTCTGCCTGGGCGTCGGTCTCTTCCGGCAACCGTCGGTGAGCGCAAACATTCGCTTCGTTTATCTGCTCGAGAGCTTGATCACGTTCTTTTTAATGGCGCGCGGGCTTGGCCGTTACGTCATGCCGCTTCTCGCTCGCGATACCACGCGCGTAGTCTCGCGCCGGCAGGAAGACTTCGGCGTGGCAGAGCGTTTTTTCGGTCGCGCGCTGACCGCTTTCATTTTTCAAATCACCCAGCGCGACGTGATTTATTTTGTGTTTCTCCTTTTGGCGATCGCCGGTCGCGCGTCATGGATTCTGCACATTGTTTTCGCCTTTAATGGTGGTCGATGATGATCGCGTTTACCCTCGAGATGCGCTCGAAACTTATCTCTACTACAGCGAGCTATTGCCTGGGGCGGCACTCTGTTTTCGAGGTGCGGCAATACCGCGAAGTCTGGATTGGCGTGACGCCAAGATGATTTACGCGAGTGAGCTTCGTGAACCGCGGCGCGCAGCCGTGATCACTGGATGCGGAAGTTACTTGATCCAACCGAGATTCTTCGACGAATCGCTCTGGGATTATTCTAACGCTCCCAATTGTCTCGACGCTACAATCGAGTGCCGGGACCCGCCAAAATTTTTCGCAAAGTGTTTTGGTCGCGCATACCTAAGCAAGGTGCGTCTGGCTTGATACAAACCGACGGAAGACACCTGCAACACCTAATATGACGGAACCTTTTCGCCCGCCATTATTGATCGTCGCAGATTCGCCGGAGGCGCTGACGGACCTGTGCGGCATCTCACTGCTGGAACGAATGCGTCGCATCGCACTGCAGGTCGGTTTTCGCGAGGCGATGATTTTGTCCAACTCCGTGAAGGCGGTGGCTACGCATGTCGCTAACGAGTCGTGGCATCGTGCAGATGTGTCGCTCACGTTTCGGGAGCGCACCGGTGCGAAGGTCACGGTTGGCGATATTCTGGATTGCCTGGCTGCACCGAGGGTCGCCTCCGACGGGCGGATCCTCATCGTATTCGCCGGTTTTTATTGCGATGAACGCCTGCTGCGCTCGCTCGCCGACGCACGGACCAACTCTGCTCTCATCGATTCGGATCCCCCATCGATTATTGCGCCGCTTTTGGAAAATTCAGATACCCATTCTTCCCGGCTTTTGTGTGCGGCTCTGCTCTCGAGCGAATGGCTTTCGCGGAAAAATCGCGCTGGCACACTCGTGGAAGAGATTACTTCGGATACGATGGCGGGTCGCATAGCGCGCGTCGACGCTGCCCGACAGCAAGCATACGTTGGAAGCATGCGCAGGAGTGTGCGGCCGGTCTTCTTTCCAGCTCCTTCGCTCGAGCGCCGTGGGCTGGCCGAACGTTTGCTGCGTGACGCGACACAAAAAGGTGTCCTTGATTTTCCGGCGCTTGTGCACGCACCGATTGAGAAGTGGCTGGTTTCGCATCTCTGTCGAACGACGATCACTCCGAATCAGATCACGCTTGGAACCGGAGTTCTCGGTCTAGGCGTGACGCTGCTTTACGCCTGCGGGTATCTTTGGGCTGGAGTTTTGCTCGCCCTCGTTATTGGAGTTCTCGATGGCATTGATGGCAAGCTCGCACGTTTGAAAGTGCAAACGACCAAGCTTGGAAAGAGCGAGCACGACCTCGATTATTTTGTTGAAACGTCGTGGTGGACGGCGCTGGCGTATCATTTTCATGTCACCGGTCAAATTCGTTACGCTTACGTAATTTTCTCCGCTTTCTTTGCCTTCCATATGCTGGAACGCGTGGCCAAAAAAGCCGTTCAGCGACGAATTGGTCGAAACCTGGATGATTTCGCTCCATTTGATCGTCTCGTGCGCATCGTCGCTGGCCGCCGCAACATTTATACCTGGCTGTTCACCTTTTCTCTTGTCATTGGGGCCCCGGCGACTGGCTTCATTTGGCTCTGTTTCTGGGGGGTGGCGAGCGCGGTCATCCACATCTTCCGTGCGTTGCAAATCGGCTTCACCGGCCAGGATAAAGTTGCGCCAACGTCAACTCCGTCGTGAAAGAGGCTTGGCTTGCGGTTGTCGATCTAACGCTACTTAAGAAATCGAACTTCGCGTGCCGCGCGGGTGGCTGGCGATGATGCGGCCATCTTTCATCTCGTGGATCCAATCACAGGCTTCGGCAATGGCCGGATTATGGGTGACCAGGAGCAAGGCTTTCTCGCGTTCGTGCACCAGGTTTCGCAGTAAGTCGAAGGCGCGCTCGGAGTTCGCGGTATCGAGGTTGCCTGTGGGTTCATCGGCTAGAATAACTTTTGGATCGTTGGCGAGCGCCCGCGCGATGGGGACGTGTATGGCCGGCTACAAATTATTCTTCGTCTCCGCGCAGGGAAAATTTTGGATTTGCAGCATGGTGCACACCGACAAGCACATCATGGACGTCACGCTGGACGACCTTTACGCGAACTATCGCAAAAAGTCGTGTCAGGAAGGTTGCGGCGTTTACTGTGCTGTGAATGCTTCACTTCTCGTGGAGAAGCCAGTCGCTGTGCTCGGCAAGGAAATCGTCGCGCGCGCCAAGCGTTTGCCCTCGATCTGGTCTCGATCTTCAGGTTCGCAGATCAGCAACTTCACGCGCACAGGCGTTACAAATCCAAATGACGCGCAGAAGATGAACGGCAGCACTGAAGGCGGCCCATCCGCAGATGAAGGCGTAACTTTGCGGGAAAATTCCTAGCAAAAAACCGCACGCCAGTATCCAAACGTAAACGTTTCTTCGAGCTGCAATCAGCCGGAAAGCTCGGTCGAAGGGCGCAACATCATCGAGCAGACGGCCTTTCGCCATCTTCACCCGGCGTTTCGCGAATTCATCCAACAAGTGCGATGCGACGAGCAAAGCCAAAAGATAGAACACATTTGGAAGCTGGCTGCTTTGCCACAAGTGAAAGGCGATAGCCGCCCACCACGAATTCTCGATCAAATAATCGAGGTGATGTTCCCATTTGCCGCGCTCGGTCGTTTCAATTTTGACGCGGGACTGCTTCCCATCCAGTCCATCGATGACGCCAAAAATGAGAGCAGCCAGGATTCCGAGCCCGACGCGGCCAACCACAAAGGCCGCCGTCGCGCAGCATCCGATTATGAGGCCCGCGATCGTAATTTGGCTTGGCGTAATTCGCGTTTTGCAAAGAAGTGAGATGATTCTGGTTTCGATCGGCGCATGCAAATACGCCGGCAAGTCGAGTGTTCCCTTTTGCGCCGAATCGAGAATAATACGTTCGGCCAGACGACGGTCCTGCTCCAGCGGCATCCGGGAGCAGACTGGCCGCACATGCCGGCGCATGCTGACGATGTAATCGTCTTCCTTCGCCGCGTCGAGGGTATCGATCTTTGCGTGGTCGCTGATCCTTGTGAGTTCGTTCAAAAACGGCGCTGTGGGTGAAAGGCCGAAAAGAAAATCTCTCGTGATTAATGCAGGGCCGCATGGATTCCGAATCAAATGTCGCGCGAATTCCGGTGGATCGGAATCGACAAGCGCAGCCGATGAATCTCTCGCGCAGAGGGCGGCAAGCAGGCGTGCATCACAATAAATATTTGCGGGGACTATTAAGAAGCGGTCAGCCGGGCCTTGTTCTAAAAGCCGTTCGGCAGTAAGCGGTTCAGTTGCGCTCGAAACAAGATCCGCAGTTAATTGTTCCCGCGGCCACGAGCGTTTGGCTAATTCGGCTCCGATGATTTCCGGCGTCGTCGAAAAAACAATCGTACGTCGAAATCCGAGTCGCTGCAAAATGCGGAGCAAACGTTCGAGCAAATTGACGCCGCACAATTCAATCAACACGTCCGGTCCATCTGCGATCAAGATTGGCAGAATGTTCTGCATCGCATTCGAGCTTAACGGCGGTCGACGCATGCTGCCACCCGTCAGGGCAGCTCGGCCGGTTTGATTAAGCCAATCGCGTGAGCACTCGGCTGCCGAGTTCGCCACGATTACAAGGCGCTTTAAACAATCGAACTTTGCGTGCTGCGCGGGTGGCTGGCGATGATCCGACCATCTTTCATTTCGTGGATCCAATCGCACGCTTCGGCGATAAATGGATTATGTGTTGCGAGAAGCAAAGCGTTCCCGCCTTGTTGCACGATATTTTGCAGCAGTTCAAATGCGCGGTCGGAGTTAGCGGTGTCGAGATTCCCGGTCGGTTCATCGGCCAGGATGACGCGCGGATCGTTAGCGAGCGCGCGCGCGATGGCCACACGTTGTTGCTCGCCTCCGGAAAGATGACGGCTGGCCCTTCGGAGTTTGTCGCCCAAGCCCACGGCTTCCAGCAGGTCGGCTGCGCGTTCACGCATCTGCACATCCGACAACTGCCCAAGCTTCCGCATTGGGATCATCACGTTTTCCTGCGCCGTGAAATCTTCCATTAAAAAATGGAACTGGAAAATGAACCCGATGAACTTGTTTCGCGTACGTGCCAGCTCGTCATCGCTCAGATGAGATACTGACTTCGATTCGATCGCCACTTGGCCGGTATCGGGCAGATCAAGCAGACCTAGAATATAGAGCAACGTGCTTTTGCCACATCCGGATGGGCCGACAACAGCGTGGACACTACCAGCCTCGACCTCCAGAGATACACCGCGCAAGGCGTGCACGCGTTCCTCCTCTTCACCAAGGTAGCGCTCAATGCCTTTGCAACTCAGGCAAATTTGTGAGTTCATCTTGAGCCCCGAATAGTAACAACCGGCGGCAACTCAGCGGCGCGTCGGGCAGGGACGTAACTCGCGATGAAGACCGCCACAAGTGCCAGCAGCGTCGCAAATGCGTAATGGCGCCATTCCCAGGTCACCAGAAAATAATTCGTGTACAGCAAACCACGGAGACGAATAGGGATGTGCGACACGCCCCAAGTCATCAACGCACCCAGTGAACAACCGAGCAGCGATCCCGCCACAGCGATCACGGCGCCCTGCCACAGAAAAATCAAGGAAATATCGATCCGGCGGTAGCCCATCGAACGCAAGATTGCGATCTCCTTAATTTTCGCCAGCACCGACATCGTAAGGACGTTGAAAATACCGAAGCCAGCCAGAAGGATGATGAGCGAAACCGTGATCGCGACGGACATTCTCAAAGTCAGAAAAAGTTGAAGTGTACTCTCTTCGCGTTCCTGCCAACTCGAGGCGTTGTGCTGAAACAGGGTCTCGAAACGACTGGCCAATGCCGGCGCACGATTCGGATCACGGAGTTTGTAAATGATCATTGTCGCGCCGGACGGTTGTTGCAGCAGAGCCTGCGCGACACGGGCGTGTGCGTAAATCCGGGTTGCATCGATCGAGCCAATCCCAGCGCGCGCGATTCCTGCAACAGTGAATCTCCAGTACTCCCCGTTGGGCGCCAGCAACTGCACGGTGTCGCCGACGCCAGCCTGAAGTAACTCTGCCAGACGCGACCCGATTATGATCGAGCTGGTGTTGTTGCGAAAATCATCAAAGTTCCCGTTAATGAGTTGGTGAAGGATATCGGTAGTCTGCGCGTGCAGGGCAGGATCAATGCCGTAAAGGTCGACGGTGGCGTTCTCAAATCCCGCGCGCGCACTGACCGTTCCCCGCAGCACCGGCGAACAGGAAACGATGTTGGAAAATTGCCTGCTCACCCTCATGATTTCATTGGGGTTAGTGATGCCTTCGAAATAGAGGCGACGTCCCATCGCGGCTTTGGAGCCTTTCGCGGAAACCATGAGCGGTTCGTAGCGTGGTCGAAAACGCGATCTGATCACCAGCGCGCCATTACTGCCGATGGTTGAGTCGATGAAATAGCGCGCGAAGCCCTGGGTCTGTGCTTGCGTACAGATAAAGATGGCGACGCCGAAAACAACACCGCTAAGGCTCAAAAGCAACGCCCGCTTGCGATGCGTCAAAAAGCGCAAGGCAATGTAAAGCGGCGGGGTCATGGCGCCTTCGGTGGTCGGCAACGATTACGCGATTGCCTTCTTCCAGGCCCTTGGTGACTTCGCTAAAATCGAGGGTGCGAAATCCCACACCAACCGTGCGAGAATGCACGATGCCGCGCTTCACCAGTAATGCTTGGTCGACAAGGAGAGCGCGGGTCGGAACGAGAAGCGCATTTTCATGCGTCCCGGTAATAATGTTCATTTCACCGGTCATTCCGACCATCAAATTATCGGGAGGATTTTCCATCTCCAGCACAACGGTATAACGCTGAGTGGTTGGATCGGCAGCGGGTTGAACCGACGCCACCCGCGCGGTGAAAGTTCGGGTCCGATAAGCGTACAGCTGCACTTTTGCTTTCATCCCCGGCTTTACTTCGCCCACGTCTTCTTCGTTTACCTCGCCGCGCACGTAATTCTTATGTGATGAGACGGTGAAAAGCTCGTTGCCATCCGACACCAGTTCGCCATCGATTGTCTGAACATTGGTAAGAATCCCATCAATCGGCGCGTGCACCTCAGCATTCTTCATCTCCGCCTCCAGTTTCTTGGTCGTTTCTTCCAGCGAACGTAGGTTTCGATCGCGCTCTATTCGTTCGGCTTCCACTGCACCTTTCAGTCTGTTCGCTTCGCTCCTTGCCTTCTCGTATTCGGCAGCCGGAACGTTTCCGGAGGAGACGACCTTTTGAAGCCTTTGCAGATTGTCCTCAGCCGTCTTGAGCAGCTCCGACGAGGGTAGCGGGAGCGCCGCGCGGTCGATCGCGGCCTGCAAATCGGCGCGCGCCTGCTTCAGTTGTCGAGCGGTTTCCTCGTCGGCGATCGTCGCCAGCAACTGACCTTTTTCGACACTTTTGCCGATTGCGCCGCGACCCGCGGAGAAAGCTTCCGCCAGTTGGATGAAGCCGTCATTTTGCGCTCGAATGCGGACCACAAATGCCGGCTCGATCCGCACTGTGCCGTAAACGGCGGAGATGGCAGTGCCCCGGCGGACTGTAACCACTTCCGCCACGGGCATCATAAAATAGTACGCCAGCGCGACAAGGAGCACGACCGCCGCTCCGCCGACCCATAAAATCGTTTTTGATTCCGGCAACTTCAATCGCAGGAACTAATGCACGTTTGGCGCGGTGTCGTCCGAAAATTGAAAATAGCGCCCGGTAGCACGATCCCATTCTGCAATTGCAAGATTGTGTTGATAAATAGCATCCAGCAGGCCGCTTCTGGTCTTTAAGAATGCATTTTCAGTGACGCGGTATTCGAGGGGCGAGGCGAGGCCGCTGGCGACATTTTCCCGGACCGTCCGGGCACCTTCCTCTGCAGCGACGGACGCTGCCGAGAGCGAACTTTCGCGGGCTTCGATTCCTCTAAGGTCATTGGCGATTCGCGAAAGTTCGCGGCTGACATTGGCTTCCAGTTTCTTGCACGTCAGTTCGTTCGTTTCGCGTGCTGCGCGCGCCCTCAGCACGGCGCCACCTACTTGGCCGTTATCGATCACTCGCCACGTGTATACCGCCTTCTCACGAATCTCTGACCCGATAAAGTCCTGTGTCTTGCTTGTTGACTCCTGGCGATGGATGCCCGTTACGGGAACGTACTCACCAGGAATACTTCCCACGACGGTAGGATAATAGTCGGCCGCGATGATTCGTTGATCCTCGTTAGCAGCGCGCACGAATAAGCGCGCGAGCTTCAGATCGGCCCGTCGTTGCAAGGCCGCTGCTGTTTCGGAATCAAGATCGACGTTCAGCGGAACGAACTGCAGTTCGCCCTCGGGCTCGGGCAACGTTGACTTTGCAGGATCGATTGCCATCGCTTCCGTCAATTTCAATTGCGCTTGCCGATATGCGCCGTGCGCGCTTTCAATTTGCGGAACCAGCTCGGAGGACTGGACACTTGCGCTTGTGAATGCGCTCTTGTCGGCCAAGCCGGCTTCAAAACGATCCTTCTGAGTAGTAACGTTTTCGTCCAATTTTTGTCGTTGTTCGGCCCGAATTGACTCAAGCGACCGATTATAAACTGCAGCGTAAAACGCCAGCCGCGCCGCATGTAGCTGCTCCACTACGGCGACATTCAATTGCTGTTGAGCGATGAGAACTTCGATGTCTCCACGCCGGAGCGACGGCGGCAGAGCCATGTTGAACAAAGTTTGTGTGAGCCAACCGCGTCCGACGAAAAAGCCTTTTACTCCGCTTTCACCAGCGCGGTGACCCGCCTGAACACCGGCCGGCGCGCCCAATTCGGCGTGAGGCCAGACGACAGAACGAAAAACCAGCCGCCGGCCGGCCGCTTGCTCCAGACCCGATTTCGCTTCCTGGATGGCGGGATTTTTTTCCAACGTGGTTTGAAGAACACGTTGCAGCGTAATGGCCCCGGTCGGTTGGGCGAAACACGCGATCAAAATCACGATGAAAAAGTGAATACGTGCGGATCGCTGTAGCCGCTTCCCTGTGGGAAGCGCAGCGCCGATGTGTTTTACATCCGCATGTCGCGTCGCCCACATGGCGACGGCTACAGACTGGTTTTCGAGAAAGAGGAATCGTCGTTTCATCGCTGACTCAATTTCTCCGGCGGCTTCGCTACATCTGAAACCTGCGCTGCATCGCGCTTTTCACTCTTGGCCTTTGTGATTTGTGATCCGAAATCGAGCGCTTCCGCAGA
>WNGF01011109.1_pt1 | contig 10043 bp, 5 predicted proteins | sample 5400641 | NCBI WGS metagenome assembly WNGF01 (sample SAMN13153371, study PRJNA577476) | soil metagenome | isolation source: 80 cm soil or saprolite under grassland replicate 2 | place: USA:California | collected 2016-06-15
GTTCGTCGCGGTGGGCGTCACCGTGTTGGCGCTGGTCGCGACCGGCTGCGGGCAGCGCTCGCACATTTCGATCGCCGTCGGCGGACGAGTCGAGCAGGTCGCCGCGGGCACGACGCTCGGACGGGCGGCCGAGACCTTCGGCCTCCGTCCGCGCGCGGGAAACCTGCTCGACGTGGAAGGGAAGGTGCTCCGCGCGCGCGCGTTTTCAGGCGGGTTGTCGGTCGACGGGCGGCGCGCCGGAAGCGACACGCGCCTGCGTGCCGGCGACCGGATCGGCGTCATCGGCGGCCGTGATCGTGTCGAGGGCGTGCGGCAGAGCGTCGTACCGGTTCCAGACGGTCTGCCGGCGAATCCCCAAGGCAGGCTGGTCAAGACGCCGGGTGTGCGGGTGATCGTACGCGGAGCGATCTCGCACAAGCTTGTGTCCTCCCGCTTCAGGCCGACCGGACCGCCGAAAACGGAGCGCGTGGTGGCGCTGACGTTCGACGACGGGCCTTCGCCGACCGACACCCTGCGCGTACTGAAAGTGCTGCGACGCATGCACGTACGGGCGACCTTCTTCGTCATCGGCTATCTCGTCGAGGCGTACCCGGAGATCGTCGTGCGCGTGCACGCTGCAAAGATGGCGATCGGCAACCACACGTACAACCATCCTGAAGTCCCACCGTTCGCGCAGCTGCCGCGACGGTTGCTCGACGCCGAGATCCAGCTCGGCGCGCAGCGCCTCGGCCGGCTCGGGATCACGACCGAACTGCTGCGCCCTCCCGCCGGGAGCAGCTCCGCTGCAGTCGTGCGCGCCGCGCAAGCGGCCGGCGAGCGCGTCGTCATCTGGTCGGTGGACCCGGTCGACTGGCCCGCCGGCGTCACGGCTATGCAGATCAGACGACGCGTGCTCGAAGCGGTGCAGCCGGGCTCGATCGTGCTCCTTCACGACGGCGGCGGCGACCAGTCGGCAACCATCGCCGCACTTCCCGGCATCATCAGAGGAATCCGCCACAAGCGACTTCGACTCGTTCCGCTCGCGCCATGATCGTCTCGCTCCACGTCGCGACGGGCGCCGCCGTCGGCGCGGTCGCCGGCTCGCGCGCACGCGCGCTGCTGCTCGGGCCTCCCACGCATCTCCTCGGTGACCGCGTACCGCACCAGGACATCGCGAGCCGTCGCTTCGAGATTGCGAGCGGGGCTTTCTGCGTCGGGTTGCTCGCGTTGCGCCGCGGCCTCTTCGATCCCGCGACGCTCGGTGCGTTGTCCGCGTCGGCGCCCGATCTCGAGCATGTCTTCCCCGCGCTCCGTCCGCGCGGCAGGAAGCTCTTCCACGGCCGACGTGGGTGGCACCGCTCCGGCGCGTTTCCGGCCAACGTCCAGCTGCTGGTGGCGGGAGCAATCGTCGGCTTCTTGCTCGGGCCTCGCGGCGTTCGGTGAAATATCCGCTCGGCTTTCTTCCGAAGTTTCTCGGACAACTGAAATTGAAGTCGTTAGATCTTCGTTTGGAACCTTGCGCACGTCCGATGTTTCGTCTATCCTCCGACGCGGCAATAACCACCAGACCGATGCTGATCACGCTCAATACCCAAACGTTCCTCGCCGAAGCGGCGCCTGCCGCGTCGGGCGTGCCGTGCCGGCATAGCTTCGACGCAAAGCGTCGAGTCGGCTACGTCCGAGCCCTCGCTGGGAAGTGTGCGCGCTAGATTCCTAGCCCGCTAACGAGCCAGACGAGGGCGACCCAACCGGGTCGCCTTCTTCGTTTCGGAAGGAAAACGTCAACGTTGGAACCAAGGTGATGCTCAGCTTGAAAAAGTTCTAGTTCGAATCGAGGCCCCGCCTGAGAGAGAAAGACCCTCGGCGCTGTGCGCTGGAAATGAACGCTGGCAATAAGCGTGTGCTTTAGCCTGCGATTTTCCCGGCGGCGCGCGAGACTCGGGCTCCAAAGCGCCTCCACGTAGGACGGGCAATCCCGGCAGCGCAGTCGGCGGCGGCCCGATCCAGGGTCGAAGCGTTGGCGAGTGGCATAGAAAACATCGTTCGGCTTTCGGCCGGACGTGACAGAGGACGCGAAACGAACGCCTACTGCGTCGAGCTCCCGTTTGCGGAAGTTGGACGAAGAGACGTGCGTTCCGGGATCGTCTAACCGGCAGGCCACGACGCTCTGAACGTCGAGATCGAGGTTCGACCCCTTGTCCCGGAGCTCGGGCGAGTAGCTCAGCAGGCGAGAGCGCTTGTCTTACAAACAAGAGGCCGCTGGTTCGATTCCAGCCTCGCCCATGGAAACGTGGCGGATAGCTCAGGTGGCAGAGCGCCTCTCTGATGAGGAGGAGGCCGCCGGTTCGATTCCGGCTCCGCCCATTTTCCGAGTGCGCTCATCCACCAAGCGCATTCTTGATCGCGAGCGCATCCTTGCGGTAGCGGAAGAGGAATCGCAGCTTGAGCACACGTCCGTCGGTCGTCCGGCGGAGGAACAGCTTGCCCATCAGCACGCCTGGCTTGTATCGCTCGACGCGTAGGCCGGCACGCGGCTCGTCCCACTCGATACCCGTCGGACGGCCGGATGCGCGAGCGAGCGGAACCACGAAGACGTGTCTGTCCGTCAGTACGACGTACCAGCTCCGCTGCAGGATCGCGAGCAACGGCGAAATCAGAGCATCCAGCCAGAAGCTCGGTCGGGTCACCGCAAAGAGAAGGAGCTGGATCTCTTCGCCGGGTTCGAGGCGGTCGGCAACGGCTTCAGAGACCCGCGCGCGTGATCTCTCGATCAGACGGTTCGCCATCAGCTCTTCGCGTGACCGTAGCTCAGCCGGTAGAGCGCTCGCCTGAAACGCGGGGCGTCGCAGGTTCGATCCCTGCCGGTCACATCGCGGCTCCGTAGCTCAATACGGCAGAGCTCCCGGCTCTTACCCGGGGAAGTGCAGGTTCGACGCCTGCCGGGGCCTCTCGCGGAAGGACTGCCACCGGCGCGGTATCCCGTTTCGAACACGGTTGGGTCTTTGGGCCTTGGGGGTTCGACTCCCTCTCCTTCCGCCTTTCGTTCCGGCGTGGTCGAGTTGGCAAGACGCGCGGCTGTTACCCGCGAGAGCGCAGGTTCGAGCCCTGCCGCCGGAGCTCACACGCCCCCGTGGTCGAAGCGGCTATGACGCCGCGCTCTCAACGCGGAAGCTGCGGGTTCGAGTCCCGCCGGGGGTTTTCGATCGTCTGGTCGTAGGGGAGTTGGCCACCCCACCGGCTTCGGGCGCCGGAGATCGCAGGTTCGACTCCTGCCGGCCAGACCTGTTTCGTGTTCAGGCGAGCGGCGGCGGAGCCGGGCTCCGCCCGGCGGGAGCCGCCGCGGCCAGGACGCGAAGCGCGGTGGAGGAGGGGCTGTCCTCGCGAGCCTCATGAGCTCGAGATCGTGGGTTCGAATCCCACCCGCGCGCTACTTCGGGGGCGTAGCTCAGACGGCAGAGCGCTCGCTTGTCAGGCGAGAGGGCGCCGGTTCGAGCCCGGTCGTCCCCGCTTCGTGGTGACCGTGGTGTAGCGGCAGCATCCGAGGTTGTGGGCCTCGAGGCGCCGGTTCGATCCCGGTCGGTCACCCTCACGCGGACGCTGAGCATCGGTGAGCTCAACGGCCTGTAAAGCCGCTGCCTCGCGCTGTGGTGGTTCGACTCCATCCGTCCGCATCACCCTGGGGACGTGCTCTGGAAGAGCACCTCTCGCTTGCACCGAGCAGGACGCGGGTTCGATTCCCGCCGTCTCCATTCAGCGCGTACAGCTGCGGCGCGCGTCGAGCGACTCGAGCAAGCACACGGTCCTGGACCGGATCAGTACGAATCTGTGGCCGTCCCAGCGCATGCGGTCGTGCCGGATACCTCCGTAGCAGTGCGCACTGCCAAGGCGATACGGACACGGCCCTACCGCCGTGTTCACGACGAGATCGCCTCCCTTGGCGCCGAGATCGGTCTCGCAGAGATCGCGCAGCCGAAAGATCGAACTCACCGTGCTTCCGAAGCGTGCGAGCACGCGTCGCGGCCCGCAGAACCCGCTGCCTCCGTTCCACTCGGTGACGAGGAAGTCCGCACGGCCGTCGCGGGTGACGTCCGCCGGCCGCACGAGGACGTTGTCCCAGAATCGATACCGTCGCGCGTAAGCGAGCCGCCAGCGGCGGGTGTCGCGGGCCCAGACGACGAGGCCCTTCTGTGTCGTCATCGTTCCCGGCGCCACGCGACGTTCGCGGCTCCAGACGACGGCAACCGTGGCTCCCCGATCTCGTGTGCCGCCCGTGAACAGCCGAGCGTCCGAATCTGCGGGCGCAAGCGCCGCCAGCGGAGGCCGGCGCGCCCCGCGAAGTGTTCGCGGAAGCGGCTTCGAACGCTCTCGAATTAGCCGGAATCGCTCGCCCGGCTGGAACAGCACCGGGGTTGACACCCGGCACGGCCGGCTACGGCAGTCGATGAAGAGTTGTTGACCTGCGTGCACCCGCACCTCCCGCTCAGGCGTGACCACCGAAGCGATCCCAAAGTAGACGCGTACCGCAGCGCGAGACCGATCGGCACGCAGTGCAAACGACGCTGGCAGAGGCAGCGCGCAGTCAGCGCAATCGATTCCGTTCGGGCGCACGAGTACCGGAAGGCTCGCCGCCCGCGCGCCGCCCGCATGCCCATCTGCGCGAATCCCGACGAGACGGTTCGACACGAAGGGTGCGCCGCGCGCCTTCGGCGAGTACCCGCCGATGCGCGCGACGCCGGGCGGCAGGACGACGCGAAAGCCGTTGCACTCCGGTGCACCGAGCACGAGACGGCCGCGGCGTGGTACCGACGTGATGGCGCCGCGCGCGATTCGAGTGCCTTGGGTGACTGTGCGGCCGTTCACGGTTGCTTTCCCGGCGAGCACGCGCAAGCTGCCGGTGCACGGCGGGACATCGATGAGAACGGTGGTCTTCACCGATGCGCGGAGCGTCTGGCCCGACGGCCGACGACAGAACGCCTCGGCAAGCAGCGGCACGCGCTGATGGGCATACGCCCCGTACTCGCCGCGAGCGGAGAGGTGACGTGTGACGGTTTCTTGACTCGCGACGCCGACGGGCGCGGGACCGTAGACCCCGCTGATCAACTGGCTGACAGTGAGCTTCAAGTCCACGCATCGAACTGCGGCCGTGGCAGTCGCGTCGACGGTTCCGAGCCACGCGCGATCCTCGACCACATTGCCCGTATCGCCCAGTTCAGGAATCGGGTATCCGGCGTGGAGGACGACGCGAAGACGATGCTGCCCCGATGCCGCCGTACCTGGCGCGCGCGCAGTCGACGCTGACGTCACGACTGTTGCTGCCGCGGCCGCCAGCACGAGGATCGACACGGAACGGGGGCTGTTCACGAGCACGCGTATTACCTGATTTCCGACCGGGTTGGGCTCGACCGGTCTCGCCTCCGTAGTGTCAACGGCAAGCACGCGCCCTTTGTACGGCCGAGGTGCGGGTTCGACTCCTGCCGGAGGCTCCTCTACGTCACGCCCGTAGCTCAGTGGACAGAGCGCTGCCCTGCGACGGCAGCGGCCGCTGGTTCGACTCCAGCCGGGCGTATCACTTCGTGGACGTAGCTCAGCCGGGGCGCCACTCCGGGGAGGCCCGTTCGATCCGGGCCGTCCACTTTGCAGAGGCACGTGGTGTAACCGGCAGCACGCCGAGCTCCAACCTCGGAGGTCCGGGTTCGAATCCTGGCGCGCCTGCTCCTGCATGATCGTCGCGGGCCGGAGCGGCTCGGTTATCTCACGGGCAGAGCGGCCTTCGGGCCGGCGGTTCGACTCCGCACGCCCGACCGCACACCACGACCGCGACGTATACGACTGCTGCGGGCCGGAACGGTTCCGGTTATCGACTCCTAATCGACAGGTCGCGGGTTCGAGTCCCGCCCGGAGCGCGTTGTGCTCCGGTAGCTCAGTTGGCAGAGCAGTTCCGGGCTGTGCCACCACGACCGCAGCAGCACACTCGTTCGTTCCGCCCCGGCTGCGGGCCGGAGCACAAACGGTTATCGGGTAGAGCGCCCGGCAAACGCCGGGAGGTCGGCGTGTTCGAGTCGCGCCCGGAGCGTGTCGCTCCGTAGCTCAGTCACTCCGTTTTGCGACGCCACGACCGCAGCTCGATCACACAACGAATTACAACGAAAGGAGGTGCGCGATGTCGTACCTGAAGCGTCATGGCACGCGACGCGTGCCGCAGTGGGCCCCACTGCCGGGCCAGGTTCGCAACTCGGACGTCGGCTACTCGTGGCCGGTCGACGCGTGGACGCGGCTCCGCCGCTTCCTCGTGCTCGGCTCGGAGGGCGGCTCGTACTACGCGTCCGAATGGAAGCTGACGCGCGAGAACACGAAGGCGGTCGACGCATGCGTGCGCGAGGACGGTCTGCGTGCGGTCGCCGAGATCGTGCGCGTGTCGGAGGACGGTCGCGCGCCGAAGAACGATCCGGCGCTGTACGCGCTCGCCCTGGCGGCCGGTGTCGGTGACGAGCAGACGCGAAAGGCCGCGCTCGAGGCGCTGTCGCAGGTTGCGCGAACCGGTACGTACCTGTTCCAGTTCGCACTCTTCGTCGAGGGCTTCCGCGGCTGGGGCCGCTCGCTCCGTCGCGCGGTCGGCCGCTGGTACGCGTCGAAGCCGGTCGATGCGCTCGCGTACCAGGCCGTGAAGTACCGGCAGCGCGCGGGCGTCACGCACCGCGACCTGCTGCGGCTCGCCCACCCGGCGCGTCGCGTGGGTGCGGGGAACCCGACGCTGGACGTCTCGGACGAGCACGGTCGCCTGTTCGAGTGGATCGTTCGGGGCGGCGATACCGACGGACTGCCGCGTCTGATCGAGGGCTTCGTTCGTGCGCAGGACGCGGCGACGCCCCGTGAGTCGGCGGAACTCGTGCGTGAATACCGCCTCCCGCGTGAGGCGCTGCAGCCCGAGCACCTGACGTCGTCCGTCGTGTGGACGGCGCTGCTCGAGGACATGCCGATGACGGCGCTGATCCGCAACCTGGCGACGATGACGCGCGTCGGCGTGCTCGCACCGGGCTCGGACGGCACGGCGAAGGCGGTCGAACAGCTCGGCGATGCGGCGCGCATCCACCGGGCGCGCGTGCACCCGATCGCGGTGCTCGCGGCTCTCCGCACCTACGCGGCCGGTCGCGGCGCCCGTGGCCGGAACGTGTGGAACCCGGTGCGCGAGATCGTCGACGCACTCGACGCCGCCTTCTACACGGCATTCGAGAACGTCGAGCCGACGGGCAAGCGGCTCCTGCTCGCACTCGACGTCTCGGGCTCGATGACGTGGGGCGACGTCGCGGGTGTTCCGGGCCTGACGCCGCGCGACGCGTCGGCGGCACTCGCGCTCGTCACGGCGGCGACGGAGCAGCGGTACGAGATCGTCGGCTTCTTTGCCGGCGCACGCGGTTTCAAGAAGCGGGGCCGCCGGCTTTACGCCGGCTACGCCGAGGGCCTCACGCCCATCGCGATCTCGCCGCGGCAGCGGCTCGACGACGCCGTGAAGACGGTGTCGGACCTGCCGTTCGGCGGCACCGACTGCGCGCTGCCGATGCTGTACGCGCAGGCACGTGAGCGAGAGATCGACACGTTCGTCATCCAGACCGACTCCGAGACTTGGGCGGGAGATGTTGCTCCGGCTCAGGCCCTGCAGGACTACCGCCGGGCGTCGGGCATCGACGCGCGGCTGGTCGTCGTCGGCCTGGTCTCGAACGGATTCTCGATCGCCGATCCCAACGACCGGGGACAGCTGGACGTCGTCGGCTTCGACACGGCCACGCCGCAGCTGATCTCGGACTTCGCCCGCGGCGCCCTCTGACATTGGAGGGCGCCACGCGGCGCCCACCAACAGAGAGGGGGAACGAAATGCATCTGCGCCTCGTCCGGGTCGCCGCGCGCCCTCAGCGCCCGCGCCCGGCAAAGGTGGTCGTGCTCGCCACTCGCCGCAAGGCGCGCCTCGAGGCGGCACGACCGAAGCGGCAGCCTCCGCGGCCGGCCGCTTGAACGACGAGCCGCCCGCCCTGCAGCACGGGCCTGCGGCTCTTCGTGCGGATGTGGCGAAACCCGGGAGACGCGCCGGTCTCAGACACCGGTGGGCTCAGCCCGTGAGGGTTCGAATCCCTCCGTCCGCACCTCGTCAGGGCGCCTCGCCGAGCTGTCCAGGCGAGGCGCCGGTAAAAGGAGGTCAGATGAATTCGAGAGAGATCGTCGAGCGCGGCACGATCCTGCGCGCAACCGTCGGATCGACGGTCCACGGCCTCCACCACGGCGGCCAGGACGACCGCGACGAGATGGCCGTCTTCGTCGAGCCGCCCGAGTATCTGCTCGGTCTCGCACGCGCTCGCGGGATCCGCGGTGGTCTCTACGGCTTCGAGCATTTCGTCGAACGGACGCAGCCGGAAGGAGTGCGTTCGGGACCGGGTGACCTCGACCTCGTCGCTTACAGCCTCCGCAAATACATCCGGCTTGCGCTCAAGGGGCATCCGACGATCCTGCTGCTCCTGTTCGTGCCCGAGGAGCTCATCCAGGTGAAGACCGAGTTGGGCGGCGAGCTGAGAGCGCTTCGGCCGGCGCTGCTCTCGCGCCGCGCGGGGCGCGGCTATCTCGGCTACCTCGGCGGGCAGAAGGAACGGCTGCTCGGAACTCGGGGACAGAAGCGCGTCAACCGTCCCGAGCTGGTCGACGCGCACGGCTTTGACTCGAAATACGCCATGCATGCCGCGCGCCTCGGCTATCAAGGCCTCGAGCTGCTCGAGACGGGTTGGCTGACGCTGCCGATGCCGGAGCCCGAGCGTTCGCGCGTGATGGCGATCCGCAAGGGCGAGCGGACGTTCGACGAAACGATCGAGGAGATCGAGGAGGTCGAACAGCGACTGGCCGAAGCACTGGAGCGGACGCCGCTTCCGGCGGAGCCCGATCGGGTCGAGGTCGACCGCTTCCTCGTCGACGCCTACCGCCGCGCCTGGTGCTGGTAGGCAACACGCCTCCGTAGCTCAGCGGAAGAGCACCGGGCTTCGAACCCGGGCGCAGAGGTTCGATCCCTCTCGGAGGCTCTCGCGACACCGTGGCCGAGCGGCGAGGCGCGCGCTTGCAAACGCGACACGGCGGTTCGACTCCGCCCGGTGTCTTTTGCGTGACCGACAATAGATAAGGAGAAGCGATGAGCACGATCAAGACGTTCGGTTCCGTGGACCAGCGGAGCCTCGAGCAGCTGAAGCGCTGCATGGACGCGGGCGACGCCGAGTTCGGCGTTCTCTGCGCCGACCACCATCCCGGCTATTCGCAGCCGATCGGCGGCGGCATCGCCTACGAGGGCTACGTCTCGCCCTCCGGAGTCGGCTACGACATCGGATGCGGCAACAAGGCCGCCCGAACCGATCTCAATCGCAAGGACCTCGACGCGCTCGGCGGCGTCGAGTCGATCATGCGCGAGATCACGCGGCGGATCTCGTTCGGCATGGGCGTTCCCGCGCAGGAGCGCGTCGACCACCCGGTGCTGGACAAGGTCCGCAACGCGGACTTCCCGGCCCAGCGCAAGCTCTCGCAGCTCGCCGAGTCCCAGCTCGGCACCGTCGGCTCGGGCAACCACTACGTCAACCTGATGGAGGACGAGGAGGGCAAGATCTGGGTGGGCGTCCACTTCGGCTCGCGCGGCTTCGGCCACAAGACGGCGTCGGGCTTTCTCGCGCTCGCGCAGGGCCTGCCGTTCGACGCTCGCGCGCGCGAGGGTGAGATGGACTCGCCGCCGGTGCTGTTCGAGGCCGGCTCGGAGCTGGGGGAGTCGTACATCGCCGCGATGGAGCTCGCGGGCGAATACGCCTACGCGGGCCGCGACGTCGTCGTCACCAAGGTGCTCGAGATCATCGGCGCCGACCCGACGCACGAGGTGCACAACCACCACAACTTCGCGTGGCGGGAGGATCACTTCGGTCGCGACTACTGGGTGATCCGCAAGGGCTGCACGCCCGCGCGTCCCGGCCAGGAGGGCTTCGTCGGCGGCTCGATGGGCGACGAGTCGGTGATCCTCGAAGGCGTCGAGTCCGGCGAGAACGAGCAGGCGC
>WNGF01011111.1_pt1 | contig 10043 bp, 11 predicted proteins | sample 5400641 | NCBI WGS metagenome assembly WNGF01 (sample SAMN13153371, study PRJNA577476) | soil metagenome | isolation source: 80 cm soil or saprolite under grassland replicate 2 | place: USA:California | collected 2016-06-15
TTTTCTCTGACGGTGACACGCTGATTCGATCCCGGCGAATTGACCGGCTGCTGGCTTACATCCGCGATCCAATTTGCGGCAGTAGACAAATCATATTCGCCGGCCGGCAATCCCTCGATCGCGAAGCGCCCATTCTTATGAACGAAGGCGCTGCCTGTCACCTCAGGCGACGGGAGCCACAGGGCGCCCGACTTCGATTCGTCAGCAGACACCAGTCGCTTGACGTTAACCTCCAATAGCAACCCATCGGGCAGCGCGCCTCCGGCAATCTGAACCTTTCCGCGAATTCGCCCATGCGGTTGATAGGCCACGATGCGAACGCCAGCGATCTTTTCCCCCGCTTTCACCTCGATCGCATCTTTGACTTCAACGCCATCACGCTCGATTCGCTTGATTCTCAGCTCGTCGTCCAGTAGGGCGAACCTGACTCTACCTCCCCGAAGACCTTTGATGACAAAGCTGCCGTCATAGACAACATTCTCACGCCTGGTGGATCCCAGGATCGAGTAGAGTTTCGCATCGCCTGTCGCATCGCTCAGCGGCGTGAGGTCGGAAAGGACCCTCAATAATGGGAATTGAGCGACGGCCGCGGGGCCGGCGCCATCGATGACCACGAAGCCGCTGACGCTCGCACCCGGAAACGCCTTCACTTCGACGTCACTCACATTGTCATCCGTGATTTCAAACTCCGCCGCCTCGCTCGTGTAAACCCGGCCGAGATCGTCAACCGCGATCTGGTAAGAATCGTCAACGGTGACCAGGTAACGTCCCGGCGGTATTCTTCTGGGGAGTTTGAAATTGCCCTGCTCGTCAGCAATAACGGTCACTGAATCAGGCGCGTCCTTCTCGAATTTCGGCATGCAGAAAACGGCGGTTCTGGGAACCGGCTTGCCTGTCTCTTTGTCGACCACGCGGCCCGAGGCATGATGGGTCTTACTGGCGCTCCCGAACCTGATGTCGACGTCCGCGACCTCGCCCCCTTCTTTGATTTCGATGACCCTGGCCTGTTTCTCGTCGCTCGTGTTGGGATGATATATGCGCGTAAACTTTCCGCTCCCGAAGCTAAACGGGCCGCTTCCGTCTTCGCCGCCCGCGCTGATGAGGTAGCGCCCTGGCGGCAGCCCATAGATACGATAAACGCCTCGGTCGTCCGTTACGAATGTCTCATCATACGTAAAGTGACCTCGATATTCGCGCTTCTGCCCCTGTTCATCCACTGTGTAAAGCTGTACAAGTTGCACGATGAGCGGCGCGCCCTCGTCGTCCATGACTCTTCCGGTGATGACGCCGCCTCGGATCAGCGCGAAATCTATCTTCTCCTGCGCTTTGCCTTCATCGAGGATTACCCTCCGTCTCGGCGCGGGATCTCCGGAACTGTCGGCGACAACGAAGGCATTCAGCATTGCGCTGACGACGTAGCTCCCCTTGGCCAGGCCGCTGAACAGATAACGACCGTCGCCGTCAGTCATCATTTGGGACTGGTGGAGAATAGGCTCAGGGGAGCCGTCAGCCGCGTCAGGTTTCAAATCGATCTCCGCGAGAGTGATCACCGCATTCACCGCCGGTTTTCCGGCAATGGTCACACTCCCGCCAATCGAAGCCGCCCGCGGGCGGTCGTCGCGTTGTGGAGTCTGCGCGCTCGATTGGCTGAGCGCGGCCAGAAGCCATATTGACAAGATCGATAAAAAATTGAGCAGGCAGGGTTTCATCTGACGCATCCTTTGTGACCGTTACGCAAGCGGATATTACAGAGAACGCTGTGTAGCGAGGGGGGGGTAATGTTTCAGTTTCTGAAGTGTCACATTATCAAGGCCACCAGTTCCCTCCGTCGCGGTGGTAGGCACTGTCACTTTGGTGTAGTTTTTCAGATCGGAGGCGAGAGCGATCGGGCCTTTTTTGCTTTTTTCACCGCGCCACCGAAAGGACACGGTGAATGCGCCCCAGATGCCCTAAGCAGGTTACGGCAATCTGGCGCACGGCAACTACCTGAACGGTTACTTTAAAAACTCGATGTGTAGCAGAAGATTGGCGAGCGCGAGAAGGCACGCTGCCTACCTCAATACCCCAACATTCGTCTCCAATCATCAGGCGGCCATTTTTCAGGCTTTGAGCGATGCCTGGACAACATTGGAAGATCGATCACCTCCAAGGCATTGATGATTAATCTCAGGTCGCCTTCTGCGTAAAACCGGGTCGGATTACCGATTTGTCTCTAGTCTATCCGCTGGCCCGCGGAACCGGCCCCGCGCTCTCGACCTTGGGAGCAGTCATTCTGTTCCGGGAGCATCCTTCGCTGATCGCCCTCAGTGGCCTGGCGCTGGTTGTGATCGGGATCTTCATCATTGCCGTCAGATTCACGATCAGGCACGCAGTCGGCTCGGTGGCATTTATGGATTACTGAGTGGCCGTCGCCATGATTCCACCGCTGCTGCTCGATTACAGCTCACAGTTGATGCGGCTGGTCTTATTACCCAAATCCACGGCTAAGAAATAAATGATAACGAATTCAACCAATATTCATCGGCTTCACATTGGCTTTCCGCGAGTTTGCGTTGGCGCCTGTTGAGTGAAGCCGCGGCAATGTACAGCGGACTGTCCAGTCTGCTGGAGTCACTCCCAATCGGCCTTTTGCATAGACTTCAGCAGACTGGACAGTCCGCTGTACATCCTTAGCCGTGGATTTGGGTTATTATCTCCGCAGGAGCTGCCGAACCGGAGCGCCAAGAGGTTATCTCCGCTCGTGAACTTTACTCGCCTGCAAGCTTGCAATCACAAAATCTCCGGCCTGCAGGTGGCGGTCCCCGATCACGACGCCCCACCGCAAGGACACACTGAAGCAAGATGTATAATGGCTGGATTGCTAAGCTCCTGAGGTTTTAGCGGCAAACTTATGCTTCCTGTCCGCGGCAAAAATATGTGTAAAGTGACATGTTGTAAGAGGCCTATCTCTGATTGGCTAGTGTCTGCGCCTGGGCTAGCATCTTATCCAGCGCTTTGCGATCATAGAATCGCCCGTTCATGATGACTGCATCAATCCTTTGAGTATTTCGGATATCTTCCAGCGGATTAGCCTCAAGCAAGACCAAGTCGGCAAGTTTGCCTTGCTCAATCGATCCCAGCTTCTGATCCAGCCCAAAGAACTTCGCCGGGTTCAGAGTTGCGGCCCGTAAGCTTTCGGTTGGAGTGAGACCGGCCTTGACGAGCAAGACAAGTTCGTCATGCAGGCTGAAGCCCGGGAAACAATATGGATTACCTGTGTCTGTTCCTGCGAGAAGAGGAACGCCTGCCCGACTCATGTCTCCTATGACCTCAACCTCTTTTTGAAACATTCTTTTAGCGTTGGCGTAACTCTCGCCGCTGCGATTCGCCATCCGCATGCCCCATCTCTCCAAGATGTGACGAGGGATAAATCTGAGGCGTCCGTCTTCCCTGAAATTCGGATCGTCCTGGTACGCGGTACTTCGCCGCACGGTCAACGTCGGACATTGCCAGGTTCCATTCTTGATGAAGCGCGCAAACAGTTCCGTCTCCTTCTTAGCGCTGAAAGTTTCAAGGGCCCTTTTCTCGGTGGCTGAGCGAGCGGCCGGGGGGTTAGCTTTAGCGAGCTCGCTTCTCAATTCCGCTTCTTTGTCTGAGCATGCCAGAACGATGCCGGTCATGTGTTCAATACTTTTCTGGCCGGCGTCCGAGGCTTCCGCGGCAGAAACAGTGAGCGGAACATGGCCCTCAAACGGGAGACCTTGCTTCCTGGCTTCATCAGCGATCCCGAAATAGGCTTCGCGCGGTAGCAACGAATAGACCTTCACGAAGTCTGCGCCCCACTGCTTTACTCTTGTTACTGCCTTACGTCCCTCGGCCTCGTCGCGCGCCGTGATCGAGTTGGGCCAGACCGGTTGTGGCCCGTCGATGATGGGGCTGGCTACAAGCATGCGCGGTCCTTGCAATGAACCTTTAGCTATCTCATCACGCCACCGGAGCAAGTCTGAGTTGCCAAACATCTCGCGAATCCCGGTCACGCCATTAGCGGTGAAAAGCGTAAGCGTGTCCCTGCTGTGCGCTGGACATCGACATCATTGGCACATATGGCGGATCAGCTCTAGAACCCGTCTCCGAAACCTAATGTCTCTGATGAAACGCATCGCTCAAAATGTAGTCTCATTGGGCGTGAAATGACATGACAGTTTCAGCAGACACACCCATCCCGACACGATTTCGCAGTTAAAATCGCGGCTCAGTTCGCCTCCGTTAGCAAGACTGCGCGTCAAATTCCCGGCACCGCCCGGCGCGCGCTTCTCTTAATCAGAATCACTCTTTCGGCTGACGAGCTGTCGCCTCAACATGTGGCGTAATTCTTTTTGGAGTTCCGCTTGATCATCGGGCAGAGCGGATTGAATTCTACGCAGGGCGGTGATCACTGCTTCGATGATCTGCGTTAATCTCTCCTTGCTGTCTACCGGAACTGGCTCGCGCAATATTATCCAACTGGCGAGAAGCGCAACGGTAAAATCCATCACAGCATCATCCTCCGTGTCGTCGTCCATAAGCTCCGGCGACATTTCATTCTTTGCCGCCCAATAAGCGCGGGCCGCGAGGACAAGTTCGTTGACGTCTTGAATGTGGTCGAAAGGAGTCTCGAACTGACATCCTCCCGGTTTCTGGTCGTTAATCATTCGACCTCCAATCTGTTTTTAAGGTAAAGGTTTAGGATCAATGGTTATGCTGCAATTCGGGTCCCAAGATGGGACAGGTACGCAAGGATTGAAGGTGAGAGGACGCGGCGGCCCGAGGCGTCTACAATATTGTTGATCGCCAAAAAATGGAATAGATATCGTGGTAATTTTGTAATCGTTTCTTACGCCAGGAGGGCAACCCGTTTCGCATCCGCATGAGTATAGGGTAGTGCTCCTTAAAGCTCTATAGCACTCGCAACCTACGCACCAGTTACAAATCTGATAAGCACAAGTCTGGACGCCGGCGACTACACTAATGACGCTGTCAAATTTGTAATACAACTCAGTATACCCCAGAGGGGTCATCGTAGCAGTGTCGCCACTGTAATTTTCCCATGTACACCCGCAGATTTGACAGCTAGTGTTGTGAGTAGAACTGAGTGAAAAACTTCCTGCGACTCCGTCCCAAAGAATGAACGCTCCCCCGTCTCCGTATGCGGATTGACCGTTTGTGCCATATATCGAAACATTAGTCTGATACGAATGGCCGTAGGGATTGGCGCTGTCCTGCACGTAGCCCACCCCGCTAATATAAAGCACCCCATCGGCGTTCTGGTCCTCGGGATCGGATTGGCTATCATCAATGTACATCTGTGAGTAATAGACCTCTTGACCCATCTGGCCGAAAGCAGAAATAGGCGCCAACAGCAACCACATCAACGGAAGATAGATAACCTTTTTCATTTTTTCCTCCTGAATGAATAATCAAACCCAGTGATCTTGCTTGTCACCATCTAACGCGCAAAGACTTATTACTTGCCAGGCGGCATAGAGTAGTAGGGGACTATTTTGATGCCGCGTTTAACTTTATCGAGAGAGTTGATCAAAGCCGCGTACCCGTTAGGAGTGAGTCTTTGAGAAAGATGAGCCACCTTTGTAGCGACCAACTGTTCCTTTTGTTTTTTCAGGCCGTCGACTCTGGCCGTAAGCTCTTGTGCCGATAGACGCCCCGGCGCGGGCAAAGGGAAGCCAGCCAAAGTATCGAGCGCCTTGCTTTCATTGTCGTATTCTTCGGCGACGCCAATCAGTTTATCAATATCAGCTTCATCACCGGGTAAGGCGGACGCGCCTGGACGTCCCTGGCATTTGGTGCATCGTAAGCCCAACAGCTTGATATAACCTCTGATCCTCTTTTTTTGCTCCGGGGTCTTCTGATTTGCAATGAGACCAAGTATGACAGACCAGGCTACGTGATCAGGCACGAGCTCCGGGTTGGTCGCCCCGTTAATCGTGCCGGGCGGGTCGGGCTTTTCAGGCTTTTGATTGACAACTGGCGGGCCTGGCTTTGGTCGCAACGAACCGTCAACATGCTTCGGACTAGATTTGACGATTGTCATGCCGACCAAGACGAATGAAGCGGTAAGCATCGTGCAGATAAGGCTTACAGAAAGGACTTTCCTGTTCATAGAACCTCCTGGTTATGGTTTTTTTGGAAGGGAAACTACCGCATTGCCGTAGCCGAAACTTCAATGACGCTGTGTATGCTCTTCGGAACTGCTACGCTTGGCAGGAGAAGAAAGGGGGATTTTTATTTAAGCTCCGTCAGCTCGAATGGCTACAGCGCCATCCGGTGCTCAGACTGATTTTTGGGCTACATCATGTAAAGACGCATTTCGCCGTCGAACGTGCCTTATTTTAATGATTACTTGGTAAATGCCCTACCAAGTGAGCAGATGTAGCCCTCAAATATGAGCATTTGCCTCCAATCATGAACATGGCAAGGAAAAGTGCTCTGTATCTGGTTTCTTCCATCAACATTTTGTAAATTCAAGCCAGAGCATGAGGCGTTCTTCGAGCTGGCTACAGAATGGCTGCCTGACGGCAGCGCCCGTTTTGAGGCTCGGAATCCATCCTGAAATGGAGCGGCCCGCTACTTTGAATAGTTCAATGCCTTCGACTGCCAGTGCGACCATGGGCAACCCCGCCTTCCACATTCCAACGGTTCGTCAATCTCTCGATGAGGAACACAATTTACACGTTTGGGAGGAGGTATATCTGATGGAGAGCGGGTTTTCCAGGAGATTTTGAACCAGTGCTCACATTTGAGGGCAAGTGCTCAGGTTTGAGGGTCAAACTTGCTCACTTGGTAGGGCATTTACCATTACTGTCATGGCATTTCCGAGAGCCAAAGCCCGGAATCTGAGCGATGCGTTTCATCAGAGACATTAGGTTTCGGAGACGGGTTCTAGAGCTGATCCGCCATATGTGCCAATGATGTCGATGTCCACTGCACCCTGCTGTACCAGTGGACATGCATGTCCCAGAGACCGGGGATCAGGAACTTGCCGCCGGCATCGATTATTCTCCCGCCTTGCGGGACAGATACTTTGCCAGCTTCTCCGAGATCGGTAATGTGGTCGCCGGTGATGACAACAGTCATATCAGGCTTCGGTGGACCGCCGGCAACATCGATGATCGTGAGGTGAGTCAAGACCAAAGCCTTTTGTTCAGGATAAGTTTTCCAGCCCGCGAGGAGCAAGGTGGGCAATAAGAAAAGAAAGGCAATGGTTTTTCTCATGTCAAGTCCCTCATTTCCCTAAGCGTCCCGACAAATTGACTGGTTATGGCGGCAGCCATTGTGCTCAGGCTCTTCTCCGCCGCTCTTTTCGAGGAAGAGAGTGTCACTTCAACCATAGTTTTGCCAGTCCATTCCAATATTATAGGACTTACACGCCATACTCCAAATTACTTTGTCATTCGCCAGGCCTCGCCGATCATCCGTTTCTGATGATGATCAAAGATCAGCGCACTGACGCCCTCCTGTTTATGGGCGCGGTGGTCGATCCAAAGCGAGACACTTAAGGCTATCCGTTATCAGACGCTGGTTCGACATGCTCAATTTAGCTCTTTAGGGTTCTATGCCGCTTGGCATTTAGTTCGTTAGCTTTCGGCGCGCCGGTACGACAATGGCCAGCGCACTGAAGGCACACGTTGTTCCTGCCCGATTCGGAACCGTAACCGTGCGCTGTCTCAGGCGCATTACGAACCACGACGTTCTATCAGGTCCCACAGATTGCCATACAGATCTTTAAATACGGCGACCGTGCCGTAAGTTTCCTCCTTCGGCTCTCTCTCGAACTTTATCCCCAATGACTTCATTTCATTGTAATCACGCCAAAAATCATCCGTTTCCAGGAAGAGAAAGACGCGCCCGCCCGTCTGATTCCCAATAAATTCCGTTTGCTCAGGCGTTGACGCTCGCGCCAGTAGTAACGTAGTTCCGGTTGATCCCGGAGGAGTTACAACAACCCAGCGTTTATTCTGCTCAGGTTGATAGGTGTCCTCGACAAGCGTGAAGCGCAGCTTCCTGGTAAAAAATTCGATAGCCTCATCGTAATCGCGAACCACCAGCGCAATATGAATAATGGACTGTTTCATTGTTCAAGTTCTCCATGGCGCCGAAAGCTAACTTTAGTTCCTAAATTCAGTTCATGAAATGAAAAAGGCGGCCGACATCGACGTATTCGCGGCGCGCCCGAAAAAGAAAGCAGCGTAAAGCGGCTCGGTCCGCAAATAAAAAGCCGCGCCGGAGGACCTGCCCCGGCGCGGCTTTGTCGCTACGATATGGCGCAATCTAACTGCGCGACGTCTTAGTCCCACTCTTGCCGGTGTGGGGATTGGTATTCCCCTTCGTGTTCCCTTTTTTGCGCTGGGTATTAACGGCGTTGGTCCGCAGATGCGAGAAGAGGTCTTTCTTCATCTTGTTGACGATGCGACCCGCGACCTTGCTCTGACCGCCCCGATTCCAACCGCCCAAGAACAGCGATTGGTCGCCTGCCCCGCCTGCCCAGACCAGCGTCTTATTCTTCACGTTAACCAGTTGGACGCTCCCTTCGTTCTTGTCCGTGACGCCTAAGGCTGTGTGATACCACTTGCCGTCGCCTTTTAAAAAGGACCCGGCAAGGATGTAGTCCGCCTTTTTCTTATCCGTTACGACAACGACAGGCAGTTTCTTTTTCACGATCTCCGACGCAATAAACGGATGAAGATTCCCCTTCATCGGCGCGATGAAAATCTTCGCGCCGGCTAGAGAGGGTTTTTCAGATTTGTTTTGGGCGACGGCTTGGGTGAAACCTAGGGTGATAAACGCCAAGACAGCAAGCAAACAGTATCTCATGGTGAATCCTTTCCTGGGGGATGAGATATGGGATTGAAGAGTGAATGATCGCGCGCATTATAGCAAAGAATACCCAATTATCCGCATAATTAATCGCATGCGCGAAAGTTGAATAAACACCGACTTCAGAAGGGCAATCGGCGCTAAGGCTGCTCGGACTATAAACCTTTTGTTCACACAGTATTTGCTTATCTAATGAGTAATAGGACCTAATACGTTGGCGTTTTGTGCGGCAGGATCTAAAGAGATAGAAATGCCCAAACAAAAACTGTTGCAGTTTACGGCACATACGGGAGACTCAGTATGATAAACCTTAATCAACTCGGAATCGGCGGCGTCATCTTCCTGATCGGAGGGGTCATCTACATCATCAACTTGTTGTACGCTCTAGGCAAGCACGCGAAGGGTATTCCAATTGATGGCGTTGGATTGATGGTGCTGGGACTGGGGATGGCGTTGCTGCTGAGGTTGTGAAGATATAGCAGAAAAACCAGCATAGACAGTAAGGCCGGACGCCTCGCTTCAGCGTGACGCCTGGCCTGCCTATAGCTTTTGAGCTTCGTTTCCTTGGCTCGCCGGCGGCTCGTTCAATTGAACAGCCGTATTTCAGGCGCCTGTTGAGCGCATAATGCGCTGATCTCCGCCAGACGCAATCGCCTGATCTTATCGGCCGCCTGGCGCGATTCATAAGCGGGTGACCGCCGTTTGCGCTAACTTGCGCACCGCATCCATTGACGCCATCTCCTTTTGTGAAGGAGCGCTCGCTTCCACCGCAACGACCTTCCCCGCACGGAGAATGCTGCACGTGGTATTGACGCCCGTTTGGGCAGGCGATGCGGGCGGAATGGCGGTTGAACACGTCAGGTCTCCCTGAGAAGGCTGGGATCACGTCAGGCCCATTCTTCCGGGCGCAGGCCACGCCCAGAAGCCCTGCGCCCTTGAGCGTGGACGATCGCGTTTAGGATAGTTTTTAAGGGTCTAAGCGATCAGACATTGATTAAGCCTCACCAAAGGTATATAGTGAGCCTCAGGTTGAGATAGCGCCGCAACGCTACATCAATGTAACACTGTTGATAACACTGTTGATAACACTGTTGGCGAGTAGTTAGTAATTCATCAATCGGTCATTGCTCAGACCGGAACATACATCATTCAACTTCAATCCATAAAGCAATCTCTAAGATCAGCCTGGACTA
>WNGF01011112.1_pt1 | contig 10043 bp, 10 predicted proteins | sample 5400641 | NCBI WGS metagenome assembly WNGF01 (sample SAMN13153371, study PRJNA577476) | soil metagenome | isolation source: 80 cm soil or saprolite under grassland replicate 2 | place: USA:California | collected 2016-06-15
TATCTACTGTGCGAACCCCCCGGCGCTCATAAAGAAATGATTCTGGATGGCGGCTAACGCTGCCTGTAGTGGTGGGCTAGACCCTTCAGTCACAAACGCCTAGACGCCTCCGTGCAGAGCCCCGCGCTATTTGCCTGCGATCGGGTCCATGCCTTTCGCTCGAATCACGATCATGCCCTCTCGTCCCGAAAGGAACTGCAGCAGTGCCTTTGCCGGGGCGGACTCCTGGGCGTTCGGGGCGAGACCAGCCGAAAAGACGAAAGTCCTCTGAAACTCTACCGGAAGCGGGATGAAGTCGATTCCGGGCACCGCGCGGATCTCGTGAGCAAGCTGGATGGCCATGTCAGCTTCACGCCTGGCGACGAAGGCCGCGTTGGGGCCACCTCGGTTCAGCTTGAGCTTCGGTTTGAGCTCCTCGGCGATCCCAAGCCGCTGAAACACCTCCACGATGTGAACACCACTGACGCCTCCCGTGGCCGGGTCGGTAATCGCAATCGATTTGGCGGCGAGGAGCGCGCGCTTGAGTCCCAACCGGATACGCCCGTAAGGTTGTTGACCTGCTCGTCCTCAGCTTCGAGGCCGTGACCCTCGCTACCGCTTAGAATCTCCGACGCCTTTTGTTCGGTTGCCAGGGCCTGCAATTGCCGCTATCGACCTAGCTGATCTTCGAGGTGATCCGGGTGGTCTACGGTCGTCTCTCAATCATGCCCGCCCCGGGGTAGAGATTGTGTTGCAGATCGGTTCGTGCTATCCCGCAGGGTGCCTAGAACCCACAGCACCGACTGGGATCCATCGGCGCGGTGATTCTGATCCAGCAGCGGGCCGCGGTCAAGCGCCGCTGACGCTGGGCGGAGGACGAGGGTTCGAGCGAGGCTAGAACGGCAGGGCGACCGCCTGCGACTTGAAAAAGCGGGCCACGGCGGCGGTCCAGAGGGGGGTCCCCTTGGGCGACGGGAAGACACCGTGGCCGAGCCGATCAGGAAACGGCGGTACCACGATCAGCTCGCCGCGGCCCCCGGCCGAGCGGAAACTCTCGAACCAGAGCGCCCGCACGCGGGGCCCCATGTACACGTCGTTCTCGGCGTAGAACCAGAGCACGGGCACCTCGATCTGGGGCGCGATCGACGCGAACAGCTTGGCCATGCGATCCGCCGCGCAGGGTTCCCCCGGGTGCTGTCCGGGCTCCCCGCCGCCGCGGCCCGGCGAGAAGGCGAGCACCGCGACGAGCCCGTCGGGCCGCTTCGAGGCAGTGTAGATCGACGCGAACCCGCCGGCGCTCTGGCCGACCAGCAGCCAGCGCTTCGGATCGAGGTCGCGCTGCGTCTTCGCCCACTCGACGGTGGCGAGCAGGTCCAGCGCCGCGCCCTCGCCGCCGCGGCGGTAGTCGGGGTTCGCGCACGAGCCGTACGCATCGCCCAAGTGCGCTCCGCCGTCGCTGCTCACGCCATAGCCGCGGCGCACCGGTACGAGCACCGCGTATCCGCGCCGCACCCACTCACGCACGGGCTCCAGCGGCCGGTACCGGCCGAGCTTGCGATTGGCCTCCAGCGTGGGGGCCGTACCGTGGCTTAGGACGAGCCACGGGAACGGCCCGTCGCCGCGCGGCCGGAAGCTGGGGACCACGATTTGCGCGCCCACCGCGGCGACCGGCACGCGGTGCACCGCCTCGCGCAGCGAGGCGTCGAGCGGCTCCGGCGCCTTGCGCACGCGCTCGGCGTCCACGGGCGTGGCGGCCAGTAGCAGGCCGAGGGCCGCGATGACCAACGAGCGTGCGATCCTGCTCCGGGTTCTCCGGCTCGCCATCTCGTCCGCGCTCATCGACATATCATGCCCAATCGGCGGCCGTCATCAAGACCCAGGCGCGCGCTTCACTACTCCGCAGTGCTATCGTGGCGACCATGACCACGCTCATCGGACTCACGCGCGCAAATGGGGCGGGGCGCCGAGAGTCCCAGAACACGAAGTGGACCATGGCAGCGGAGTCAGGCGAGAAGTACGAAACCCCCGAGACCTGTTTGATTTCGGAGGTCTTCGGTGGTTGCGGGTCCCCGCAACCACCGAAATCGAACATCCTCGTCTTCGAGGTGGACTTGGTCTAGACGGTAGATCCAGTCCGAAAGCGCCTCCACTAATTTCAGCGGATGGGAATCAGATGGGAATCGCCGTGGGAATGTTCTGAGGTTATGGGAATCGGACCGGGCTTTCCCAGCGCAGACGCTGGAGCAAGGATATTTCAGACCCCGCTCCATCCCTTCCATCAGATACATGATTCGTCGCGATCCATCGTCATTCCCAACCTTAGACATCCTCCCAGCCCATGGCCTTCGCCCGGACTTCGCAATGGTGCGACGCGTCTAGCCGTGGGATGGCGCCCGCAGTACCCTTTGGGCCCTGCACCTTTTGCTAGGACAGTCAACGGGCCTCGGAGTCCCGAGGAGGAGCCGCCATGCCTGTGTACGAGTATTACTGCGACAACTGTCGGCGGGACGTGAGCATCACCCTCTCTATCAGTGAGCATGACAAGGCCAAGGTTGCCTGCCCGCAGTGCGGTGGTACAGCGCTGCGCCCGTTGTTGAGCACGTTCTTCTCTCAGACGTCGCGCAAGTCCTGATAGGCCTGAGTCGAGTCAGCCGTGTAATCGAGGGCGCGCTCGACCCGAACGGGATCATCGCCCCCGGCAAGTACGGAATCGCCTGATGTCACAGCCGAGCGCGCGCCCTGGCGAGAGAGCGCGCCCGGAGACGTTCCGGCGACGCGGGGCCTTATAGGAAGGGGACACGTGTCGGACGACCGCACTCAGCGAGGAGGACCGCGGTGCCCATCGATTTCGAGCTAACCAAACAACAGCAAGACCTCAAGAACCTCGGCCGCGAGCTGGCGCGGGACTTCGCGACCCGCTGTGCCGTCGGCTCCTGGGGTGGCCGGTGTCCGAGTCTGGGAGGTTATGTCACGGGAACGGGGGCCACGAGTGGGGTGACCGCCGCCGGAGAGCGTTGATGTTGACTGCGCCCAATAATCGACGGGCGCCTGCCGCAGGCCATGTCGGGCGTGAGTTGGATAATGAGATGCGAGCATCGTGGCCATCTCGCGTCGCACGATCCTGAAAGGGGCTGGCATCGCAGTTGTCGTCGCCGGTGGAGGTGTGCTTTGGCGCGCCTGGGATCAGCATCTGTTCAGCCCGGCGCAGGGAGTCCCCTATGAGCCGTGGCGCAACTGGAACCCGTCGCAGGCCAGTGGCCCGCTGCGGCTGGTGCACGCCGCGGTACTGGCGGCCAACCCCCACAACACTCAACCCTGGCTGTTTCACGTCACCGATTCCCGCATCGACCTGTTCGCGGACCCCACGCGTAACATCGGGGCCATCGATCCTTTCCTGCGAGAAATGTACGTGGGGTTAGGCTGCGCGCTGGAGAACACGCTGCTTGCGGCCGCCGCACATGGCTACAGGGCACAAGTCGCGCTGCTGCCAGATCCAGCCAATCCGGCGCTTGCGGCACGAATCGATTTGTCCACTGGCGCGGCCACGCCGTCGGCACTCTTCGATGCCATCCCGCGTCGCCATACCAGCCGTGGACCCTACGAGCCAGCGCGGCCGGTGCCGGCCCAGACGCTGGCGCAGCTCGCGGCGCTGGTCTCCGATATTCCGGAGGTTCGCGTGCGCTGGTACGCGCAGGCGCCCGAGCGCGCGACGTTCGGCGAGCTCATCGTGCAGGCGACCAAGGCCATCATCGCGGATCGACAGCAGGCCGCCGATAGCGCCAGGTGGTTCCGCGACAGCTGGCAGGCCATCGAGAAGCATCGCGACGGTATTACCCTGGATGCTCAGAGCCTCCCGTCTTTCATCAACGTCATGGCCAAGCTGCTTCCCGCGCCTGGACAGGATACCGCGGACCAGATGTGGCTGAAGGCCACGCGCGAGAGCCATGTGGGAACAGCCGCCGCATTCGGGCTGCTTGCGGTGCACGATAGCGGGGACACAGTGCAGCGCCTGCTCGGTGGGCAGGCCTGGCAGCGGATGCATCTGTGGGGCACGACACAGGGTCTGGGCATGCAGCCGCTCAATCAGCTTCCCGAGCGCGCGGACCGCGAGCGGCAGCTCGGCATCGAGCCACGTTTCGGCAACGCGCTGAAGGCGCTGCTGGGGGACGAGGGCTGGCAGGTATTGATGCCCTTCCGCCTCGGGTACCCAACGCGGGTCGGGTTGCCCAGTCCGCGACGTCCGGTGCCCAGCGTTCTTGTCTGAGCTGTGATAAGGCAGCCTTGGGGGAAAGACCCTCGGGCGAGGTGGGCCATGACTGAGAACGCCCCTTATGGAGCCGGGACCCCCTACTCGTTTTCGGTTGTTGCCGGGGCGGGACTTGAACCAGCGACCTTTGCGTTTTGAGTCGCCTCGAGGATGGAGTGGGAGCAAAGCAGGAGCATGCCCTTTGGGTTGATACTCGAACCTGTACCGGTACCGTCCCACAGCGAGACATTAGCCTCGCCACTGGAACCGCTCTCGGGATTGTTCGCCACTAGGCGGAAACGCGGTTTTAGCCTTCGAGACTCGAGGCGTAGCCCGAGCTGGGTTTTGAGCGCCTCGGCTGCCGGACATCAGGATGCCGGCGAACAGTTGAACCGCTCCGAGGTGGCGGCCACGGCCGGCGGCCGCGGCACGACGTAGGTCGCGACGGTCATGCCGTCGGCGCCCGGCACCTCGAAGGCGGCTTCGAGTGGATGGAACTCATCAGCCAGCCGCGGCGTGTCCCGCCGCAACTCCTCGAAGACTTCGCCGCTGGTGATGATCGCGCCAAGTGGCGCGTGTTTGAGCAGACGCGCACCGATGTTTACGCTGGGACCGATGAGGGCAATCCCGCTTCGCATCGACGATCCCACCACCCCCAGCACCACGTCACCGACAGTGACGCTCATCCGGGCGGCGATCCCTGGTCCGTCCCCGCACGCGACGTCGCACCGACCGACGGCGAGCTTTCTCTGGATCGCGAGCGCCGCCCTCACCGCGTTCTTCGTCGACGCGAAGTACAGAAGCGCGCCGTCCCCCTCGAAGTCCTTGACCGTGCCCGCGTGAGAAGAGGCGATCTCGGTCACGAGGGTCATGAAGCCCTGGACGACGCCGAGCAAGACCTCGGGTGGGTGATGGACGAGCAGACTCGTGGATCCGGCGATGTCGACGAAGAGCGTCGCCAGACGGCGGCGCATAGGCAGTGCCTCGCTCGCCGAAGGCGGCGTCATGCCCGGGCGCGGTAATTTTGCCTTAATCATGGCATCAAGATCTGCAAGGGAGGTGCCTTAACTGCGGGGCCGCGTGACGACATGAAAATGTCTGTTTCGCCGAGCGTTTGAGTGATCGCCTGATGCCCTGAGAGAAGGCCAACCGCGCAGGCCGGTGCGGCGAATGAGGCCGTCGTACCCCAAGTGCGGCATTGCCGCCACGACGCCGTGCTTGACGTCGCCGGAGTGCTGCCTCTTTGGACTGCACACGCGGGCAGTACCACCGTCGAGTCATCGGCCCTGAATGCGGGACGGCAGGACTGCCGGTAGGAACAGCGGTGACGGAACCGCGACGGCATATGGGACCCCACGGAGGCGAGCGCCACGGTCAGCAGCAGCAGACCAACGCGGTGATCAAGTGCGCAAGCCGCCCCCGGACCATGTTTTTTAACGGGCTCGAGATGTCACCATGAAGCTGACGGCCACGGCTTCCAGGGCGCCAATCAGCATAGCCGCATCGCCAGTTTCTCGCCTCACAGGTGGGACGGTGGGCGCCGTGCCCGACTGGTTTTTTAGGATGTCACGCTCCATCCGCAGTGTCCGGTTCTCGCGCCGCAGCCGCCCGAGCTCCTCCCGCTCCTCGGTCGTCAGCGCCCCGGCTCTCCCCCGGCCCGCGTCGACCTCCGCCTGCTGCACCCAGCGCCGCACCGCCGTCTCGGCCAGATCGAGCTCCCGGGCCACCGCCCCGACCGACTTGCCACTCTCTCGGATCAGCCGCACTGTCTGTGCCTTGAACTCCGTCGTGAAGGTCCGCCGCTTGCGTTTGGCCATGACACACTCCTACCGCACTTTCGTGCGATCTGGAGTGTCTACCAAACCGGGTCCATAGCCTAGTGTGGCGTCGCTCATGGAAGAGGGTGATGTCTCAACGTCTGTCAAGCATCACGTGCTCGATGCTCTCTCCAGATTGGGCCTACAGCTTCCGTCAGAGAGTCCTAGGTAGAAATCTACGGGGCGCGTGTTCGTAACTTCGGTTTTATAGTGCTGATGCAGCAGGCGGATTGGATCCGCTTTCATCGCAGCAAGACTGGTGAGGGTCTGGTCTGCAGCGTCTCTTATCTACCTCTCGCCCAGATCAACTTCGAATAACCTGATCTACGAGCTTGACCTCATCTGACAGGCTCCATGCCGACGCCGAGGGACTCTCGCAGGCCCAGTGTCTGAGAGTCCGCGGGGAATCGAGGTGGGAATAACCTCGGCATATTGGAATCGGACTGGATTTCCCGGGCAATCTGCTTGTGGTTGTAGAGGTCGCGGTCGGTTCACAAGGGAGGTCGACCGAAAACAATTTTCGTCATGCGGAGACAGGCCGCGTCTGAATCAAGAAAGGCGCGTGGACCCTAAGTGGTCGAGTTTGCATGCGTCGCGGAGATGGCCTTGGGCTTGCTCGCCTCTGGTGGTATGGCGAACGAACGTCCGGCCGGGGCCAACGCCCCTCGGCGCGAGTATCAGTGGGTCATTCTGGTGGCACGAGACCAACGCGACTTATATACGCACCTCCGCGACGCCTTCGGGGGAGATTCTAAGGTGCAGGTGATCCTGGATCGACGGGACAACGATTCCCGTAATCCGCCGTGGGTCAACGCGCGGCTGCGCACCCACGGAGCTGTGGTCATTCGCATTCCGGGATGAACGGAAGCCCCTCAGATAGCTATCGCGTCTTCAGCACCTCTGAGCCTCTGGGAGGTGTGTGAGCAGCGAGAGCACTCGATTTGCACTACAGCGCCAGACGATTCTGGCTCTCCGTGCAGGGAATGGAGTCGCTTTCCCTTCCCAGTCGTAGCTACGCTCCGCTCTTCATTCCGGAGGGTCGATGTTCAAGCGCTACGTTGTACGCTGGGTGCTCGCATTTCTCGGGCTCGCAGCGGCTAGGATTGATCATCAACGGCCCGGCATACTCGACCCAGCAGGCAGCCCATGGACGCGTGTGTTCCTAGGCGTTGTGCCCAGTAAGGACAGGATCGGCCTTGACTTGTCGTCCGGCGTTCCCGTAGTCTCGCCTCGACTTTCTTCATCCAACGGTGCCACGCTTGGGGTCGAACGGCCCCCGGTTAGGAGCCCCGGCGCAACTGGTAGACGCCTCAACAACAGAGCACCCCTCCGGAGGTTCCCCATGGACGCTCGACGACTCCGGCTATCCCGGCTTGCCCTCTTCACCCTGGCGATCTGCGGACGGGTAGTCATCGTCGGCATCGCGCCGGCCCGTGCCGACGAGGTAACCGACTGGAACGCGATCGCCATCGACGTCCTCGCCCTTGGCGGACAGAACCCCGTGGTGATGACTCGAGGGCTCGCCATGGCCCATCTGGCCGTCCACGACGCCCTCAACGCCATCGATCGCCGCTACGAGCCATACCTCTATGACGCGAGGTCAGAGCCCGGTGCCGCGCCAGGAGCCGCGGTGGCCGCGGCCATGCGTGACGCTCTCGTCGGTGCGCTCACCGGTTTCGGCACGCCGGAGGAGCAGGCCAAGGGCAAGGAACGGGCAGACGCCGCCTTCGCCGCCGCGCTGGCGATGATCCCCGAGGGCCGCTCCCGGCGGGACGGAATTGCCGTGGGGCAGGCGGCGGCCGCCGCCATGCTCGCGCTTCGAAAGGCCGATGGTGCCACGGCGCAGGTGGCATACACCCCCGGGACGCAACCGGGCCAGTGGCGCCCGCATCCGAACCCCGTTCCCGCGAACCCGCCCATTCCCGACGAGGCTCTGGCCCTCGGGAACTCGCCGGCCATGCTCCCGCAGTGGGGACAGATGATGCCCTTCACGATGCGCGCGCCCTGGCAATTCCGGCTGCGGCCGCCACCCGCGGTCACGAGCGAAACCTACACACGAGATTACAACGAGGTGAAGAGACTCGGAGGCAAGCGGAGCACCGTTCGAACCGCCGCCCAGGTTGAGATCGCGCGCTTCTGGTACGAGGGCTCGGCGCGGGGCTGGAACCGTATCGCCCGCATCATCACGGGACAGCGCGCGCTCGACCGCTGGGAGCAGGCACGGCTGTTCGGTCTCCTCAACGCCGCGATGGCAGACGGGTACATCGCGGGCGCCGATACCCGGTACCTCTACAACTTCTGGCGGCCCGTGACGGCCGTTCGAGCCGGCGACACCGACGGGAACGACGCGACCGTGGGCGATCCCACGTGGGAAACCTTCATGAACACGCCGCCCCTTCCCGAATATCCGTCGACTCATAGCGTGCTCGGTGGCGCGGCGGCCGTGGTGATGTCCCGCTTCTTCGGGACCGATCAGGTGAGCTTCACGATGACGAGCGGGCCACCCTTCGCGGGGATCACCCGATCGTTCACGAGCTTCAGCCAGGCGCAGGAGGAGAACGGCGACTCGCGCGTGTATTCCGGGATCCACTTCCGAAACTCGACGGTGGCGGGCATCCTCCAGGGCGAGCAGATCGGTCGTCAGGCCTTCGCCCAATACCTGCAGCCGTTCCGTCCGTAGGAGGTGACCATGAACACGATGGTGCCGATCGCGCGGCGATGCACGGGGCGGCTCGGACGGGCCCGCGCACGCCATGGGCTGCTGCTCTTGGCGGGAGTTGCCCTGTCTGGGCTGGCCGTGAGCGCCGACGCCCAAGAGTCGCAGCGCGGGGCGGTCGAGCACTTCTTCGGCACATTGATCCGGCAGACGGCCACCGCCTGTCCCTTCACGAGTCCCGCGGACCAGACCGCCCTCGAGAACTGCCGGGCGGCGCTCTACGGAGACTCGGCGCTCCGGAGAGGTCTGGCCCCGGTGGTCATGTGGGGCCGACCGAGTCCCGAAGGCAAGCGCCTCCGCGATACGAACGCAACCCAGCTTGCGCCCGACGTGCTGTCGGGCCTGTACCTGCCCCTGTTCATGTTTACCGGAGAATACGAGATCAGCTTTGATCCCACGGAAAGGCTCTACACCGCTCGCGTGCCCGCCCTGTTTCGCAACGCGCTCGACCCCGGCCAGTATCCGTACCCGTTCTGGCACGACGGCAAGAAGTGGGCCGACTACCAGGCCGCCAACCAGGTGACGTTCTGGATCGACCCCACCAAGATCAGGATCGTGATGATGCAGCTCTCCGCGCAGGGGAAGCCGGATCCACGGCTGACCAGCGCCCCTCACACTCAGCCGGCGTTCGACGGCAAATGGATGTGGACGGATGCCCAAGGCCAGACTCAGCCGCGGCCTACCCTGTTCGTGGGCCTGATGAGCCGCAACAACCCCTATCTGGGGCAGCTCGAAGGCACGTTCAGGGACCTCGCCGGCGAGCTGCGCAAAGGCAGCTGCCACGAATGCCACACCCCCGATAACTATGCGGGGATGAAACGGCTGATCCTCATGCAAACGCCCGTACATGCTGCGGGCGAGATCAAGCGCATGATGCGAGCGGTTCGGCAGGACAAGATGCCGCTCGACGATGCCGGCCTCTACAAGGAGTTGGATCCCACCGTCAAGGCCACGCTGCTCAAGTACGGGGCGGCCTTCGAGTCGCTGGTCGACGCGGCGCGCGAATGGGAAGCCAAGAACCCGTGATGAAGCCTTGATCCGAGAGACGTGATGCGGGCCGCCCCGAACCGTGGCCCTGGTGGTGTGAACGACCGGTCGCATAGGGAGGATTCCCCATGACACGTGGCATTCGAGTCTTCAGCTTAGCCGTGGCGACCCTCTGGGTGGTCGCCTGTCTGTTGAGCGTCGCCGCCTTCGCTCAACCTGCGGCCAACGAGGTTCTGCAGTGGAACGAGACAACGATGAAGGCCATCGCGGCGAATGGTCAGAACAATATCGTAGCCTC
>WNGF01026714.1_pt1 | contig 10043 bp, 10 predicted proteins | sample 5400641 | NCBI WGS metagenome assembly WNGF01 (sample SAMN13153371, study PRJNA577476) | soil metagenome | isolation source: 80 cm soil or saprolite under grassland replicate 2 | place: USA:California | collected 2016-06-15
ACGAGCTCCCTGCGCTTGATCTCGAGGTAGCGGGCGAGGAGCCGCGAGGAGATCCCGCCCGGCGCCGCGTCCACGCACTGGATCCCGAGCCGGCGCAGGCGCGCGAGGACGCGCTCGCGCTCGCGGGCGAGGTCGGCGGTCACCACCGAGCGGTAGACGTCGCCGAGGCGGAGCGGCGCGGCGCGGGCGGCCGCGTCGAGCGTGGGGTCGCGGAGCGCCACGAAGAGCACGAGCTGGCGGCGGCCGAGGCGGGCCAGGTTGTCGAGCATCAGCTCGGCCGTGACCGTGTCCACGAAGTCCGTGAAGACGACCACCAGCGAGCGCCGGCGCAGCCGCGCCGAGAGCTCGGCGAGGCCGAGCGTGAAGTTCGTCTCGTCGGACCCGTAGTCGAGCTGCGCCGAGGCCGCCCGGAGCCGCGCGAAGGCGCCCATGCCGCCCTGGGGCTCGGTCCAGGCCCGCGCGGCGCGGTCGAACGCGAAGAGCCCGACCCGGTCGCCGAGCTTGAGGCTCACGTAGCCGAGCAGCAGCGCGGCGGAGACGGCGTGGTCGAGGCGCGGCACGCCGGCGAGCGACTCCGCCATGAGGTGCCCCGTGTCGAGCGCGAGGATCACCCGGTGGTTGCGGTCGGCGCGGAAGTCCTGGCAGAGCAGGCGGCGGTGGCGCGCCGACGCCTTCCAGTGGATGGCGCGGTGATCGAGGCCCGGCACGTACTCGCGGAGCGCGTCGAACTCGGAGCCGTCCCCGATGAACTGCTCGACCTGGATCCCGGCCTGCAGCTCCGGCGAGCCGTGATAGCGGAACGCGGCCGCCCGTACGGGCGCGAGGTTCGGGACCACCGCGACGGTGCGGCCCACCGCGCGCCGCGAGAGGCGGCGCACGAGCCCGAGGGGGCCGGACCAGCGGCACCACACCTCGTCCACCGTGGGGCGGCCGCGGCGGCGCGCGACGAGCGGCAGCGCGAGCGCGACCTCCGCGCCCGCCGGGAGCGAGGCGCGGGCGGGCGGCATCGGCTCGAGATCCGCGTGCAGCTCGACGAGGACCTCGACGTCCGTGCGGCGCGGCGCGGAGAGCCGCAGCTCCAGCGCCCCGCGATCCCCGATGGCCAGCGTCTCGGGGAGGACGACCTCGAGGCCGATCCTCGCCGGATCGAGCGCGAGCAGCGCGTCGAGCCCGATGGCGAGGACCGTGAGCGCCGCCAGCACGAGCCACACGCCCCACAGCCGCGGGTGGACGAGCGCGGGCAGGAGCGCCGCCGGGACGCCGGCGGCGGCGAGCAGCACGGCGCGTGGGGTGGGCTGGGTCACCGCGGCGCCTCGACCTCCTCCAGGAGGCGCCCGATCGCGGCGTCGGCGGTGATGCCCTCGATCTCGGCGCCGGGCGCGACCACGACCCGGTGCCGCAGCACCGGCAGCGCGAGCCCCTTCACGTCGTCCGGGATGACGAAGCTCCTCCCCTGGACGGCCGCGTGGGCGCGTGCGGCGGTGGCGAGCATGTTGGCCGAGCGGGGCGACGCTCCGCACAGCAGGGCCGGGCGGCCGCGCGTGGCGCGCACGAGGTCCACGACGTAGTCCACGATCTCGTCCGAGAGGCGGATCGCGGCCACGGTGCGCCGCATCCGGACGACGTCCTCGAGCGTCGCGACCCGCTCGATCCCGAACTCGGCGAGGGGCGGCGTCGCGGTGCGGTGGCCGTGCACCCGCACCATGGTGCGCTCCTCGTCGCGGCTCGGATAGCTCACGGAGAGCTTGAAGAGGAACCGGTCGAGCTGCGCCTCCGGGAGTGGGTAGGTGCCCTCCTGCTCGATCGGGTTCTGCGTCGCGAGGACCATGAACCCCGGTGAGAGCCCGTGCGTCACGCCGTCGATGGTGACGGCGCGCTCCTGCATCGCCTGGAGCAGCGCCGCCTGGGTCTTGGGCGGCGTCCGGTTGATCTCGTCCGCGACCAGGATCTCCGTGAACACGGGCCCCTTGGTGAGCATGAAGGCGTTCGTCTGGAAGTTGAACAGGTTCGTCCCGACCACGTCGCCGGGCATGAGGTCGGGCGTGAACTGGATCCGGTTGAAGTCCATCCCGAGCGCCGCCGCGAACGCCCGCGCGAGGAGCGTCTTGGCCGTGCCCGGCACGCCTTCGAGGAGCACGTGCCCATCGGACAGGAGCGCCACGAGCATGAGGTCGAGGGCGCGGTCCTGACCGACCACGACCTTGTGGACCTGCGCGCGGAGCCCCTCGGTCCGCTCACGGATGGCTGCCAGCTCCATGCGTCATCTCCTCCTTCCAGCGGTGGATGGCCACGGCGACCTGGATCGCCTCGTGCTCGACGCCGCGCCGCCCCTGCAGCGCGGCCACGCGCCGTTCCAGCTCCGCGAGCGCCTCGGCCCGGCCGCGCGCGGCGGCGAGGTGGCGCAGCCAGCGCTCGAGCCCCTCGCTGCGCTCGCCTGGTGGTCGCAGGACGTGCCCGAGCTCCTCCTGCGCGGCGCGCCAGTAGGCCTGGAGCGCTTCGCCCACATGGCCGCCGTGGCCGAGGAGCGCGGCCGAGCTGTCGACGAGGAACGCCTTCCCCGCGCCGAGCGGCGGCGGTGCGCCGCGCGCACGCCCGAAGCGCTGCGACGCCGCCCAGGCCAGGAGGGCCATGACGAGGATGGCCTGGAACGTGGCGAGCACGAGCGGGAAGCGGAAGAGCTCGCGGGCGATCGAGGGCTGCAGCTCGTGGCCGTGCAGCGTCTCGTCCACGACGACGGGCCGCGTCCCGGCGCCGAGCCGCTCGAGGAGCCGCACCGCGAGCACGGCGTTCTCGGCGCGGCCGAGCCCGTGCGTCGCGAGGACGTCCGGGTCGGCCAGGACGATGAGGTGCCGGTCGCCGCTGCGGCGCTCGCCAGCGAGCATGCCGGCGTCGCTCGCCACGAGTGGCTCGAGCCCGGGAGCGGTGAAGATCTGGAGGTCGTCGAGGGCCGCGCCGGGCAGCGGCCCGCTCCAGCGCCCGATGGTGCTCGCCGGGCGGACGACGTGCCCACCCTCGACCACGGCGGCGAGCACCTTCTCCGCGTCGGACGCCGGCACGAGCCTCGATTCGCCGATCCATCGCTGGTTCAGCTCGGCTGGAAGCCCCCCGCGCTTGGGCAGGACGAGGAGCACGCGCTTGGCGCGGGCGAGGATCTTCTCGAGGGCCTCCGCCCGCGAGGTCGCGTACCCCACGTCCGGCTCCGCGAGCACGACGACGGCCGCGCCACCGCCCTGGGCCGCGGTGGCGTGACGCGAGCGGATCACCTGGAACCCGAGCCCGCGCAGGAGCTCGAGGAACGCGTGGTGGCCGATCGCGGAGCGGCTGAAGCCGTCGGCGCTCACCGAGGGCACCTCGAAGATCTCTCCGCCGAAGACGGCGAGGAACCCGGATGCGAAGAGCGAGAGCGCCGCGGCGGCCGCGAGCCAGCGCGCCGTGCGCGTCGAGAACCCGGCGCCGCTCACACCGCGCTCCGGTAAGTCCCGAGGAACGCGTGGAACCGCGCGAGGCACGCCTGGTAGTCCGCTTCGCCCGGGACCTCGCTGCCGAAGTACGAGATCTCGACCGCCGCCACGAGATCGGCGAGCGCATCGCGAGCGCCGGGAGCCATCCGGACCCGTGACACGATCTCGCGCGAGGTGAGCGAGGGCGCGAGCCTCGCGGCGCGGGAGAGCGCCTCGAGCGTCTCGAGCAGGAGCGCGTGGATCGCCTCGCCGAACCTGCCCTCGGCCGCGAGCTGCTGCGCCTCGCCGATGGTGATCCTCGCGATCGGATCGGCGGGCTCCGGAGCGCCGATGGCGGCGTCTTCGGCGCCGCGCCGCAGCCGGCGGGCGACCCACGTCGCGGCGAGCACGACCGCGATCACCACACCCGCGATGAGGAGCGCGCGGAGCAGGAACGCGATCGCGTCCATGGGGAGGGCGAGCCGGGTGGCGGTCCGGGGTCCCGGCAGCGTGGTCTGGTAGGCGCTCTGCTTCAGGATCGCGGCGGCCTGCTCGCGGATGCGCTCCGGCGGCGTGGCAGCGGCGAGGAGGGCCAACGCCCGGGCCGTGGGCGGCATCGCGCCCAGAGTAAATCGTGCAGGCCGGGTCGCACAACCGATGTCGGCGCGACCCTCCTCGCCTCGCGACACCAGGGCGGCGCTCCATTGTGCCGCCAGACGGGACATTGTGTTGCGGGGCGCGCGCGAGCGAGGGGCCGGCGCGGTGGCTATGCTCTCCCGCGAGGAGAACGAGATGACGGAGCGAGGCGTGCTGGACATCGTGACACCGACGGCTGCGAGCGACGGCGCGGGGGTGCGGCTGAAGCGCAGCATCGCGACCGAGAGCCTCGACCACCTCGACCCGTTCTTCCTCTTCGACCACTTCGGATCGGAGAACGCGAGCGACTCCATCGCGGGCTTCCCGATGCACCCGCACCGCGGGATCGAGACGGTCACCTACATGCTCGACGGGAGCGTCGCGCACAGGGACAGCCTCGGCAACGGGGGCGTCATCGGCGCGGGCGACGTCCAGTGGATGACGGCCGGCAGCGGCATCCTGCACGAGGAGATGCCCCGGGTCGGGCCGCGGCGGCTCGAGGGCTTCCAGCTCTGGGTGAACCTCCCCGCCAAGCTCAAGATGACGAACCCGCGCTACCAGGATGTCGCCGCGAGCCGCATCCCGGAGGTCGTGCGGCCCGGCGGCGAGCGGATCCGGGTCGTCTCCGGCGAGGTGGACGGCGTCACGGGTGCGGTGCGCGAGATCTTCGCCGGACCGACCTACCTCGACGTCGCCCTGCCCGCGGGCGGCTCCTTCGAGCAGCCGGTGCCGCGCGGCCACACCGCGCTCCTCTACGTGTTCCGGGGAGAGGTGGTGGTGGGCGGCGCCCGGGCGTCCGGCCCCACCATCCCTTCGCCGCGGCTCGTCGTCCTGACGGACGGCGACGTCGTCCGCGTCCACGCGGGGAGGGCCCCGGCGCGCTTCCTCCTCGTCTCGGCGCAGCCGCTCGAGGAGCCCTACGCGCGCTATGGCCCCTTCGTCATGAACACGCGCGGCGAGATCGTCCAGGCGCTCGAGGAGCTTCGCGCGGGGACCTTCATCAAGGCCGCGGGGGTGTCCGTCAAGGCCTAGGTCCCGCCGCCTCGCCCTTCGCCGAACCGGCCCCCTTCCCGCGACCCCTCAATTCCGACACGTAGTACGCGAGCGCCCAGCGCTCCTCCTCGGGGAGCTGCGTGAAGGCGATCATGGCGGTGCCCGGGATGCCCTTGCCGAGCGTCGCGAAGATCTGCGCCGGCTTCGCGCCGTACTTGAAGCGGCCGGCGGCGAAGTTGCGGGGCTTCGGGTCGAGCGCCTTGGCGGATACGCCGTCCCCTTGGCCCCTCTCCCCGTGGCACGAGGCGCAGTTGAGCTTGAACGACACGCGGCCCTTCTCGAGGAGCTCCGGCGTCCTCGTCGGCGGCGCGGCCGCGCGCGCATGCGCGCATGCGAGCAGCGCGACGACTGCGGCAGCGGATCGAGAGGAGAGGCGCATCGGCTTTCCGCGGTGCGCGGGGCACTACCGGGACGGCGGGAGCGGTGAGGGCCGACCCGAACTTCCGCATCTTCTGCACCTCGGCCTGCCACTGCTTCTCCGTGAGGCGCTGCTGCGTCACGTAGTCGGCGGTGTGGCAGACGAGGCATCGCGCCTGGAGGAGCGCCCGCGCCGGATCGTCGGGGAGCTTGCCCGCGACGAGCGCCGCGTCATCGCCCTGCGCAGGGGCGGGCGTCGCGCCGGCGGGGGTCGCCTCCTCGGGCGCCGCGCCCGACACGAACGCGACGAGCAGGAGCGGCGCGATCACGCGCGCACCTCCACCTCGACCGTGTCGAACGCGTTGTAGAGGTAGCCTCCGGGGTTCCACACCGGCACCTCGGGCTGTGTCGCGCCCGCGGTGTCGGTCGCGCGCGACGCGACGACGTAGCGCCCCGGAGCCTCCGGCCTCCAGGCATGACGGAAGACGCGGAACCCGTAGGGCGACGCGGGGCCTTCCAGCGCGGCGGCGGACCAGGTCTTCCCGCCGTCGAAGCTGAGCTCGACGCCAGCGATGCCCGCCTCACCGGAGAACGCGACGCCCGCGATCTCGTGAACGCCCGGGCCTAGCACCTGCCCGTCGTCGAGCGAGCCGATGATCGACTTGACGTTGAGCTTCGTCATCGGCCGCGTCTGATCGGCTGGCACGGGCGCGCCCGGTGCGCCGGGCGTCACCGGGAAGCGATAGGCCGTCTCGTAGAAGAAGCCCTTCGGCTCCTCGGCACGGACCTCGAGGTGCGTGAGGTGCCGGACCCAGTCGTCCGCCACCCAGCCCGGGACGATGATGCGCGCCGGGTGCCCGTGATTGCGGGACAGCGGCCTGCCGTTCATCCGGAGCGCGATGAGCGTGTCGGCGTGCAGCGCCTTCTCCAGCGGGATGCCGCGGATGAAGGCCGGCGTCGTGCTCATCACCGGCTTCTCGGCGCCCTGCAGCTGCAGATGGGCCGCGTCTGGCTTAGGCCGCGCCCGCGCGAGGAGGTCCCTGAGCCGCACGCCACTCCACTCCGCGTTGCCCACCGCGCCATAGCGCCACTGCACGCCGGGGACGCGCGGCCTGAAGAGGCCGCGGCCGTTGCCGGCGCACTGGAGCACGGCCTCGACCTTCGCCTGCGGCATCCTCTCGAGATCGACGAGCGAGAGCGAGAGCGGCCTCTCGACGAGCCCACTCACCTCGAGCCTCCACGTCCGCGCGTCGACGGTCGGCACGTCGAAGTGGTTGCGCAGGTAGAAGCGATCGACGGGTGTAAGGCGCGCCGTGAAGGTCGACCGCACCGACTCGTAGTTGAGCGGCCGCTGCGTGAGCGGGATGAGCGCCCCCTTGCCGGCGGCGCGCGCGAGGCTCGGCACCTCGAGCCAGAGCGCAGCCGCCGCCATACCCAGCGCCGACCGCTCGAGGAAGGTGCGCCGCCCGATCGCCATCCACCGCGTTTGACGTTCGCGTCGGGCGCCGTCAAGCCCCAGGCGTACTCGATCGGCTCGACGTTCGTCGAGCCGCCGGGCGGCTACGCGCCCGCCGTCGACTCCCATGGGCTTCTTACCCCAACTGGGCACGCCCGAACCGCTCACCAACGAGCTCGACCCGTGTTCATGCATGGAGGAGGTGATGTCATGGCGAGCCTTGCTTCGAGGATGAGCTTGGCTGCGGTGCTGGTCGTCGGCCCCGTCCTCGTCCGGCCGAGTGACCCCCCGGCCATGGGTACGATTGACGACGCTACGCTGATGGCGCAGGCAGGTGAGACCGCGCCGGAGACGGCACCCGACTCGTCCTCTCCGTCGGCTGCGCCCGAGGAGACTCCGCCCGCGCCGCCTTCGGTCAGGCCGCCGCCCCCTCCGGCCGAGGGACAGGCGCAGGCTCCTCGGCCGCCACCTGGTCAATGGGTCTACACGCAGCAGTATGGCTGGGTCTGGATGCCGTACGGGGACGCTTACACCTACGCGCCGCCCGACGGGTACGGCGAACCGTACATGTACGTCTACTACCCGGTCGTCGGATGGGGGTGGGTCGTCGCTCCGTGGGTGTGGGGCTGGGGGCCGTGGCCGCTCTTCCTTCACGGGCCGCGGCACTTCGCCTGGTTCGCCCATGGCTGGTGGAGGACCCCATGGCGCTGGCACTACGCGCCGGGGTTCCGCGGCGGTGTTCCTGGAAGGTTCGCGCTGCGTGGCGGGGTCATCGGGCAACGCGCTCCGGGAGGCCGCGCCTTCGCGGCTCGGCCTGCACCCGTCGGCCACGCCGCACCCGGTGGCCGAGGTGGTGTCAGGCACCGCTGAGCTCCTGCCGCTGAAATCTCACCCGGTCACGCAAAGCGCCGTCGCTCGCGCCTCGCCTGCCGGGCGGGCTGGCGGGCTCGCGCTCGCGCTATCGAGGCTCGACCGCGATCGACCCACCGCGGCCGAGCCCGCCCGCGGCACCGCGACTAGCTTTCGCCGGGGCGCCCACCAGCGGGCGCGTCCCCCGGAGGAGAAAGCGATGGCCGAGATGAATTCGTTTGCGCTCGATCTGGAGGAGGTGCGCCGGCGGGCGCGCGACCACATGGACGAGGGCGCCGTCACGAACAACTACGAGGGCGACGTCCAGAAGACGATCCAGGTCCTCAACGACGCGCTCGCCACCGAGATCGTGTGCGTGCTCCGCTACAAGTTCCACGCGATCGCTGCCCAGGGCATCCACAGCGAGAACGTGAAGGAGGAGTTCGCGACCCACGCGCGCGACGAGGAGGAGCACGCGGACATGATCGGCGAGCGCATCAACCAGCTCGGCGGGAAGCCCAACTTCAACCCGGAGGGCCTGCTGGCACGCTCCGCCACCCAGTACGTCGAGGGAACGGGCCTCCTCTCGATGATCGAGGAGAACCTCGTGGCGGAGCGCATCGCGATCGAGACCTACCGCGCGATGGTTCGCTACTTCGCGAACCGCGACCCGACGACACGCCAGATGCTGGAGACGATCCTCGCGAAGGAGGAGGAGCACGCGAACGACATGCACGACCTCCTCGTCGCGCAGCACGGCGACCCGCAGTGAAGCGCTGATATCAGGCGCTGACGGACTTCACCGTCGTGCCGCGGTCGAGGTTCTCCATCTTCACCGCGCCCTGGAAGAAGGCGCCCTTCTCCACCGTGAGCGAGGGCGCCTCGACGTCGCCGTGCAACTTCGCCGTGTGGTGCAGCTCGACTGCGCTCTTCGCCTTGATGTTGCCGTTCACCTCGCCGTGCACGATCACGGTGCCGCAGGTGATGTCGGCGTCGATCCGGGCGTGCTCGCCCACGATGAGGACGTCGTTCGTGATGATCGAGCCCTTGAACTTGGCGTCGATCCGAACCGTGCCCTTGAACGTCAGCTTGCCGTCGAACTCCGCTCCGGGGCCGAGCAGCAGGTCGGAGGAGCCACCGAGGCTCGTCGGGAGTTCGTCGCGATTCATCGTGGCCATCGGCATGGGCTCCTCCTGCTTGGGAGACTGCGGGGGTGCGGTGCTCGGGTCGGGTCCCGGATGGCCCGTCACGGGCGCGGATTCCTGCTTGTTGGTCCAGAAAGCCATGATGACCCCGTCGTGACGTCGGATTCGGCGCCGATCTCGGTGCCACCGCGATCAACCCGGGAGGGCGGTGCACCTATTCCGTCCGCGGCGTGCTGTAAGTAATCCCGCTCCGCCGCTCCGGCGACCGGGGCGATGGGGCGGGCGCATCCCACCCGGTGTGCGATGGGGGTGGCCCGTTGGGGGCGTGCGCGACGGTCAGGTGTGCGCTGGGCGCGACCTGGCCCAGGGCAGCCTCGGGAAGCGGTCCTTCGTGACGACGCGCTCGTCCACCGAGAGTGGCCCCGGCCCTCCGATCAGGAGCGCGAGCAGCGCCGCGATGTAGAGCAGGTTCACCTCCGCGCCCGGCATGCCGAAGCTTGGGCCCTGCGGCGTCATGCCCGTGATGTTCACGAAGCTGAAGCCGTTCGGGAGGTGCACCGTGAACATCGCGACGAGCATCTCGACGATGAAGAGGATCGCGACGACCGGAACGAGCGCGCCCGCGATGAGCGCGATGCCCCCGAGCACCTCGAGGAGCGTCACCACCCACGAGAAGAAGCCCGGTGCAGGGACGCCGATGTGCTGCAGCGTGGCGACGAAGCCGGCGTGGCCGCCGAGGAGCTTCGGCAGGCCGTGATAGAGGAATGCGATCCCGAGGAAGATGCGCAACGGCAGCGGCCAGTAGGCCTTGATCTTCGCGTCCATGCGACGACCTCCGTGGCGAGCTGTGGTTCGCCACCCAGTACGTTCAGTATTCTCGGACGAGGACGCCAGCGAGGTGCCGCAACGTGGCGAGCGCTCCGTGGCTCGAGCGCGCGATCGCATGCTCGCTGGCCGCCCATTTTCGGGTAGTCTCGCGCGCCTTCCTCGCTATTCCCTCCCGAGCGCCATGGCCACCTACGTGATGTCGATGCTCCGCGTGAGCAAGATCGTCCCGCCCAAGCGGCAGATCATCAAGGACATCTCCCTCTCCTTCTTCCACGGCGC
>WNGF01011841.1_pt1 | contig 10042 bp, 8 predicted proteins | sample 5400641 | NCBI WGS metagenome assembly WNGF01 (sample SAMN13153371, study PRJNA577476) | soil metagenome | isolation source: 80 cm soil or saprolite under grassland replicate 2 | place: USA:California | collected 2016-06-15
TTATGCGTGAGGAGTGGCTCCATCGTCGCCCGAGCTCCTTCGAGCCAGCCCAGAGCGGCGTCGTGGTAGACGTCGTCCTGCCCGAGCAGGGCGTACAGGGCAGACGTATCGACGAAAGTCGTCACTTCAGGAAGTCCTCCGCGAGGTACTCGTCGTGCCGTTCGGAGATGTCGGACTTCCCGGAGCGAAAATGCGATCGTCTTGCCGCTTCCAACGCCCGGTCCCAGCGGGTGGCCCTTTCGTCTTGCTCCAGTGCCCGATCGATCGCCTGGCGGACGACCTCGGCCAAGGAGATGCCTCGCTCCGCGGCCAGCCGCTTCAATTGGCGAGCCTGCTCCTCGGTAAGTTGTACCTGGGTTCGGATCATGTCGGCATGTTAGCACTTTCCTGAAGCATGATGGCTTCATCATCCTTCATCCATCTCTCCGTCCGCTCGTATTTCTCGATCAAGGACGGGGCCTTCTCTCCAGAGGATCTGGCTCGTCGCGCGGCCGAGCTCGGCATGCCGGCGGTGGCACTGACCGATCGGGACGGCTTGTACGGGGCCCCCCGGTTCGCCGCGGCCTGCCGCCATTACGGGGTCCGCCCGATCTTCGCCTGGTGAAGATGCTGGCGAAGGACGCCGTAGGCTACGGGAGCCTGTGCCGGCTGATCACCTACGCCCAGATGTCGGGGGAGCGAGGAGACCCTGCGCTCACCGCGGGGCAGGTCTGTGAACGAGCAGACGGGCTGATCTGCTTCCTCGGTCCGGAGTCCGAGCCCGGACGGCTGGCCATCCGAGGTCGCCTCGATGCCGCCTGTGACGCCCTCCGTCCGTACAAGGAGGCGTTCGGCTCGCCCGACCGAGGGGATTACAGCCGGAACCTGTTCGTCGAGGTTAGGAATCACCTCGAGCCGGACAGCACTTCTCAGGTTCGTCAGATGGTAAAGCTGTCTGACCATTCGGGCATACCGGCGGTGGCGACCAACGGCGTCCGGTACCTGGTGCGGGAAGACGCGTTCCTCGCCGATGTCCTGGAGTGCATGCGGGAGATCGTGCCACTGGCCGAGCATCATGTCTCCCGCCGGAACGGCGAGGGCTACCTGAAGCCTGCCGAGGATATGCGGGCGCTGTTCGCCGAAAACCCAGATCTGTGCGACCGGACCGTGGAGATCGCCGGGCGGTGCGAGTTCGACTTGCGGGTGGGGGAGTTGCACTTCCCTGACTTCCCGACCCCGAGGGGCCGGAGCGCGGGGTCCGTCCTGGCCGAAAGGTGCTGGCGAGGGATGGCAGACCGTGAGATGAAGCCGACCAACGAGATCCGCGACCGTCTGAACCACGAGCTGGGGTTGATCCAGACGATGGGCTACGCCGCGTACTTCCTGACGGTGGCGGACATCGTGCAGGACATCCGGGCCATGGGCATCCGGGTAGCCTGCCGAGGATCCGCTGCGGGCTCGCTGGTCTGCTACCTCACTCGTATCTCGGATGTCGATCCGGTCCGCCACGGCCTGCTGTTCGAGCGGTTCATCAATCCGCTCCGGGACGAGCTGCCCGACATCGACATCGACGTGGAGTCGGCCCGTCGCAAGGACGTCTACGACGCCATCCTGGCCCGCTACGGGGAGGACCGGTGCGCCTGCGTGAACATGGTGGACACCTACCGGGCCAGGGGTGCCATCCGGGAGGTGGGCAAGGCCCTCGGCTTGCCGGAGGGCGAGGTGGACATCGCGGCCAAGGCCTTCCCACACATCGGGGCCCACCACGTTCGAGCGGCCATGGAACACCTCCCGGAGCTGGAGGGGCTGAACCTCAATGCAGGCCAGCTCGAGATGCTGTTCCGGGTGGTGGAGCGCCTGGACGGGTTCCCCCGCCACATCGCCCTACACCCATCGGGGGTGGTGCTCTCCGGCCACGATCTACCCGAGCGCGTGCCGCTGGAGCGCTCCTTCGAGGGCTATCGCATGGTCCAGGCCGACAAGGACGACGTCGAGTTGCTGGGGCTGTTGAAACTGGATGTCCTGGGCGTACGGATGCTCTCGGCGATGCGGCACTGCCTGGACGAGATCGCCCGCACGCGCGGGGAGAAGGTGGACCTCGACGCCATCCCTCAGGGCGACCCCAAGACGTTCGAGATGATCCGTTCGTCGGACACTTTGGGGTGCTTCCAGATCGAGAGCCCGGGCCAGCGCGAGCTGCTCCAGAAGTTCCAACCCACCGAATGGTCGGACCTCATCGTGGACATCTCGTTGTTCCGTCCCGGCCCGGTGAAGTCCGACATGATCACGCCCTTCCTGAATCGACGCCATGGCGTCGAGCCTGTCTCGTACCCGCATCCGTTCCTGGAGCCAGCTCTCGCAGAGAGCCATGGCGTGGTGGTCTATCACGAGCAGGTGATGAAGATCCTCGCCGCGGTGGCCGGCTACGACCTGTCCGAGTGTGACCGCATCCGCCGCCACCTCTCCGACGACATCGAGGTCGAGCAGATCGAACCCGACTTTCTCAAGAGGGCCGAGGCCCGAGGAGTCCCCGATCGCGTCGCCGAATACATATGGGGCAAGGTCCTGCAGTTCGCCTCGTTCGGGTTCTGCAAGGCACACGCCGCGGCTTTCGCCGTGCCCACCTACCAGTCGTCGTGGCTGAAGGCGCATTACCCGGCGCACTTCCTGGCGGGGGTGCTGACCCACGAGCCCGGGATGTACCCCAGGCGGCTGATCCTCGAAGACGCACGGCAACATGGCATCGAGATCCTCCCGCTCGACATCAACCGCTCCGAACCCGAGTACACGGTAGAGGTAGTAGATGACGACGGCGCCGCTGTTGACGCCGGCGCCCCCACTCGCTCGCCTTCGGATCGATCGCGGGGGGCCCCCGCCGGCTACGCGCCGCCGTTGCCGGCGACTCGCTACGGCATTCGGCTGGCACTGAAGAGTGTCATCGGAATCTCGGAGGCCGAGGTGCGATCGATCATGGAAGCTCGAGCCGATCGGCCGTTCATCGACGTGGGGGACGTTCTCCGCCGAACCTCACTTACCAGGCCGGTTGCGGAGGCGCTGGCCCACGCCGGCGCGTTCGACCGACTGCCCGGCGCGCCCGGGTCGCGACGCGACCGGCTCTACGTGGCCATGGTGGCCGACGCACCGCGGGAGGGTGAACAGACCGTGCTCCCCCTTCGGGAAGATGGTCCGCCACCCGGGCTCAGGGAGTACACCAGCGCCGAGCAGGTCCGAGCAGAGCTCGAGGTGTTGGGGGTGGATTCCACGCGGCACCTCCTCGAGTTCTACCGACCGCTGCTCGAGGACCTCGGGGTCACGCCGGCACGAGATCTCGGCGACCTCAAGGGCGACCGGTGGCTGATGGTGGCTGGGGTCAAAGTCGCGTCCCAGACCCCAGCGGTTCGAAGCGGGCAGCGCATCATCTTCCTCACTCTGGACGACGGCACCGGCCTGGCCGACGTCACGGTGTTCGAACGGGTCCAACCATGGTGTGCGAAGACTGTGTTCCACGGATTCATGCTGGCCGTGTGGGGACGGCTCAGGCGGACCGGGGTGAGGGGAGCGAGTGTCGTCGCCGAGCGCGTCTGGGACATCGCCGTACTGGCCAGGGCTCGCCGCGAGGGCAGGCTGGCCGAGATGTTCGCCAAGGGCCCCTCCGCCCGCACCGGTTCTTCAGGGCCCATCCACCCCTCGGGCGGTTCCGGTTCTGCCATCACGGCCGCCGTGCCGCCCCTGTTGCACGGCATAGCCGTCGCGCCGACCCGGAAGGTGTGGCATGCGAGCGGTGGCTCCGCGGGGCGTTAGGCTCCGATCCGTGGGAGGTAGACGACCCTGGGTCTCCGGGATACCTTCCGTCACGTGACCACCGAGCGCCGGCCTCGGCCGTCCGAGCCGATCCTCCACGTCGACCTGGACGCCTTCTACGCCTCGGTGGAGGTCCTGAAGGATCCCTCGCTCGCGGGCAGGCCGGTCGTCGTGGGAAGCGCCGGACCTCGCGGGGTGATCATGTCCGCCTCCTACCAGGCCAGGGCAAGGGGCCTCCATTCGGCCATGCCGAGCGTGCGGGCCAAACGTCTGTGTCCGGAGGCAGTCTTCGTCCCCCCAGACTTCGACTCCTATCGCGCCTATTCCAATCGCTTCCGAGAGATCCTCCTGTCGGTGAGCCCTGCCGTGGAGCCGCTCTCCCTCGATGAAGCCTTCGTCGACGTGAGTGGAGGAACGCTCCTGTTCGGCTCTCCAGCCGAGATCGGTGCTCGGGTCCGAATGACGATCACCGCGGAGCTGGCCCTGACGGCATCGGTCGGCGTCGGCCCGAGCAAGCTCGTGGCCAAGCTCGCCTCGACCAGGGCCAAGCCGGATGGAATGTTGGCCGTTCCTGCGGACGAAGTCCTGGCATTCCTCCATCCGCTGCCCGTCGACGCCCTGTGGGGGATAGGAGAGAAGATGGCGGAGGTCCTCGGTCGCCTGGGGATCCGGACGATCGGCGAGTTGGCTGGGACTCCGGCGGCGATCCTCGAGCGTGTCCTGGGGGAGGGGCAGGCCAGAGGTCTCCTCGACCTCGCCTGCGGACACGACGATCGCCGGGTCGTCCCCTTCGAGGCACCCAAGTCCGTGAGCCACGAGGAGACGTATCCGCGCGACCTGGACCTCGAGGCAGACATCTCTCGCGAGATCCTGGCCCTCTCCCATCGGGTGGCGGTCAGGCTTCGGTCGGATGGGTACCGGGCACGGACGGTGACCTTGAAGCTCCGCCTGCCCAGCTTCTCCACCCTCACCCGGTCTCGGACACTCCCCGCGGCCACCGACGTGGGGGCAGAGATCTTCACCGTCGCCCGCGAGCTGTTCCTTCATCTCCCCGCCGGTCGGAGGCGGTTCCGCCTGATCGGGGTGGCTGCGACCGGGCTGGTCCCGGCTGGGGCGGAACAATTGGCCCTGGTCAGAGAGGGACAGTGGAGACATGCCGAACGGGCGCTGGACCGGGTGCGGAGACGGTTCGGAACGGATGCCGCACTTCCCGCAGCCCTCCTGCATCGGCCGGATCGGCGCCCGTGAGCCCGGAGTCGCCGTCCGCCACGGTACGGAGGCTCCGGTCCCGGCGCGTGGGACTGAACCGATCGCGGGGTGGGTGGAGTGTCGACACCGTTCCTATAATTGAGGCGGGGCTCCTCGAGGAAAGGTCCTAATGCCTCTCGACGAACGCGAGCAACGCATCCTCGAAGAGATCGAGAGAAGGCTCGCCGAGGAAGATCCCCGGCTGGTCGAATCGGTCACCAAGGCCACTGTGGCTACCCACGCCCTTCGTAGGATCCGGTGGGGAATCATCGCGTTCGTGGCCGGATTCATCCTCCTCCTGCTGTTCGTCGTCAACATGTGGTTCGCCCTCATCGGATTCATGGTGATGCTCGGTTCCGGGCTGCTCGTGTACCACTATCTGAAGCGCATGGGACGCGATCAGCTCCGTTCGTATGGAGAGCGAGCAGGTCACTTCTCGATCACGGCGGCTCTGGCTCGCCTGGCCGAACGGCTTCGCCGCCCTCGCGGCACCGGCTGACACACTTCGCGCCGGTTCCGTCTTCGTTGTCCCTGCTCACCGGATGGCCTTGCATCGCGCGGCCGGACTGTTCTAAAACTGCCTCTGCCTTCCCCTCCGGCGTTGGCCCTTCCCCGGGGGCCGGCCGGGCCCGAGCCGGGTTCATCGTTGAGAGGGAGCGACATTGGAGGGATTCACCGCCCATCAGGCTTCGCGTTTCACCGGTTGCACGGCTCGCCAACTGAGGTACTGGGATCAGATCGGTTTGGTCCGTCCGTCCGTGCAGCAGACCGGAGGCCGCCCTGGTGTCCCTCGCCTCTATTCGTTTCGTGACCTCGTTGCCCTGAAGGTCGTGAAGTCCTTGCTCGACGGCGGGATGTCACTTCAGCGGGTGCGGCGGGCGTGGGAATATCTGAACAAGAATTCAGGGCTGGACGAGCACCTCTCTGAGGTCAAGCTGGTTACCGACGGCAAGTCCATCTTCAAGGTGGTGAGGCGGGAGGGCGAGGTGCTCGACGCCCTCCGCCAGGGCCAGATGGCATTCTTCGTGGCCATCGACGAGGTTGCCCGCCAGGTCTCAGACGAAGTGGCTGAGTTCAGGCGGGATCGCGACCAATTCCTCCGGGCATTGAAGGAAGCGAACCGAGAGGCAAGCCTGGGCATGTGAGAGGGTCTGGGGGCTCAAGCAGCGAGGCAGGCTCTTTGGCCTTAGCCGGTGACCCCGCGAAAGAGGAAGCCTCCTTTCAGCCGGAACCATCCGGCTAGCCATCTCTCGGGAGGCACAGATCTCCGGATGAGGCGCACGGTCCTTCGAGCGGCCCACCGCGCCCACTCTGCGTGCTCCGACGACAGGCCGCTCTTGGAGTACGCCGCTCTGCCGGCCAGCCCGGTCAGGTCGTCGAGGGATCCATCCAGACCCTGGAGTGAGGCCGCGAGCCTGGTCCGGTATTCCAGGAGCGTCTCAGATGGTACGCGTCCAAGTCCCAGATCGGCCGCCTGATCTGCCATCACCCGAAAGGCGGCGAGGATGCGATCGGCGGGACCTTTGGCTCGGGCCAGGACAAACCGTCGGCGCAACGCCTTCATCGCGGGGATCCCAACCAGGCCGAGGACGACGAGCCCAAGGACGCCGATCCAGAGCAAACTTCTGGTAGAGGTGCGGCGGTGCGTTGTAACCGGTCCACCGGAAGCCTTTGAACTGGCGGGCTCCCCTGGAGCTTCAACCGGCCCTGGGGTGGGGCTCAGGGTCGCGCCGATGCATATCTGGGCGAAGTCCGCTCCTCTCTGCACCGGATGCTCGCACAGGACCGGTGAGGTCCCTCTGGTCGGCCGGGAGCTCGCCGGGAGAGGGAAGGCGTACCGGGCGGCCACGTCGTTGAAGCGAGTGGGAGTGGGCTCGAAGGGAAGCCATCCGTACCTGGGGAACAGGACCTCCACCCAGGCGTGAGCTTGCTGGGTGGTCACCCGGAGGACTTTTTCGTTGCCCTGCTTGCCCTCACTGGTGCCCGGGGTGAACCCGACCGCGACGCGAGCCGGGATGCCGAGGGTACGGAGCAAGACCGCCATGGTTCCGGCGAACTGCTCACAGTAGCCGGTCCTGGAGACTGTGAGGAAATGCATGATGTCGTCGGCGCCGTGGCCGGCGGCGACCTGGTCCGAGTAGGTGAAGAGTTTGGGGTTGCGCAGGTAGTTCTGGATGGCCAGGACCATTCGATAGGGATTACGCGCGCCGCGGGTCTGTTGCCGGCCGATCGCGGTGATCTCGGCCAGATGGTGCATGTCGGCGGGGAGCTTGGTGTATCGGCTCGACCCGGGAGCACCCAGCGTGGCGATCGCGTCCAGGTCTTTCTGGGTGGGGATGACCGCGACACTCTGCACGTCGTAGCGGAACCCCGTCGAGGCACCTCCCGGAACGACGAGCGCGCCCGACTCGGGGTCATACCGCGTGGGCACTTCTCCTTGGAACGAGACCGGCTCGCTGGCGGCCGGCAGCCATCGCTGGGAAAGGCGCAGGAATTGGAAGTGCTGGGTCACGAGCTTGCCGTCGGCGCGGTCCACCTCCACGTTGGGGCTCAGGGCGCCCGACTGAACCTGGGTCCCCCCGGTGGCCTCGAGGTTCGTCGAGGTCCACAGCTTGCCCGTGAACTTGTCGAGCGTGATGAACCGCCAGTACGCGGCCTCGTTCGCTCGGACGGTGAACAGGGGGATGGCCTGGGACAGGCGAAGGTATGGTCGGATCTGCACGATGGGGTCGATGGCGACGTGCACGGTCGCCGCATTTCCGTGGACTTGAACCAGTCCTCTGCTCCTGTAACCGGGAAGGATCCCCGGCAGGAACACGGCGACGGCAAGCGTCACAACCGCGACCCACCGGGCCCCGCGCATCGTGCCGGTTGTCCCGAACCGAAGCTTTCTCCGCCCGTGCCACAGGGTGATCGGCCCCCACTGGCTCACCCGACGAAGTCCGTCGGCGAACACGACCCCGATGGCCGACGCCAGGAACACCAGCACGTACAGCGGCCGAGCCCCCTCGTCCAGGATGATGCTGGTGAAGGCCAGGAGCCCGGCTGGTGGGAGCAGGGCCAGGAACGGGCTGCGCGCCCGCGCGGCCAGCGCATGAGCGGAGAACGACGCCGCCCACACCGCGGTCAGCGCGGCCAGGAACAGCGGCGCGAACGGGGGCGTGGGCGCCACCTCGGTCCGGGCGGTCTGTCCGATGGCTTCCCACGCCCTGATGGCCGCCCGGAACGTGGTCGCGGTGGGCAGTCCGAGCTTCGTAGTGGAGTGGAACACGAGCAGGCCGATGGCCACAGCGAGGCCGGCTCCGCTGGCCAGTGTGGCCAGGGCGACGTGCCGGCGCTCCAAAGCGCCGGCGAGCAGGACCGCCACGCTGGCGGCCGCGATCAGCTGCAGGGTGGGCCGGGTGCCCTGGAACACGCGACCGAACGCCGCCGCCGACACCGCCGACAGCATCAGAACGGCCGTCAGGAGAGCGACCCGGCTACCTGGAGCTTTCTCGATCGTCTGCTCGACCGCCATAGCTCGGCGAGCCTCCCATCTGGTGAGATGACGAACACTTCCCAGCCACCGTGCACGAGCGTCCCCCGGGCCACGGACGCCCGGGTCTCCACCTCCGTCCTGGCTTCCTCCGGGAGCGCGGAGGGAGACACCGGGTACACCAACACGGCGAGCTTCCGCCCGAACCCGGTTCCGATGCGGGTCATGGCGGCGAGCTCGGCCCCCTGAGGGGGTGCCGTCACCAGAGCCAGACTCGTGTCGCTCCGAGCCGCCGACCGCAGCCTTGTGAGCGACTCGCCCATCCCGCTCGTGCGGACCGTGGTGACCGAGGCCAGTGTCTCGAGGAGGATCGTCTCGGAGACCGGCGTGGGCTCGCGGTCGAGCGTGGCCAAGTGCACGGCGAAACCCGCCTGGATCAGGAGGCGACCGATGGAGGCGGTGACCGAGACGCCCTTCTCGAATCCGGGCGAGGCATCCCCACCCATGGCCCCGACTCGATTATCCAGGAAGATCGTGGCCATGGACCGCCTGTTCGACTCGTCCTGCCGAATCATGAGATGGCCGGTTCGGGCCACGCTCGGCCAGTGGATGCGACGCAGATCGTCTCCGGTGACGTATTCGCGCATCGTGTAGAACTCCGCAGCCGAGTGGAAGAGCTGGCGCACGGTCGATTCGCCTGCCCCGACTCCCTGCATCCCCAGCGTCCAGGCCTCGAGGCCCTCCACCGCCGGATACACGATGAGGTCGTTCGTCGATGTCGCCTGAACCCGCACTCGGGCCAACCCGAATGGGTCGCTGATAGAGATGGACAGAGGCCCGATCGTGTAGCGGCCACGGTGGCGGGTCACCACGGAGTACGAGACTCGCTGTCGCGAACCGGGCGGAACGCCCGCGACCACGAGTCTCGCGGGTTTGCCCAGGGCCGGAGAGAGCGCATCCTCGAGTAGCAGGAAGGGTGTGGTGATGGAGCCCTGGTTCGCGATGTCGAGGGCAACGACGACTCGGGCTCCGGCGTGCACACGCGGAGCGGAAAGGTGCCTGTGAATGTCCAGCCGAACCCTGTTCCACTGCACGAACAGCGCCGCGAGGAACGGCAGGACGGTCAGCCCCACCGCCACCATGTGGAGATCGTCCGACCCGATGAAACGAGCCGCGATCCAGAAGGCGAGTCCGGCGGCAAACGCCGACCAGCCCCGCTTGGTCGGCATCTATCCCATCTCCTCGGAGGCGCCCCGACTTCCGTCGGGTCGGCTCGCGAGCCAGAGGGATACGCAGTCTGCTCGCTTCGCTCGCACTGCTACTCCCCCTGGACCCCCTAGGCCCGGTCCCGGATGGGTACGGGAACCTCGTGGACCAGCTCGGAGAGGATGGCGTGTGATGTGCGGCCGCCCATCGCCGCGTCGGCTGCGACCAGGATCCGGTGGCTGAGCCCGGGCACCACGAGCGCCTTGACGTCGTCGGGGATCACGTAGTCACGTCCGTCGGAGGCGGCCAATGCCCGTGAGGCGCGCAGCAACA
>WNGF01041426.1_pt1 | contig 10041 bp, 9 predicted proteins | sample 5400641 | NCBI WGS metagenome assembly WNGF01 (sample SAMN13153371, study PRJNA577476) | soil metagenome | isolation source: 80 cm soil or saprolite under grassland replicate 2 | place: USA:California | collected 2016-06-15
GGAGGTATTGACGAGCTCGTTGACGATGATGGTGTCGGGGTCGAGCGAGGCGCCGACCTGATGGCTGAGCCAGGTGGGGGTGATCATGCCCTTGCTGCGCTCGGCCTCAGCGGCGGCGACGGTCGCGTCGCGGCGCTGGCGGCCTTCAGATGACAGGCGCTCGGACCGGGCAGCACAGCGGGAGCGCTGGTCGGCGGACATGAGCGACCGCAGCTCTTCTAGAAGGAGGGGCACGGATTTGCCAGCGTCGCCGCCGATCGCCAGGTCCGATGGAAACTCGTAGATCGGCGTCATGCGATGGATCGGATCCGTCGCCAGCGTAATGATGCGTACCTGAGGGCCGGGCCGAAACGAGGTGGTTGACCAGGGCACCAGCGTGTCCAGCACCAGGACGCAGTCGGTATCTGGCGGTGGCGTGGCCATGAAGCCGCCCGGGCTGGCCAGCGGATGATCGGCGGGGATGTTGAGGCGGTAGCCGTCGGCCATGACGGCGGCGCCGAGCAGTTCGGCCAGTTGCACCACGGGTCCGACCGCCGACGGGTCACGGCCCACCCGCGAAACGGCGATAACGGGCCGCTCGGCCGCGAGGAGCCATTCGGCCGCCTGGCGCAGCAGTGCGCGGTCGGCAACAGGCGACGCCACCGGAGGCAGCGCATTCAGCAGCGGGAAGCGCGCACCGTCTAGTGGCTGCATGGCTACTTCGCGCGGAATGGCCAGGTAAGCCGGCCCTTGCGGCTCGCTGAGCATGACCTGGATGGCGCGAGTGACGACGGTGCCGGCGTTGTCGTAGCCGGCCAGCTTGTGGTCCCAGCGCATGTACTGGCGCACGATCTGACCCTGGTCGGGGATCTGCTGGTACCACTGGATGCCGGTGTCGCGCGCGCCGGGTACGCTGCCCGTCTCCGCCGATGGCGGGTAGCCGCTCATCATCAGCACCGGGTAATGGCCGCGGTCGGCGTTGTGGATCGCGCCGCCGGCGTTGATCATGCCGCACTCGACGTGCGCCGCGGTCGCGGACGGTTTGCCGGTGACCATCGTCTCGCCGCACGCGGCTGAGAGCGCCGCGTTCTCGTGCGTCATGGTCATGACTTGAGGGGTCGGTCGACCCAGCGCCTGGTGCTTGACGGGCACCTCCTGCATGAACGCCAGCTCGGTGCCCGAGGTGAACCAGATGTGGTCGATGCCATTCAGCTTCATCGCTGCGAGCATGGCTTCGGCGGCCTGCTCAGCTGGCATTTCATGCATACGGTCCATCGAATCAGGCCCCCTTCTGGCGAACGTAGTGATAGGCGTTGACGGCAGCCGTAGCACCGTCGCCGGCCGCGGCGGCAAGCAGGGCCACCGCGCCCTGGCGAATGTCGCCGGCGGCGAACACACCGGCCACCGAGCTCTGTAGATGGATGTCGGTCACGATGTGGCCGGCGGGATCGAGATCGAGCACGCCTTGCAGCCACGCGGTGTTGGGCTCGAGGCCGACGAAGATGAACACGCCGGCGACGTCCTGCGTGCGTTCGGCACCATCGGTGCGCAGGCTGAGACCGGTCACAGTATCGGTGCCCGCGATCGCGAGAACCTCGGTGTTGAACACGGGCTCGGCATTGCGTCGCTCACGCAGCCGATCGATCGCGACTTGCTGGGCGCGGAAGTCGCTGCCGCGGTGGATGACGAGCACGCGCGAGCAGTGGTCGGTCAGCACTGCCGCCTCGTCGAGCGCGGAGTCGCCACCGCCGATCACCGCCACCTCCTTGCCGACGAAGAACGGCGCGTCACACGAGGCGCAGTGGGACACGCCCTTGCCAAGCAACTGCTCTTCGCCAGGGATACCCAGTGACCTCAGGCTCGAACCTGCGGCCAGGATCACGCTGCGCGCGGCAACATTTTCGGAGGCGCAGTGGACGATTCTGGAGTCGCCTTCGACGGACAGGCCTGTCACGCTATCCATGACGAAGGAGGCGCCCGCCTTCTCGGCCTGGTCCATGACGATCGGACCCAGGTCGAAGCCAGCGATGCCGTCCGGGAAGCCTGGGAAGTTTTCGATCTTTTCGACGTTCAGCACCTGACCGCCGGTGGCGCCCTGATCGATCACCACGCTGCGCAGGCCGTAGCGCGCGGCGATCAGTCCGGCGGTCAGGCCCGCCAGGCCCGCGCCGACGATCGCCAGGTCGTATGCCTGCGCTGCCATGGTTCTAAGGGATCATAGAATGGCGAACCGTTCCAATGACCTACTCACCCGCCGTCGACGTCGACGCATTGCTGGCCATCGATATCCATGTGCATGCCGGGGTGTCGGGCAAGGGTCACGAGGAGCTGCTCGAGGCGGCGAGCCGCAACAACGACATCCTGATTCCGTTCGTGATGGTCGATCCGTGGCGCGGCAAAGCGGGTGCGCAGGAGGCCCAGCGATTGATCGACGCGGGCGCGCGCGGGTTCAAGTTTCATCCACTGACCCAGCAGTTTTTTGCCAACGACCGGCACTTCTACCCGCTGTACGAGGTGCTGGCAGCGAACAAGGTGCCGGCGCTGTTCCACACTGGGCAAACCGCGGTCGGCCAGGGCGCGCGCGGCGGTGGCGGTGTGCGCCTCAAGTACGGCAACCCGATGTTTCTGGACGACGTCGCCGTCGACTTCCCCGATATGCCCATCATCATGGCCCACCCCTCGTTTCCGTGGCAGGACGAGGCACTCTCGGTCGCGCTGCACAAGCCGCACGTTTATATCGATCTGTCGGGCTGGTCGCCCAAGTACTTTCCGCCGCAGCTGGTGCAGTACGCGAACACGCTGATCAAGAACAAAGTGCTGTTCGGATCGGATCACCCGATGATCACCACCGATCGCTGGCTGGCGGACTTCGAGCAAGCCGGCTTCCGTGACGAGGTCAAGCCGCTGCTGCTCAAAGAAAACGCGGCACGATTGCTCGGACTGCGAGGCGGCTGAGGTGGGCTTCGAAAACTTCTGGGAGCGCGCGGCGCGCGAGCCCGAGCACGTCGCGGTGATCGAACCCAACGCACATCCAGTCTCAGCGGGCGAGCTACTGGCCAGCGCCAATCAGGTCGTGCACGGGCTGCGCGCGCTGGGGCTGCAGCCAGGCGATGCCATCGCGGCCGTGTTGCCCAACTCGCTCGAGGCGTACGAGCTCTATCTGGGCATGCAGCAGGCCGGCTCGTACCTGACGCCGATCAACTTCCACCTCGTTGGACCGGAGATCGCCTATATCCTGCAGGACTGCGAAGCCAAAGCGTTTTGCGCACATGAGCGCTTTGCCGAGACGTGTGTGGCGGCGACCGACGAAGCGGGCATTCCGTTGGAGGCTCGCTTCAGCGTCGGTCGCATTGACGGCTTCCGCCCGTATGCAGAGCTCAAAGATGGACAGTCATCGGCGGCGCCGTCCGATCGCTTGCTCGGCTCGGTCATGAATTACACCTCCGGCACCACGGGCCGGCCTAAGGGTGTTCGGCGCGCACTGACGGGCCGGCCACCGGACGAGTCCGATCTCGGTGCGCCGCTGGCCGGGTACCACGTCAGCAAGGACGAGACCGACAACGTTCACCTGCTGGCGTGTCCGTGGTACCACACGGCGCCGCTGATCATGTCGATCCCGTCGGTGCACCTCGGCCACACGCTGACCATCATGGACAAGTTCGATCCAGAGCTCACGCTGCGGCTCATCGAGCGCGACCGCGTGACTATCACTCACCTGGTGCCGACGCAGTTCGTGCGCATGCTGGCTCTGCCGGACGAGGTACGGAATCGCTACAACGTGTCGTCGCTGCGGCACGTGATACATGGCGCCGCACCGTGCTCGCCCGAGGTCAAGCGCAAGATGATCGAGTGGTGGGGCCCCGTGCTCGACGAGTACTACGCCTCGACCGAGGGCGTGGGCGGCACGATCATCTTCTCCGATGAGTGGCTGGGCAAACCCGGCTCGGTGGGCAAGGCGCGCGGCGACAACGAAATCGTGATTCTGGGCGACGATGGCGCTCGTCTGGCGCCTGGGGAGATCGGCACGGTCTATAGCACTGCGCGCGGCGGCTTCGAGTACTTCAAAGACCCTGAGAAGACGGCCCGAGCACGCCTGGGCAACTACTCCACCGTCGGCGACGTTGGGTATTTGGACGAAGACGGCTACCTGTACCTGTGCGACCGCAAGGTCGACATGATCATCTCCGGTGGGGTCAATATCTATCCGGCTGAGGTCGAGCATGCGCTGATCGACCATCCCAAGGTGGTCGACGTCGCCGTCTTTGGCATTCCGAGCGAGGAATGGGGCGAAGAAGTCAAAGCGGTGGTCGAGCCTGGCTCTGACGTTCTTGCTGGCCCCGCGCTGGTGGCTGAGTTGCTGGAGTTCCTGCGCACGCGCATTGCCCGCTACAAGGTGCCCAAATCGATCGACTTCGTGAGCGAAATGCCACGCGACCCGTCGGGCAAGCTGTACAAGCGCAAGCTCAGAGACCCGTACTGGGCTGGTCGCGCGCGCGCCATCTAGCTAGTTTGTTGTTTTTGACAAGGCCGGTGTGCTGCCGTGAGCAGCGTGGACATGGTCGCCGGCGGCGCCACAGTGATGGTGCTGATGGAGTACCGCGACTCGAAGGACCACGCCAAACTGGTGCGCCAGTGCACCTATCCGTTGACTGGACCGACCTGCGTCGACATTGTCGTCACCGACCTGGCGGTGCTGCGCCGCGGCAATGCGGGGGTCGTCCTCGAGGACGTCGCCCTAGGGTTCACGCCCGAGGAAGTGGTCGCCCTTACCGAGATGGACCTGCTGGTTCCAGCGTAAGAATTTGCTGGGCGAACTCCGCCTGCTGCTCGAGGGTGGCGAAGTTCATACGCAGGTACGTAATGCCACATGCCGCGAGATCGTCGATGCGCTCACGGGCGGTGGCGATCGTGTCGTCGGCGGTGAGCGTGATGCCCGCCACGATCGTGATTGGTGGCCGTGTCGGCCAGTCGCGTGCTGAACACGCTTCGGCAATGACCGGCTTCACGTCGCCCTTGCTCAGTAACACCCAGCCGTCGGCTAGTTCTTTGACGAGCGACTGTGTGGCTGGCGAGTTGCCGCCAATCCAGATGGGCGGATGCGGCTGCTGGTATGGCCGCGGATTGAACGCCAGGCTACTGACCTGGACATGGCTTCCCGAGAACGTGGTGCGCTCCGGCGCGGGGTGCGTCCAGAGCTCGCGCAGCAGCAGCACGACCTCCCGCTCGTGGGCAATCCGCACGTCGTGGTTGGCGATGAACGGCACGTCGTACTGGGTGTACTCGTCCTCGAACCAGCCCGCGCCGAGCGAGCAGATCACGCGGCCATGGGTAATCTGGTCGAGCGTCGCGATCATCTTGGCAAGGATGGCTGGATTGCGGAAAGACGGGTTGAGCATCGCGAACGCGATCCGCACATGCGACGTGAGCGCCCCGATTGCGGTCATCAGCGTCCACGTCTCGAGCGGCGCATCGGGCGACGGGTCGCCGCGAATGCCGAGCAGGTGATCGCCCGTCCAGACGCTGTCGAAGCTCTGGTCGTCCGCGAATCGAGCTTCCGCGAGCACGGCGTCGACGCCGCGATCAGGATGGAGGTGCAAGCCGAATTGCACTACGTCATGCCCCAACGACGACGATCACTTGATGGCCATGGCGTTCGCGGGCGAGCCGACGCCGCCGCGCAGCATCAATGGTTTGGCCACGAAGAAGCACTCGTACACGCCATCTTCGGCGCAGTCGGCGGCCAGGTCTTCCAGATCGAACAGTTCGCCGAGGACCAGACCGAGCATGGCGATGCCCCAGTGATGGATGACCTTCTTCTCGCGATTGAATGGGAAGGCTTCCACCGCCAGGTTGTCGCCGACGAGCGCCGCAACCTGGTGGTCCCAGAGCCAGGCCAGACTGTCCTCGCCCTGATCGAGCCCAGGGCAGGCGAAACCGGCGCGCAGCATCGCCGCCATGCCCGTGCGCAACATCACGATATCGCCCGGATTCAATTCGACGCGCTGGGCCGTCGCCACATTGTCTAAAAGCCCAGGCGAGAAGGTCATGAATTGGTCTGGTGGCAGAGCTGTACCACGCGCCGCAAAGTAGCGCGCCACGTCGAGCAGCACGCCTCGCCCGACGATGCCGTGCCGCGCGAAATTCTGTATGCCCAGGCGGCCGTCAACCGCGTGCGCATCCTCGATCGAGGTCCAGTTGTAGAAGCCATAGTCGGGATGTCGAATGTGGCGTAAGCCATCCCATTGGCTCGAGAACTGCGGGAAGAAACCGTCGAGATGATCGTCCTGGACCGTGCTATTCGCCCATCGATCGATGACGTGCTGTGGCCGCTTGCGCGCGGCGAAAAATGGTCGCGCAGGCAGGTGCAGCGGCAAGTCGAGGTTGAACACCGTGCCGCGCTTGGCCAGCCGCGCGGCATTGACGCGACGTTCCGGCGTGAGAAAATTGAGCGTGCCGAGCTGGTCGTCGCGGCCGAAAACGCCCCACGCCGAATTCGGCGGCGCATCCGCGCAGATCGGCAGCTCGGCATAACGCGGAATCACGTGCCGGCTGTCGACAGGGTTGTCGTCATCTTTTGGCGAACGCGCGAGCAACTATGCGGTAACCTCGCAGGAGGATATGCTCACGTCCTAGGGGACGCGTATGGACTTATGAGGCAGTCCGTAGATCGAGCCCTCCGATCGGAGACTCTCACATGAGTGCGGTGAACGTCAATCAGGCACCAACGGCGGTCGGAAGACTGGGTGCCGGCGCGGCCGCGACGACTGCACGAAAGAGCAGCGTCTGGAAACAGATCTGGCGTGACCGGGTCATGCTGCTGATGATCGCGCCGGGCCTGGTCTACTTCATCCTGTTCCATTACCTGCCATTGCTCGGCAACATCATTGCCTTCCAGGACTATCTGCCATTTCTCGGTTTCTACGATAGTCCGTTTGTTGGCTTAGCCAACTTCCAGGCGATGTTCTCTGACGGTGCATTCTGGCAGGCCGTCGCTAACACGATCACCATTTCTCTGCTGCAGATAATCTTCTATTTCCCCGCGCCGATCGCTTTGGCGCTCATGCTAACGGGCGTTATCAGCACCAAAGTTCGACGCATCATTCAGAGTGTCGTCTACCTGCCGCACTTCATCTCGTGGGTCATCGTGGTGTCTATCTGGCAGCAGGTGCTCGGGGGCTCGGGCATCTTCGTCCACACACTGCGCGACCTCGGCTTGCCGGCCATCAACGTGATGACCGAACCGTCCCTCTTCAAGCCGTTGGTCATCCTGCAGCTGATCTGGAAAGAGACCGGCTGGGCGACCATCATCTACCTCGCCGCGCTGCTGAACATCGAAGCCGCGCTGTACGAGGCGGCAGTAATGGATGGCGCCGGACGCTGGCAGCGCCTGTGGTACATCACGCTGCCGGGCATCATGGGCGTCACGCTGCTGCTGTTGATCCTGCGCATTGGCGCGGTGTTGACGGTGGGCGTTGGCGGCGGCGGCGCAGCCTTCGAGCAGATCCTGCTCCAGCGCAACGCTGTCGGCCCGGCGGCCGGCGAAGTGCTCGACACGTACGTGTACTTCAAGGGCATTGTTGGCGGGCAGTGGGGCATTACGGCCGCTGCTGGTTTGATCAAAGGCATCCTCGGCACACTGCTTGTCTACGGGGCGAATAGGCTGGCCCGCAAAGCCGGCCAGGATGGGCTGTTCGCCTCATCATGATCGATACCCAGGAGATCGCCAGCGCGAAGCCCGCCTGGCTCGAGAACGAAACGGTCTTCGAGAAAGTCGTCAAGATCTGCACGTTCGCCGTCATCCTGTTCGTCATTGTCTACCCGTTCTTCAGTGTCGTCGCGACCAGCCTGGCCAGCGATCAGGACGTGATCAAGAACGGTGGCCTCGTGATCTGGCCCGAGAATCCGACGCTCAACTCGTACCGCACCATCTTCGCCGGTGGCGTGGTCACCCGCGCCGCCGTCGTCAGCGTGGCGATCACGGTCATTGGCACGCTGACCAGCCTGGCTTTGACCATTGGTATGGCCTATGGCCTGAGCCGCCGCATCGTCGGCGGCAAGTGGATCTTGATTTTGGCGTTGACCACGCTGTTGTTTACGCCAGGCATTATTCCCAACTACCTCGCTGTCAAGCAGTACGGTCTGTTGAATACATACGCGTCGTTGATCCTGCCCGTTGTTATCAGCGCATTCAACCTGGTGGTCATGCGCCAGTTCTTCATGGGCATTCCCACCGAGCTGATCGATTCGGCGAAGATCGATGGCGCGAATGACTGGGACGTCCTGGTCAAGATCATGCTGCCGCTGTCTAAAGCCGTTCTCGCCGTTATCGCACTGTTCTACGCAGTCAATACGTACTGGAACGCGTTCTTCAATGCACTGCTGTACTTGAACGACAGTGCCATGTGGCCACTGCAATTGGTGCTGCGCTTGTACGTCGTCCAAGGCGCACCGTTACCGACTGCTGGTGAGGCCCTGGACTCCGTACCCCCGTTACAGTCGCTACAAATGGCCGTGGTAGTTGTTGCGTTAGTCCCGATCCTGGTGGTCTACCCGTTCCTGCAGCGCTACTTCACCAGTGGGGTACTTAGCGGGGCGATTAAAGGCTAGCTACGTTCTTCTTTCTCTCACGGGATGACGCCGCCGGGCCGGCGGTCTAGGTTGGCGTGGCTCACGAAGGCTTGACGCAAGGGGGCGCTGGCTTCGATCCAATCGGCGGTTTCGGGTAGGACGACGCTGCCGCTGCGCTGGCGATAGGCCTCGGGGTCGTCGACCCCCGGCGGCGCCAGGCCGCGGTCGGCGAGAGCGCGGGCGGCGTCCAGCAAGCGGCGGCGCATACGAATGATGGCCGCGTCGCTGCTGCCCAGGCGCTCGCGAGAGCGGTCGACGATGGGGCCCATGCTGGTCGTGACCGCCATGTCTTCGGTGGCGACGCCCTCGATGCCGGTATACGCAAAGGGACCGCCCCCGAAGCGCTGCAGCGCGCGGTCGATCAGGAAGTCGTTGGCCAGCACGCGTTCGGTGCGAAAGCGGACGGGGTCGCTGTCCGGCCGCGGCAACTCTGAGGTGAGAAGCGCAGGCAGCCAGTACTGGCGGAACACGTTGCCCATGGGCGTCCCGGGCCCGACATGGCTGATCAGGTCGTTGTCTTCGCGACGCAGCATGGGCCCTTCCTGTAGAGTGCCCGTGGTCTGCATTGGGGCGACAGGAGGACGGGTGAAGGTCGGCTTTATCGGACTAGGCCAGATGGGTTCTCGCATGGTACGCAACCTCGCTCGGGCAGGCCACGAGGTCGCCGCCTACGATGTGCGGTCCGCGGCCGTCACGGCCATCGCCGTCAACTCTGGCATTCGCGGCGCCAGCAGCGTGGCCGACGCGGTGAGCGGCAACGAGGTCATCTTCACCTCACTGCCCGCGCCGAAGGATGTCGAAGACGTTGTGCTCGGGCCCGATGGCGTCAAGGATTCAGCGGCGGCAGGCGCAATCTTTGTCGATCTATCGACGAATGCGCCAAGTGTGGTCCGCAGACTCGCCGCCGAGCTCGCGACGCACGGCATCAGGATGCTCGACGCGCCGGTCAGCGGCGGCGTCGAGGGCGCCGAGGCCGGCACGTTGTCGATCATGGTCGGCGGTGATCCTGACGTGTTCGAGGCCGTCAAGCCGGTGCTGAGCGCAATCGGCACCAAGCTGTTTCACTGCGGTGGCATCGGCAATGGCTCGGTCGTCAAGCTGTGCAACAACATCGCTGGGCAGGCGTACGCCTTGATTACCGCTGAGGTGCTGACGCTGGGCATGCGCGCCGGTGTCGAGCTCGGGACGCTGGCCGAAGTCATCGGCGCCAGCACCGGCAGCAACACGCGTTTGACGCGGACGTTTCCGCGACGCGTTTTTCCGCGCATGTTCGAGAGTCCTGGCTTTTCGGCGTATCTGTCGGCGAAGGACACGCGGTTGGCGCTCGACCTGGCGCACGAGCTCAATGTGCCGATGCAGGTCGGCGAGGCAGTCGGCGCCGACATGGACGAGGTGATCGCACGCGGCTGGGGTCCGCTTGACTTCGACGTCGTG
>WNGF01022013.1_pt1 | contig 10040 bp, 10 predicted proteins | sample 5400641 | NCBI WGS metagenome assembly WNGF01 (sample SAMN13153371, study PRJNA577476) | soil metagenome | isolation source: 80 cm soil or saprolite under grassland replicate 2 | place: USA:California | collected 2016-06-15
GATATCGATGTCGGGTCGTCTCGGCGAAGCCTTTACCCGAGGAGCTTCCCCAGCTGGAGACGATCCATCGACGCTACGGGAACCGCGTGAATGTGATCCGCCTCCGCCAGCGTGCTGGCCGACAGAGCCGAAGAGCACGACGCGTCGCTGTTGATGTCGGTCCATGCGGCGATCGCGGCGAACGACGCGATCTGCGTCGCGCTCCTTGGATTCCGGTCTTCGGAGCCGGACCATGAGCGGGCGGTCGACCTCCTCGAATCCGCCGCCCATCTCGAGGAGGACGTCGGGACTCGAGTGCGCGCGATGGCATCCAGCGAGCCTTGGGCTTCGTCGAATGGGCGGAGCAAGTCGTGGCGCGTGCACATGTCTAAAGTCCGTCGATAGACTCGCGCCGTGACGACGCTGGATCGCGCGGGTATCGAAGCGCTCATACCGCACCGCGATCCGTTCCTTCTCATCGACCGCGTGACCGAGCTCGAGCCCGGCGTGCGCGCGGTCGCCGAGCACACGTTCACTGGCGAGGAGTGGTATCTGAAAGGCCACTTCCCGGGCAACCCGATCGTTCCGGGCGTGATCCTGGTCGAGTCGCTCGCCCAGGCCGCGACGGTGATGGCCATGGCGTTACCCGAGTACCGCGAGGGGCTCGGTCTTTTCGCCGGCATCGATGAGATGCGCTTCAAGCGCATCGTCCGGCCGGGCGAAACAGCGCGGTACGAAGCCGTCATCGACAGGATGCGCCGTGGCTATGCGCGCGTGAACGTGCGCGCCTTCGTCGGCGAGGAGCTCGCCGCCGAGGGTGTCATCCAAGCGATCTTCCAGCCGCGCGCGGCGAGCGCGGGGAAAGCGACCAGCACATGAGCGAAGAGCGCCGCCCGGGCGAGGAGCGCCGCCTCGGGGGAGGACGCCGGGGCGGTGATGAGGGCTTGTTGCGTGAGGCCGCCGACCCCGAGAGGGTCCGCCGCATGGAGGCGCGCCCGGTCGTCGAGATCATCGGGATGCCGATGGATCTGGGCGGCAACCGCCGCGGTGTCGACATGGGTCCGTCGGGCATCCGCTACGGCGGCCTCGTGGCAAAGCTGTCGGAGATCGGCTTTCGCGTGAAGGACCGCGGGAACATCCGCGTCGCCGATCTCGACGAAGGCCTCGCGACCCACGCCGGCAGGAGAGTCGACCCCGAGCGCATGGTCCGCGGTCCGCGTGCGCACAACGTGAAGGAGATCGTGCGCGCCTGTGAGGAGCTTGCGACCGTCGTCGCCGACATCGCGCGCGCCGGCAGCATCCCACTCGTCCTCGGCGGCGATCACTCGATGGCGATGGGCACGCTGGCCGGTCTCGCGCGGGCGGGGAAGCGCCCCGGCGTGATCTGGATCGACGCGCACGGTGACATCAACACACCCGAGACGACGCCATCCGGGAACGTGCACGGGATGCCCTTCGCGGTCGCGCTCGGACTGGCGGGCGAGCCGTTCCCCTCGGATCTGCGGGGCACCACGAGCGGTGAGCGCGCTGTGCTGCTCGGACTACGCGACGTCGATCCGGGCGAGCGCAACAACATCAAGAAGGCAGGCGTGACCGCGCTCACGATGTCCGACATCGACCGCCTCGGTATGGGACCGGCGATGGAGAAGGCGATCGCGGTCGCGGGCAAGGGCGATGGGATCCACCTTTCGCTCGACATGGACGCGCTCGATCCCGACGAGGCGCCCGGCGTCGGCACGCCGGTGCGCGGCGGGCTCACCTACCGCGAGGCGCAGCTCGCGATGGAGATGCTCGCCGCATCTGGGAAGCTCCGTTCGGTCGAGATCGCTGAGGTCAATCCCATCCTCGACGAGAGCAACCGCACTGCGGCGCTCGCCGTCGAGCTCGTCGCCAGCGCCCTCGGTGAGACGATCCTCTAACGGGCTCTCGCTGGCTAGGCGCGCTTCCGGTTCGTGACCGCGCGATGCAGGAGCGCCGCGACCTCGACGTTGCGCCGGTCGCGCGCGACGTCGAGTGGAGTCAGGCTCTTTCGGTCCGTCTCGGTCGGATCGGCGCCATAGGCGAGCAGCAGCTCGGCGATCCCGACGTCGCCGGTGAAGGCGGCGGTGTGCAGCGGTGTGCCGCCCTCGCGGCTCTTCGCGTTCGGATCGGCGCCGGCCTGGAGGAGCAGCCGCACGATGTCGCCCTCGCTCCGGGCCGCGTCTGTCGCGACTGCCGAGTGGAGGGGCGTGAAACCCTGATCACGTGAGGGCACGCCCGGCTTCGCGCCGCGCTCCAACAACACCTTCACGACGTCGCGGCGCCTAAAGAAGGCCGCGAGACCGAGCGGCGTGTAGCCGTCGCTCGCGACCGCGTCGGCGAGCGAAGGGTCCGCATCGACGAGCGCCACAACGCGCATCGCGTCGCCTGCGGTCGCGGCCTCGAACACGTCGAGCGCGGGCGCGCGGGACAACAGCGCCGCCGCGACTTCGGTCTTGCCGTAGTAGTGGGCAAGCAGCACGGCGGAGGTACCGCCCTCGTCCCTGGCTGACACGAGCGACGGATCGCCGTCGAGCATCCGGTCCACCGTGGCGCGGTCGCCCTTCTTCACGGCCTCCAGAAACTGCGCTGCCATCTCCAGCCTCCCCCGTTGCGTTACTTAGCCTTGCTAACTAATATCACGGCGTGCCGACGAGCGCAACGGGGCCGCCCGCCAGGGTGCGAGAACGGCAGCTCGCCGACCGCCTGCACTCCGCGGCTATACATCTCTTGCGGCGCGCTCGGCGCAGCGATCCGCTGACCGGCGCGACCCCGGCGCAGCTGTCCGCGCTATCGGTGCTCATGAGCGGACCCAAGACCCTGGGGGACCTCGCGGCCGCTGAGCAGGTGCGGCCGCCCACCGTCAGCCGGCTCGCCGCGGAGATGGAACGCGTCGGCCTCATCCGGAGGCGCGACGATCCGAGTGACGCTCGCGTGGTGCGTGTCGAGATGACGGCGAAGGGCCGCCGCGTCCTTGAAAGAGGGCGTGAGCTGCGCATCACCGATATCGAAGGCCGTGTGCGGCGGCTGGATGCCTCTGCGGTAGCGACGCTCGAACAGGCGGTGGGCATCATCGAGGGAATGCTGCGCGACTGAGCGGCGCTAGCCTGTATCCGAGAGGGGAGGCCGCGTGCAGCTACGTCTCCACAACACGCTGACCCGCCGCGTGGAGCCAGTCGTGCCGGTGACCGACGGCGAGATCCGCATGTACACCTGCGGTCCGACGGTCTATCGGCCAGTGCACGTCGGCAACCTCCGCTCGTACCTACTGGCCGATTGGCTGCGCCGCACCTTCGAGCTCTTCGGCCAACGGGTCGTTTCCGTGAAGAACATCACCGACGTCGGGCACATGCGGCAGGACGCGGTCGACCGCGGTGAGGACAAGGTCATCGCCGCTGCGCTCGCCGAGGGCAAGACCCCGGCGCAGATCGCGGAGTTCTACGAGGCGGCGTTCCGAGAGGATGAACGCAGGCTCGGCATCCTCCCTGCGACCGTCTTTCCGCGCGCGACCGCTCATGTCGTGGAGATGATCGCGCTCATCGAACGGCTGCTCGCGCAGGATCTCGCGTACGTCGTCGACCGGACGGTCTACTACGCCGTGAAGCGATTCCCCGGCTACGGTCGGCTATCCGGCAACGTCAGCGAAGCGCTGCGGCAGGGCGTGCGGACGGAGGTCGATCCGAACAAGCGCGACGCGGCTGACTTCGCGCTCTGGAAGCGCGCGGAGCCGGACCGACGCGCGCTCGTGTGGGATTCGCCGTGGGGCCCCGGGTATCCGGGGTGGCACATCGAGTGTTCGGCGATGAGCACCAAGTACCTCGGCGAGAGGTTCGACGTGCACACCGGCGGCGTGGACAACATCTTTCCGCACCACGAGGACGAGATCGCGCAGTCGGAAGGAGCGCTCGGGCATCCGGTCGTCGGCACGTGGGTCCATGGGCAGCATCTCCTCGCGGACGGGGTGAAGATGGCGAAGTCCGCTCGGAACACACTCGAGGTCCACGAGATCGAAGCGCTCGGACTCGATCCGCTCGCGTTCCGTTACCAGTGCCTCCTCACGCATTACCGGTCGCGGATGCACTTCAGCGTGGGCGCGCTCCGCCAGGCCGCCGAAGGACTCGACCATTTGCGGCAGCGCGTACGCCACTGGTCGCAGCTCGGAGGCGGCGAGCGCAACGACACGATGCGGCGGGCGTGGTCGCAACTGTTCCGTGCGGAGCTCGCGAATGACCTGAACCTGCCGCGGGCCTTCGAGGTGCTGCAGCTCGCGACGCGCTCTCCATCGCTGCCTTCGCGGTCCAAGCTGGATCTGCTCTTAGAGTCGGACGCCGTCTTGGGGCTCGGTCTCGCGTCGGTCGCGCGCGAGCGCGAAGAGGCTCCCGGTCCCGTCCTCGCCGTGCTGGCGCAGCACACGCGCGCGAGGGAGTCCGGCGACTACGCCGCAGCGGACGCGCTTCGAGCGCGAACGGATGTGCGTCTCGAGGATCACAACGGCAATGCGCTGCTCGTTGCGCGTCCGGATCGAAGGATGGGTCGCCGCACGCGACGGTCGATCGCATCGCCGCGCGAGCTCGACGATCGGACGGCGGAACGCGCGACGCGTGAGTGGACGATCGCGGTGACGTCGCGGGAGTGGCCGGAGGATGTCGAGCGCTGCGTGCGCGCTGTGCTGCGGTTCGCCCCCGCCGACGCCGAAGTGCTCGTCCTGGACCAGGGCTCGAGCGATCCCAGCGCCGAGCGACTGGACCGCCTCGCGTGGGGTGAGCGCGTCCGCGTCATCCACGCCGACCGGGATCTCGGCGAGGGCGCCGGCCGCAACGCTCTCTTGCGCGTCGCGCGTGGACGCCTGCTGTTGCAGCTCGACCCCTCGGTCGAGCTGCTCGGCGACCTGTTCACTGTGCTGAAAGCGGCCCTCCACGCGGGCGCGGGCATCGCCGGGCCGTGGGGGCTGCGCACGAAGGACCTCCGGCATTTCGACGAGGTGACCGATGGCGCCTGCGACGCGATCCAGGGCTACTGTCAGGCGACGCGGCGCGACACCTTGCTTGCGGTCGGCGGGTTTGACGAGCGGTATCGGTTCTACCGCAATCTCGACATCGCTGTTTCATTCGCGCTGCGCGAGCGTGGCCTACGTGCTGTGGCGGTCGGCGTCGGGCTCGCCGTGCGGCACATTCACCGAGCCTGGGAGGCGTTGCCGCAAGAAGAGCGCGACAAGCGCAGCCGCAAGAACTACGACCGCATGTACAAGCGGTTCCATAGCGTTCTGGCGTCGGCATGACGCGTGGGCGGCTCGTGCTGTGCGGCTCCGGTGAGTTCACGCCCGCCATGGACGATTTGGATCGCGTCATTTTCGCCGGAATAGGCCCGCGCCGGTTGCGCGTCGCGATCGTCCCGACCGCGGCCGGTACCGAGGACACGCCGAAGTCCTGGATCGAGATGGGCACCGCTCACTTCGCCGGTCTTGGAGCCGAAGCGATCGGGGTCATGGTCCTCGACCGCGCTGACGCGGAAGATCCGCGGCACTGTGCGGCGATCGCGGAGGCGGACTGGATCTACTTCTCCGGCGGCAAGCCCGACTACGTCGTGGAGACGCTCTCCGGTACGCCGTTCTGGTCCGCGGTCCTCGCGCGGCATCGCGCGGGCGCGGTGCTCGCGGGCTCGAGCGCAGGCGCGATGATGCTCGGAAGTCGCACGTTTCATTTCCCGGACGGGCTCGATGAGACCGGTCTTCCTCGGCGCGTCGCGGTGCGAGACGCCCTCGGTCTCCTACCGGGCATTTTCGTCGCGCCGCATTTCGATGCGGTCCCCGGCGAGATGTGGCGGCGTTGGGCCGACATCTGGCCCGACGGCCATCGGATGCTGGGGATCGACGAGGACACCGCGATCGTTGAGGGTGCCGATGGGTGGAGCGTCGTTGGAAAGGGCCGTGCGGTGGTCTTCCGATCGCTCGACGACCACGACGTGCATCCGACCGGTGCGCGCTTCGACGGCATCCGCGTCGCGGGCGCCTCACGCACTTAAACTCGACGCGTGCGCGACGGTGAACGACGGCGCGTCGTGGTGACCGGCCTCGGCATGATCACGCCGCTGGGTGGCTCGGTCGCCAAGACGTGGGAAGGCATACGCGCGGGCCGCAGCGGCATCGGTGCGATCACGCGCTTCGACACGACCGGTCTCGAAACGACGATCGGCGGTGAGGTGCGCGACTTCGATCCGCTCGAGTACATGGATCGCAAGGAGGCGCGCCGCGCCGACCGCTTCGCGCAGTTCGCGGTCGCCACGGCGTCCCAGGCGATCGCCGACGCGAAGCTCGAGATCACGAAGGTGGTGGAGAACGTCCTATCGCATGCGAAGGACCCGCGGCGGGTCTCCGCCTTCATGATCCCGATGATGATCATCGACATGGCCGCGGGTGAGATCGCCATGAAGTTCGGCGCCAAGGGACCGAACATGGGGCACGTCTCCGCCTGCGCGTCCAGCGCGCATGCGATCGGCGAAGGGTCGGAGATCATCCGGCGCGGGCAGGCCGACGTGATGATCGCCGGCGGCTCCGAGGCCGGCCTCATCAAGATCGCGATCGCCGCGTTCAACCAGGCCCACGCGCTGTCACGCCGCAACAACGCGCCGGAGAAGGCGTCGCGACCGTTCGACAAGGACCGCGATGGTTTCGTGTTCAGCGAGGGCGGTGGAGCCGTGATCCTCGAGGAGCTGGAATTCGCGCGTGCTCGCGGTGCGCGCATCGTCGCGGAGCTCATCGGCTACGGCCAGAGCGCGGATGCCCACCACGTGACGGCGCCGGCCGAGGGTGGCGAGGGCGCGGTGCGCGCGATGCGCATGGCCATCGAGGGCGCGGGCATCGCGCCGACCGATGTCGGCTACATCAACGCGCACGGCACGTCGACGCCGGCGAATGACGGGTCCGAGACCGCGGCGGTGAAGACGCTCTTCGGCGACCATGCCTACAAGCTCGCGGTGTCATCGACGAAGTCGATGACCGGCCATACCCTCGGCGCCGCAGGCGCGATCGAAGCGATCTTCTGCGCGCTCGCGATGCGCGACGGGGTGCTGCCGCCGACTATCAACCAGGAAGTGCCCGATCCCGACTGCGACCTCGACTACGTGCCGAACGTGATGCGCAAGCAGCAGGTCGACGTGTCGCTCTCCAATTCGATGGGCTTCGGTGGCCACAACGCGGCGCTGCTGCTGCGGCGGTGGGCCTGACAGTGGCCGACCCGAAGAAGCTCCGCGCCGATGCGAACGCACTCGTGACCGAGCTCTTGCAGCGCCTCGCCGCGGAGGATGTGCAGCAGCTCGAGATCCGCCGCGGCGGCCTGCGCGTGAAGGTGAGCAAGACGACCATGGGGGGCTTTGCCCCCCATGCCCGAAGCCTATCGGCGGCGCGAGATGGCGCGGGCGCGCCGGGCGTGACGGTCACCGGACCGGACCAGCAGACGAAGGGCGAGCTCCCAACGGTGAACGCGCCGCTCACCGGCGTCTTTTACCGCTCGCCGACACCGCAGGCCCCGCCGTTCGTTCAGATCGGCGCCGTCGTGAACAAGGGCGACGTCGTCGCGCTCATCGAGGCGATGAAGCTCTTCAACGAGATCCGCTCGACCGCGGGCGGGAAGGTGAAGCGCATCTTCGCCGAGAACGGGCAGCTCGTGCGTGCGCACCAGCCGCTTCTCGAGCTCGAGCCGATCTGATGGCCGCCGTCTGCGTGGTCTGCAAGACCGCGCTGGATGCCGACCGCATCCGTCTGCGCTACGAAGGCCGTTACTACGAGTTCGACCGCGCCCGATGCAAGGTCATCTTCCAGGAGAATCCCGACCGCTGGCTCGACGCGTTCGGCGAGGTGCTCGACGAGCCACGTTAGGCCGGAGGTTCCGGCCGAAGCGTCGAATCGAGGGACGCGTGCGGCCTCGCTGGGATTAGCCGGAGTCGTCGCGTGTCTCGCCGTGTTCTCGATCGTCGCGGCCTACACCACGCAAACGCAGGTCGACCGGGCGCAGCGCTCGGAAACGGTGGCCGAGAGCTACGCGGGTGCGCTCTCCGCGCTCAACGCGGAGGAAACGGTCGAGCTGGAGTACCTCCTCGATCCCATCTCGGACAACATCGGGAGGCTGGAGGAGGCCGGCAGGGTATTGACCGACGCCGTCAACGAGATCGCGGTCCAGGGCGGCCGCGAGGATGCCGTGCTCGCGAAGGACATTCTTGCGCTTCACGCCCAGCGCCTCGTTGCGAATGAGCGATTGGCCGGCGCGAGTGCCGCCGGCGACAGGACTGAGGCCGAACGTATCCACGAAAACGAGTCCCAGCCACTCTTCCTGGCGATGAAGAGTCGACTCACCGTGGCGACCGAAGAGCGGCAGGCGGACTCCCAGTCCGCCCTCGCAGGTCTGGAGACCACCGCCCGATGGATACTGATCCTCTCGCCCATCGTCTTCGCGATCGGGTTCGCACTGCTGATCGTCCTGTGGCTGATCCTCGAGCGATATCGCCGCGCGACGCGCGAGACGTATCGTAAGATCGAGCAGCTCAGCAGGTTACGCGGCGAATTCGTGTCGATCGTCAGTCACGAGTTTCGCACGCCACTGACCGGGGTCCAGGGCTTCAGCGAGTTGATGCGCGACGAAGAGCTCACGATCCCGGAGATGCGGGAGTACGCCAGCGACATCAACAAGGACGCCCGTCGGCTCTCGAGCCTCATCAGCGACATGCTCGATCTCGACCTGATGGAGTCGGGCCGGATGACGCTGCGCTTCGCGCCGGTGGATCTGAACCGCATCGTGATGAACGCCGCGGCTCAGTCCAGCTCCAGCGCAGCTGCGCATCCCATCGAGCTTCATCTTTCCGAGGGACTGCCGGAGGTGAACGGCGAATCGGAACGATTGACGCAGGTCGTCACCAACCTGCTGAGCAATGCCATGAAGTACTCGCCGAGCGGCGGCGGGATAGAACTGGAAACGACGGGCGACGGGCGTATGGTCACGCTCACCGTCCGTGATCACGGGATCGGGATCCCGGCCACTCATCTGGAGAAGATCTTCGACCGGTATTCCCGGATCGAGGCGACCGAGACAGCCAGCATCAAGGGGGTCGGCCTGGGGCTTGCGATCGTGTATCAGATCGTGCGGCTGCATCACGGAAAGGTCTGGGCCACCAGCGACGTCGGCGAAGGCTCCGCCTTTCACGTGCAGCTACCGGTGATGGAGTCGGCCACGTTCGCCGCACGTGCCGAACAGCCGGGGTCTCGCGTTCGTCGGGCGTAAGGTCAGACCATGCGTCGTGGCCTTGTTGCCCTCGCCGCGCTGCTCGTGACGGTCGGCGCGTGCCTGCCTGCGGCTCGAGCTCCGACGATCTCCGAAACGCCGGGGTCCGTCTCGCCCTCACCGTCGTTCTCACCGTCAACGGCGATCGCCTCGCCCTCGTCCTCGCCATCGCCACCCGCGTCGCAATCGCCCGCGGCAGACATCCACGTGACGGCCGTACCTTCACTGCCGGCCGATCCGCATTTCTTCTCGGTCGGCGCCCAGGACACGACCCGCATCCTGCTCTTCGACTCCGCGGCGACGCGGCCGCCTGTCGAGGTCGTGCGCTTCGACCCGGCGCCGTCGGCTGGCGCCCCTGACGTCCGGAACATCGCCTTCGGTGCCTCGGCCGATGGACGCGTGCTGGTGATAGCGCGCCGATTCTCCGAGCGACGGACGGTCCATTACCTCGTGCGTCCGCAGACGGGCGAGATCGTCGTGCTGCTCACGGACCTGGCCCCGTCGTTCAGCACGCCGGTCGTGTCCCCCGACGGCACGCGGTACGCATACGCGCGACTCGGCGACGCCAACAGCACGGGTGTTTGGATCGCCGACGCTCACGCGGGACCGGACCCGAGGCGCATCGTCGCGTCGGATCCGCAGATCGTCGGCTCTCCGCCCCAGCCGGTCGCGTGGTCGAACGATGGCGCGTGGATCGCGGTGACGATCTCCGACACCGGCGGGAGTCGAATGGGCGTCGTTCAGGTCCAAGCCGGAGAGACCGCCCTCGATGTC
>WNGF01041498.1_pt1 | contig 10038 bp, 9 predicted proteins | sample 5400641 | NCBI WGS metagenome assembly WNGF01 (sample SAMN13153371, study PRJNA577476) | soil metagenome | isolation source: 80 cm soil or saprolite under grassland replicate 2 | place: USA:California | collected 2016-06-15
CCGGCGCTGTCGCGGGTCGGTGCCAGCGGCCGATCCAGCGAGGCGCGGGTGCGGCGGGTGGGGGCCACGTTCGCCTCGAGCAATTGGGTGGACAGCGCCTCCCGGAACAGCGCTGGCGTGAAGCCGACAGCGCGGAACTCTGGGAAGGCCAGCAGCCGCGCAACCACGCCGCTCAAGGTGAGCCGCGGCGCCGGTCCGCAGCCACGCTGGTGCGCCTGGGTGGCGGCGACGAGGTCGCCGCGGAGTTGGTCGAGATAGGCAAGCAGCCCGGCGTGTTGCGGGGTGGGCGTCCTGACGCCCGCTTTGCCGCCCCGGAAGCCCTTCTGGATGTTCGCGTGGGCGAGCCCGACCCCAAACGGCGGCGGCGCCACGGGCGCGTAGCGCGCCTTGTGCGGGTCGTTACAGGAGGCCCACACCATCACCGGCCGACCACCGGAACCCGCGGGAGCGATGATGACCGGGTCGATCAGGTACGACAGCAGCGCGGCCAGGGTGTACACCGGGCTTCCTCGGCGCGCCGCGGTCTTGTTCCTCGGGTTGTAGACCCGCAGGCCCTGCGCTTCCAGGGCGCGACGCAGGTCCAGAGCTGGCGTCCCGCCGCGGCGGCCCTCCTTCTCCGAGGTCGAGAACAGCAGCACGGCAACCGATGGGGCGACGATCGGCTGGTCTGGTGGCCGGCCGGCGCCGAGCGCGTCGATCTCCGCCGCGACTTGAGCGCACACCGATGCCCACGATCCCTGCAGCAGGCGCGGCGGCTCACCAGTGGGCACACGCTGCGGTGAGCGGATCGTCTTGGCCATCGAGACCGTCGACAAGACCGTGGCGTCGCGGAAGGCGCCAGCGAGTTGCACGATCCGCCTCGTGCTGCGCCAGTTCTCCTCGAGCTTCTCCTGCCTGTAGCCGATGCCATCGTCGCGGCAGCGGTCCTCCAACCCGATGAAGCAGGCGATGTCCGACCCGCGGAACCGGTACAGCGCCTGGTCGTCGTCCCCCACCACCGTCAGCCGGGTCTCGGCTCGAGTCAGCCAGTGCAGGTGGATGGCGAACTGCACGGGGTTGGTGTCCTGGAACTCGTCGACGAACACGTGGTCCACATGCGGCAAGACGGCGTCCTGCCGGTCGTGGAAGCGCCGCTGGATCGTCGCGAAGTCGAGAATGTTCTGCTCGTCGAGGTAGGTCTCCCAGCGCTGTTGCAGGGTGACAAGGTCGGCGGTGACGCCGGGCCGCGACGCCGCCTCCACGCCGTTGGGTGTTCCCGCAGGGCCGCACCGAGGAAGCCACGTCTCGGTGTGCTGCCCAAGGACCGCTTGGAGGAACGCGACCCGGTCGAAGGTGTTCGCCGGCCACCGGCCGTCGGCCCACGGCGCACGGAACAGCGCCACCAACTCGTCAGTGGCGAGCAGTCGGTCGATCACGCGAGGCTGCCCGCCGGGACGAAACCCAAGAACTGGCCGGTGGACCCGGGTGAGACGCACACGGGTCTCGGTCTCCTCGACGACCTGCGTCCCCGCCGCCATGTACGCCGCGTCGAACTCGGCAAGCAGGACGTCGCAGAGGCTGTGCAGTGTCCCGATGCGGAGGTCATGCACGTGCGGGTCGGCGGGGTTGAGCCCCCGCTTGCGCGCCTGTTCGAGCAGCGCGTCGCTCCGTTCGACCATGCGGACGGCCAACTCGGTCGCCGCCTTGCGCGTGAACGTGGTCACGACGACCCGGCGGCTCGGCGTCCCGACCACAAGGAGTTCGAACAGCACCCGCCACACCAGCATCTCGGTCTTCCCCGAGCCGGCGCCGGCGAGGATCTGCAGCACACGGTCAGTCGGCCGGACGGTGATGATGCTGCGCTGCGGCCCACGCCGGTCGAGCGGTTCACGACCGACCAGCACAAGGACCTCGTCGACCAACTCGAAGAACACGTCCTCCGGGAGCAGTGTGCCCGGGGCGACCGCGTCCAGGGTCACGGTCGGAGTGCGGGTCGTCACGCCCGCCGACCCTTGGTGCCCGGCCGCACCGGCAGCGACACCCGCGCCTGCTTGACGCTGGACAGCGACCAGTTGGTGAACTTCCCGTTGCTGTCGAGCTTCCTCACGAGGTTCCTGCCCTCCCGACCGGATTCTTGTGGCTCATGAAGTCGACCTTGATCTTCTTCCCTGGTCCTCGGGGCCATCGGTCGTCGTCTTTGCCGCCAGTTGCGCAATGGCGTCGCGCCGCTCATCCTGCTTGATTCACCTCGTGCCCCCGCCATGGTACTTGTCTCACAATTCGAACACGAGCCGAAACGGCGAGAAGGGCATGATGTTCGAAAGGGCGAAGAACTCCCCCCAGGGCTCCTGCCACTTGGTCGGCCGAGGCCCTCCGGCCGACGTCCGCAAGGCGTGGTTCGCGCCTGCGCCCGATCCGACTCCCCGTTTGCGAATGCGCGTCGTTCGTCGCCTCCACTCCCACCGTCGTGCCCGTCGGCCTCGCTCGGAAGGCGCCGACTGGCACCGCAGTCGGTAACGGCGACGACGCGCGCGGGTGGGCCACGGGGGCGGGATCGACTCGACCGGCGGCGAGGGGCCGAAGCGCCGGACTCCGCTCCGACGTGCGTCTGAGGATCCCTCATCAGTGCCTTTCTTGTCGCGGGCGTGACTTCGTTCACACGCTTGTAGTTACATTATTGTGATTCGTGTGATCGACAGACTCGGCGAAAACTGCGGTGGCGCGCTTGAAGTGCTGTAGGTAGTTCCGGTAGGTCTGGCAGGCCCCGTGGTGGACGACTTGGAGGTGGCCTGGTGACAGAGGAACCGAGGGCGGTAGTGCTGCTCAGCGGCGGCCTTGACTCCGCAACAGCACTGGCGATCGCCCGAGCCGAGGGATTCCGACCCTACGCCCTGAGCTTCCGATACGGGCAGCGACACAAGGTCGAGTTGAAAGCAGCTCGCCGGGTGGCCAAGGCGCTCGGCGCCGCCGAGTACAAGATCGCCAAGACCGACCTACGGGTGTTCGGCGGGTCGGCGCTGACCGCGGACGTGGCGGTGCCGAAGGGTCGCAGTACCGGCGAGATGGGCGAGGGGATCCCGATTACCTACGTGCCCGCCCGTAACACCATCTTCCTGGCGTTCGCGCTGGCTTGGGCGGAGACGCTCGAGGCCAGCGACATATTTGTCGGGGTCAACGCGCTTGACTACAGCGGCTACCCTGACTGCCGCCCGGAGTACATCCGCGCCTTCGAACAGATGGCCAACCTCGCGACCAAGGCCGGGGTGGAAGGCCGCCAGCATCTAGTTATCCACACCCCCTTGATCCGTCTGACCAAGGCGCAGATCATCCAACGCGGCTTGGAGTTGGGTGTCGACTACGGCTTGACCCACTCCTGTTACGACCCCACCCCGAGCGGTCGGCCGTGCGGGGCGTGTGACTCGTGTCTGCTGCGCGCCAAGGGGTTCGCCGAGGCAGGTGTGGCAGACCCGGCATTGACCACCACGGCGGAGACGAAGGGATGACCTACCAGGTCAAGGAGATCTTCTACACGTTGCAGGGCGAGGGCGCCTATACCGGCCGACCGGCGGTGTTTTGCCGGTTCGCCGGCTGCAACCTGTGGTCTGGCCGGGAGGAGCAGCGCGCCCGCGCGGTCTGCCAGTTCTGCGACACCGACTTCGTCGGCACCGATGGGCCAGGCGGCGGCCAGTTCGCCACCGCCCAGGACCTGGCGCAGGCGGTTGCCGGAACGTGGCGGGGCGAATCGCATCCGCGCAGCCACCCATTCGTAGTCTGCACCGGTGGGGAGCCACTGCTGCAACTGGACCGACCCGCGGTCGACGCGCTGCATGCGGCCGGGTTCCGCTACGAGCAACTTCGCTTCGACCGGTTCCGGCTGCAGCCCATGGACGGCCCTGACCAAGAGCAGAATACCCGCGCGGCAGTGGCCTACTGCTTGGCGCACCCGCAGTGGCAGTTGAGCCTGCAGACCCACAAGTTCCTGGGGATCCCCTGACATGGACGTCTTCCGGGAGTTCACCTTCGAGGCCGCCCATCGCCTACCCCACGTGCCTGCTGGCCACAAGTGCGGACGACTGCACGGGCACTCCTACCGCGTCGAGGTGCACGTGCGCGGACCGGTCCAGACCGACCAGGGTTGGGTGATGGATTTCGCCGACCTCAAGGAGCGATTCGCACCCCTGCGCGAGCAACTCGACCACCGCTACCTCAACGAGGTCGAGGGCTTGGACAACCCGACTAGCGAGAACGTCGCCCGCTGGATCTGGTATCGCCTGTGCCCGGTCCTGCCCCTGGCGAAGGTTGTCGTGCGGGAGACCTGCACCACTGGTTGCGTCTACGAGGGCGAACAGTCATGACGCTCGAGGACGTCCAAGCGCGACCCGACACCCGCGGCGTGGCCCTCGACGAGGTCGGCGTGCGCGGTCTGCGCCATCCGATCGTCGTGTGGGACCGGGAACGGGACAAGCAGGAGACCATCGCCGAGATCGCCATGTCGGTGAATCTGCCCGCCCACGTGAAGGGCACCCACCTCAGCCGCTTCATCGAGGTGCTCAGCGAGCACGCGGGCGAGGTGACGATGCGCACCATCCCAAACATCCTGGCCGCGCTACGCCACCGACTCCATACAGGCCAGGCGCGGATGGAGGTTGGTTTCCCCTACTTCATCGAACGGGCCGCACCCGTTACCGGCGCGCGAGCGCTACTGGACTACCAGTGCCAGTTCACCGGCGAGACAGACGAGCGCGGCGATCGGTTCACGCTCACGGTGCGGGTGCCGGTGACCAGCGTGTGCCCGTGCAGCAAGGCGATCAGCGACTACGGGGCGCACAACCAGCGCGGCCACATCGCCATCAGCGTGCAGACCGGCCACCTTGACGGCGAGCCGCAGGTCATGTGGATCGAAGAGCTGGTCGAGCTTGCCGAGCGGTCGGCGTCCGCGCCGGTGTTCCCGCTGCTGAAGCGGCCCGACGAGCGGCACGTGACCATGCTCGCCTACGACAACCCGGTCTTCGTCGAGGACATGGTCCGCAGCGTGGCCCAAGGCCTCCGCGCTGACCAGCGCGTGACCTGGTTCGCGATCGAAGCAACCAATGAGGAGAGCATCCACAACCATGCCGCGTTCGCCAGGGTCGAGGAATCCTGTGTCCGCGCTCTGCGTGAAGGAGCGCCACGGTGACTCGACCGTCGGGTCTACGCGGGCGTGTGCAACTGGTCGTCGCGTGCGCCAACCGCAAAACCCAGCCTGTCCCGGATTGGCTGCGGCTTCGTCACATCGTGGGCGCTAACTCAGCGGGACGAACCATACGGTGGATCGATCAGCTGGAACGGTCAACGGAGCCCACGGTGCCGGCACGACAGTTGTATGCCGGCGAGCATTGGCAGGTGGTCCGCGGGCTCGAACCGACCGCAGCGGCAGCGGGCTTGGACGCGAGCCTGTGGGTCTGCTCGGCCGGCTACGGCCTCGTCAGCGCAGAGGCCCCACTGCGTCCCTACGCCGCGACGTTCGCCACCGGCCACGCCGACAGCGTCAGTGTGGACCCGCGCGACCGACCACGCTGGTGGGCATCGCTGGCCGACTGGAAAGGACCCGTGCCCAGCGCACCGCGGACACTGCGCGACCTGGGACGCGGCCAACCTCATGCCGTATTCCTGGTCGCATTGTCGTCGGCCTATCTTGCGGCGTGCACCAACGACCTGCTGGCGCTGGCAGACGAGCTTGCCTCCTCAGAGCAACTCACCATCATCTCGACCGGCACCAGATCCAGCGGCCCGCTTGCACGCCATCTGGCCCCCGCCAGCGCGCAACTCCAGCCCGTGCATGGTGGCACCCGCCAGTCCCTGAACGCCCGGATTCTGGCCTACCTGCTCCGCGAGCACGCGGCTGCACTCACCTACACCCACATCCGGCGGGTGCTCGGCGGACTGCTTGCGGCCGCGCCCCCACTGGTCCGCTACCAGCGGGCCCCTCGCACCGACCAGCAGGTGCGGATGTTCATTCGAAGACGGCTTGCCGGCGAGCCCGAGGTGACCGCCGCTCGGCTGCTGCGCGAGTTCCGCGATCTTGGCTATGCCTGTGAGCAGGGCCGATTCGCTGCGCTGTACCGCGCTGTCTGCGAGGACCGCTGATGGCCACGCGTGCCAACGGCCACAACAGCCATGCGATGCTCGCCCGCCGTGCGCTGCGGATCACCCAGACCGCTGAGTTCCCGCTGTATCTGTTCAGCCTCACTGCCGCGGAGATCCTGCAACTCGCCGACATCTCGCGAGTCGCCCGTGACCAGTCCGGCGAGTTGATCGGCTACCAGCGGCCTGAGGTCCGGCGGCATATCCAGGAGATCGTCGACTACCTCAACAGCGACCAGGTGATCTTCCCCAACCCGATCATCCTCGCGCTGTCCTCGGCGGTCCGGTTCACTCAAAGCCGGGGCAAGGTCTGCGACGGGTTCGCCACCACCGGCATGCTGGAGATCCCCCTGCCTGGTACCGAGGAGGCCAAGCCAGGGTGGATTGTTGACGGGCAGCAGCGCGCCCTGGCCCTTGCTCAGGCCACCCGCCGAGACTTTCCCGTCCCGGTCAACGCGTTCATCGCCGACTCGGTTGACATCCAGCGGGATCAGTTCCTGCGCATCAACAACACCCGGCCCCTACCGCGCGGCCTAGTCACCGAACTGCTCCCAGCGGTGAAGACCCCGCTGCCCGCGCGCTTGTCGCTGCGAAAGACCCCGTCGGCGTTGTGCGATCTGCTGAACCGAGACGATGACTCGCCGTTCCACGGGCTGATCCGCCGGGCGTCCTCGCAGGGGACCTATCGCAGGCGGGCGGTTGTCGCCGACACCAGCATCATCAACATGCTGTACGAAAGCCTCACCTCCCCGGCCGGTTGCCTGTTCCCTTACCGCAACATGGCCAGCGGGGAGACCGACTTCGACGGGCTGTGGACCGTACTGCTGCTGTACTGGACCGCGGTGCGCGACACATTCCCGGATGCCTGGGGCAAGCCGCCAGCCCGCAGTCGCCTGATGCACGGCGCCGGCATCCGCGCCATGGGCCGACTGATGGACCGCGCACTGGCGACGGTCAATCCCCGCCGCCCGGAGGCTGCTGAGCAGGTCCGCGCCGACCTTGCCCGCATCGCGCCGCACTGCCGCTGGACCCGTGGAACGTGGACCACGCTTGGGCTGCGCTGGAACGAAATCCAAAACGTCCCAAGGCACATCAACGAACTGTCCAACCTCCTGATCCGCATCTACCTGCGCACCCAGGAGGGCGGATGAAGTTCTTCTTTCCCGACAGCCAAGACCAGATCGACCCGGGCTTCGACTTCGCCTCCGAGGAACGGGCGCCCCATCGGGTCCGGCAGCGCGACGACCGCTACGCCCACGAGGCACTCACCCACCCGCCGTTCGACGGCATCCTGGTGTCGAAGACCATCGTCGACGGCACCCGCCAGGCCACCGGCAAGTACACCCTCGCCCAGCGGCACCGCCTCTACCGAAACGGGGCCCGCCGATTCTTCCGCCTCGACCCCATCGACGGAGCCCCACTGCAGATCATGGGCGACTGCGGCGCGTTCTCCTACGTCCGCGACGATGTCCCCCCCTACACCCCCGAGGAAGTCATCGCCTTCTACGCCGAGTCCGGCTTCGACCTGGGCGTGTCCGTCGACCATGTCATCCTCGAGTTCAACCCTGCCGCCGCCGAGTTCCTTGCCGCCTGTGGTGCTCGCGCGGTGCGGTTCGAACCCGTCGGCGTCGCCCAAGGCTGGAGCCCTGGCTCCTATGCGACCGCGGTCGACCAACTGCAGCGCATGGGCTACCAGCGGATCGCGATTGGCGGCATGGTGCCGCTCAAGACCCACGAGATCCTCGCGTGCCTGAAGGCGGTGGACGACATCCGCCACACCACGACCCAACTGCACCTGCTCGGCATCAGCCGCTGCGACAGCATCGGCGCGTTCGCTTCCCACGGCGTGACCAGCTTCGACTCCACCTCCCCATTCCGCCAGGCATTCAAGGACGACCACGACAACTACTACACGCTCGACCGTGCCTACACGGCCATCCGGGTCCCGCAAGTCGACGGCAACACGAAGCTGAAGGCCCGGATCCGAGCCGGCCGGGTCCGTCAGGCTGCAGCGTTCGAACTCGAACAGGCCTGCTTGCGGCTGCTGCGCGCCTATGACGCCGGCACTACGCCGCTTAGTCCAGTGTTGGATGCCCTGCGTGCCTACGACGAGTTGTTCGACGGCCGCCACGACCGGACCGAGGCTTACCGCGAGTTACTCGACGATCGCCCATGGCAGCGGTGCCTGTGTGGTATCTGCGCCACCGCCGGCATCGATATGGCAGTCTTCCGTGGCTCGGAACGCAACAAGCGCCGCGGCTTTCACAACCTGTTCGTCTTCCACCAACGACTCCACCGTGAACTCGCCACCATCGCCGTATGAAACCACCCACCACCCACACCAACCAGAAGGGGACCGTCGTGCCCGACCGTGACCATCTCCGCGTGCCCGCACTGGAGATCCGTCAAGGACTGAACCGCACCCTGTACAGCTTCGCCATCGACGGCAAGCAACTCCCACGGTTTGCTGCCATCTCACGGATCCACCGCGACGACAGCGCACAGATCCACGGCTACCAGCGACCCGAGGTCCTCTCCCACATTTCGGCGATCCGCCGCTACCTGGAGTCCGAGGACCCGATGATCCCCAACGCGCTGGTGGTCGCCTTCGACTCGCGGGTGCGCTTCGAACCAGATCCGACGGCGCCGGCCGACGGGTACGCCGGCCCGGGCACCCTGATCATTCCACTCGACGGCGACTGGTCGGAACTCGACAAGCCAGGGTGGATCGTGGACGGCCAACAGCGGTGCGCGGCGATCCGCGACGCACAGGTGGACCAGTTCCCGATCTGCGTCACCGCGTTCATCACCGACAGCGACGCCGACCAGCGGTCCCAGTTCATCCTGGTCAACTCAACCAAGCCCCTGCCCAAGGGGCTGATCCACGAGTTGCTGCCCGCAACCACCGGGACCCTGCCCACCCAGTTGCAGGTGCGCCGGTTCCCTGCCCACCTACTGGATCAGCTTAACCACGACCCCGATTCCCCGCTCTACCGGCTGATCCACACGCCCACCACGCCGGAAGGGGTGATCAAGGACAACTCAGTACTCAAGATGCTGGAGCACAGCATCAGCGACGGAGCGCTGTACCGCTTTCGTGACCCCGCCACCGGCGAGGGGGACGCAGCGGCGATGTTGGCGTTGGTACAGGCGTTCTGGACCGCCGTCCGTGACACATTTCCCGACGCCTGGGGCCTGCCGGCCCGCAGGTCCCGCCTGATGCACGGCGTCGGCATCGTCAGCCTGGGCTTTGTCATGGACGCCATCGCCGACAGCCCTCAAGGATCTCTGCCGCTGGACGCACGGGCACTGGGACTTCGGCCCGCAGGCGCAACGCAAGTGGAATGAGTTGCAGAACACCCCGAAGGACATCCAGTTGCTCACGAACTACCTGCTGTTCGAGTACAAGGCCCGAGTGTGGAGTCGGTCGCTCGAGCAGCGTAGGGATGCCTGAACGCCGGTCGCTCTCACCGCTCCAGGTGTAGGGCGTTTCATCGACCGGCACCCCACGGCACCCGCGAAGCGGAATCCGCCTGCTCACGAGAGGCTGACTCTGTTGGCGAAGTCGGAGTAGTGATCAGGCCGCTGCGAGGCTGTGAGCGGTGCACAGTTGGTGGATGCGGGTAGAGCGGCGCGCAGGTTGGGGCTTGGTGCTGAAGTAGGCGCCGAGGCGACGGATGTTGACGGCCATGCCGATGAAAACGTTCTGCAGGTGGGCTTTGGGCAGGCCGCGGTAGCGGGAGTGGCGCAGGTCAGGGCCGCGCACGGCCTGGGAGACGGTACCCTCGATCCCGGCGTGGATGTTGTAGGTGGTGCGCCACTGGTCGCTGTCCTGGGCCCGCTGGGCCGTCATGCGGGCCTCGTGGACAAGCTCGGGGTGGATGGTGACCCGGCGGGGGATGTGGGGAGCCGCCAGGGTGCACTTGTCGCGGATTG
>WNGF01033718.1_pt1 | contig 10037 bp, 9 predicted proteins | sample 5400641 | NCBI WGS metagenome assembly WNGF01 (sample SAMN13153371, study PRJNA577476) | soil metagenome | isolation source: 80 cm soil or saprolite under grassland replicate 2 | place: USA:California | collected 2016-06-15
TAAAGCGCTGGAAAGAAGCTAGGTCAGGCATAGGACACCCCCAATTTAAATTTGGCTCAATAGCTGTAGCGGAGATCTCCCCACGAACCAGCTATTGATTCTCTAATTTTACGGTGTGCCCCGGCTTTTTAGCAGTCTCGTCGCCATGGCGCGTGAATCACGTCTGATACTCGAAGTCGTCGTTGGCCGGCGCACACAAGAGTCGGCGACGAAATTGGTCGAAGGCGCAGCCAAGCGGCTCGCCCCTGATTGCTGGCCCTTGTGGTCAAGCGATGGGTGGGAGCCATACTTGTTTGCGCTGACACTCGTCTTCGCCGTCCTGATCCACTTCATCAAGGGCAAGGGACCAGGCCGTCCGAAAGAGTCACAGGTCGTGCCTGATCCGCGAATCCGTTACGGGCAGGTTATCAAACAGCGTGAGGGGCGGCGGCTGGTATCAGTGACCCGACGAGTAGTCTTCGGCGTAGCGGAGTTGATCCCGCTCAAACAAATCTCGACTTCGCTTTTGGAACGCCTCAACGGGACGATTCGGCAGCATGTCGTGCCGCTGCATCGCAAGACGCGATGTTTCGCCAAGTGTCCTACCTGAAGGCCGCAGGAGATATCGAGATCAACCCCGCCGACACCAGCCTGGTGAGCGTGCCGGCGCCGCCGGAAGATATGGCCGGACGCGTCCTGACGCCCGAGGAAGTCGTTCGCCTGCTCAACGCCCCGGATCGAAGCAAGCCGGAAGGCGCGCGGGATCACGCGCTGCTGCTCGTCCTGGCGCGGACCAGCCTGCGGGTGAGCGAGGTCAGAAACCTGCGCGCTTCCTCGATCGGCTGGAGTCACGGGCGCTGGACGGCGCGGGTTAAGGCCAAGGGAGGGCGCGAAAGAACGATCCCCTTGCCGAAGGACGTCAAGCAAGCCATCGACCATTACCTGAAGCTGGACGCCGGGCGCCGGCAGAACCTTCACAGCGACGGCGACGACGCCTTCATCTTCCAGCCGATCGTCAACTACCGCACGCTCGAATTCGACAAGGCGCTCTCGGCCCGGCACATTTGCCAGATCGTCAACCGGTGGGCGGACTTCGCCGGACTCAATCAGAATCCGGACAAAGGCGACCCAGACCGCCCGGGATTGAGGAAGAAGCCAAAGCCGAGGTTGAGGCTCTCGCCCCATGATTTAAGGCGCACGGCCGTCACCCGCGCGTTAAGCCTGGGCTTCACCTACCGCCAGGTGCAGAGCATGACCGGGCACAAAGACATCCGCATGGTTGTCAGATACGACCATGAGCGCGGCAACCTAGAGGAGAATGCCATCAATTTCCTCCACTACGACGAAACCTGCGCTCAGCACAGAAAATAATCTTTGTCTGAGTGAGCCTCAGAAAGATTACAAAGAGTCAATATACAAAAACTTGCATATTTGCCTCTTGCGTTATATATATCAACTCGTATAAATGGAGAGTAGAAATTGAGTAATGGGGAAGGCAAGAATGTGCGGTTGCCAAAGCCTAAGAAGCGGGTTGAATGGATCGGTCCCAGCAAGAAAGATTTGATGAGCTTTCCCGATGAGGTGCAACATGACATAGGCTTTGCGCTGACGGTGGCACAGTTCGGCGGCAAGCATGAGTCGGCGAAGCCGTGGAAGGGTTTAGGCTCAGGCGTAATGGAAATCGTGAGCGATTACGACACCAACACCTATCGCGCCATTTATACGGTGAATATCGGCGATGTGATTTATGTGCTCCATGCGTTTCAGAAGAAATCCAAAAGCGGCATCAGCACGCCGAAGGAAGAAATAGAGCTGATAAAAGCCCGGCATAAGAAAGCGGTCGAGCTGAGCAAAAAGAGGTAATAGTTATGAAGAAGAATGCGATCGGGGTCGAAAAAAGCAGCGGCAACGTGTTTGCGGATTTGGGCCTGCCCGATGCAAAGGACCTGCAAGTTAAAGCAGTCCTGGCGATAAAAATCAACGGCATCATTAAGCAACGCAATCTGAAACAAAAAGAAGCGGCGGAGATTTTAGGCGTCACTCAGGCGCGCGTGTCGTCCTTGAACAGCGGGCGCAAGCTCAAGGATTTTTCCATTGATACATTGATGGGCTTTTTAACCAAGCTCGATCAGGATGTCGAAATAGTAGTGAAGCGCAAGCCGCGCTCGCATTCCGCTGGGGAAATCCTCGTCACCATCTAGGCAGTGAAAAGGGAGCCGCTTGACGGCTCCCTTTTCACTTTCCTGACCTTTTGCAAATTTTGCTAGGCGTTTTGAGGTTCTTTTGTTGCCATACCTGTCACAGGACTCATAAACTGTCGTTTTCGGCCGCATAACTTGTCGCATTAGATCTGCTAACTCGTTGATCTCTCGTCGCCGACTTTTTTCTCGCGGATAGATATCCTGTCGCGTTGTTCAAAAATGCACCCATAAAGTGTCGTTGTGTTCAATACATAATTGTTACTTTCAGGCTCGCCCAGTATATAATCCACCTCTCCCAAAGTCATATTAGCGCAACCACAATCTGACTCGGGCATCATATGCTGACTCAGAACGAGTTCGAACTTTGGTGCGAACGCCTCAAATTCTCGCCGGAGACGAGAGTCTTGGTGTCCAGGATTCGAGCGTCGGAACCTTCGCGCCGAGTGAAAAGCGCCGCCGGCAATGTCTCAGGACGTTACCCCAGCCGAAAAATGGGCTGCACGATTCAATTCGAGTCTCATCGCAATGAATTGGCGGCGATCCTCGAGTTCGAGCACAGCCACACGATCCATGAATATTATGATCAACCGCCCGCCATCAAATTGAACTACCGATCTAAAAGCGGCAAAGCCCTGGGAGTGATGCATACTCCGGATTTCTTCGTGATTGAAGATGAGGGAGCGGGATGGATCGAATGCAAAACTGAAGAAGACCTCATCCGTTTGGCCCAAGGGCAGCCTGCCCGCTATGAGCGCGGAGAAGGAAGGCGTTGGCGTTGCCCGCCAGGAGAGGAATATGCGGCCCGGTATGGGCTGAGCTATCGGCTCAAGTCGTCAGCGGAGATCGATTGGCGATTCCAGCGAAATGTGCTGTTTATGGAGGACTATCTGCGAGCTGAGGTCCTCGAGATCTGTGAAGAAACGGTCGTCTGCTTTCAGTCACTGGTCGCCGCGAACCCAGGGATTACTCTCGCCGATTTGTTGACCTTCGCGGCTCAACACGGCCTGGCTTCGGACCTGCTCTATATCTTGCTGGCTACCGATCGTCTCTACGTCGACCTGAGGGCCTGCGTTCTGGCCGAGCCGGAGCGGGTCAGGGTCTACTACAACGAGCCGACAGCCAGACGGTATGAGGGATCGCTGGAGGGCCTTTCACATCGGAACAGTTTCTTCAAGATCGAGCCCGGCCAACAGGTGACGTGGGACGGCAGGTATTGGGAGATCGTCAACGCTGGCGCCACTGCCGTCTGGTTACGCGATGAGGCGCAAAAAGTCGTCTCCCTTCCACTCTCCAGTGTGAGCGACTTAATGAAACGAGGCCAGATTCTCGTCACCCCGACTCCCGGTATGGAAGATGATCGCCCTCGACTCGAGCGGGTCAGGCGATTGCTGGCTGAGGCCGGTCCGGAAGATCTGGCCGAAGCCAATCGCCGCTATCGGATTCTGAATGCTTATCTTCACCGCGCCGGCGCCGATCAGTTCTCAAATGCAACCGGAGATGAAAAGATTTCGGTACGCACCATTCAGCGCTGGTCAGCCAGTTACCACCAGGCCGAAATTCAAGACGATTGCGGATTCGTCGGACTGCTGCCACGGATCAGCCGGCGCGGCAATCGCCGACCACGATTACCTGAGACCACGATCGTGGTGACTCGGGAGTTCATCAAGCAACACTATGAGGACTTACGCCAACCGAACCGCTTCGTGGTGTGGGCCAAACTCAAGAGCGAATGTGAGGCCCGCGGGATTCGCGCGCTCAGCTATCGGACATTCTGTCGGGAAGTGATGAATCGCCCGAGACACGAACAGCAGATGAAAGGGCAAGGCCGCCGGGGGGCTTATGAGTTGGAAGAATTCTATTACGAGTTGGAGATGACGACGCCGCGTCATGGAGATCGCCCCTTTGAAATCGGCCACATCGATCATAGCCCTCTCGATATCGAGTTGGTCTGCTCTCAAACGGGCAAATCGCTCGGTCGTCCCTGGCTGACTTTCATGACGGATGCTTATTCGAGGCGATTTCTGGCGATCCATCTGGCTTTTGATCCACCGAGCTGCCGGAGCTGCATGATGGTCATGCGCGAATGCGTGAGCCGCCACTACCGCCTACCGCAGGCGATCGTGGTGGATGGAGGGAAAGAATTCAGCAGCGTCTACTTTGAGGCCTTGCTGGCCAGGTATGAATGCGCCAAGAAACAGCGCCCTTCCGCCAAGGCGCGCTTCGGCTCGACCTGCGAAAGATTGCTGGGAACGACCGAGACGCGCTTCATCTACAATTTGATCGGGAATACGCAGTTGACGAAAAACAATTTGCGCCACGTCACTAAAGCCGTAGATCCCAAGAACCTCGCGGCCTGGACCTATGGCGCGCTACTGAATCGACTCAGTGAGTTCGCCTACGAAGTCTATGACACGACGGACCATCCCGCGCTCGGCCAGAGTCCACGCGAAGCATTTATAGCCGGCCTCAGTCAGTCCGGCGCGCGAGGACATCGGTTGATCAGAGATGAAGAAGAGTTTCGGTTGCTGACCCTACCGACCACGGCCAGAGGGAAAGCCAAAGTCATCCCCGGGCGTGGAGTGAGAATCAACTATCTATATTACTGGTGCGGAGCCTTTCGCGATGGAGAGGTGGAAGGCCGCCAGGTCGATGTCCGCTACGATCCGTTCGACGCCGGATGCGCTTATGCCTATTTGCGCCGGCAGTGGCATCAGTGCTTGAGCGAGTACTACCACGTGTTTCATGACCGTTCGGAGCGTGAGTTGATGATGGCGACGGCGGAACTGCGCCGCCGTCATCAGAACCATCAGAGAAGGCTGACAATCACTGCCGGCAAACTGGCGTCATTTCTCAAAGAGGTGGAGAGAGACGAAGCCTTATTGATCCAACGCCGCCGCGACGCCGAAGTGAGGGCCGTCTCCAAGGGAAGGAAGGGGCCCGACCGGCCGCTGATTCCGGTCACGGTCGATGACGGCAACCAACTTCAAGCAAACGCAACCGGCTCTCCGGCTCCGGAGAGAGAGGCAGTAGACCTTGAGGATCTGGAAATCTATGAGGAGTACTGATCGATGGCGAAGGCAGGTTTCCCGGTCAGTCTGCTGGCGGAGGAGGGTTCGGCGCGGTTGTCCTACTTTCGCCAGTTTGTGATCGCACACCCGCGATTGAAAGAGAGCGATGCCGCGCTCTGGAGTACGATCCTGGAACCGGCCGGAGTGTCGCTGGTGTTTGTCTACGGTCCGACCGGGGTTGGGAAGACCACGCTACGGCGGCATTTGGAATCGAGGTTGAAAGAAGAAGGCTGTGGCCGCCATGAGAAGCATCATTTGGCGGTGGTGGGCATAGATGCGATTCCCCCCGACGCCGGTCATTTCGCCTGGCGTGATTTTTACCGGCGGACGTTGAAGGAACTCGAGCAGCCATTCCTGCCGGAGAGCGCGAACCAGGCTCCTATCGGCATCTATCGGGATCGTTTCGGAGAGATCGTCTATAACAGCCATCTGCAGCAACATGAACTGAGACAAGCAGTGGAACAATCGCTGCGCCATCGCCAACCATGCGCGTTGCTGATCGACGAGGCGCAACATATAGCCAAGGTCGCATCTGGGCGGAGGCTGCAGGATCAAGTGGATTGTTTGAAGTTCCTAGCGCAACAGTCCAGGACGCTGATGGTTTTGATCGGGACCTACGAGTTGCAGTCGCTGCGGAATCTGAGCGGTCAATTGAGCCGGCGCAGCCGGCATCTACATTTCTCTCGTTACGGGACAAGCGCCGAGGACCTGAAGGTCTTTCGGAGCATTATCTATAATCTGCAACTGCATTTGCCGGTGGCGAGGACCCCGAATCTGATCAAGCATTGGGAATACCTCTATGCGCGTTCGATCGGTTGCACGGGTATCCTCAAAGATTGGTTGGTCCGCTGCCTGGCCGCGGCCATAGCCGATAAGAGCCAGACCATTACATTGAAACGTGTACAGGAATATGCGTGTCCCTTCGGTGGGGCGGCGTACCTTTGAAAAATAGGCGAACATCGGCGGAAAAAATCTTCCCAATCAAAGGCGGACTGTGGTAATGGTTGGCCGAAGTAGTTGGCTCCCCTCAATGAGAAGGTGATTGACCGAGCATGGCCAAAGGGGAAGAAATTCCAAAAACCAATCCCGCCGAAGTCGAGAATCTGATCAAGCAGATTCGAGGAACAAACCTGGAACCAAGCGCCAAAGAGAGGATCGAGCGACTGTTGAGAACCATCCTGATCCTGGTGGAACTCTTGTGTGACTTGTCACATTAAATGTCGTTTTTTGCCACATAACTTGTCGCATTAGAGTGGCTAAGTCCTTAATTTCTCATTCGGCAAAAACGCCATCCGGTCGCATAAAGTGTCGCTGAGTGCAAAAATACCCCCATAAAGTGTCACTGAGTGCAAATCGACATTAACGCATTCAGGCCTACTCCTTATATAATCCGAACGCATTTCGGGTCTCATCAGCGGCATCAGTCGCGACTTTCCGAATCAGGCAGTGTGTCGGTCATCATATGCTCACTCAGCAAGAGTTTGAACTTTGGTGCGAACACCTCAAATTTAAAGCGGCGCCGGTAATGTCTCAGGCCGTTACCCCAGCCGCAAAATGGGCTGCACCATTCAATTCGAATCTCACCGCAATGAGTTGGCGACCATTCTGGAACTCGAGCACGACCCGACGATTCGCGAATATTACGATCAGCCGCCGGCAATCAAACTCAACTATCATGCCAAAAGCGGCAAAGCGCTCGGCGTCGTCCATACGCCCGACTTCTTCGTGATCGCTGATCAAGGCGCGGGTTGGATCGAATGCAAAACTGAAGAAGATCTTGTGCGTCTTGCCGAGACGCAACCCATGCGTTACGCGCGTGACGAGCGCGGACATTGGCGTTGTCGGCCTGGAGAAGAATACGCAGTCCCGCGCGGTTTGAGTTATCGGCTCAAGTCATCGGCCGAGATCGATTGGCGCTTCCAGCGGAACGTGCTCTTTCTGGAAGATTACCTGCGCGCCGATGAATTGGAGATCTGTGACGAAACGGTCGTCTGCTTTCAATCACTGGTCGCCGCGCATCCCGGCATTACGCTCGCGGATCTGTTAGCCTTTGCCGCGCAGTATGGATTGGCTTCGGACCTGATCTACATTCTGCTGATGACCGACCGTCTCTATGTCGATTTGACCGCCTGCATTCTCGCCGAACCGGAACGCGCGCGCGTCTTCTACGATGAGCCGACGGCCCGGCGGTACGGTGAAAAGCCGGTCGTTCCATCGCGCAAGCAAAGAAACGTGGAGATCGATGCGGGCCGCCGAATCGTCTGGGATGGGAAGTCCTGGGAGATCGTCAACCCGGGTGAAACCATGGTCTGGCTGTGCGACGAAGCGCAACAGGTTGTTACATTCCCAACCGTCGAGATCGATCAATTGATCAAGCAAGGGCGGATTGTCGCGGCTGCTGATGACTTTCAGAAAGAAGATCGTCGGCAATTTGAGCGCGTCCGCGCCTTGCTCGCCGCGGCCGCTCCAAAGGATTTGGCCGAAGCCAATCGTCGCTATCGAATCCTGAGTGATGACCTTCATCGTCAGCCTGCCGAGCGGAGAGCCGATACGATCTCCGTGCGCACGATCCAGCGCTGGTCGGCTGCTTACCAACAGGCCGAGGCTGAACATGGTTGCGGATTCGCCGGCTTACTGCCGCGCATCAGCCGGCGCGGCAATAGGAGCAGTCGGCTGCCGGAGGCAACGCTGGAGATGACCAGGCAGTTCATCGCCGAGCACTATGAAAACGTACGCCGACCGAATCGGTTTGCGGTTTGGGCGAAACTTAAGAGCGAGTGCGAAGCCAAAGGATTGACCGCGCCGAGCTACAGCACATTTTGCCGCGAGGTCAGGAATCGCCCGAGACACGAGCAGCAGAAAAAACGAAAAGGCCAGCGTGCCGCTTATGACGTCGCGGAATTTTATTACGAGCTCGAACCGACGACGCCACGACATGGAGATCGACCCTTTGAAATCGGACATATCGATCATAGCCCGCTCGATCTCGAACTGGTCTGTTCTCAGACGGGCAAAGTACTCGGCCGTCCCTGGCTGACGCTGACGACGGATGCATACTCGCGGCGCTTTCTGGCGATCCATTTGACTTTCGATCCGCCTAGTTACAGAAGCTGCATGATGGTCATGCGCGAATGCGTCGCTCGTCATCATCGGTTGCCACAAACGATCGTCGTGGACGGCGGCAAAGAATTTCAGAGCGCCTACTTTGAGACGTTGTTGGCGAGATATGAATGCATCAAGAAGCAGCGCCCGCCCGCCAAAGCGCGCTTCGGTTCGGTCTGTGAAAGATTATTCGGGACCACGGAATCGCGGTTCATTTACAACCTGATCGGCAATACGCAGATGACGAAGAGTGATCATCGCCTGGTCACGAAAGCCGTCAATCCGCGCAATCTCGCGGCCTGGACTTACGAGGCCTTGTCCGAACGACTCGCCGAATTCGTCTATGAGGTCTACGACACGACGGATCATCCGGCGCTCGGTCAAAGTCCGCGCGAAGCATTCATCGCCGGAATCGCTCAAGGCGGAGCGCGCCGACATCGGCTGATTGACGACGAAGAAGAGTTTCGCCTCCTGACGCTGCCGACCACGGCCAAAGGCAAAGCGAAAGTGCATCCCGGCCGCGGCGTCAAAATCAACTATCTCTATTACTGGTGCAGCGCCTTTCGCGACGGCGAAATCGAGGGGCGTGAAGTCGATGTCCGATACGATCCGTTTGATGCCGGTCGCGCTTATGCCTATGTCCGCAACGGGTGGCATCAATGCATCAGCGAGTACTACCACATATTCCGCGATCGTTCGGAGCGTGAATTGAGGATCGCGACCGCGGAACTGCGCAGTCGTCGCCAAAACCATCAGAGACGGATGACGATTACGGCAAGCCGACTGGCCTCATTTCTCAAGACTGTCGAGCATACCGAAGCGTTGTTGCTTCAACGCCGCCGCGATGCTGAAGTCGGCGCTCGATCCCGAGGGAATAAAACGGCCATGACCCCGATTGAAGGCCCAATTGAAGGATTGAACGGCAAGAGCGATGAAACGGTCGAAGCAGGCGCTCCGGCATCGGAGAGAGATCCCGTGAACTTCAATGACCTGGAAATCTATGAGGAGTACTGAATGCCGAGGCCGAAAGGGCCGGGTGTCCCCGCACATCTGCTCGTGGAGAGTGAATCAGAGCGCTTGTCGTACTTTCGTCAATACGTGATCGCACACCCGCGATTGAAACAGGTCGATGCCGCGCTTTCGCGCGCCATCAGAGAACCGGCCGGAGCGGCGCTGGTCTTTGTCTACGGCCCGACAGGCGTCGGCAAGACCACGCTGCGCCGACATCTGGAAGTACGCTTGCGGGAAGAACGCCGCCCCGATCAGGCGGAGTATCATCTGCCAGTAGCGGGAGTGGATGCCGTTGCCCCCGACGGCGGCAATTTTGCCTGGGGCGATTTTTATCGGCGCACACTGCGGGAACTCGAACGGTCGTTTCTGCCTCCGGCGGAGACGCCGATCGGGATCTTTCGCGATCGCTTCGGGGAGATCGTTTACGCCAGCCATGTCCGGCAGCATGAATTACGACAGGCGCTGGAACAATCATTGCGCCGCCGCAGGCCGTGGGCGTTATTGATCGACGAAGCTCAACATCTCGCCAAAATCGGTTCGGGCCGCAAGCTCCAGGATCAGATGGATTGTTTGAAGTTCCTGGCGCAACAATCCGAGACGCTCGTGGTTTTGATCGGGACCTATGAATTGCAGGCGCTGCGCAATCTGAGCGGGCAATTGAGTCGGCGCAGCCTGC
>WNGF01011123.1_pt1 | contig 10036 bp, 7 predicted proteins | sample 5400641 | NCBI WGS metagenome assembly WNGF01 (sample SAMN13153371, study PRJNA577476) | soil metagenome | isolation source: 80 cm soil or saprolite under grassland replicate 2 | place: USA:California | collected 2016-06-15
AGAGGCGATTGATTGGCTCAAGCGCGCTCCCTTCGGCGGCGGCGCAGAGGTGGAGATCCGCCAAGTCCACGAGGCCGAAGACTTCGGCGCCAATCTCACCCCCGAACTGCGCGAGCAGGAGCAGCGTTTGCGCCAGCAGATCGCGCAGCGCGAAGAGACGCGAAAGGCCTCGTGAGAGCTTCTTGACGAGGAAAGCGCACATCAAGCACGTGAGGACCGGCGTGTGGGTCGCACTCAGCGTCGCACTTTGCGCCGCGCTGATCTTTGTCGCGGTTCGTCATGCACACCAGGAGGCGAACTGGCCGCAGGTACCCGGATCTATTCAGGAAACCAGGATCGTGCTGGAAGATTGGGTTCAACCGGTTACGGGAGCGATTGTGGATCCCCATCCAGTGTGGAAGGCGGAATACAAGGTCGCCTACCGCGCCGCAGGCCAGGAATATACGACGTGGAGCTATTCCGGCATCCGCGGCGGAACCAAAAGGTTGGTAGAAATCAGGATGAAGCAGGCGCTGACCACACCCGGATTTGCGTGCAGCGTGAAGTACAATCCGGCCCGCCCAGCTGTATCAGTCGCCGATTGCGAATAAATTAGTTTGCGGCCAATTCCCTCGCCCGCGCAAAGACTGCCTCAAACATCGCCGTGGTGAGTTTTCCCGTGGCGGTGTTCTGATTGGATGGGTGGTACGACGCAAGCAGCGTGACTCCATTCGGCAATGAAAACTCCGCGCCGTGCGCGAAGCGGTACGCCGATTTACGCGCAATCACGCCGTTGCGGCAGAGCGCGTCGAGGTAGGCATCGAACGCGAACTTTCCCAGCGCCACCACAACTTTCACGTTTGCCAGCGCGGCCAGTTCGCGGTCCGTGAATGCGGCGCAGTTGGCCAGCTCCGACGGCAGCGGCTTGTTGTCCGGAGGCGCGCAGCGCACGGCGGCGGTGATCCAAAGATCGCGCAGCCGCAGGCCGTCGTCTCGCCCGCTTGCGTTGGGCTGCGAGGCAAATCCCTGCCGGTGCAGCACCGGATACATGAAGTTTCCCGAGGCGTCGCCGGTGAACGGACGCCCGGTGCGGTTGCTGCCGTGGGCTCCCGGAGCCAGACCCAGGACCAGCACACGCGCGTTCGGATCGCCGAAGCCAGGCACCGGGCGTGCCCAGTAGTCGCAATCGAGATAAGCGCGGCGCTTCTCGCGGCCGATGCGCTCGCGGTATTCGACCAGCCGCGCGCAGCGGCGGCACTCGATCACCTCGTTCGCAAGCTGCGTCAACAGCTCGAATAGCCGCCCATCTCCCATTTTTCTATACCTATCCTCTGTCGCTTTTGTGTCCCGGGTGACTCAGGCCCGTCCTGCCCTTGGCCCTGAAAAGCCATTCCGCAGCTTTCGAATTGCAGGCGCCCTGCCTCTTTTGGCCCAACGCCACCTTTCCGCAGCCCATCCCATCATGATCGAAGACCTGGCAAGCAACAGTTTTCACGGAGAAAAAACCGTATGCGGAAACTACTTCTGATCGTCACCTTTACTTTCGTACTGGCCGGCCTCGCTCTGGCCCAGACAACCAGCGGGGCCGGAGCGGCGGGGATCTCCAGTTCACCGGCCGCCTCGCCGTCCGGCAGCCAGCCCGGCAGGCTGGGCACAAACACCGCCCAGTCCGGAACTCCCGGCGCTGCCGGCACCGTGCCCGGGAACGCACCGACGGCAACACCAGGACCTTCGTCCACCCCGGGCTCCGTACCGGAGATCAATCCCTGCGTTGAGGGCACCAGCCCAGGCAGCGAACAGAGCCAGGCTATGAGTACGTCCAGCGCCAATCCTACCGTTGCCGAGAAAGCGAACGCCAATTGTCCGCCGGAGAGCAGCACCCCTGGAAGCGCCACAACTCCGGGCGCGATGAGCAGCCCGAGCACGGCCACACCGCCTCCGGCGACCACGACTCCGAGGCCCTCTACCCAGACACCACCACCAAGCAGCACGCGCTAGCAGTGAGTTTAGCGGGCCAAACGGAACTCTTCGATTGGCCCGCTTTGTCATTCGCATCTCGGCAGTCCCACTCCCTATCAACTCGGCCTCACTCTTGCCCTGTGAGCTGCTGACTGACTCTACTCTGGTGTTTCCGTCCTGGTTTGCCTCCTGGTTTGCTTCCTAAGCCACATTTCAGGTGCCCCTCGTTTGACCCGCACTTGCCCGGTCTCATACACTGAGTCGTTCGCCAGTGGCAGTTGCGGCGCGTAGCATGAGCATGCGCGACAGGGTCTCCAGCGCGACCCGTTGTTGGCGTGCTGGGGCGAAAGCGCTCCCAGGTCTTTTTTAATCTTCAGTAGAGTTAGGTTATCCATTGACTTCCAGCAATCTGAGATCGCGTGAATCGGCAACCGAAGTGATTAAAGACGAAGCCACCAGAAACGAAGCAAGCAAAGACGAAGGCGTAGCCCCAGAAGCGGCGCAAGGACCAGTCCCAGAGACGGCGAAAGAAGCCGCCCCGAACCCGTGCGAGCGCCAACTTTGGGTCGAGGTCCCGGCGAATGAAGTTGCGCGCACCTGGGAGACCGTGCTGGCGCGCTTCCAGAAGCATGCCCGCATCCCCGGCTTCCGTAATGGAAAGGTGCCGGGCTCGCTGATCCGCCGCAAATTTGCTCCCGAGATCCGCTCGGAGGTGCTTGAGCACCTGCTTCCGCACGCCCTGCGCGAGGAGGCACAGAAGCAGAACCTTGCGCCGGTGGGTCCGCCGCGGATTGTCGATGTCGAGCTCGAAGAGGACAAGCCGCTGCGCTTCAAGGCTGTGTTCGAGGTGCTGCTTCCCGTCGACGTCACCGGCTATCAGGAGATCAAGGTCCCGCACGAGCCGGTCACGGTCGGCGAAGAGGACATTGACCGGACCATCGCCGCGCTGCGCGAGCAGCATTCGACCTATATCAATGTGGACGAAGATCGCGGGCTGGCCGACGGGGACTTCGCCTCTGTGGCGTTCAAGAGTACGGGCCTCGAAGAGGGCGCCGAGCCGGTGGAGATGAGCGACGTGCTGGTGGAGATCGGTGGGTCCAACGCCATGCCGGCCTTTACCGAAAACCTGCGCGGCGCCAAGGCCGGCGAGAGCCGCAGCTTCGACGTGACGTATCCGGAGGACTTCAACGACCAGCGCCTGGCCGGAAAGACCTTGCACTATGACGTGGAGGTCAAGGCGATCAAGAGCAAGTCCGTCCCCGAGCTCAATGACGACTGGGTGAAGGACATGGGCCAGGAGGGAATGACTACCCTGGAGGAGCTGCGCACGCGGATTCGCGAGGGCATGGAGCACGAGAAGAAGCACCAGGCCGAGCACCGCGCCAAGGACGAACTGCTGCGCAGGCTCGCCGAGAAGTTTCCTGTGCCGGTTCCTAAGCTGCTGGTGGACAATGCCATCGACCAGCGGCTGGAGCGCGGCCTGCGCTCGCTGATCGGACAGGGCCTCCGCGCCGAAGACATCAAGCGCATGGACATGGCCAAACTCCGCGAAGGCCAGCGCGAGGGCGCGCTACGCGAGGTGAGGGCCAACCTGCTGCTGGATAAGATTGCCGACGCTGAGGGCATCACGGTCAGCGACGAGGAACTCGACCGGGAGATCGCGGCGGCGGCGCAACAATCCAGGCAGGACCCGATCGCCGTGCGTAAGCAGCTTGAGCAGAACAACGGGCTGGATGGAGTGCGCTCGCAGTTGCGCAACGACCGGGCGCTGGAGTGGCTCTATCGGCACTCGGAATAGAATGAGCGAACAGGAGAGGCTGGGGTGCCCCAGGTCGCGCGTCGCGCAGTCTGCGGCGCTGCGCTGGCACAGCATGGGGGTAACAGGGCGGAGGTAATCGATCTCCGTCCAGCAGGTAAAAAGATTCCCAAATCCACCGCTCTCCAGCCGCATCGAATGTGGAGGAGAACGGTTTTTCCCGGACCGGGGCGACGCCCCGGACGAAAAGGAGCCGGACCGACGATGCTTGTGCCGATGGTGATCGAGCAGACCAGCAGGGGCGAGCGTGCCTACGACATTTACTCCCGGTTACTCAGAGACAACATCATCTTTCTGGGCACTCCGATCGACGACAATGTCGCCAACCTGATCATCGCCCAGCTGCTCTTCCTTTCCGCCGAAGACCCGGAAAAGGACATCTCGCTCTACATCAATTCGCCGGGCGGCTCGATTACGGCGGGCATGGCGATCTATGACACCATGCAGTTCATCCGCAATGATGTGGTGACGATCTGCATTGGCCAGGCGGCCTCGATGGGGGCCATGCTGCTGGCCGCCGGCGCCGCCGGCAAGCGTTATGCCCTGCCGACCTCGCGCATCCTGATTCACCAGCCGCTGATCATGGGTGGAGGCATCTCCGGCCAGGCGACCGATATCGACATTCACGCCCGCGAGATCCTGCGCATGAGGGAGCTGATGAACCAGCTCATGGCCAAGCACACCGGGCAGGTGCTGGACAAGGTGGAGCGCGACACCGAGCGCGACTTCATCATGAACGCCCAGCAGTCTAAGGAATACGGCATTGTGGACGATATTATCTACAAGCATAAGTAACCGGCAGGAGCACGGGAGGTAACGTGCGTGCTCATCCACCTCTTTACCAGCGGGCGGGTTAGGAGGAAAATGCACGGTGGGGAGTTCGAATCTGGGCTCGCGTAAGTAGCACAAATTGCCCCCGCAAGCTAAAGTTGGGCTTGCCCGGGACCCGCGAGACCATGCAGGGCACCTAAAATGACCGGGCGTTCCGGGGGAAGCGACAGGAGTTCTTTGTGAGACCCAGGTCTGGTTCCGACGAAGTATTGCGCTGTTCGTTCTGCCACAAGTCCCAGGATGCGGTGGCGAAACTGATCTCGTCGCCCTCCGATTATCCGCGCGCGTACATCTGTGACGAATGCGTGGCGGTGTGCAATTCCATCCTGGAAGACGACCGCTCTGAGAGTCCCGCAGCGGCCAATCCCAACCATCTGCCCAAGCCGCAGGAAGTCAAGACATTCCTCGACGAGTACGTGATCGGCCAGGAGCGGACCAAGAAGAAGCTGGCGGTGGCGGTCTACAACCACTACAAGCGCATCTACATGAACCGGCAACGCACCAGCGATGTCGAGCTCTCCAAGTCGAACATCCTGCTGATCGGCCCCACCGGAACCGGCAAGACCCTGCTGGCGCAGACCCTGGCCAAAATGCTCGATGTGCCCTTCGCCATCGTCGACGCCACCACCCTCACCGAGGCCGGCTACGTGGGCGAGGATGTGGAGAACATCGTGCTTAAGCTGCTGCAGGCGGCTGACGGTGACGTGGCCCGCGCGCAGACCGGCATCATCTATATTGACGAGATCGACAAGATCGGGCGCAAGGACGAGAACCCGTCGATCACGCGCGACGTCAGCGGCGAGGGCGTGCAGCAGGCGCTGCTCAAGATCCTGGAGGGCACGGTGGCCAATGTTCCGCCCCAGGGCGGACGCAAGCACCCCCACCAGGAGTTCACCCCGGTCGATACCACCAATATCCTGTTCATCGTCGGCGGCGCCTTCGTGGGGCTGGAAAAGGTGATCGAGCGCCGCATCGGCAAGCGCACCGTGGGCTTCAAGACGGGAGAAGAGGCCGCGAAGGAAGAGACGGTAAAGCCGAATCGCCGCGACGACGAGATGCTCCAGATGGCCCAGCCCATGGACCTGATCAAGTTTGGCCTGATCCCCGAGTTCATTGGCCGCCTTCCGGTGATGGGCGTGCTGAGCGACTTGGACGAGGCCGCGCTGGTCGAGATCCTGACTCGCCCGCGCAATGCCATCGTCAAGCAGTATCAGCGGCTCTTCGAATTTGAGAACGTCAAGCTGAAGTTCTCCGACGACGCCCTGAAGGCCGTGGCGCGCGAGGCCCTGAATCGCAAGGTGGGCGCCCGCGGGCTGCGCATGATCCTGGAAGAGCTCATGCTGGACCTGATGTACCAGCTCCCCGGGCAGAAGAAGATCAAGGAGTTCGAGGTCACCCGCGAGATGGTGGAGCGGCGCGACGTCTCCGCTCAGCGGGTGGAGAAGCAGGCCTCGTAAGAGGACACCGATTCGGATAAGTCGCAGCAGCCCAGCCTCCCCGGCTGGGCTTCCTCATTATTGCGATTTTTGCCGGCACGTTGCCGAAGTTCGCCCGAAGCCGAAGGCCGCGGGCGCACCGGTCCGGAGGCATCCGCCCGGCTGGAATTCTGGGGTGGTGTGGACCGGTCATTGCAACCTCATGCCGCTGTATGAGATACCAATCCAAGGACCCTCCCGGGGGCGCCACCAGGATTCCCATTCAGCCACTGCCCCGGAAAAAAACAATCGTAAAGTCATTGGCCAACAGCTTGTTGCCGCCGCTAGTACCTTGTAGTACCCTCGAACGAACACGGACCCGGCCATGCGGCCGCAGCCCTGGTCTCCGACCGGGCGGCCCCCAGAGAAGTGAGGCGAAGTGAGCCTGATCAAAGAAAAGTTCGAAACCCGCAAGCTCCCCATGATGCCGATCCGTGACGTCGTCATCTTCCCGTTCATGATGACGCCGTTCGTGGTGGGCCGCGAATCCAGCGTGCGCGCGCTGGAAGAGGCCCTGGCGGGAGACAAGCGCATTTTTCTTGCGACCCAGCACGATCCGCGGGTAGACGAACCCAAGCCGGACGAGATCTATCAGGTGGGCTGCATCGTCAACATCGTGCAGAGCCTCAAAATGCCCGACGGTAATATCAAGGTGCTGGTGGAGGGCATCGAGCGGGCGCGCATTCTGCAGGTCACCGAGAGCGAGGGCTACTACGTCTCCTCCGTGCGCGTGAGCCGCCACACCCCGGAGGTCACGCCGCAGGTCGAGTCCACCATGCAGCGCGTCGCTTCCCTCTTCGAGCAGTACGTCAAGCTCTGCCAGTCGCTGAACCAGGAGACCATCGCGGCCACGGTCCGGCTGGACGACATGGGACGGCTGAGCGACACCATCGCCGCCAACCTTCAGCTTTCCATCGAGGAGAAGCAGGAGCTGCTGGAGATCTTCGATCCCGCCGAGCGGCTCAACCGCATCTCCGACGTGCTCGACATCGAGATCGAAAAGCTCAACATGGACCGCACCATCCAGTCGCGCGTCAAGCGCCAGATGGAGCGCGCCCAGAAAGAGTACTACCTCAATGAGAAGATCAAGGCCATCCAGAAGGAGCTGGGACGCGGCGAGCGCAGCGAGTTCGACGAGTTGAAGAAGAAGATCGACGCCGCCGGCATGCCGCCCGATGTGCTGGAGAAGGCCACCCAGGAGTTGAAGAAGCTGGAAGCCATGCCGCCGATGTCGGCCGAGTCGACCGTCTCGCGCAACTACCTCGACTGGCTGCTGGCGGTCCCCTGGAAAAAGAAATCGAAAGAGATCCGCGACATCGAGTTCGCCGAGCACACCTTGAACGGGGACCACTACGGCCTGGAGAAGATCAAGGAGCGCATCCTGGAGTTCCTCGCCGTGCGCCAGTTGGTCAAGAATCCCAAGGGGTCGATCCTCTGCCTCGTCGGACCTCCCGGCGTCGGCAAAACGTCGCTCGGCATGAGCATCGCCAAGGCGACCGGACGCAAGTTCGTGCGCATGTCGCTGGGCGGCGTGCGGGATGAGGCCGAGATCCGCGGCCACCGCCGCACCTACATCGGCGCGCTTCCCGGGCAGATCATCCAGATGATGAAGAAGGCAGGCACGCGGAACCCGGTCTTCATGCTCGACGAGGTGGACAAGATGTCGAACGACTTCCGCGGCGATCCCTCGTCGGCGCTGCTGGAGGTCCTCGATCCCGAACAGAACTTTATGTTCGTGGACCACTACCTCGATGTGGAGTACGACCTCTCGCAGGTCTTCTTTATCGCCACGGCCAACGTGCTGCACACCATCCCCAGCCCACTGCAGGACCGCATGGAGGTGCTGCGGCTGCACGGCTACACCGAGCACGAGAAGCTGGAGATCGCGCGCCAGTACCTCGTCAAGAAGCAGCTCGAGCAGGCGGGGCTGACACCCACGAACATAGAGTTTGATGACGACGCGCTGCGCGGCATCATCCGCAACTACACGCGCGAGGCCGGCGTGCGTAACCTCGAGCGCGAGATCGGCAACGTCTGCCGCAAGATTGCGCGCGGGGTGGTGCGCGAAGGCGAAGGCTACTTCGCCAAGATCACGGCTGCGAACCTCAGCACCTACCTGGGCGTGCCGCGCTTCCGCGACATGGCCGCCAGCGAGAAGAGCGAGATCGGCCTGGTCACCGGCCTCGCCTGGACCGAGGTCGGCGGCTCGATCCTCACCACCGAAGTCGCCATCATCGACGGCAAGGGCAAGCTGACGCTCACCGGCAAGCTGGGCGACGTGATGCAGGAGTCGGCGCAGGCGGCGATGAGTTATCTGCGTTCGCGCTGGCAGCGGCTGGGCATTCCGCGCGACTTCTATCGCAATGTCGACATCCACGTGCACGTCCCCGAAGGGGCGATTCCCAAGGACGGCCCATCGGCGGGCATCACCATCGCTACCGCAATCGCCAGCGCGCTGGGCAAGGTCCCCGTGCGCCGCGACATCTGCATGACCGGCGAGATCACGCTGCGCGGCAAGGTGCTGCCCATCGGCGGACTTAAGGAGAAGCTGCTCGCAGCGCACCGCGCCGGAATTCTCGAGGCGATCCTTCCGGCAGAGAACGAGAAGGACGTGGCCGAGGTACCGGAGAACCTGCGCAAGGAGATGAAGCTGCACTTCGTCGATTCGATGGACGAGGTGCTGGCCATCGCACTCGAACAGCCGCTGCCCGAGCCTGTCCCCGAGGGCACTCCGCTGCCCGCCATCCCGCCTCCGCAGGAAGGGACCGAAGCGCGGCAGTAAGTGGTGCCCCACATCTGCCGCTTTCAGCAGATGTGGGATCGCACAAACGAATCAAAGCCCGCCGGCACGGCGGGCTTTTCTTTTTTTCGTCACAGGCGGTCGCCCTCAGACTGCACGCGCCTTCGCTGCCGGATCTCAGCCCCAGCACGCCAAAAGCAGGCGCGCTGGGGGGCGTTGCGGTAGTCTATTTCCAGACCGCAGTTGGCCGGGATGGCGAAATTGGCAGACGCAGCGGACTTAAAATCCGCAGGCCCGAAAGGGCTGTGGGGGTTCAAGTCCCCCTCCCGGCACCACCTAACAATCAGTGGCGGAAGGAGTTAGCGCTGGGCGCTGGGAGCGCTTGCGCTTGGGTCCGCTGGGCAGCGTGACCGTTTTCGTGACCAATCGTGACCGTTGCGGCTTCCAGCGCCTTCTCTGTCTGCTGGAGTCTCTGCATCGCGTCCACAATGTCTGTGCGGCTGACGATGGCGTAGCGCTCAAACACCGAGCGGGTTTTCCATCCACCGATCTTCATGATTACGCCTTCGGCGATTCCGGCCCGGCGGAGGTTCCGCGCGGCGGTCCTGCGAAGGTCATGGAAGATCAGCCCGGTATAGCGCGGCCGCTTGGCCTTGCACTCGGGACAGCGTTTGCCGGCGTGTGGCAATCCTGTACTTGAGCAGGTTCTTCGTGTGCCGCCACTGCCTAGGGCTGGCCTATGAATCCCAGCGCGAAGCGCCTCACTATCGCGCGCTCCACAAGGCGCAGGCCATACACGAGAAGTTGGGCGGAACGGGATGCACCCTCGACCCTGTGTTCAAGCCGAAAGGAATGCATTGGCGCACCTTCCGGCGCTTAGCGACCCAGATGGAAGAAGCCGAGTCCAGCGCCGTGCCGCCGTGGTTAGGGCGGCGCTTCGGGGCTACCTAAGTTCATGTCACTTCGAAACGTGACATGGCTAACAGAACGGAGCCGCTGCGAAGAGTACTCTTCGTCCCACCTCCATAACGTCCCGAGTTGCCAGTTGTGGAGAAACGTTCCCAGACCACGCGAGGTTAGTCATGCGTGACGTGATTTTGGTGCTTTTTGGGGTGATCAGCACGGCAGCATTGTTGTGCTTGTGCGTCTTTGTCGCGCAAATGACGGTGCTTAAGAAAGTCAACTGGCTGTATGGACGACTATTCGATGGCAGTGGGAAATACCTCCCAAACCTAC
>WNGF01028850.1_pt1 | contig 10035 bp, 5 predicted proteins | sample 5400641 | NCBI WGS metagenome assembly WNGF01 (sample SAMN13153371, study PRJNA577476) | soil metagenome | isolation source: 80 cm soil or saprolite under grassland replicate 2 | place: USA:California | collected 2016-06-15
CTCCGCGCCGGCCACCTCAGCCACCCTGCGTGTGGTGGACGCTCGAGACTGCCCGGAGCTCGGCCGCTTTCTCCTCCGGGGCGGTGTCGTTCAAGAAGTTCCCGCCGCCGATCTCCGGGCCGGCGAGGTACTTGAGGAGGCCGGGCTTGCGCAGGGGCGGATGGATCTGGATGTGGAAATGGAACCCCGGGTACTGCGCTCCGTCGGTGGGCGCCTGATGCAGCACCATCACGTACGGAAACGACAGGCGCCACAGGTTGTCGAGCCGGATCAGGGTCTCCCGCAGCACGGCCGCGAAGTCCGCGAGCTCGGGAGCCGTGAGATGCGCCAGGCTGGCGCGCGTCGCACGGGGGGCAACGAATGTCTCGTAGGGGTAGCGGGCGAAATACGGGACGAACGAGAGGGCCTGGTCCCGCCGGACGACGACTCGCCGGCCGTCCGCTTCTTCGGCGGCCAGGATATCCTGGAAGAGTGGCCGCCCGTGCTCGGCCAGGTACACGAAGTTCGTCGCGTAGATCTGGCAGTGCGGATGGGGGTTGCTCACGCCGACGACGTCGCCCTTGTTCTCGAACACGAGCACGTGCCGTACGTCCTCGCGGGCGCCGAGCTCGCGGTACTGCGCCTGGAGCGCCTCCAGGAGGTTCAGAATCTCCGCCTCCGCGAGCTGGGCCAGCGTGAGATCGTGCCGCGGCGTGAAGCAGACGACGCGGGCACATCCGCCGGCGGGCCGATTCCGGTAGATGCCCGGCGCCGCCGCGAGCTCCGCGGGCGCCCGCGAGCCGACGCACGGGTGGTCGTTGTCGAACACGAAGACGCCACTGTATCGCTCGTTCCGCCGTCCCGAGCTGCGCGCATTGCCCGGACAGAGGTAACAATCCGGCGCGTACGGCGGCAACGCACGGGACGTTTCGGCGACCCGCTCGCCCTGCCAGGGCCGCTCGTTTCGGTGAGCGGACACGATGACCCACTCACGCCGCAGCGGATGCCAGCGCTGTTCCCAGACCATGGGCGGCGGCACGGCCGCGCTCATGACGCCGCCCATGCTTTGGCCTGCGCGATCACGGCGGCCATCTGGTCGCGATGCTTGGTGAACGTGTCGTCCACCACCATCAGGGTCGGAATCAGGCCGTCGCGGCGCGACAGCCCCAACGTCGCCGGGTCCCACCGGCCGAACCCGGCTTCGTGCACGCCGCTCGACCCACGCCCCGGCGCGGGGTGGGACAGGTGCGAGAAGAAGCGTGCGAACGGCACGGCGCGCGGCGCGTGCACGTGGTACAGCGGCACGAACTCGAGCAGCGCGTCGTAGAGGAACTCGCCGCAGGGGAGCACGTGCGGATAGCGCGCGCGCAGCTCGCCGACCAGCCGGCGCGCCCCCTCGTGCATGTCGGCACGCGTGTTGTTCATCCACCCGCCGAGGATGTCGAGGAAGTAGGCGTCGACGCCATAGCGCTCGATGACGTCGGCGATGCGCGCGGCGAGCCACCGGCGCCACGAAGCGACGCCCAGATTCATGTACGAGAGCCACCCCTCCTGGTGGCGGTCGTTGTCCCAGTCCACCCAGTTCAAGTCGAAGCGGTCGCCGTCCGGTCTGGACGTCGCCGCGTCGGCGATCTCCGGGAACATCGGTTGCCGCCGATTCGCCGCGTTGGCGCCGAACATCGGCATGAAGCGGAAGCCGAGGCGCTGGCCTTGGTGGACGAGGCGCCGGAACCCCACTTCGCCCCCCAAGCGCTCCGCCGCGCGGTAATTGGGATAGTCCCAGTAGTAGCGCCCGTCCCAGGCCGAGAGGAACACGAGCACCCGGTCCGCCGGCATCTGCGTGGCGATCCACTGCAGGATCGCGAGCATCTTCGCATAATCGTTGAAGACGTAGCCCGTGTAGTGCATCCCGTGCAGCGTGACGACGAGCGCGGTGCGCCGCAGCCAGTCGGGGACGTCGCCGCGCGACTCCCAGCGCGGCAACCGGTACGCCTGCTCGAGGTGCGCGTAATGCGGGGCGACTGCCGCCTCGAGCGTGGCGGCGCGGCCCGCGCGCCAGGTCGGGACCTGCACGCGAGATTGGTCGAGCCAGCCCTCGACCTCGTGGACCAGCTCCACCCGATAGCCCTGCGCGCCCGGCTGGAAGTAGAAGCGCTTGGTGCGCACGCGGTCGTCGAGCGAGGAGAGGGCGAGAAACTCCTGTTCGCTCTGCTGCGCCACGGCGAGCGGGGTCCCCATGCCTCCGGCGGTATTCCCGCCGAACAGGTCGCCGCCGCCGAACGGATAGCCGAACAGCACCTCGTCGTCCCGGGGGTCGAACGGGTCCCCTCCGCCGATCGAGAGCTTGCCGCGCGGCACGCCCCGCAGCACCGTGGTCACCGCCTTGATGGGCTGATCCAGCTCCGCGGTGACATCCCACAGGACGGCGTCGCCCTCGGTCCTGAGCCGCGCGACGAGGCGACCCGACGCGCGCTCCTGACCCCCCGCCCACACGAGCCCCGCAGCCTCGAGCTCGAGGCCCTCGGTCGTCTGCGCGGCCGTCATGCGGCTCGCGTCGAGCCCGTACACGTTCTCGCGCGAGAACACGAGAAAGCCGAACCGCAGACTCGCGAACTCGACCGACGGCTCCGGGAAATCGAAGCTGAACTTCTGGAAGGCGCGCCCGCGCGGCGGCACGAACACGTCGCTCGTGGACGTGAGCGGGAGAATCTGAGGGGCGTGAACCCCGGGCTCGCGCACGGGGTCAGCAGGGTCAGCGCCGACCCCGGACGCAAGTCCGGGGTTCACGGGAGGTGCCGCCAGCGCGCCGGCGCCGGCGGCGCCCACGGCCTTCAACCAGTCACGACGCGAGAGGGCATCGATCATGGGACTAAAGATGGCGCCCGCAGGACTTTCTTGACACGGGCGGCATGACGTGTACTGTCCCTCGCGAACTAGGGGGAGAGAGCCCGCGTGACCGGCTGGGACTGGCTGATCATCGTGGCGTACTTCGCCCTGCTGCTCGGGATCACCTGGTCGGTGATGCTGAGGAGCAAGGACACGGCCGACGACTACTTCCTCGCGAGCCGCAATCTCGGCTGGTTCATCGTCGGCGCGTCCATCTTCGCCTCCAACATCGGTTCCGAGCACCTGGTGGGACTTGCCGGTGCCGGGGCGACGAGCGGTGTCGCGCTGGCGCACTATGAGCTGCACGCCTGGTGCCTGCTCGTGCTGGGCTGGGTCTTCGTCCCGTTCTACACGCGCTCGATGGTCTACACGATGCCCGAGTTCCTGGAGCGACGCTTCTCCCCGGGCGCGCGCTGGGTGCTGTCGATCATTTCCCTCGTGGCCTATGTGCTCACCAAGTTCGCCGTCGGCATCTTCGCGGGCGGCGTCGTGTTTGCGACGCTCCTGCCCGACGTCCAGCTGCGCCTCGGCGGGGCGACGTTCAACAGCTTCTGGGTCGGCTCGGTCGCGGTCGTCGTGCTGACCGGGCTCTACACGGTCGCCGGCGGGATGCGCGGCGTGGCCTACACCGAGGCCGTGCAGACGATCATCCTGATCGTCGGATCCGTGTTGGTCACGGTCTTCGGCTTGGCGCGCCTCGGCGGCTGGCACGAGCTCCGCGCCGCCTTGCCGTCGGACATGTTCAACCTGTGGAAGCCGCTGGTGCCGGCGGGCATGCAGGGGACGTGGGCGCCGGTAAAGGAGGCCGGCCGCATCGCGTGGTATTTCAACGGCAACTACCCGTGGCTGGGGATGCTGTTCTGCGCGCCGATCATCGGCCTGTGGTACTGGACCACCGACCAGTACATCGTGCAGCGCGCGCTCGGGGCGCCCAACGAGCGGCAGGCGCGCCGCGGATCCATTTTCGCTGCGTATTTGAAGCTGCTGCCCGTGTGGATCTTTATCGTGCCCGGGATGATCGCGCTGGCGCTTGCACGGACGGCAAAGGTCCCGGCGCTCGCGTCCATGGTGGACGGATCCGGCAACGCCATTCCCGACGCGGCCCAGGCGGCTTTCCCCCTGATGGTGAAGTCGATCCTGCCCGCCGGCGTACGCGGCCTGGTGGTCGCCGGTCTCCTCGCCGCCCTGATGAGCTCGCTCGCGGGCGCCTTCAACGCCTGCTCGACCCTCTTCACCATGGACCTGTATCAGAAGCTCCGGCCCGGCGTCACCCAGCATCAGCTCGTGTGGACGGGCCGAGTCGCCACCGCGGTGATGGTGCTGATCGGATTGCTCTGGATCCCCGTGATCCAGGGCGGCCGGGGTCTGTACGACTACCTCCAAGGCGTTCAGGGCTATCTCGCCCCCCCCATTTTCACCGTGTTCTTCTTCGGCGTGTTCATGAAGCGGCTCAACGCCAAGGGCGCGCTCGCCGCGCTCGTCGTGGGCTTCCTGCTCGGCGCCTTCCGGCTGACGGTGGATACGCCGGTGAGTCTCGGGCTCGCGCATGGGTACGCCGCAGGCTCGTTCTTCTGGATCGTCAACAACATCTACTTCCAGTACTACAGTCTGTTCATCTTCGTCGTCTCGGCGGCGACGATGGTGGTCGTGAGCTACCTGACGCCCGCGCCCGCCGAGGAGCGCCTCGGGGGCCTCACCTTCGCGACGGTTACGCCCGACCAACGGCGGCAGTCGCGCAGCAGCTGGAGCCGGGCGGACGTGGTCGCGTCGGCCATCGTGCTCTTCCTGATCCTGCTGGCTTATCTGTATTTCCGAGGTTCCTCATGACGCTCAATCGCCGCAGCGCGCTCAAGCTCGGTCTGGGGGCGGGCGCGCTGCCGCTGCTCTCCCGCTTCGCCCTCGCGGCCCGGGAGGAGGATCCGGCCCCTGCCGCACGCGGCGCCCGCATGGACGAGGTCGTCCGGGCCCGGCCCCTTCCTCTCAGCGCCGTCCGCCTGACCGGGGGACCGCTCAAGCACGCCCAGGAGCTCGACGCCCGCTACCTGCTCGCGCTCGAGCCCGACCGGATGCTCGCGTACTATCGCGAACGTGCCGGGCTCAAGCGCCGTGCCGAGCCCTACAGCGGCTGGGACGGCGGCGGCCGGAACCTCACCGGTCACATCGCGGGCCACTACCTCTCCGCCGTGAGCTTGATGTGGTCCGCCACGGGCGACGCGCGCCACAAAGAGCGCGCGGCCTACATCGTCCAGGAGCTGAAGGCCGTGCAGGACGCCCACGGCGACGGTTACCTCTGCGCGTTGGAGGGAGGCCGCAGGGCCTTCGGCGCGCTGGCCCAGGGTGAGATCCGCTCCGCCGCCTTCGACCTGAACGGGGAGTGGTCGCCCTGGTACACCCTGCACAAGATGTACGCAGGCCTGCGCGACGCGTATCGTCACACGGGGAACCACACGGCGCTCGACGTGGAGATCAGATTCGCCGCGTGGGCCGAGCAGGTCCTCGCCGGGCTCGACGACGCCCGGCTGCAACGCATGCTGAACACGGAGTTCGGCGGGATGAACGAGGTGCTGGCCGACCTCTACGCCGACACCGGGGAAGAGCGCTGGCTCGCCCTCTCCTACAAGTTCGAGCACCGGGCGTTCATCGAGCCGCTGGAGCGCCACCAAGACGACCTGGGCGGTACCCACGCCAACACGCAGATCCCCAAGCTGCTCGGCTCGGCAAAGCGCTTCGTCTACAGCTTCGCCACCGGCGGCCACGGCAAGGACGAGTACTTCGGCCCGCCCGGCAAGCTGAGCGATATGATCGACGGCCGCACCTGCGAGACGTGCAACGTGTACAACATGCTGAAGCTGACCCGGCAGCTGTTCGCCCTCCGGCCGGACGCGCACTACGCCGATTATCACGAGCGGGCCCTCTTCAATCACATCATGGCGTCCATCGACCCCGACGACGGCCGGGTGTGCTACATGGTGCCGGTCGGCCGGGGCGTGCAGCACGAGTACCAGGACATGCTCCAGAGCTTCACCTGCGACGTGGGCACGGGGATGGAAAGCCACGCCCTCCACGGGGACGGGATCTACTATGAGGCCGGCGACAAGCTGTGGGTGAACCTCTATGCGCCATCGACGGCGGAGTGGGCCAGGGCCGGCGTGCGGCTGGCCATGGACACGGGATTCCCCGAAGGCGAGACGGCGAAGCTGGTCTTGACTCTCCCAGCGCCCAAAGAGCTCACGCTGGCGCTGCGACGTCCGTACTGGGCCGGCACGGGGTTCGCTCTCAGGCTCAACGGCGAGCCGCTGCACCGGGGGGAGGAGGAAAATGCCGGTGATCGGGAGCCGGCGCGCGGCCGCCGCCAGTACGGCCACTCGTATCCGGTCAGCTCGTACGTCGAGCTGAAGCGCACCTGGCGGACCGGCGACATCGTGGAGATCACCCTACCCAAATCACTGAGCCTCGAGCCCCTGCCCGACGATCCGCGCCGCGCCTCCGTCATGTGGGGTCCGCTCGTGCTGGCGGGCGACCTGGGGCCGGAGCGGGCGCGCGAAGGAGTGGAAGGGGAAGCGATCCAGCCGCCGCCCACGGTGCCCGTGCTCGTCGCCGCCGAACGGCCCGTCGCCGAGTGGCTCAAGCCCCTGAATGAGGCGCCGCTGCGCTTCCGCAGCGACCGCGTCGGCCGAGAGCCCGACGCCACCGATCGCGTGCGGGACGTCGAGCTCGTGCCGTTCTACCGGCTGCACCGGCGCACCTACTCGACGTATTGGGACCTGTTCACGCCCGGCGAGTGGGAGGCCAAGAAGGCCGAATACGCGGCGGAAGCCGAGCGGCTGCGGCGGCTCGAGGCGGCCACGGTGGCGTATCTCGAGCCCGGCGAGGCCGGATTCGAGCGGCGGTTCAACCACCAGGCCGGCGAGGGCGTGGTCCCGCAGCGCATCATGGGCCGGCCGGGGCGGCGGGGTCGCAGCTGGTTCTCCTACGACGTGCCGGTGGACCCGGCCCATCCCATGATCTTGATCGCCACCTACTACAGTGGCGACCGGAGAGGCATGCCGGCGGACTTCGAGATTCAGGTGGACGGCCGGCGCGTCGCCGCGGAGCAGATGCGCCTCACGGCCCCGCAGCGCTTCTTCGATGTCGAGTATCCCGTACCTCAGGAGCTTGTCCGTGGCAGGAGCAAGGTGACGGTCCGCTTCCAGGCGAGGGAACAGAGCCAGATCGCGACGGTGTTCGCGCTGCGGATGATTCGTGGCGACGCCGAGCGGTAGGGCGCTTCCGACGAGGCGCGAGTTCGTCGCCACGACGGCAGCCGCCGGTCTCGTCCTGCTCGGCGGCCGCCGGCGCTCCCGCCTCGCCGACTCGCGCATCGAAGTATTGCTCGACGAGCCGATCGGCACGGTCGCGCCCGAGCTGTACGGCCATTTCGTAGAGCACCTGGGTGGCGTCGTCTACGACGGCGTCTGGGTGGGTGAAGGCTCGAAGGTGGCGAACGTGGGCGGCGTGCGCCGCGCGCTGGTGGACGCGCTCCGGGCGATCCACCCGAGCGTCGTGCGTTGGCCCGGCGGCTGCTTCGCCGATTCCTACGATTGGCGCGACGGCGTGGGCCCGCGCGCCCGCCGTCCCCGGCGCACGAACTTCTGGGCCGACGACGCCGCCTTCCGGGGGCTCGGGCTCGTGCCCGCGAAGTACGACCCCAACGAGTTCGGCACCACCGAGTTCCTGCGCTTCTGCCGGCTGGCGGGCGCGCAGCCGTACCTCGCCGTGAACGTGCGCTCGCTCGCCGCCCGCGCGTTCGTGGAATGGCTCGAATACTGCAACTCCCCGGCCGGCAGCACGACGGGGGCTGAGCTGCGCGCCGCGGCCGGCGATCGGGAGCCGTTCGGCGTGCGCTACTGGGGGATCGGCAACGAGGCGTGGGGGTGTGGGGGCAACTTCCGGCCGGAGGAGTACGCCGCCGAGTATCGCCGCTTCGTCACGTGGGCGGTGCCCCGGTACGGGGTGGACCTCGCGTTCATCGGATCGGGGCCGAACGGGGGCGACGTGGAGTGGACGCGGCGCTTCTTCGAGGCGCTCGCCGAGCGCCGTAGCTTGGATCGGCTGTGGGGCTGGGCGTTGCACCACTACTCGAGCGCCGACGACGCGGGCGCGGACGCGGTGGCGTTCGACGAGCGCGGGTGGTACGACCTGCTCGCCAGCGCCGACCGCATGGAATCGCTCATCACGGCGCACTGGCAGGTGATGCGCCAGGCCGACCGCGAGCACCGCGTCAAGCTGGCGGTGGATGAGTGGGGCGCCTGGCACCGCACGGCGCCACTGGTCGACCCCAGCCACCTGTTCGAGTCGCAATCGACCATGCGCGACGCCGTGGTCGCGGGCCTCACGCTCGACACGTTCAACCGCCATGCGGACAAGGTCGCCATGGCGAACGTGGCGCAGCTTGTCAACTGCATCCACTCGCTGTTCTTCGCGCACGGCGACCAGTTCGTCGTGACGCCGAGCTACCACGTCTTCGCCATGTACGCGAGCCACCAGGGGGCGCGGGCGGTCCGGACCGTCTGGGCGGCGCCGCGGGTGTCGTGGACCGGCAAGCAGGGGACGGCGCAGGAGCTGTGGGGCCTCGCCGGCTCGGCATCGCTCCGCGACCGGCGGCTGAGCCTGACGGTGACCAACCCGGCGCTCGCCGCGCCGCGCGAAGCGGAGATCGTCGTGCGCGGCGGCGCGATCGCGTCGGTGCGCGCCACGACGCTCGCGGCGCGGAGCGTGCACGACGTGAACTCGTTCGAGCACCCCAACGTCGTGACGCCCGCAGCGGCCGACGTCGCGACGCGTGGCTCGCCGCTCGTCTATTCCTTCGCCCCGGCGTCCGTGACCAAGCTGGAGATCACGCTCGAGGCGCGGGATTAGGGGAAGCATGCGCAAGCTCTGGATCGTCTGTCTCCTCGCGTCGCACGCGACGCGCGCCCCCACCCCCTCCCCCGCCCCGGACCTGCCCCCGAACTACGTGGCGGGGACCCTGGTCCAGCTGAACGACAACGGCGCGTGGTCCTGGTTCATGGACGAGCGGGCGATCGTGGACGAGGGCAAGCTCATCGTGGGCTCCGTCCGCGCCGTCGGCGACTATCGCAACGACCGCGACCCCGACTGGGGCAACGTCGAGGTGTCCGTCTACGACCTTGCCTCGGGCGCGACCCGGCGGACGGTGCTGCACCGCCATCTGCAGCAGGACGACCACGACAACCCCGCGTTCCTCCCGCTCCCGGACGGCCGCTATCTCGCGGTGTACACGCAGCACGGAGTGGAGCGCCGCGTCTACTACCGGTTCTCGGAGCCGCACGATCCCCTGGTGTGGGGGCCCACCTCCCAATTCGAGACGCCGGGACAGGAGGCGGGCCCGCTGCGCGGCAACAACGTCACGTACTCCAACCTGTTCCGCCTGTCGTCGGGACGCATCGTGAACTTCTTCCGCGGCGTCGATCTCGACCCCAACTACATGTACTCCGACGACTCCGGCCGCACCTGGCGGTACGGCGGCCGGCTGGCGCACGGCCGCGACGGCTACAGCCCCTATCTCAAGTACGCCTTCGACGGCGCCGGCACGATCCACTTCGTCATGACGGAAGACCATCCGCGGAACTACGACAACAGCATCTATCACGGCTTCGTCAGGGACGGGAGCATTTACCTGTCCGACGGAACGCGCCGCGGAAAGCTCAGCGAGACCGTGAACGTGGAGATCAACGCCTGGGACCTGACGAAGGTCTTTCAGGGCGACCCCGACAACGTGGGCTGGGTGATCGACCTGGAGCTGGACGACGCGCAACGGCCGTACGTGGTGTTCTCGGTCCAGAAAGACGGCCGCGGCCTACCGCGCGGTCAGGGGGGCATGGACCACCGCTTCCTGTACGGACGCTGGGACGGATCGGCGTGGCGCGTGCACGAAATCGCGTACGCGGGCACGCGGCTCTATCCTGGGGAGGACGACTACACGGGCCTCGCCGCCCTCGATCCCAACGACCCCGACGTCGTCTACATCTCCACCGACGCGGATCCTTTCACGGGTGTTCCTTTCGTGAGTCCTGCCGATGGGCGGCGCCACCGCGAGCTGTACCGGGGCACGGGGCGGGACTTCGGCGCGACCTGGCGGTGGGAGCCGATCACCGCCAACTCGACCGTGGA
>WNGF01026195.1_pt1 | contig 10034 bp, 10 predicted proteins | sample 5400641 | NCBI WGS metagenome assembly WNGF01 (sample SAMN13153371, study PRJNA577476) | soil metagenome | isolation source: 80 cm soil or saprolite under grassland replicate 2 | place: USA:California | collected 2016-06-15
TCGCTTACAGTCATATCGGTCACGATTGCACCGTGGGCGATCACGTCATTTTCTCCAATAACGGCACATTGGGTGGCCACGTGCAAGTGGGCGACCATGCGATGATGGGCGGACTCACAGCGGTGCATCAATTTTGCCGAATCGGCCGATTCGCCATTACCGGCGGCTGCTCGAAGATTGTGCAGGATGTTCCGCCATTCATGATCGCCGACGGCAATCCGGCCGAAATTCGCGGGATTAATCTGGTCGGCTTGGAACGCAAAAATTTTCCGCCGGAAAGCGTGAAGCTAATCAAAGAAGCGTTCCGCCTGATTTACCGCTCGAAATACAACAGACGCCAGGCAATCGAAGTGATGCAGAAAGAATTACCCCAGACGGAAGAAATCACCGAAATCATTCAGTTCATCGAACAAAGCGAGCGCGGAATCATTCGTTGAGATTAATCAATTGGAGGGTCGGAATCGCAAATTTTGTCGGAGGTATTAGATCGTCGCGTGAAAAGGTTTGCGGCTGTCGTTTGTTCGTTGGCTGTGGCGCCCTGTGCAGAAGATCGGTACCGTTGGAACCTTGAACACGCCTGGCTCAATCCGCGCACCCCCCTTCCGCGGAATGACTTTGAAGAAGTTGTGCGACTTGTGTCTTATGCGACAAACGAGCCGATTGATGCGATCAACGTTTCGCGACAGTCAGGGCATCTGGGGGCAGATGTTCTTACTAGCACGACGGTAAGTACGCATACGTTTATGGTCGAAAAGCGCGGTTCCGGTTGGTATACTGTGTCGACGAGCGAACCGGAGATAGACTGAGACGAAGCGGTTTTACTGAGACAGTCAGCTCCCAAATGCCTGCGGTCATAACTTTGCTACGAATCAAAAATCTCGCGCTGGTGGAAGAGCTCGAGTGGCAAATGGGACCGGGTTTTATCGCGGTCACTGGTGAAACGGGAGTAGGGAAATCGATCATCATCGGCGCGCTGCAACTTTTGTTGGGTGAGCGCGCGGACAAATCCCTGATTCGCACCGGAGCTGATCTTTGCACTGTGGAAGCGGTGTTTACGGGAAAGGAGCTGCAAAAATTAAATCCGCAACTCGTCGAGTCTGGGATCGAACCATGCGAGAACGATCTTATTCTAAAGCGCACCCTCTCCTCAACCGGAACCAATCGGCAATTCATCAACGGCTCTCTAACGACGTTATCAATCTTGAAAAATCTCGGCGACGAACTTGTCGATCTCCACGGGCCGCACGATCACCAATCTTTGCTCTTGCCCGAGACACAATTGAGCTTGCTCGATTCGTTCGCGCGCGTTGAAGCACAGCTTGGCGAATATCGAAAGGATTACCGGCAATTGCAGACGCTGCTCGCCGAGCAGGCGGCGCTGAACACCGCTGAGACGGCGCGCGAGCAGGAGCTCGATCTTCTTCGTCATCAGATTACGGAAATCAAATCCGCGAACCTTGTTGCAGGCGAAGAAGAAGAAATCGAGAGGCGCTACAAGCTGGCCAGCAACAGTAAACGGCTGATTGAGCTGGCCACCAGCGTCGCGAACAAACTTTCCGAGGCGGACGGTTCCGTTCTCTCGCAGCTTGCGGAAACACAGCGGCTGTTGCGTGAGTTGGAAAAGATCGACAGCTCGATCACGCAACTTTCGTCGGCTCACACGGCAAGCGTTGTCGAGCTCTCCGAGATTGCGCGCTCCCTTTCCGCGTACGCAGAAAAGTTCGATCTCGATCCGCAACAACTAGCTGCGCTCGAACAACGCGTCTCGCTCTTCGAAACTCTGAAGCGCAAATACGGCGACTCAATTGGCGAGGTGATCGCGTTCGGCGAGCGGGCGGCGGAACGAATGCGGACAATCGAAGGTCGAGATGCAGAGCTCGAGCGTCTCGCGAGAGAGATCGACAATGTTTGCACACAAATGAACCGCGCGGGTGAAGCGTTGCGCAAGCTGCGCGCAAAAGCTGCGCCGAAACTTTCCGAAAACATCCGGCGCAATTTGCGCGATCTTGGATTTCGCCAATCCGAATTCGAAGCAAAACTCAACGCGCTCGATGAGCCAGGCCCAAATGGATTTGATTCTGTAGAATTGCTTTTCTCACCGAATCCTGGCGAACCCCTCAAACCGCTGCGCGCTATTGCGTCGAGCGGCGAAATCTCACGTCTAATGCTGGCGATCAAATCGGCGCTGGCTGCGCATGATGCAATCCCGCTGCTCGTGTTCGACGAGATTGATACGAATGTAGGCGGCGAGATAGCCCACGCCGTCGGCGCAAAAATGCAAATGCTAGGGCGCGATCGTCAGGTGATTTGCATCACGCACCTGCCCCAAGTCGCCGCGACTGCTTCTTCGCATTTTGTTGTAATGAAGGACGTCGCGCATGGACGTACATTTTCCAATTTGCACGAAGTCACTGGAAAAGGGCGCCAGGAGGAAATCGCGCGGATGCTCGGTGGCAAAAGCGAATCGGCACTTAAACTAGCGGCCAGCCTATTGAAAGAGCAGACTTAAATTCACCACGAAGAGCACGAAGATGGAGTTTGATGAATTGTCGCGGAGCATGATCGGATGCGCGATTGAGGTGCATCGCACCCTGGATCCAGGCTTGCTCGCGTCGACGTATCGCTAGGGTCTTGCGTGTGAGCTGTCGCATGCGCAGATCCCGTTTCACGCTACCGGTGCGGTACAAAGATGTTCTGTTGGATTGTGGTCATCGAATCGCTGCTTGTCAGCAGCGATCTCATGGTGGAGATCAAGTCCGTTGAAACACTTCTGCCAATCCATCAGGCGCAAATCCTCACTTGCATGCGGCTAGCCAAGGTTCCAATTGGGCTGTTAATAAACTTCAACGTTACGAAACTACAAAACGGCATTAAGCGGTTCGTCCTATAAATGCTTCGTGCTCTTCGTGTGCTTCGTGGTGGAAATTACTTGTCCACCGGCCCGAGTGGCAGGACGATTTTGCCGAAAACTTCGTTAAGCACTTGCGCGAGGCCGGCGTAAATCGCCGAGAGACCGCAGAAAATTCCTTCGTAGCCGGTGAAATGTCTGAAATCCGGTCCGGCATTGATGAAATCTCCAATGGCAAGAAGAAAGAAAAGAAAAAGCCCGTACGAAAGAAAGGCAGTTGTGGCAAATGTGTTGCCTTTCCTCCACTCCATGATGCCCGCGAAGATTTGCGCTGCGCCACCATAGCAAATTCCCATCGCCAGAATCATGCTATTCAGTTCGTAGAACCCGGCGTTGTGGAGATTTAGCAATACAGTGGTCATGCCAAAGCCAAGCAACCCAAGTGGCGCTGGATTCCCTGTTGTATCTCTGAGTTGAGTAACGGATTCATTCATGGCACAACCAGTCTGCCGAAACGAAGATCGATAACGCAATAACAATATCGGAGGCCGACGATTTAGCTTGTCGGTGCGGTAGCGCTGAAACTATCGTGCGTTTTTCGCTATGATTCGGCGCGATTATCTCATCATTGGTGGCGGCATCGCCGGAGCGAGCGCATGCGAGGGCGTCCGCAAATATGACAAACGCGGCTCAGTTACGCTGGTGGGCGCTGAGGGCTTTCCGCCTTACAAACGCTGGATCCTCTCGAAGAGCTTTTTGCGCGAAAAGGATCCTAATCTCAAAAAACTGCAGGAACCCGACGAGCGCTGGTTTGCAACGCATAAGATCGAGATTCGCCTAGCTACAGTAGTAACACAGTTCAATATCGAGCGGCGTCTGGCCGTGCTTGCCAATGGCGAAAGCATAGAATTCAACAAAGCATGCCTGGCGATGGGAAGCCGCCCGATCCGCCCGCCGGTAGCGGGAGTCCATCTCGGCAACGTTATTTACCTGCGAACGCTTCGGGATGCGCTCGCATTGAAGGAGATGGCGAGTGTCGAGCGAGGCATCATGATCGTGGGCGGCGGACTGCTTGCATGCGAGGCGGCCGCGAGCCTGCGGATGATGAAATTGAAGATCGGTGTGATGCATCGTGATCCCTATTTGTTGAACCGCTACCTCGATCCTGATACTGGCGCATGGCTCACCGATTATTTTGCAAAACACGGTGTAGTTCTGTCGATGGGCGAAAGTCTCAATGGCTTTGAAGGCAAAACCGTCCTGCGAAACATCCAGACAAAAAGCGGGAACCGGTTTCCGATCGGTCTCGCTGTGGTCGCCTGTGGCGCAGAACCGAATCTGGACCTTGTCCGCAATACGCCGCTAGCCGGGCCGCACGGGTCACCAGTAACCGAATATCTCGAGACAGAGGAGAAAGGAATTTATGCTGTAGGCGACCTGGCATTTTATCCAGATCGGGTGATGGGCGGCGTGCGGCGTCAGACACATTGGGAAAACGCGCGTGATCAGGGCTTGGTCGCAGGCGCAAACATGACAGGCAAGAAGCGCATCCGCTACGAGCAAATCCCCTACTTTTGGACAGAGATTTTCGATTTGCGGATGGATTTTGTCGGCGATTTCAGTGTGCTGCCGACTCGTGTCGACCTTCACGGCACATACTCGAAGAAAAAGTTTATCGCCCGCTATTATCAAGGCGACAAGATCCGGGCGATTCTGCTTTGCCAGCAAACGCAACGTGAGGTGGATTCTGCTAAGACGGAATTGCGTCAGCGATTTGCCAAATAAGCTATAGCAGCGCTCTGCTTGCACTGCCGTACCTTTGCGAACGCCGGCGAGCGCTGAGACTTCAGCAATTCAGCGCAACACCAAGGCTCAAGCTCAGTTCGCGAACGGCGCCAGCCTCAATAAACATCGGCTGGAATCTCAAATCCCGAATTGCTCACTCGCACGAGTTTCCAATCCCACGGCTTTCTGGAGAGGTGATGCCACTCCAACTCGAAAGGCGCGGGCAATTTGTTGATCCGTTCGTCGAGTAATTGCATCACATCATCGTCCGTGCTGTAGAGCGTGACTTTGCCAGCCCACACCGCGCCTCGAAATTCGATCCGCACAGTCGGGTTCGCCGCGATGATCCTGGCTCCGCGCACCCATCGAAAACCTTCCCGCATGCGTTCGAGAACCTTTGCCCGATCGTCGCCCCACTGATCTTGATAATTTTCGCCAATGGAGTCGGCCACAGTTTCCCAATTTCTGTGCTCGATCGCACGAAAGAAGTTTTCGGTGTGTCGTTGGACTTGATGTTCAGGCCGCCAAAGCCAGATGAGATACAATCCAATACAAAGTGCGAGAGCCAACCCGCCATACAATCCTCCGCGAAACGTAATCGTTACAGGCACGACTCTTTACCCGAGGAGTTACACCATCTCGCGGGTAAGGACCGGCTATTTCAAGGACGGCTCGACCGGTTCCTTTACCGCTACGTCTCGTTCCCAGCCTTCATTCTCCAGCGTGATATGCTCGATCGCGATTGCATTCGCATTAGCGTCTAGATCGGGCAGGATTTCATATTCTGAAACCCAGCAGCGGAAAATCTTATATGCAAGTACAAGCTGTCCGGCTTCGTTATAGAGCTCCAAAACGATATCTTTGCGGAAGTCTTTCAGGGAAACTTCCGAGCCAAGACCAGCACCGAGGCTCCAGACTTTATTGGCCCAGTTCTCAAATTCGGGGTCGTGAGTAACACCGCGCTCAAGCCTGATCGGCGCGAATTCGGTGAGCCCCGGAGATTTGCGACTGCTGCTGGGATCGCCTCCTTCGCGGTGGTGAATGACTTCGGTGCTTCGCCGCAGCCCGCTTATCTTGCTAACGCCAGCAACGTACTTCCCATCCCACTTAACGCGGAACTTAAAATTCTTGTACGGATCAAAACGCTCCGGGTTAACTGTGAACTCAGCCATAATCAGTGAAGCATTTGCGCGTTACTAAACTCAGCGCGTAAGCGGCGTGATACAAAAACGGAACGATTCTGTCAACTTTGTAGCAGGCTCTGCACTCTGGCGATGCCTTAGCTGGCGTCTCGCGCGTACCAATCCACCTTGCGCGTCACGTACATTACGATTGCAAGCACAATGAAGAGCGCGATCGCGCCCATGAGCAGCGCGTAATCCTGTTGCCGCAAGGTGATGTAGAGAAATGTGTAAACGCCCGTCAAACCTGCGCCGATCATTAACGTGCGGACACCGCCGCCAAGGAAAAAGCGGCAATACCATGTGATCAATAACGTCGATGCCACGGCTGCGATCAGGTACGCCCAACTGAATCCAATGAATTCCGAAATCGACAATAGCAGCAGGTAAAACAAGCAAAGCGCCGCGCCGACCATCAGATATTGAAACGGATGAATTTTCTGTCGCGCGGTCACTTCAAATAGAAAAAACGCCGTAAAAACGAGCACCAGAAACAGCACACCGTATTTGATCGAGCGCTCGACGTAACGATACGCATCCAGAATGGAGAGGAACTGCGCTCCGAAAAGTGAATTTGAAACGGATTGGGTCGTGAATCGCTCGTTGCCGGTACGGCTCGTCCACGATTGCGGATAATCGCGTCCATAATACGACACTTTCCATGTGGCATCGAATCCGTCCGGACGCACCGATCGGTCCGCCGGCAGAAACGCTCCACGAAATCCCGGGTCGGCCCAGTTTGATTTCAGCGTTGCTTCATTTTGCACACCGAACGGCGCAAAGAAAATCCCTTCGCTCCCATTGAAATCCAACGGAATGTCAAACTGAACGTCGCCTGCAATTGGCTGATCGCCACCGAGCGATGCCGTCGCGCCCGTGGTGTAACCCGGAAGCTGCGAACCAGGTAGCATCGGGCGTTTAGTGCCGCCCCAATCGAGTAGAATCGCTTCACGTGTGCCGCGCAAGTCGTTGATCGCGATGGTGACGAACGCATCCTTCCATTGCACATCCTTTACATCGATCTTCAGCGGCCCGAAATCGGGCGGCGCAAACTTGCCGGATAGAGTCGTCTGCGCGCGATAGACCACGGCATTGTAAATCCCGCGATGCAACATCTGCGTTTGCACATTGCCCGAGACCTTCAGCGTTTGCGGCAGAAAATACGCGTTGCCTGTGGCAGTCTCTTCCACTTCACGCCGCTCCATCTTTCCGTCAGGCGCTGGAACTTCTTTCACAGCTTTGAACTTGTATTGATACGGAATGCCAAGCACTGGTCCGATCAGATTTTGTTCCCTGCCCCATGACGAGGTAATATCCGCGACCGCCTCATTGCGCCGTTGCAAACGCTCCCTCAGCACGCCGGTAATCATTGCCAGGGGGATCAGCAACACCAAACACAAGCGCGCCGACCCCGAGCAATTTGATGATGGTGCTATGGCGCCGCCCAAACGACGGCTGAGATTTTGGCAGCAGCGGTGGCGCTTGAACCTCGGGCATGCCGCGATGTTGAATTAACGAAATCAGTTAGGCAATAGCCATAATGGCTAGCATTAGTGAATTGTTAGCTGGGCTCTCGGGTAAATGAAATCGGCCGCAAGCACGCAGGTCACCTCGCCCTTTGTAAGGGAGAGGGGGAGGGTGAGGGTCATCTGGAAAAGTCGCCCGTGTGACTGTCAACCCCTCACCTCAGTCCTCTCCCCTCCGCGAGGGGAGAGGCGGAATTACTCGCGCTGACGCCAATCGTTAGCAGGACTCTTTAGCTTCGGCTTCGCCATTGCCGGCGAATTTGCGCGGCCTCACGCATGAAATTCGGATTTCGGATTACCTTCGTCGCATCCTGCGGGGCTGAATCGCTTCGCACGAACAGCGACAGACAATCAATCAGGCGCCTGCCCCGCCAGTTAACGAGCTCTTGACTGACGCAATACAGACCGTGCTGCTCGCACATGGTGCGAAACAATTCAGCGCTCATCCCTGGATTCCGATGATGCGCCCAATCGAGAATCTTCGCTTTAATCAACGGTTTCGCTAATGCCTCCGGAAGCCGCTCGCGTGGCGTATTAACATATTCCCCAAAGTTGGAATGATGAATGAAACCCTTCCCGCCGATCTTCAATTTGCGTCCCAGTTCGCGAAGATACGCGTCCACGACATCGCGATTTGTGTGTACGAAAGAATCAAAACTGAAAACAAAATCGATTGAAGCATCGGGAATCATCGAGAGTGAGCGGCCGTCATTAAGGTAACAACGCACGTGCGAATCAGCTGCGAAACGCTGGCGACACGCTTCGATGCACTCACTCGAGCGATCAACAATCCACAGGTTTTCGCAGTAATCTTTCAGATAGTGCGTCCACCGCCCGAAACCGGGCGCGATTTCCAAAATCGTGCCGGTTGGCAGGAAATCGCGAATGCGCGGAAAGATTGTGCCGGTCCATTGTGCGGCGGAACTGCCCCACGGTTCCGACCATTCCTCGCCCGCCTCTCTCCAATCGTATTTCATGCCGTGGCTCGCACGATACCCATAGAGTATCACGAAGATATGGCTGCGGATGCTGTCGAGAAATCGCTTTTTCCGGCTTGTCTTGGCTAAGGATTCCCAGTGACGCAATGATCACGTAAAATATTACGGAAAAATTCGATCCATATCTCGTTAGGCGACTTTCGCATACACCCATCAAATACAATAACGAACCAAAGGAAGAACAATGAAAACAAGACGAAACCTGAACCCGAACAACCGACCGGACACGGTGTCTGGCCTTTTCCATAGCTGCATGTTCCCGTGCTTCATTATCCCAACGAAGGTGCTGCAGCGCTTTTCGCGCGATCGGAAACTGTCGACCGAGACGCGCAAAGCCTTTGCTGACGCGGCGCGGTTCGACAAGGAATGGCGGGAAGTTCGCGAGGCAAGAACCAGGCTCACGCTGGCGGCGGAAGAAATTCTTCCGAGCCGATTGGCCGCAGCCCCGCTCGCCCCCCCCGCGGTCACGGTTTTCAATTGCAATCACGGCACTACGCTGCCGGGCACCTTGATGCCCAAACCCAAAACTTCGTCCGATTCGACAGCCAAGCAGACCTTCGTGGAGACGACTGGTGTCGCCAAGTTTTACAAAAAACTGTTCGGCCGAAACTCGATCGACAACGCCGGGATGGCGCTGATCTCGTCGATCCACTTCAGCGTCAAATACAACAACGCATTCTGGAATGGCAGCCAGATGACCTACGGTGACGGAGACGGCAACATCTTTGTCGATTTCACCAAAGCCGACGACGTTATTGGCCATGAGCTCACCCACGGCGTGACGCAGCACAGCCTCGCCCTCTCCTACTCGAACCAGCCGGGGGGCCTCAACGAGAGCATGTCGGATGTGTTCGGCTCGATGTTTCGCCAATGGCAAGCCAAACAGAATGTGACCGACGCCGATTGGCTGATCGGCAAGGAAATCATGGGGCCGGGCGCACTCGCCCGGGGCTTTACCTGCCTGCGCGACATGTCGAATCCGGCGGCGGCACATTGCTTGGCGCCGCAACCAACGAAATTCTCCCAGTACCATGACGGCATGGATCCGCACGAAAGCAGCGGCATTCCGAATTTCGCCTTTTATAAGGCCGCGATGGCAATCGGCGGGAAAAGCTGGAAGAAGGCCGGCATGATCTGGTACCAGGCCTTGACTGGCTTTGGGCCGACTCCTAATATGAAGATGAGCGCGTTCGCCAATCGGACACGCTCGCTGGCAGGCAGCCTATTCCCGTCCGAGTCCGCCGTGAAAACGGCCATCGACAACGCTTGGACTGCGGTAGGTCTGTGAGGTCAGCGCCGGATGATATGTCAAAACTTCACGTGGAACGAATCGGGGGGTTGGCGGGCTTCGGCGGGGCCCGCTCTCACCTGCGGAGCCACGGGGAGATCGACCTCGAAACACTTTCCGCCGAGGACCAGCGAGCGGTGCAATCGCTGTTCCAGTCCAAGGGCAACGCAGAGCCCTCGCAGGTGCGCGATGGGTTTCTTTACCGAATCGCACGAACCACTTCCGGAGGCGTTGAAACCATCGAAGTACCGGAAGATGTCGTTCCCGCGGCTATCCGGGAATGCGTGAAGGACGAACTCGTATAGTTCGGGTCCTCTTTTTTTGCCGCAGGCAGCGTAGGTATTGACATCGTTGAAGCGATCACGAAAACGCGATTCGCATCGCGCTCGTGCTTCACACATTTCAGCA
>WNGF01011133.1_pt1 | contig 10033 bp, 10 predicted proteins | sample 5400641 | NCBI WGS metagenome assembly WNGF01 (sample SAMN13153371, study PRJNA577476) | soil metagenome | isolation source: 80 cm soil or saprolite under grassland replicate 2 | place: USA:California | collected 2016-06-15
CTCACCGAGGTGCCGCTTATGTCCGCGATGTTCCTCGCGATGGTGTGGCACGCGCGCCGCCGCCAGGAGGCGATTCGCGTCGCCGAGACGATCGCCGACAACCGGGCGCGGCTGCTGGAGCGGCAGGAGCGATTCCTGCACGATGTGACGCATGAGCTTCGGACGCCGGTCACGATCGCGCGCGGGCACCTCGAGCTCCTCGAGTGGGAGCATCCGAGCTCGCAGGAGCTCGCCGTCGCGCTCGACGAGCTCGCGCGGATCGAGCGCATCATCAACCGACTGCTGCTGCTCGCGAAGGCCGAGCGGCCGGACTTCCTCGCTGTTCGCGAGGTCGACGTCGAGGCATTCGTCGAGGATGTCTTCGTCCGCTGGTCGGACGTCGCGCCGCGCGTGTGGCGACTGGGACATGTGCCGGGAGGCTTCCTCCGCGCAGACGAGGAGGCGCTGCGGACCGCCCTCGACGCACTGCTCGAGAACGCGGTGAAGCACACCGAGCCGGAGGAGACGATCGAGTTGCGGGCGCGATCGGACGGCCGATCGCTCGTCCTCGAGGTCGCAGACGGCGGGCGTGGCATTCCCGTCGATGCAGTCGAGCGGATCTTCGACCGCTTTGCACGCGTCGACGATGCGCGCAACCGCGCCGTCGGAGGCGCGGGGCTCGGCCTCGCGATCGTCTCCGCGATCGTCCGGGCCCACGGCGGCAGCTGCTCGGCCCACTCATTGCCGCGCGGAGCGCTCTTCGCGCTGCGCCTGCCGGGCTTCGTCGCGGCGCGGCGCTCGCTCGCGGATCTGTCAGGCGTGCGAGTCGGGCCGGCGGCCGACTCTTAGACCTTCTTTACAGACCTCTCAGCGGTTTCACGGCTCCGTCTCAGGCGGGTCTCACCACCGGCGGGAACGCTTGGTGAAACGCGACTGGAGGTACGACATGGACGCTCATCTGGACACGAACACCCTGGACGGCTACCTGTCCCGCACGCTCGGCGGCACCGAGCTCCGCGCGCTCGACGACCACGTAGTCGGCTGCCTGGACTGCTCGCTCGCGGTCGAGTCCGCAGGGCTCGACGAGGACCGATGGCAGCGCCGCGGCCCGCTGAAACGGCTCGTGCGCGTTGCCCCTAGACCGTGACGATTGCGTCGAGCGCGGCCCGGAGCAACGCGACGTAGTCGCGCAACGCGTCCGGGCCTTCCTCGGCGACCTGGACCGCGCGTGAGCCGACGACGATCCCGTCCGCAAGCTCGGCTGCCGCCCGTGCGTGCTCCGGCGTCGTGATCCCGAAACCTGCGTACAGGGGCACGTCGGCGAGCCGCCGCGCACGCTCGACGAGTCCGGCGAGCGCGGGTGAGACCTCGCCGCGGGCGCCGGTCGTGCCCGTGAGCGTGACGAGATAGAGCCACCCGTCGGTCTGCTCGCCCGCGAGCGCGATCCGCTCGTCGGTCGAGGTGGGCGCGACGAGCTGCACCCGGCGCGTCTCGGGCTGCTCGCCGGCGGGCAGGTCGGCGACGATCATGCTGGCGCCGCCCGCCGCCTCCACGTCGGCGGCGAAGCGTTCCCAGCCGTAGGCCTCGAGCAGCGACGAATACGTCATCGGGATGAGCGGCGTGTCGGGAACGAGCTCGTGCGTGCGTGCGAGGACGTCGAGGCATGCGCGCGTACGCATCCCGCGCGCGAGCGCGCGCTCGCCGGCTCGCCGGATCACCGGGCCGTCGGCAAGCGGATCCGAAAAGGGGAAGCCGAGCTCGACGATGTCGGCGCCGCCTTCCACGGCCGCGTGCGCGAGCTCCGGCGTCTCGGGCTCGGCCATCAGGTAGATGACGAGTTTCTTCTTCATTGCCACCTGACTTCAGTCAGGTGGCAGTCGTTTCGGAACGACTGCAAACGGATTGAAACCTGGTTGCTCATAGGTGCGCCAACGCCTCCGCGAGATCCTTGTCGCCTCGGCCGCTCAGGCAGACGAGGATGAGCTCCGCGTCGAGCTCAGCGGCACGAGCGAGTGCGTGCGCAGGCTCCAGGGCGGGGATGATCCCCTCCGTGCGCGCGAGGTGCGCGAAGGCTGCAAGCGCCTCCTCGTCGGTGGCCCCGACGTACGCGGCTCGGCCTGTGTCGCGCAGGAACGCGTGCTCCGGGCCCACCCCGGGATAGTCGAGCCCTGCGGAGATCGAGTGCGCGTCGGCGATCTGACCGTCCTCGTCGGCGAGGATCGACGACCGCGCGCCGTGCAGCACGCCGGTGCGGCCGGTCCCGAGCGACGCGGCACCCGCCGCCTCGACGCCGACGATGCGGACGTCGGGGTCGTCGAGGAAGCCGTGGAACATGCCGATCGCGTTCGAGCCGCCGCCGACGCAGGCGACGACGACCTCGGGCAGACGCCCTTCGGCGGCGAGGAACTGCTCGCGCGCCTCCCGGCCGATGACGGACTGCAGCTCTGCGACGAGCTCCGGGTACGGCGCCGGGCCGACACACGAGCCGATCAGGTAGTGCGTCGTCTCGACGTTCGTGATCCAGTCGCGGATCGCCTCGCTCGTCGCCTCCTTCAGCGTCTTCGTGCCGAAGTCGACGCCGCACACTTCGGCGCCCAGCAGGCGCATCCGCTCGACGTTCGGCTTCTGGCGCCGCATGTCCTCCTCGCCCATGTAGACGACGCACTCGTACCCGAAGCGTGCGCACACGGTCGCCGTTGCGACGCCGTGCTGGCCCGCGCCGGTCTCGGCCACGATGCGCTGCTTGCCGAGCCTGCGCGCGAGCACCGCTTGGCCGAGCGCGTTGTTGAGCTTGTGCGCGCCGGTGTGCAGGAGATCCTCGCGTTTCAGGTAAATCCGCTTGCCGGGGGCGAACCGCTCGGCAAGAGTCAGCGGCGTCGGACGGCCGGCGTACGTCGTCGCGAGGTCGTGCAGCTCCGCGTGGAAGGCGTCGTCGGCGAGCGCCTCGCGCCAGCCGTGCTCGAGCTCGTCGAGGGCCGGAATCAGCGTCTCGGGGACATAGCGTCCGCCGTAGGTGCCGAACGAGCTCGTCGTCACGTGCGTGCCTCCTCGATGTATGCGCGCACCCGCGCGTGATCCTTGACGCCCGGCTCGAGCTCGAGTGAGGACGACGCGTCGACCGCCCACGGGCGGACGGCGGCGATCGCGTCCCGCACGTTTTCGGGCCCCAGGCCGCCGGCGAGCATCACGCGACCCTCCGCGGCCGCCGCCGTGCTCCAGTGCACCGGGTCGTTCTGCTGCCAGGGCTGATCGAGCACACGTGCGACGGGCCGGCCGTCGCGGAAGAGCGTCGCCTCGCGACCGCGAACGCTGCCACCGTCGTCGGCATAGAACTGCACGAGGTCGGCCGGCGTCTCATGCGTGTCCGTCACGAAGACGGCCACCGAGAGCGCAGTGTCCGGGACGTCGAGCACCGCGTCGGCGCGGCGGGGGCTTTGCTCGGCGAGGATGAAGCCGAGCAGGTCGGCGCCCGCCTCGACCGCGAAGTCGACGTCCTCCTGCCTCGTCAGCCCGCATACCTTCACGAGCGGCCGCGACAGCAGCTCGCGCAGCTTGGCCTGTGGCTCCGCCGCGCGCATGAGCGACGAGCCGACGAGGATCGCGTCGGCCCCTGCGAGCTCTGCCGCCGCGCCCTGCGCCCGCGTGTGGACGCCGCTCTCGGCGATCACGATGCGGTCGCGCGGCGCCCGCGCGACGAGCTCGAGTTGCGCGATACGGTCGATGTCGAACGTCGTCAGGTCGCGCGCGTTGATCCCGATCACCGGCGCGTCGAGTTGCATCGCGCGTTGGAGCTCGTCGGCGTCGTGCGCCTCGACGAGCGCATCCATCCCGAGCTCGGCCACGTACGCGAGCAGATGTGCAGTCGTCGCGTCGTCGAGGTCGCGCAGGATCAGCAGCACGGCGTCGGCGCCCGCATCGCGCAGCTCGCGAACCTGCTCGTCCGTCGCGAAGAATCCCTTGCCGAGCAGCGGGGCGTCCGTCGCGGCGCGCGCCGCGCGCAGATCGTCGACCGTACCGCCGAATCGCTCGTCGACGAGGACGGAGATCGCGGCAGCACCAGCGTTGGCAAACTGCGCGGCGAGCTGCGCCGGGTCGGCGTCGGGGCGCAGGTCTCCGGCGGACGGCGACCGCCGCTTCACTTCCGCGATCGCACCGAGACCGGGGCGTGCGAGGGCATCGGCGAACCTCACGCGACAACCTCCGCGCGCGAGAACGCGATCAGCTCCTCGAGGCGGGTGACGACCGCGCCCGAGTCGAGTGCCGCGCGCGCGAGCTCGATGCCCTCCCGGAGATCCTCGGCGTGGCCGCCGGCGGCGATTGCGCCGGCCGCATTCAGGAGGATCGCGCTGCGCTTGCCGCCCGGCTCGCCCGCGAAGACGCGGCGGATCGCGGCCGCGTTCTCGTCGGGCGATCCACCAGCGAGCTCCTCGAGCGAGCACGGTTCGAGGCCGAGCTCGTGCGGGTCGATCGTCCGGTCGCGCACACCGCCGTCGACGACTTCGGCGACGACGCTCGGGCCGACCGGGGAGAGCTCGTCGATGCCGCCGGCACCATGGACGACGAACGCCCGGCGCGAGCCAAGCTGCACAAGCGCCTCGGCAATCGGCCGAACGAGTGCCGGCGAGTAGACGCCTACGACCTGCGCGCGGGCGCGAGCCGGATTCGTGAGCGGGCCGAGCACGTTGAACACGGTACGCGTTCCAAGCTCGCGTCGAACCGGCGCGGCATACCTCATCGCCGGGTGGTGAGCCTGCGCGAACATGAAGCCGAAGCCGAGGTCGTCGATCGAGCGTGCGATCCGCTCCGGCGGCAGCTCGAGGGTGAACCCCAGAGCCTCGAGCACGTCGGCAGAGCCCGTCTGCGACGACGCCGCGCGGTTGCCGTGCTTCGCCACGCCGACTCCGGCCGCCGCCGCGACCAGGGCGGCCGCGGTCGAGATGTTGAGCGTGTGCTTGCCGTCGCCCCCGGTTCCGGCGGTGTCGACGAGATCGCTTCGCGTCGGATGCACCGGCAGCACGTGCTCTCGCATCGCCTCCGCGCAGCCCGCGATCTCGTCCGCGGTCTCGCCCTTCGCCCGCAGTGCAACGAGGAAACCCGCGATCTGGGCCTGCGTCGCCTCGCCGCGCATGATCTCGTGCATCGCCTCGCGCGCCTCCTCGCGGGTGAGGGGCTCGCGGTCGAGCAGCCGGGCGATCGTCGCCTGGATCACAGTCGCCCCTCGAGGAAGTTGCGTGCGAGCGCGGGCCCGTCCGGCGTCAGCACCGACTCGGGATGGAACTGCACGCCGACGATCGGCAGCGAGCGGTGTCGCACCGCCATCACCTCGCCGTCGTCGGCGTATGCCGTCGGCGCGAGCTCGTCCGGCAGGCGCGTCGCCGCGAGCGAGTGGTAGCGCCCGGCGTCGAAGGGCTCGGGGAGCCCCGTGAACAGGCCGCTGCCGTCGTGGCGAACCGGGCTCGCCTTGCCGTGAAGCAGCTCGCGCGCGTAGCCGACCTCGCCGCCGAAGGCTTCCACGATCGCCTGGTGTCCCAGGCAGACGCCGAGGGTCGGCGTCGTCGGTGCAAGCCGCTTGATGATCTCGATCGACGCGCCGGCGTCCGGCGGCCGGCCGGGACCGGGTGAGACGACGAGCTGGGACGGGGCGAGCCGCTCGGCCTGCTCCGCAGTGAGCTCGTCGTTTCGGAGCACCGTGACCTCGACGCCGAGCGCGCCGAAGAGGTGCGCGAGGTTGTACGTGAACGAGTCGTAATTGTCGATCAGCAGCATCATCGTTGCTCCGCCTCCGCGAGATCGATCGCCGTCTCGAGCGCGAGCAGCTTGTTCAGACACTCGTCGTGCTCGGCCGCGGGATCGGAGTCGGCGACGATCCCCCCGCCGGCCTGGAGGTACGCGATGCCGTCCCGCAACACGAGCGTGCGGATCGCGATGCACGTATCCATCTGATCCTCCACCGGGAGCACGTAGCCCACCGCGCCGGCGTACACGCCGCGGCGGTGGCCCTCGAGGTCCGAGATGATCTGCATTGCGCGCACCTTCGGCGCTCCCGAGACTGTTCCCGCGGGGAAGCACGCGCGCAGCAGCTCGAACGGCGTGACGCCGTCTTGGAGCTCGCCGACCACTTGCGACACGAGGTGCGTCACGTGCGAGTAGCGCTCGGCCGTCATGAACCGCTCGACGCGCACGGTTCCCGGTACGCATACGCGCGAGAGATCGTTGCGTCCGAGGTCGACGAGCATCACATGCTCCGCACGGTCCTTCTCCGAGGAGAGGAGCGCCTCAGCGTCGCCTTCCCCTGGAGCGATCGTGCCTGCGATCGGGTTGACCGCCGCGCGGCGGCCCTCGCACTTGACGACGGTCTCCGGTGAGCTGCCGACGAGCGCGAAGTCGCCGAGCTCGAGCAGGAAGAGATACGGAGACGGGTTGACGCGCCGGAGCGCCCGGTAGAGCTCGAACGCCGAAGCCGATGTCCGGCGCTCGGCGCGCTGCGCGATCACGACCTGGAAGACGTCACCCTCGCGGATGTGCTTCTTCGCGCGCTCGACGCGGAGCATGTGCTCGTCGCGCCCGGGGAAGCGGCGCAGCTCGCCGCGCTCACCGGCGCCGCGCGGCGGCTCCGGCTGCGGTGCGTCCAGCAGGCGCGCCGCCTCCTCGGCGTCGCCGACGAGTACCTCGGCGACCCCTCGCGCGTGGTCGAAGCGGACGAGGAGCTCCGGCACGACGAACCGGCTCTCCGGGAACCCCGGGCCGGGCTCGGGGAGCCCCACCGTCGGCTCGAGCCGCGTGACGACGTCGTAGCCGAGATAGCCGACCACCGGCTCGCCGAGCGTCTCTGCCTCGTCGAAGCCGAGAAAGCGCGAGCCGCGGCCGACGAACGAGTGCCTGCCGAGCCGGCCGCGCTCCACCGACTCGAGGAGGAAGCAGGCAGGCGCGCCCTCGCGCATGCGCAGGTACGCCCCGAGCGGGGTCAGCAGGTCGGTTGAGATCTCGGCGGACAGTGTCGTTTGCTTTTGGGGCATGAAAAAGGCTCCTTTCGGAGCCGGGTCGAGCGGAACGGGTGGCGCGCGTCTACCTCAGCGCAGGCTCCCGCACCGCTCGGAGCGCCAGGCCCACCAGGTGCAGGAACGAGTCATCTCGCCCAGGGTAGGCGGCAGGCGGCGAGGCGTCAACCGTCGACCTCGTGGCCCGCTGCCGCAAGCGCCTCGACCGAGCGGTGGAGGTCGTGCTCGCGCACGAGCAGATAGTCGGTCTCGAAGGTCGAGAGGACGAAGATCGGCACCTCGGCGTCTGCGAGCGGAGAGCAGAGCGAGGCGACGACGCCGGTGAGGGAGAAGTCGAGCGGCCCGGCGACCTCGAGCGCGCACCACCCGCGCTCGGCGCTCGCCTCCGCCGGCACGTCTGTCTCACGGCACACAAGGGAGAGCTCGGAGTCGGTGCGCGTCGCCGACCAGAAGCTCCCGACGCGCAGCCAGTCGGGCAGATCCGAATCCGGGTCCAGGCGCACGATCGCGTAGAGCTCGTCGAGGGTCAGGAGCTTCACGAAGGCGGGAACGTACCGCGCCCGGGGTAGAGTCCGCGCCGTCGTGGCGATCCCGCAAACGCTCGAGAGGCTGCTCACGGCTCCGGGCCCCTCGGGGCAGGAGGAGCCGGTATCGGCGGTGTGGCGGGAGGAAGCTACGACGTTCGGCGAGGTCTCGAGCGACGTGCTCGGCTCCTCTTGGGTCCGGGTGCCCGGAACCCGTGAAGGGCCGCTGATCGCGATCGTCGGCCACATCGACGAGATCGCCCTCGTCGTCACGCACGCAGGCGACGACGGCTTGATCGCGGTTCGCCAGCTCGGGGGGTTCGACGCGCACGTGCTGCTCGGGCAGCGTCTCGACGTGCTGACGCAGGCGGGGCCGATTCCGGCTGTGGTCGGCGCGCGCAAGCAGAAGCGAAAGCGGGGTGAGGATCGCAAGCCGCTCGAGATCGCCGATCTGTATCTCGACATCGGCGCGAAGAACGGCGAGGAGGCGCGGTCGGTCGTCCGTGTCGGTGACGCCGCCGTCATCGCCGGCGTGCCGATCGACCTCCGCAACAACCGGATCGCCTCGCGTGCCCTCGACAACAGGCTCGGTTCGTACGTCGCGCTCGAGGTCGCGCGCCGCATCGCCCAGGAAGGCGGAGCGCCCGGCGACGTCGCAGGCCTGGCGGTCGTGCAGGAGGAGGTCGGCGACTTCGCGGGCGCGCGCACGGCCGCCTTCGTGCTCGAGCCGGCAGTCGCGATCGCGGTCGATGTCACGCACGCGACGGACGTGCGCGGCGGAGACCCGGAGGACGATGGCGATCGCCGGCTCGGAAGCGGCCCCGCGCTCATGCGCGGCCCGTCCATGCACCCGCGGGTCTTCGAGCTCCTGCACGAGACGGCCGAGGCCGAGGGGATCGCGTTCACGATCGAGGTCTCCCGTGGCCACACCAATACCGATGCAGACGCCGTCTACCTGAGCCGGGTGGGCGTAGCTACCGGGCTCGTCTCGATCCCGTTGCGCTACATGCACACGCCGGTCGAGACCGTCGACCTCGACGATGTCGAGGCAGCCGTCCGGCTGCTCGTCGCCTTTGCCCGGCGGCTCGAGCCGGGTGTCTCGTTCGCACGCTGAAGCCCTCGGGCTACATTGGCGCTGTGAGCCGCGCCGTCATCGTCTCCGCTTTGCGTACGCCGTTCGGCAAGCTCGGCGGCGGCCTCAAGAACCACCGCGCGACCGAGCTGGGCGCGGTTGCGATCCGCGCAGGGCTCGAGCGAATCGGCCTCGAAGGCCCGGAGGTCGAGTACGTGATCATGGGTCAGGTGCTGCAGGGCGGCGCGGGACAAGCGCCTGCGCGCCAGGCCGCCGTCGGTGCCGGGCTGCCGATCGACGTGCCGGCGGACACCGTGAACAAGGTATGCGCATCCTCGATCCGTGCGGTCGAGATCGCCGACTCGATGATTCGCGCAGGCGACGTCGAGCTCGTCGTCACGGGAGGCATGGAGTCGATGTCGAACGCGCCGTACGCGCTGCCGAGGGCCCGCTGGGGCTACAAGATGGGAGACGCAACACTCGTCGACCTGATGATCTGGGACGGCCTGCGCTCGACCTTCGACGAGCAGCACATGGTGCAGCAGGCGGCCCGCGTCGCCCGCGAGCTCGGCATGACCCGAGAGGAGCAGGATGCGTGGGCGCTGCGGTCGCACAAGCGCGCTGCGAAAGCTCAGGACGACGGCTTCTTCGCCGAGGAGATCGTGCCGGTCGAGCAGGTGACGGCCGACGAGAGCGTCCGGCGCGACACGTCGCTCGAGAGGCTGGCGTCGCTCAAGCCCGTGATGGATCCCGAGGGGACGATCACTGCGGGAAACGCGCCGGGTGTGAACGACGGTGCCTCGTGTGTTGTCATCTGCTCTGAGGAGTTCGCGAACCGGCGCCGGCTGGAGCCGCTCGCCACGATCGTCTCCCAGGGGTATGTCGCCGACGAGTTCGCCTGGCTCGCACGCACGCCGGCGAATGCGGGCGCGCAGGCTCTGGCGAAGGCGGGCAAGACGATCGGGGATGTCAAGCGGGTCGAGGTGAACGAGGCGTTTTCGTCGGTGGCGCTGAACTCGGTGCAGATGCTGGGCGCCGACCCCGAGATCGCGAACGTCAACGGCGGCGCCGTCGCGCTCGGCCACCCGATCGGCGCGAGTGGCGGGCGGATCCTCGGCACGATGATCCACGAGCTCCGGCGCAACGGCGGCGGTCTCGGCCTCGCGGCGATCTGCTCGGGCGGGGGCCAGGGAGACGCACTGCTGATCGAGGTGTAGCGCGGAACCCGGCCGCGGCCGCCGGTGTAGTAACTGCACCCGACCGAGGAGGCAGCTCGTGTACCGCGTTCTGACAGTACTTTTCGACGCCCTCGCCGTTGCTCCGAGCGCCTTTGCGGGAGGGCCGAGTCCCGCGGGCTTCCAGGGAGGTGTGGGCGCACTCACTCCCGGCAGCCCGATCCGCTACGTCGCTCTCGGGTCGGGCGCCGACACCGTGCTCGCGGCCGTCGGCAGGTCTGACGG
>WNGF01011813.1_pt1 | contig 10033 bp, 6 predicted proteins | sample 5400641 | NCBI WGS metagenome assembly WNGF01 (sample SAMN13153371, study PRJNA577476) | soil metagenome | isolation source: 80 cm soil or saprolite under grassland replicate 2 | place: USA:California | collected 2016-06-15
CTGCGGCATCGCCGCGCCGGCGCTGCGCATCGCCCGCCGTTACGGCTGCCGGGTCACCGGCGTGAACATCAGCCGCGAGCAGGTGCGCCAGGGACGTGAGCTGATCGCCGCCCGCGGCCTCTCCGCCCGCGTGACCATTCAGAGAGGCGACGCGCGCGCGCTTGAGTTCCCCGACGGCTCGTTCGACGCGATCGTGTGCGTGGAGGCGGCCGGCGACATCTGTGTCAGCGAGCACGACAAGGACCGACTCGTGGGCGAGCTTTTCCGGTTGTTGCGGCCCGGCGGCCACGTCGGGTTCTCCGACCTCGTCCTGCGGACCTGCCCCTTACCCGCGGAGGATCGGGCGCTGCGGGCCGTGCTGTACCACTCTGGCGCCGAGCTGCTAACCGACTGGCCTGCGATCTTCGCCCGCCACGACTTTCGCGTCGTCGAGTGCCGGGACATCATCACCGCGACGCTGCCCACCTGGGAACACGCCCGGGCCGTCTACGAACGGCACGACGGCAAGGTCACCCGCCGCTACGGCCGGCGGCTCGTCCAGCGCATTCTTGCCCACCTCGAGCTGATCCCCGGCGTCCTCGCCGCGCCCGCGACCCCCGCATGCGGTCAGGCAAACACCGCTCTCTTCGCACGGGGGCAAGGAAGCGACCTGATCAGTAGCGGTCGATTTCTAAGAGCGGCTCGTCGCGGATGCCGAAACGGTGTGCAACCTGTGCAATACGATGCGACGGATTTCGCGCCGCAGCCGCCGGGATCGGCGCCGCAGTGCCGCTCAAGCGGGCCTCGGTAAACGGTGAGCTTGTCCGGCAACATGCCGCCGTAGGCGCCGCCACACCTCGTCAGCGGGACCCCTTTGGTAGAGGCCGAGCCTCCCTCGACCACACCAAGAGCGCCGAAACTAGCGGCCCGACGCGTCCAGGAGCCGCGGACGAGTTTGCAAACCCTACGCGCTATCGCGTCGCCGCGTCTCGGTCAGGCGCGAGGGAGGACGTAGAACGCGACCGCAGCGAACTGGCAGCCGGCGGCGCCGAGCGTCAACACGTGGAACAGCTCGTGGTACCCGAACACATGCGGCACAGGGTCTGGACATCGGCGCGCATAGACAACCGCGCCCGCGGAGTACAGAAGTCCCCCAGCAACCACCAGCAAGACGCCGACAACCGGGACCTTGAGCAGCTGCGAGAACGCAGCAGCACCAACCCATCCCAGCAAGAGACCGATCGCAGCCGAGAGCCACTTCGGAGCACAAACCCAGAAGAGCTTCAACACGATCGCCGCCAGCGCGCAGCTCCAGACAACCGACAGCACCGGCACCGCCCATCTCGGCGACATCACCAGCAAGCCAAACGGCACGTATGTCCCGGCGATCAGCAGATACACACCAGCGTGATCGAGCCGCGCCAGCCATGCTCGAACCCGCGGCGTCCACGTCGGCCTGTGATACAGGGCGCTCGCACCGAAGCATCCGGCGAGGCACCCCACGAACACGACCGCGGCCAGCCGCGCCCGCCCATCTTCCGCCGTCCAAACCAGCGGCACCCCCAGCGCGATCGCGGCATAGAAGCCGAGCTCGTGAAACACTCCCCGCAGCTTCGGCTTCACACCTCCCACGGCCGGAACCATCGCCCGACCCTACCTCTGCAGCGCCAACGTCGGGTGTGGGAGTGCTCAAGCAGCCGCAACACGGCGGGCTCGTCCTGCCGTCCACGGAGATTGACGAGATCGATGCTCAGAGGCTACAGCGGGTCAGACCCACCCGAGGGTCAGACCCACCCGAGCAACCGCATCGGCTCCGGGAACGCGCCTCGTCGCGCATCCCTGTTCCGCGTAAAAACGGCATGATCCGGTGGCTGTGACCCTTACCCGCAACGGCAAGATTGTGCTTGCAGTTATCGGGGCCGTCTTGGCCCTGTTGACCGTCTTCAGCCTTATCGCGATGTCGGTGGGCGGGGGATATGGTCACTCGCGGATCCGCCAGATCACGCCTCAGCAGGCACACCAAGGCCCGTAGGCGCTAGAGGCTACGTGGCGCTGATCGCGTGCTCGTTGACGTAGCGGCGGGACTACGACGAGGGAGCTGCGAAAGCGGATCAGGATCGCCGCGAGGAGTCGTCCAGAGGCGGCGCAGCCGGGTGGACGAGTGCTCCGGAATGTCTCCGGGATCGGCGATCATCCGGGCATGCACGATGAGGGGCTTGTTGTCCGTCCGGCAAGCGATGCGGATCGAATGCCGCTGGCGGTCATGTTGGCCGCGGTCGCCGAAGAGCGCGACGGCATCGCGACGGAACCGCCGATCGACGTCGAGGCGTGGGCGGCGAGCTTCGACCTCGACGGCTCACTCGTCGCCGAGGTAGCGGGGGAGATCGTCGGTTCGCTCCACATTGAGGTGAGCCGCTTCGGTTTTGGCGAGATCGCCATGGCGGTGGCGCGCCCCTGGCGTGGCCGCGGTGTAGGCAAGGCGCTGATGCGTGCAGCGATCAATTGGGCGCGCGACCAAGGGCTGCATAAGCTCAGCCTGATCGTCTTCCCCCACAACGAGGCGGCGATCGCTCTGTATCGCAAGTTCGGCTTCGTTGAAGAGGGACGGCGTATCAAGCAGTACCGCCGCGCTAGTGGCGCGCTGTGGGACACCATCGAGATGGGACTCCTTCTCTGACGCGACCGCCTCGCGCGTCGCTCGTCCGTCGCGAGCAGCGTCCTCGCCTTGAAGTTCGGAAGCCAATGTGGTACGCATTGACACAAGCACCTCGGGGAGGGATCAATGAGGCTTTTCGGCAGCCCGTTCGTGGCGGGTTCGTTGCTCGCGACAGCCCTTGTCCTCACCGTGGGTCGAGCCCAGGCGGGAGCCCTCTCCTGGACGGCAACGATCCAGTCGAACGGGAAGATCGTGGTCGGCGGCTGGACGGATCTCGGCTCCAGAATCGGGAAAACGTACTTCGCACTTGCCCGCTACGCACCGAGCGGCTCGCTCGACGCCAGGTTCGGCCATCGGGGCAGGGTCGCAACCGCGATCGGAAGACCGGTCGGCTCGGGCGTCAGCGACAACGTCTTCGGGGTCGCCGTTGCCTCAAACGGCAAGATCGTCGCGGCCGGCGACGCCTATAACGGGAGCAACTGGGACTTCGCGCTTGCCCGCTACAAGCCGAACGGCTCACTCGATCCCGGCTTCGGGTCGGGAGGCAAGGTTATGACGGGCTTCGAGGTTTCGGACCGGGCGCTTGGAGTCGTGGTGCAAGGGGACGGGAAGATCGTCGCCGGCGGCTTCGGCGGCGGCGATTTCATCCACGGAGGGGGCGACGAGTTCCTCGCGCTCGCGCGCTACTTGCCGAACGGATCGCTGGACTCGAGCTTCGGGTCCCACGGCCTCGCTACCTATCCGGACTTCGGAACGAGCGAGTATTCGTTCGGTCTCCTCCTGCAGCCGGACGAAAAGATCGTCGCGGCCAACGGCGACCTCGTTCGCTACAACGCGGACGGGAAGCTCGATCCGGGCTTCGGCCTGGAGGGGAGAGTCGACACGCCGGGGTTCGAGGCGGCGGGCATCGCACTCCAGACGGATGGAAAGATCGTCGCGGCCGGAGCAGCCCCGAATTGCGGGTTCATGATCGCCCGGTACCTCTCCGACGGCGTGCTCGATTCGAGCTTCGGCACCGGCGGCCTCGTCACGACCACGATCGGGTCCCGCTGCGACGCGGCAGTCTCCGTTGCGCTCCAGCCGAACGGGAAGATCGTCGCCGCCGGCCGAACGGAAAACGCTTCCAAGAACTTCGACCTCGCGCTCGCCCGGTACAACCCGGACGGCTCGCCCGATACCGCTTTCGGGACGGGCGGCAGGATGGTGAGCGCCCACTTCTCCGATGCCTATGCGATCGGAGCCTCGGTCGCGCTCCGGTCCAACGGGAAGATCGTCGTGACGGGCGGAAGCTTCAGCCGGAAGTTCCGCCTCGCGCGCTATCTGCCGGACGGGTCGCCCGATCCGAGCTTCGGCACGAGCGGGCAGGTCTCTACTTCCTTCACGGTCTGCGCCGTTCCGAAGCTGAAGGGCAGGGGGCTCGCGGCCGCGAGGAGGGCGCTCCACAATGCGCGCTGCGCGCTCGGCAAAATCACGAAGGCGTTCTCGCCCACGATCACCGCCGGCCGCGTCGTGGGGCAGAAGCCTGGAGCAGGGACGTGGCACAAGCAGGGGACGAAGGTCCGCCTTGTGGTCAGCAAGGGCCGGCGGCACGCGCATCGGCCCACGGGCCGGCCCGAGGCGATCATCTACGACAGCACGAACCATTTGTGCCGCGGTGAGCCCTGCGGGCGCAGTCACATCTTCGCCATCAACCCGAACGGGACCGGCAGGCGGGAGCTCACCGTTCGCTATGACGCCCATGAGCCGGACTGGGCACCCGACGGGAGCAAGATCGCGTTCACCGCCAGTGAGACGCTCTTCCTCATGAATGCGGACGGCACTCACATCCACAGGCTCGTCCGCCGCGCCCTGGAGTCCACTTTTGCCCCCGACGGAAAGCGCATCGCCTTTCGGGGCTGGGGCCGCAGCGGGCACATGGCAATCTGGTCGATCCGCCTGGACGGCACTGGAAGAGGCAAGATCGTCGGAGGGAACTATCTGGGTCCAGACTGGTCCCCGAATGGCAAGTGGATCGCTTTCGAGCGTGGGCTCGACCTCGCGGTAGTCAACGCGAACGGTGGCCGTCCACGGCGCCTGACGCATGTCGGCGACCGCGGCGCCTTCGCGCCGGCCTGGTCTCCGAACGGGAAGCGAATCGCCTTCGTCCTCGGCCCCAAGCACGAAGAGGGCTGGTCGCTAGCGGTCGTGAACGCCTCGGGCGGAGCGATCCATGTCGTGCGCACCGGTATCGACGAGGACGCCAAGCCGGCCTGGTCGCCGAACGGGAAGAGGATCGCCTACGTCATGTACACAGGCCAGAGAGGGACGAAGCTGGTCACTGTCAAGGTGAACGGGTCCGGGCTGCGCACGGTCACGAGGCGCATCACCGGCGCCCAGGCGATCTCCTGGCGCAGGTAAGGGGCCGCGTCGATGTGAGCTCTCTAAAGGAGCGTGAGGCGACCGCCCTAACGCCGGATCGGCGGTGAAGGCTTCCCCCAAGGGGACGGCGATTCCGATCTCCGGCTGGCTGTCCCGCTGAAACTCGCTGCGAGCCCGATCACCGTTCCGCTCCCCGCAGGCCTGCATGAAGCGTCACTGGAGATCGCGGGTAAGGGAGGCGCGCCCCGGGTCGCCGTGACCGCTCCCGACAACAGCAAGGTGACGAGCGGCAAGGTGAGGGTCTTCCACGACGGCTTCAGCGCCACCGAGCTCCCTGCGCAACGAAGGACCTACGTTGCGGTCGCGCAGCCGCCGGGGGGCATATACACGATCCAACCGCGGCCTGGGTCCGTCCCGGTAACGACGGTGAAGCTCGCCCGCGACCTCCCGGGCCCGAAGGTGAGCGCGAGGGTCAGGCCGAGAGGCCGCAAGCGCATCCTTCGGTACCGCATCCGCAAGATCGAAGGCCAGCGTGTCACGTTCGCAGAGCAATCGAATGAGGGGCTTTACCGCGAGTTCGCCAGTCCGAAGAAGGCCAAGGGGGAAGTTGACGTTCCGGCCCAGGGAATCTCGGCAGCGAAAGCGCCAGATCGTCGCTCTGGTGGAGCAGAACGGCCTTTCACCGCCCGCCTGGATGTCGCACGCTTCACCGGCACCTACAGCTTGGTGTCGACCACGACGATCAAGGCACTGCCTCCCGCGCTTGGGCTCGCGGTGCGTGTCCCTCGGAACGAGGCACGCACGCGCCAGCGGCCGATCGCCGGTGGGCGCCAGGATCTTCCGGTCCGGCCGTTGGCATGTAAGCGCAGCCGGTACAGCCTGTAGAAGTGCCAGCCGGTAAGCGGGTCGAAGCGATCCAGCTGAAGCCTGATCTTGCCCGCCGGGCTGAAGTCGACGGCGACGCCGATCGCGACCGAGCTGCCCCGCGCGACCTTGGCCACCCGTTGGCCGTCGACACGCACCCTCGTCGTCGTGATGCGGCGCTCCAGGAGCGAGAGCCGGTACCGTCCGCGCGCGCGCGCCTCGGCCCGCACGGCGACGAAGTACCTCCCGGGTGCAAGACGCATCGTGAGGCGCCCGGGGCCGTCTGACGAGGACAGGTGCCGGCCCGTCTCGCTGAGAACGATCAGGCGGAACGACGCACGCGCACCGAGCGTCAGGGTCACATCGCTCCGATGGAGAACCCGGAAGCGGTAGAGGTCGACGACGTCGATTCCTGTCGCGGAGAGCGACCCTCGGCGGGTTTGCAGATCACGGATCTTCAGACCGGGCGCCATGTCGTCGCCGCCGGCGAGCGCGGCCTGGAGGTGATAGCGCTCGCGTCTAAGTCGGATGCCGGTGGCGGTCACGAGCAGGCTGTAGCGGCCGCCCTCTCCCGCGCCCGGCGTGTACGTGAAGTAGCCGCCGCAGCCGAGGACACGGATGGGCACGGCCCCGGCGAACGAGCGGGTGCGCGGTCGGTAGAGCGACAGCCTCACGCAGCGCGAGCCCCTAGGCGCGAGGTTCAGCCGGTAAGTGACCCCGGCCCGCATGCGTAGCGACCAGGCATCGTCGAAGTCCGAGAGCGCGTTGACGGAGGAGCGGACCCCATGGCGCGGCAAGGCTCTCCCCGGCGGCCTGGACGAAGGCTCGGGGCGGAAGAGCCTGAATCGGAAGGGGCCGTCATCCGAGCTCGGCTCGCGTCCGACCATGATCAGGTAGGCCCGCCCGGGCGCTGCGTTGAACGAGAGAGCGCCGCCGCCGCGCTCGTTGGTCGTGTCACAAGCTAGCGCGAAGAGCCGCGACCGGACCAAGCGGTAGACGGAGACGATCGCGTCGAGATCACCGCCCGCCGTGAACCGAAGCACGACTTGCCCGGACGCGGCAACCGAGAGCCGATACCACACCGTCGCCTTGACGCGGCCGCAGGGAGGCCGTGGATCTCTCGGCTCCTCGGTCGCGCCGACGGTCGTGCCTGAGACCCTCACCGGCACTCCCGCGAGGCGCGTCGCGTTCGCCCGATTGTCGTTGGGGGGCCCGGCTGCGGTGGCGGTGCCCGCAGTCGCCGCGAGCAGCGCGAGAGCGAGAACGACGAGACTCGTGAGTCTGGCCGGCTTCATGACTATGCACCCCAGTGGTCGTACCCCCACTTGAACTCGCTTCCAGTCTACGCCGTTGTGTCGAGGAGCACAAGCACGTCGCCGAGCAGGAGGCACGTGAGTGGATCGAGTGGGCGCGCAACCATCTCGAGCGCTCCTTCTGGCTGCGCTCAGGAGGCTGAGGAGAGCCGCAGAGCGCCGTCCTCGTGGTGCGAGCAGTATGGACCCGCCGCCCTCCTGCGAACTCAAGAGGGCAGGGGCGAAGTGACGCTCTCCGCCACTTTTCGTCTGGGCTACCGCGTCGAGGACCGCCTCGGTGGACGCCGGAGAGGCTTCTGGTAGCCGATCCCCTCCGACTTCGGCTGCCCGTACAGCTCCGGGTGCAGGTACTTGCCCTGCTCTGCCTTCGCCTTGGGAAGCACGACCTTGATCCGATTGGCGTTGGCGAAGCGGTCGTGGCGGATCCCGGTGACCTGCCAGGAGACCTTCGCGTGCGGCTTCTCGCTTTGGATGGTGAACCGGTTGTGCGCGATCTCCTTCGCCACCGCCACCTCCTGCAGACCGCTGAGCGAGGTCAGCTGGTAGCGGAAGTTGCGGTTTAGCGCCTGGAACCAGCGCGGCATCGCCACGGTGGCGAAGCCCTTCGCGTTCGTGACCACGTTGCCGCTATAGATGTCGAGCTGCTGCGAGGAGGCAACCGAGGAGTGCTGCAGATACTTGTGCGCTGGGTCGAGCGGATAGTCGATCTTCAGCGACGCACCGCCGCAACCGAAGCAGCCGTTGGTCACCAGGAGCTTCCCGTCGAAGAAGCCCGCGTACCCGGTTGAGCTCTTCCCTGCTACTCCGTAGCCGCTCGAGCTCGTGCCGCACACACCTGTGCCCGCAGAAGAATCCCCACGAACCCCGATCGACTCCAGCCACCCTCCGTTATTCACGCCGTGAATGCCTGCGGCTCCCTGGCCGGAGCCGGGGCCGATCATGCCCTCAACCGCAATTGCGTTGTTCGAGGTCGAGTTAGTGGTTCCATACACGGCGGCGCTGGTCCCGGAGAACGAGGTGTGCTGACCCCAAACGCCGGTGAACGGGCTCGTGCCTCGAACGCCGTAGCTGCCGGCGCTCGATCCGTAGACACCGGTTCCGCTCGTGCTGACCCCGTACACCCCGCGGCCCCAGGGCGTGAACCCCTCGACGCCGTAGCCAAAGCCGGCTTGGGAGCCGTACACACCGACTCCTGTGCTGACATTTCCCTTGTTCTCTCCACGTATTGCAACCGACCCGAATCCCGCCTGCGGCGATGAGAGCAAGCCGTAGATCGCATAGGCACCAGAAGCGGTAGAGCCCGATTCCCCGCGCACTCCCGAGCCGGTACCGGTCTCGGCCGAGTGTGACCCGAACACCCCAATGCCCTTGGAGCTCGAACCGCGGACGCCGGTTCCCGTGGGGCTGTGACCCCACACGCCTCGGCCCTTGGGAGACTTGCCGTATACCCCGGCTCCCGAGCCTGCGTGCGAGCCGTAGACGCCGTATCCCAGTCCGTTGGTGGCGCTGTTGTAGCCGCGCACGGCCGCGGCGTTGACGGTGGGGGCGGTGGCGGTCAGGAGGCCGTAGAGCGAGAAGGCACTCGCCGAGGAGCCGTTGGCGTTCTTGACCAGGAGCTCGGCCCCGGCGGTGTTGCCGGTCAGCGTGGTGCTGGCGTCACTGATGTTGCTCGTTCCCAGGGTGAGATAGGCGGCCTGGGCAGCCGAGGCGCTGGCGAGCGTCCCGGCCGCTGCGAGGGCCGCGAAGAGAATGCGCGTGAACATTGGCTCCTTCCTTCCCGGCGACGCCCTTGGAGGGCCGAAGGAAGCCGCAGAGCGCCGTCCTCGTCGATGAGGCGAGTATGGACCTGGCCGTCTGCTCCTGCAAGCGCAGGGAGGCGGAGCGGGTCGATCCGCTCCGCCTCCCTGCCTCGGTTATGGCTTGCGGGCCGGTGGGTGAGGAAGCCCGAGCGGCTTCTGGGAGTGGACCTCGTCCGACGTCGGCTTCCCGTACAGCTCCGGGTGCAGGTACTTGCCCTGTTCCGCGTTCGGCTTCGGAACGACTACTTGGATCGGGTTCGCCCTTGAGTACACGTCGTGGCGGATCCCAGTGACCTGCCAGGACACCTTCACGTTCGGCCGGTCGGTCTGGATCGTGAAGCGGTTGCGACTGATCTCCCTGACGACGCGCGCGTTCCATCCCCGGGTTCCCAGGATCGTGAGCTGATACCGGAAGGTTCGGTTCAGGGCCTGAAAATACCGCGGCAAGCTGACGGTGGCGAAACCCCTGGTGTTTGTCGTGACAATCCCGTCGTAGACGTCCTTCATCTCGGGGGAGACGACCGAGGAGTGCTGCAGGTACTTGCGCGCCGGGTCGAGCGGATGGTCGATCTTGAGCGACGCGGCGGCGCAGCCCTGACACGTGCCGGTGATGTAGATGTTGCCAATGAAGGCCCCGGCCCAGTTTGGGCTTCTAAACTGGCCGCCGACTCCTGCGTTGCCAGACCAGCAATCGGAGACGGGGACACCTGCGCAGCCGACGACACCGGCTCCGATGTTTCCGGGGTGGACGCCCACGACACCTGAGCTGTAGTTGCTGTCCCCAAAGGCGACTCCCAGGACTCCCTTGGCGGCGCCAATGCCGCTCGTACCGGCGGGAGTGGACCCCGTCACGCCGATGCCAGCTGCGCTGCCGACTCCCTCCACACCCCAGGCGTTACCGGCGCCCGCCGGGACCTCGCCGCGAACGCCGATGCCGTTGCCGGTGGCGCGGCCGTTGACACCGATGCAGTAACCGCACGGGCCTCCGATCCCTCTGACTCCGGCCGAGTAGTTGGTGGACGACTTTGTCTCGCCCTGGACGCCCGCAGCCGTGCCGCTCGTAC